>Ga0193954_1000061_pt1 | contig 56426 bp, 52 predicted proteins | sample BB_5_MG_FD_140340 | JGI IMG/M metagenome (GOLD analysis project Ga0193954, IMG submission 140340) | Microbial mat bacterial communities from the Broadkill River, Lewes, Delaware, United States - BB_5_MG | ecosystem: Environmental > Aquatic > Freshwater > River > Microbial mats | place: USA...
ATGAAAGTACTGCACCTAGACTCTAATCACCCTTTACTTATAAAACAACTTAACGCGTTAGGATTTACCAATCACGAAGATTACAAAGCCTCAAAATCTGAAATTGAAGCCAAAATTTCCGAATATGATGGCATGATTATTCGCAGTCGCTTTAGTATTGATAAAGCTTTTTTAGATGCCGCAACAAACCTAAAATTTATAGGACGTGTTGGAGCAGGATTAGAAAACATAGATTGTGATTATGCCCAAAAAAGAGGCATTCATCTCATTTCTGCCCCAGAAGGCAATAGAAATGCTGTTGGCGAACATGCTTTAGGAATGTTATTATCCCTATTTAATAAATTAAATAAAGCAGACAGAGAAGTTAGACAAGGCCAATGGTTACGAGAAGAAAACCGTGGGTTAGAATTAGACGGAAAAACTATTGGACTCATTGGCTATGGAAATATGGGTAAAGCCTTTGCAAAAAAATTAAAAGGCTTTGATGTAGAAGTATTATGCCACGATATAAAAACAGGTGTTGGAGATGCCAATGCTAAACAAGTTATTTTAGAAGAGTTAAAAGCCAAAGTAGACGTATTAAGCCTTCATACACCACAAACTGCATTAACGTTAAACATGGTTAATTCAGAATTTATAAATGGATTTAAAAAACCATTTTGGCTCATAAATACTGCACGCGGAAAAAGTGTAGTCACAGAAGATATAGTATCAGCTTTAAAAGCTGGACAACTATTAGGTGCAGGATTAGATGTTTTAGAATACGAAAAATCATCTTTTGAAAATTTATTTTCTTCAAACACCATCCCAGAAGCCTTTCAATATTTAATAGAATCAGAAAATGTTCTTCTCTCGCCTCATGTGGCAGGTTGGACTGTTGAAAGCAATATAAAACTAGCACAAACCATTGTAGATAAAATTAAAGCAAAATTTTGCTAAATTTAGAACAGTGTTAAACCTAAAATTAAATGACATCAACAGCAACTACTCCCGAAGAATATATTGCACAACTTCCTGAAGATCGGAAAGCACCAATTACCAAACTAAATGAACTCATAAAGAAACACATGCCTGAGGGACTAGAAGCAGGCATGAGTTATGGTATGTTAGGTTATTATGTACCAAAATCTATTTATCCAGATGGTTACCATTGTAAGCCTTTTCCGCCTTTGCCTTTTATAAATTTGGCTTCACAAAAAAACTTTATTGCACTTTACCATTCCGGTATGTATGCCAAAAAGGAATTATACGATTGGTTTGTAGCAGAATATCCTAAACATTGCAAATACAAATTAGATATGGGAAAAAGCTGCGTGCGTTTTAAAAAAATAGATGATATTCCTTATGATTTAATAGAAGAACTATTAGGTAAAATGTCTGTTGAAGAATGGATTAGCATTTATGAAAATACGATAAAAAAATAACATATAAAATACAGGATTTCAATAGCTGAAATTCTGAAATAAATTCAGGATAAAATGAAAAAAAGAGTTACGGGAATTGGCGGACTATTCTTTAAAACCAAAGATCCAAAAGCAGCAAAAGATTGGTATAAAAAGCATCTTGGTTTTAATACAGACGATTATGGTTCTACTTTTTGGTGGAAAGACAAAGAAGGAAAAGATTGCTCAACACAATGGAGTCCGTTTGCAGAAGACACTAAATATTTTGAACCTTCAAAAAAAGACTTTATGTTTAACTATAGAGTTGAAAATTTAGAAGCGCTTTTAAAGGTTCTAGAAAGTGAAGGAGTAACTATTGTTGGTGATATGGAGACTTATGACTACGGGAAATTTGCATGGATTTTAGATAATGAAGGCAATAAGATTGAATTATGGGAACCTATTGATGCTGCTTTTCAGTAATTCATATTTGTTTTTTTACTAAATTTAACGTTTTAACTTTTATACCAAATACTAACCTCTAAAACGATTAAAAATGTCAGATGATAATAAAAATTTAAGTGATGACCTAGATGATATGATAGGTGATGCTAAAGAAGGAGCAAAAAAAGCAGGAGATAAAATAAGTCAAAAAGCTAGCGAATTCTCAGAAGATGCTAAAGAGTTTGGTCGTGATGCCAAAGAAGCAGCTAGTGAATTTGCTGATGATGCCAAACAAGTATTCAGTGATGGTAAAAATGTTGGCATTATTGCTCATATGACCTTTATTGGCTGGATAATAGCTATTGTAATGAATAGTAGTAATAAAACCGAATTTGGTTCTTTCTACATAAGACAGATGTTAGGCTTAGTTATAATTGCTATAGTTACATCATGGATTCCAATTATAAATTTAATCATGTGGCTTGTCTTACTTGTAGCATGGATTATGAGTGTAATTGCTGCTTTAGGTGGTGAAATGAAACCAACATTTTTATTTGGTAAACAATTTCAAGAATGGTTTAAAGGCCTTTAAAAATATTAAAACCCAGAATTAACATTCTGGGTTTTCTTTTTAGCATTAGTTTTCACTTTTATTAAATCTATAATCCAAAGGCAGAGTATCGCCAACACGTTGGTTGCCCATAACTCCACTAAAATAGACTCCAACAATTGGAGAATAATTGCCATACTTATCTACATTGAATTTAGGAACAGATGTCTGTATCACTGAACCTTGATCAACTTTATAATAAATATCCAATTTCTCTTTTAACATAACCGTTTTATAACCAAACGCATCTGTATCATAAATAGTAAAAAAATCATAAGGGTTAACCGTAAAACGCTTTTGGGCAAACATATAACCATCCTCATCTAAAGACCCATGAAAAAGTGCTCGCATGAAGTGTTGTACAGATCCCTTAAAAGCATGGTCTCGGTGTTTTATTGTTTTAGATTTTTCAGCTTTGTTTAAATCTTTATAAAATGAAGTCCCAAAATAGACAACAGAATGTGTAGTAAATGTTTTGGTTTCTAGATTTACATATTTATAGTTCGCTTCAAAATCTGCAAGATCATAAGAAATTTCATATTGCAATGCCTTGTTTTTAATCTTAAGTACAGCATTTGAGCTTACGTATAAAGCTTTATTACTTTTATCATACTTTAAGACTAAGTCATCTTCATTTACTATTTTACAAGACTTACCAAACTCAGATGTTCCTAAAAATTCCTTTCTAAAAAGACGTAATTTTTGTCGTCTAGTTAAACCATCATCATATTCAATAAGCACTTCACTTAAAGCGTTATCTGCTTCAACGAGCTCTATAGAAATATTGTTTTGACTTCTATAATCGGAAATAAAAACTTTTTCATAGCCTAAATAAGAAATAACTAAAGTAGATTGTACAACGTCTGTATAAACTATTGAAAACACTCCATTGCTATCTGTCGTTGTACCTATTGTGGTATTATCAAAATATACAGCAGCAGTTTCAATAGGTTGTTGTGTTATTTTATCTACAACACGCCCTGTAAACGTTTGCGACACACAAAATAAAGGTAAAAGAAAAATAATTAGATAAGTTTTACTTATCATGATTATCCATGAATTTACGTTCTAACTCAGCTTGAAACTCTTCCATTACTGGTCTAACAGTACTTTCTGGTAGGTCTGCAATTTTTATATACATTAAGCCGTCAACCGCATTATTAAATAAAGGATCGACGTTAAATGCAACGAGCTTAGCATTCTGCTTGATATATTTTTTAAGTAAAACGGGTAATCGTAAAGCTCCTGGCTCTACTTCGTCTATAATCTTATCAAACTTATTTAAATCGGCTTCTGTTGCATCAAAAACAAAATCCTTATCTGCATCTTGAAGTTTTACTTTAAATTCTTTTTTAGGATGCACGTATTGCGCCACATAAGGATCGTAATAATGAGACTTCATAAATTCAATCATCAAACTTTTAGAAAAGTTTGAAAACTGATTACTTATACTTACTCCTCCTATTAAATATTTATGTTCTGGATAACGTAACGTGGTGTGTACAATTCCTTTCCAAAGCAAAAATAAAGGCATTGGTTTTTGTTGGTATTCTTTAATGATAAAAGCACGCCCCATTTCTATGGATTGGCTCATCATTTTATGTAATTCGGGCTCAAAACGAAATAAGTCTTGCAAGTAAAACCCATCGATTCCAAAGCGTTCAAAAATTTTAGATCCTAAGCCCATTCTATAAGCTCCTGCAATGACATTTTTCTCGTTATCCCATAAAAACATTTGATGGTAGTAAGCATCAAAAGTATCTAAATCAATAGCTTCGTTAGTCCCTTCGCCTACTTCTCTAAATGTAATTTCTCTAAGCCTTCCTATTTCTCTTAAAATATTAGGAATATCTTTAGGAGAGGCTAAAAACACTTCGTAATTTTTGCTTTCTAAAAGCCTACAATCACTTACTCTAAGCTTATCTACCTCAGCAATCATCACTTTTGGTGCTATAGGAGTCACAATACGTTTGGGTATTTTGGCCACCTTTAATTGTGATTGAATATTATCTAAAATTTTAGGTTTATCTTCAAACGTTTTAGATAACATATACGTTTTTCGTCTTAAAAACTCTGAAAATTCGGGAAGACTAGGATGCTCTTTTTGATCTTTTACAGAAATTGCTTTTCCAACTCTAACCTTAATAACACGGCGTTTTTGAGTTAACAACTCCGAAGGTAATTTTGCTGTTCTAAGTGTGTCACTTAACTTAGAAAGCCTATAAAACAAACGGCTATTTTTAGCATGAAAATAAATAGGAACTACAGGCACTTCTGCTTTCTGAATTAATTTCATAGCCGCAGCTTCCCACTCCTTATCAACCACTAACTTTCCATCTCTATATGTAGAAACCTCTCCTGCTGGAAAAACCCCTAACGGGTGCCCTTCTTTTAAATGTAAAATTGCATTTTTAAAACCGGCAATACTGCTTGCCGCATCTTTTCTGCCTTCAAAAGGATTTACAGGCATTATATATGGCTTTAGAGGCTCTATACGATGCAATAGAAAATTAGCAATAATTTTAAAATCGCTTCGCTGTTCTATCATTAATTTTAACAGTAAAATACCATCAATACCACCTAATGGGTGATTAGAAATTGTAATGTAAGGCCCTTCTTTAGGCAGACGCTTCATATCTTCTTCAGGTATTTCAAACTTAATCTGAAATTCATCCAAGATAGCATCAAGAAATTCTACATTACTAAGGTGTTTATTACGGTTATAGATTTTATTTAGAGTAGAAATATTAAGCACTTTCATTAATACCCATCCCAAAAAAGTACCTAAGAATCCATACTTATCAGCATGGATTGCTTTAGCGACTTCCTTAGCGGTTACTAAACCAGTATCAGACGATTTCCCCATAAAACAAATGTAGTAAAGTTTATTTAGTTACAATTTGCACTGTTCCTTGCGTTAATTGCTTCAATAATACCTCTTTATCTTTTTCAAGCTCTTTTATAGCAGCATCATTATAATGCCTAATGGTATATAGACTTACATTTTCGTGACATGTTACATTGAATTTTGCTTTTAAATGCTGAAGCAATTTTTCTAAATTATCGTATAAATTATCTATACAAACAGAAAAACTAATTGCTGAATTCTGAATGACATCAACTTTCATTTTATACAAATGTAATAAACTAAAAATCTCACTAATATTCTCTTCCATAATATATGAAAAATCTAAAGACGATAAAGAAATTAAAGTCTGATTTTTTTTCACAATAAAACACGGAATCTCAGGAACTAGAGCTTCTCCTTTACTAACACATGTACCACTTCCCTCTGGGTTTAAAAAAGATTTTACATATAAAGGGATTTCTTTTCGTTGTAAAGGTTGAAGCGTTTTTGGATGAATTACAGAGGCTCCATAAAATGCTAATTCAATAGCTTCTCTGTATGAAATTTGATGCAATAATTGTGCATTTTCAAAGTAGCGTGGATCTGCATTTAATACACCTGGCACATCTTTCCAAATTGTTACACTATTTGCATTTAAACAATAAGCAAAAATTGCGGCTGTATAATCACTTCCTTCTCTACCTAAAGTTGTTGTAAAGTTATTAGAATCACTCCCTAAAAATCCTTGCGTAATATTTAAAACATTTACATCTAAATTAGATAAAATATTAGCTTGGGTTCTTTCCCAATTTACGTTAGAGTGCCTGTAATAATTATCTGTTTTAATAAACTCTCTTACATCTACCCAATTATTCTTTAAACCAATATCATTGAGGTAATGGCTAATAATTGTCGTTGAAATTAATTCACCAAAACCAATAGTTTGATCATAAACATAATTGTAATCTGGTGATTTATTACTTTTAAAAAATGTATTTAATTCGTCAAAAAGTGCTTTTATATCTGAAAACACTTGGTGATTTTCATTTTTAAACAAATTGACCATAATGTCGTTATGACATTTAACAACCTCATGTATTGCACTTTGCAGTTCAGCTTTATTTTCAAAATAATTTTTGATAACCAATTCCATTCTATTGGTTGTCTTACCCATTGCAGAGATTACAACTAAAGTGTTATTATAACCTGTAGTTTGCAATACTTGTGCTAAATTTTTTACACCGTTTGCATCTTTTACCGATGCTCCTCCAAATTTATAAACGCGCATTATAGTTGGTTTAAATAATTAGTAATTCCATTTTCGTCCAAATGCACCACATCCCAATCTCGCATTACATTTGCTCCTTTACTTTCATAGAATTTTATGGCAGGCTCGTTCCAATCTAAAACGTCCCAACAAATTCGTTTTACACCTAAATCTTTTCCATACTTTACTACAGTATCTAAAAGTTGAGAGCCTAATCCTTTACCTCTACTTTTTTCGCTAATAATAAGGTCTTCTAAATGCAAAACTTCCCCTTTCCATGTAGAATATCTAGGGTAAACTAAAGCAATACCTTCTATAATATGGTCTACTTCTAAAACAAAACAAGTAAATTTTGGCTGAGTACCAAAACCATCTTTTTCTAAATCAGAAACACTAACTTCTACAGCTTCTGGTTCTTTTTCAAAGGTTGCTAATTCTTGAATGAGTTCTAAGACTCTTGGCATATCTTCCTTTACGGCTAATCTTATCTGGGTCATTATATGTCTTAAATGAAAACTCAAATATAAACCAACTCTGTTGACATAACAATTAATTTACAACACGAAAACGTTATAGTTTGTTAAAAAATGCGATATTTGCTTGCTACTAATCAATAATTTACTCATGTCTAAAAGAAATCAAACCTTAGGAGAATTTATAATTGAAAATCAAACGTCTTTTAAATACACTTCTGGGGAACTTTCCCGACTTCTTAACTCTATACGCTTAGCCGCTAAAGTTGTAAACCACGAAGTAAACAAAGCAGGTTTGGTAGATATAATTGGTGCTGCTGGAGACACTAACATTCAAGGTGAAGATCAGCAAAAACTAGATGTATATGCCAATGAAAAATTCATACAAACCTTAACCAAAAGAAATATTGTTTGTGGTATTGCTAGTGAGGAAGAAGATGATTTTATTACGATTAATAGTCAAGATGAAAACCACCAAAATAAATATGTTGTATTAATAGATCCTCTCGATGGCTCTTCTAATATAGATGTTAATGTGTCTGTTGGTACTATTTTTTCAGTTTACAGACGTGTAACTCCATTAGGCACACCTGTTTCTTTAGAAGATTTTCTTCAAAAAGGGAGCGCGCAAGTCGCTGCAGGCTATGTGGTTTATGGAACCTCTACAATGTTAGTTTATACAACTGGTGATGGCGTTAATGGTTTTACATTAAATCCGGCAATTGGTTCGTATTATTTATCACATCCAAACATGCAATTTCCTGAAGATGGAAATATTTACTCTGTAAATGAAGGAAACTATTTAGATTTCCCTTTAGGCATCAAAAAATATATTAAATATTGTCAGGAAGATGAAGGCGAAAGACCTTACACAAGTAGATATATTGGCTCTTTGGTTTCAGATTTTCATAGAAACATGATCAAAGGAGGTATTTATATGTACCCAAAAAGTTCTAAAAACCCTAAAGGAAAATTACGCTTGCTTTATGAATGTAATCCTATGGCATTTATAGCAGAGCAAGCCAATGGAAAAGCTAGCGATGGCTACACACGTATTATGGACATAGAGCCAACAGAGCTTCATGAACGCGTACCTTTTATTTGTGGCAGCAAAAACATGGTAGAAAAAGCAGAAGAGTTTATGCGTAATAATTAAGCCTAGAAAAAAGCAATAAAAAAAAAGCAACCTAAATTAGGTTGCTTTTTTTTTATAATATAAGATCTAAAACGACTATTTATTCATGTTTTTCATTTCTTCAACAAACGCATCTAAATCTAATTTGTCGTGTGCAAGAGCTAAAGCTTTATCTGCAATATATTTTGCATTTTGAGAATGAAATCCTAAGCCAACACATAATTTTTCTAATAACCAATGCTGATTTGGTCCTTCGATATCATCAACCCAAACCATACGCGCCAAATCATATAAACGCTCTAAACGCATATCATAAGATGTTGGTGGATTTATAGAATGTGTATCGTAATCTTTTAAAATTAATTTATAATCGGCTTCTGAGATATCTAATCGTGTTGCTAAACGATCCAAAAAAGCTCTTTCTTTATCAGTGATTACACCATCACTCATTGCAACTCTTACAATAGCTGCAAAATGGTCTTCATTACGTTTTTTAAATCCGCTATCGAATAAATCTGAAAATGACATATATATACTTTATTTATTATCTAATTAATAATTCTGAACAAATATAATTCTATTCAAAGAATTATCATTAGTGAACACTTCAAAAATTTTATATTTGCATCTTCAAACAAAGAAACTTGAGTAAAGTATCTATTGCCCAAACATTCGCACAGACTTTGCAAATGCAAAATCTGCAGACTGCTATTGCCCAAAGCGAAACAAAAACACATTTAAAAGGTCTTGTTGGCTCTTCATTTTCAATTACGGTTTCTGAAGCCTTTAAAACAGCCGACAAACCCTTTTTACTAATCTTTGACGACAAAGAAGAAGCCGCCTATTACCTCAACGATTTAGAACAGCTCATAAACACTAAAGATGTGTTGTTTTATCCAGGAAGTTATAGGAGACCTTATCAAATTGAGGAAACCAATAATGCCAACGTACTCTTACGAGCCGAGGTTTTAAACCGAATTAATTCGCGTAAAAAACCGTGCATTATTGTGACCTATCCTGATGCCCTTTTTGAAAAGGTCGTCACCAAAAAGGAACTTGAAAAGAACACTTTAAAAATTTCTGTTGGCAACGATTTAAGTATCGAATTTGTTAACGAAGTCTTATTTGAATACAAATTTAAACGTGTTGATTTTGTTACCGAACCTGGAGATTTCTCAGTAAGAGGTGGTATTGTTGATGTGTTTTCATTTTCACATGATGAACCTTACCGAATTGAATTTTTTGGTGACGAAGTAGATAGCATTAGAACCTTTGATGTAGAAACACAACTCTCTACAGAGCGCATTAAAAAAGTGAGCATCATTCCTAATGTGGCTAATAAAATGATTGCAGAACAACGCGAAAGTTTTCTTAAGTACATTTCTAATAAAACTGTTATTTTTTCTAAAAATGCAGCTTTAGCGTTTTCACGAATTGATGATTTTTATGAAAAAGCAGAAGACGCTTTCAAAAACTTATCTAGCGAAATTAAGCAGGCTTCACCTGAAGAATTGTTTTGTAATTCAGACTTATTAAAACGTCAGTTTTTAGAATATCCTTTAGTCGAATTTGGAAATGAAGCCTATTTTGCTCAGCAACTTATAGCATTTTACACTAAGCCACAGCCTGCATTTAATAAACAATTCAATCTGTTAATTGAAGATTTAAATGAAAATCACGCTAAGGGCATCACCAATTATATCGCTTGTGTAAGCGAACAGCAAGCGAAACGTTTTCATGATATTTTTGATGACGCGGAACAAACCGTGCACTACAAAACAGTAGTGCTTTCACTTTATCAAGGTTTTATAGATACCGAACACAATCTAGCAATTTATACCGACCACCAAATTTTTGATCGTTATCATAAATTCCATCTTAAAAATGGTTATGCCAAAAAGCAAGCCATCACTTTAAAGGAATTAACAAATCTTGAAATTGGAGATTATGTTACGCACATTGATCATGGTATTGGTAAATTTGGAGGTCTACAAAAAATAGATGTTGAAGGTAAAAAGCAAGAAGCCATAAAATTAGTCTATGGCGAGCGCGATATTTTATACCTAAGTATACATTCACTTCACAAAATCACTAAGTTTAACGGTAAAGATGGCAAACCACCAACCGTTTATAAATTAGGAAGTAAAGCGTGGAAAACCTTAAAGCAAAAAACAAAATCAAGAGTTAAGGAAATTGCCTTTAACCTTATTAAGCTTTATGCCAAACGAAAACTAAAAAAAGGCTTTCAGTACGCACCAGATAGCCATATGCAATTGGAGCTCGAAGCTTCATTTGTGTATGAAGATACTCCGGACCAAATCACGTCTACAGCAGATATAAAAGCTGATATGGAAAGTGAACGACCAATGGATCGCCTAATTTGTGGTGATGTTGGTTTTGGTAAAACGGAAGTTGCTATAAGAGCCGCTTTTAAAGCCGTAGATAATGGCAAACAAGTTGCTGTTTTAGTACCAACGACGATATTGGCATATCAACATTCACGTACTTTTAAAGAACGTTTAAAAGATTTTCCGGTAACTGTTGATTATGTTAATCGTTTTAAAACAGCTAAAGAAAAACGCGAAACTTTAGAAGGTTTAGAAAAAGGAAACATTGATATTATTATTGGTACGCATCAATTGGCTAGCAAAAACGTAAAATTTAAAGATTTAGGCTTACTAATTGTTGATGAAGAGCAAAAATTTGGAGTTGCCGTTAAAGAAAAACTGAGAACCATTAAGGAGAATGTTGATGTGTTAACATTAACAGCCACGCCTATTCCTAGAACGCTTCAATTTAGTTTGATGGCTGCTAGAGATTTATCCGTTATTAATACAGCTCCACCAAACCGTTATCCTATTGAGAGTCATGTGATTCGTTTTGGTGAAGAAACCATTAGAGATGCGGTGAGTTATGAGATTCAGCGTGGTGGTCAAGTATTTTTTATTCATAATAGAATTGAAAATATAAAAGAAGTCGCTGGTATGATTCAGCGATTAGTGCCTGATGCCAAAATTGGTATTGGTCATGGGCAACTCGATGGTAAAAAATTAGAAAATCTCATGCTCGCCTTTATGAATGGTGAGTTTGATGTCTTGGTGAGTACCACGATTATAGAAAGTGGCTTAGATGTCCCAAATGCAAATACCATTTTTGTTAATAACGCTAACAATTTTGGTTTAAGCGATTTGCACCAAATGCGAGGTCGTGTTGGTCGTAGTAACAAAAAAGCCTTTTGTTATTTTATTACGCCAGAATATTCGGCAATGACAGCCGATGCTAGAAAACGAATTTCAGCTTTAGAACAATTCACAGAATTGGGCAGCGGATTTAACATTGCGATGAAGGATTTAGAAATTCGTGGTGCAGGTGATTTACTAGGAGGAGAACAAAGTGGATTTATTAATGATATTGGTTTTGATACCTATCAGAAAATTTTAAATGAAGCCATAGACGAATTAAAAGAAACGGAGTTTTCAGATTTATATAAAGACGACGGTAAGCCTAAACAATATGTTAAGGACATTACTATTGATACTGATTTCGAATTATTATTTCCAGACGATTACATCAACAATATTACTGAACGTTTAAATCTCTACACCAAACTCAACGCGATTAAAACCGAAGAAGAACTCGCTAAATTTGAAACTGAAATTATTGACCGATTTGGCGAACTACCAACACAGGTTTCAGATTTATTAGATAGTGTACGACTTAAATGGATTGCCACAAAAATGGGCATTGAAAAACTGATTATGAAGCAAGGCAAAATGATTGGTTATTTTATTCAAGATCAACAAAGTGGCTTTTATCAGAGTGAAGCATTTACTAAAGTCTTACAATTTGTACAGATGAATGCAAGTAAATGTAAAATGAAAGAAAAACAAACCCGAAAAGGATTACGCTTAATATTAACTTTCGAAAAAATTAAGAACACAAAACAAGCACTTGCTGCCTTATCCGATATTAAATGAATGAAAAAAGTCATTTAAATCATCTTTTACTGCTCATTTTTGCAACAGTTTGCCTTAGCACTTCTGGTCCTTTGGGTAAATTTATAGACATGCCAACTCCTGTAATTATTTGGTGGCGCTCTATTTTAGCTGTAATTATACTTTTCTTGTTTTGTGTTTATAAAGGCATTAATTTAAAAATAAGCAACAAAAAAGATCGTCTCACCTTTTTTATCGCTGCTTTATTAATGGGTGGCCATTGGATTTTCTATTTCTATGCTCTAAAGCGCTCTAATGTAGCTATTGGCATGATTTCGTTATTTACGTTTCCTGTTATTATAGCCTTATTAGAACCTTTTTTTTCAAAAACAAAATTAGATCCTATACACATTGTACTAGGATTAATGGTACTAGTTGGCATATCTATTTTAGCCCCAGAATTCAATTTAGAAAGCAGTCAATTACAAGGCATTATGTTTGGTTTGCTTTCTGCTATATGTTATGCTTTAAGAATTTTAATGCTAAAGGAGCATATTGCTACCTATAATGGTACCATGCTTATGTTTTATCAAGTTGTAATTTTAACCATTGTATTGGCACCTGTTTTATTTTTTATGGACACCTCTAATATTACAACACAATACCCTTACGTTTTGTTATTAGCTATAGTAACTACAGCTATTGGACATACCATGTTTGTTCAAAGTTTAAAATACTTTAAAGCGAGTACAGCGAGTATTATTGGTAGCACACAACCTATATTTGGAATTATAATTGCATTTTTTTTCTTGAATGAAATACCATCGTTTAATACATTTATTGGTGGCAGTTTGATATTAGCAACCGTAATTATTGAAAGCATTAGATCTAAAAAGATTAAATAGAGTTATAATGGCTTAATTATTGAGGGTATTCAGTGGTTAGCATTTTTGTAAATAAGGCTTAAGCATGAAAGAAATTTACGAACCAAAATTCGTCGAAAATCTGTTTGATAAAATGTCGGGGTCGTATGCTTATATGAATTACATCACTTCATTTGGATTTAGCGAACGTTGGCGAAAACAATGTGTTGAAGAACTACATATTGAAGACAAAAAAGTGATTGTGGATTTAATGACTGGTATGGGCGAATGCTGGAAGCACGTACTCAATAAGAACACTATAAATTCACAGCTTATTGCTTTAGATTTTTCATCTGAAATGATAAAACAAGCAGAGAAAAACAAACTAAAATTTCCACATTCTAAAATTACAATTTTAAAAGAGGATGTTTTTCATAATTCAATAGAAAACGAATCTGCAGATTATATTATTTCAGGGTTTGGACTAAAAACGTTTAATGCAGAACAACTAAATGCTTTAGCAAATGAAATTGACAGGCTATTAAAACCAAATGGAACGTTTTCCTTAATTGATGTGTCTGTTCCAAAAAATAATATTTTGAAGTTTTTTTATCTGTTTTACTTAAAAAATGTCATTCCGCTTTTAGGAAGGCTTTTTTTAGGCAGTCCTGAAACTTATAAAATGTTAGGTATTTATACGGAAGCTTTTGGCAATTCAAACAATGCTTTTCAAATTTTTAAAAGAGATAATTTTGAAGTCGAATATATCAATTATTTTTACGGTTGCGCAAGTGGCATAAAAGGCAAAAAAATAAAATAACAATTAGCAAACAGTTTTACAAAACATACAATATCATGAAAAAATTATTAATCCTATTTTTGGTTTTACCTTTAATATGTCAAGCTCAAAGTGTAAAAGGCACATTTTCACCCGCCGAAGATTTTAGCTATGCCTTTTTATACCAAGCCACGCCAGAAAGTGCTAATTACGTCGACAGAGGACAGCTTGACCGTACAGGTAATTTTGAAATCCAATTAGACTCTACCGCAAAACCTGGTATTTATAAAATTGTATATGCGATTCCGCCAGAAGAAAACAATTTCGATTTTATCTACGATGGAAAAGAAAATATCTCCTTTAATTTTAGTCAAGAAAATGGTGTAAGCTTTACAGAATCGGAAGAAAACAAACTTTGGAACTCTTATCTTAAAAGCATTGATATGGTTAACCAAACCATAAGCAATTACTTCGCTAAAGAAAACTCAGATAAAAAAGGTTTTAAAGCTATTTTTAAAACCTTAAAAGATACACAAACAGGCTATGAAGAATTGGCTCAAGGTAAATTAGTGTCTAGTTTTATTATCGCAAACAGACCTTATATTCCTACGGAATATGAAGACATCTCCACCTATTCAAAAAACTTAAAGCAACACTATTTAAGTCAGATTGATTTTAGCAATTACCTACTACAAAGCTCATCATTTTTAATAGATCGTGTTACGGCCTATGTGTTTAATATGGTAGAAAACCCAAGCAACGCCACTTATAAGGCGCATATTGACGATGTAGCAGCAGCTATAAACACCAATGACTTAATTATTAAAACAAGTTTATTGGAAATGATTTGGAAGCATTTTGTGGATCAAAAAAATCATGAAGTTGCTAATTATATTACTACCAATTATTTGTTAGAACTAGCTAAGGCTACAGAAAATAATGTTTTACTAGACATGGTTATTTCTTTTAAAAACACCTCTATTGGATCTAAAGCTCCTAATTTTGATATTACCTCTAACGGAAAAAACACCAACTTACATCAATTAAAAGGTGCAGAACATTATTTGCTTATTTTTTGGAGTAGCACTTGCAGTCATTGTTTAAGCGAACTACCAAAGGTAAAAGAAATGGTTGCCAACAAACCCAACTTAAAAGTTGTTGCCTTTGGATTGGAAGACGATAAAAAGAGCTGGAATAATGAAATTAAAAACTACCCCGATTTTATTCATCAAATTGGTTTAGGTAAATGGGATAATCCTGTTGTAAAAACCTATGGAGTTTCGGCAACACCAATGTATTTTTTATTGGATTCTTCTAAAATTATTACAGAGAAACCTTATGAACTTAAAGATCTAGAAATTTTATTAAAGCAATTATAAAAACATTAAAAAGTAGACTATAGTCATATTAGCACTTATTTATAGGATAATTAATCAAAGAGGTACAAACGCTTACAATCTTGATTAATTTCAAACTAATTTAAAAAGAAAACGCTCAGAAAAACAAGTGTTTTATCTGAGCGTTTTGAAACTAAATAACCAACCAAATTTAGTTTCATTTCTATGGTTTTATCTTTTTTTGAGGTCACTTAGACCACCTAAATTTAAATTCTATCATATAATTTAAGTGTCTATTTATATGCTTCTTGTGTTTTCTCTAGTATTCTCTACTTTCTTTGTTTTTTGCTTACGTTTTTTAAGTTCTTCAGACTGTTTAGCCCCTTTACCATCTTCTACGTTTGCATTTCTGTAATATTGTATATATCCTCTTCCTGTAAATTCATAAACAGTACCAGAACTCGAATGGTATAACGCAATCTTACTATCATTAATAACGCTGAGTTCAAAGAATTCATTGTCAAAGAAATCATAATCTAATGTTAATGTTTTTAAGTACATATTTCCTGACACATTACCTACACCATAACTCCCTATAAAATCCCAATAAATGTTATTAATATTGTAAGCGTTTACGTCTTGAGAACTTCTAAATGTATCGTCATTTCCACCAGATAAAAACTGAAGGTAATTCTCATTATCAAAATCATTTAAAACTCCATAATTACTTGTGTATGTTTTTTCCCAAGCTGTATATTCTTGTAAGAAATAATGAATGTTGTCATAAAACACATAGTCATAATCAAAGTTAGCACGCTGGTAACCGTTTAAGAAATACGACGTATCATTAAATGGGTTGTATAATTCAATCGTATTATAATCTACTTGATAAACGTCAAAACTATCATAGCCATCAATAATATGGTAAACGTCTAAAACCCTATCGTAGGCATCATAACTTCCTATTTCAACACCATAGCCATTTCCTTGGCTTCCTATACCAACTAAATTATTGTTTGCATACATACGACCATTATTAAACGACACTGTAAATGCAATTTGCAAAAATGGTGTTTCGCCATAACCTTGTGTTGCATTAATATCTACATACCACAAATCATAAGAACTTAATAATTGATTTAGTGAAACAGGTGGCTCATCTATATAATGCGTTTCCTCTACATAACACGATGTAAATAATGTTGCAACAAATGCAAATCCGAAAAGTAGTTTTATAGTCTTCATAGTCTAACGGTTTTAAGGTTATTAATTGTAGCGTTTCAAAACACGTGCCAAAAAAATATTATGACGCTATTTAAAACCATACAAAAAGCATATTTGTTCTGGTTATTTTCACATCTTCAAGGTCTTAAAACAAGGAAGCGTTAACATGGTTTTAGCTCGAATAATTCTATAAATTTTCCGTAACTTTGGTATACTAAACTGATTTAACCTCTATGAGTGATACAACAAAATATGCTGTTTTTGGTGCCGGAAGTTGGGCAACTGCTATTGTAAAAATGCTTTGCGAAAATTTAGATGAAATAGGTTGGTATATGCGAAGTGTTTACGCTAAAGAGCACATTTTAAAAGAACAACACAATCCTAGTTATTTAAGTTCGGTTGAGTTTAAAACTGAGCAATTAAAACTAAGCAACGATATTAACGAAATAGCAGAATGGGCAGATGTGCTTGTTTTTGTTATTCCATCCGCTTTTATTCATGCCGAATTAGAGAAATTAACCGTTGATATTAGCAAAAAAACTATCGTTTCTGCTGTAAAAGGTATTATGCCAGAAACAGGAAAGCTTGTTGGTGAACAATTTCATGATGCTTATAATATTCCGTTTGAAAATATTGCTGTTATTGCTGGTCCTTGTCATGCAGAGGAAGTAGCATTAGAGCGTTTATCGTACTTAACAATTGCTTGTGACGACTCTAAAAAAGCACAAGCTATTGCCGATAATTTATCAAGCGATTATATTAAAACAAAAATTAGTGATGATATCATTGGAATTGAATATGCAGTAATGTTAAAAAACATCTACGCTATTGCTGCCGGAATTGCACATGGACTAGGTTATGGCGATAATTTCCAGAGTGTACTAATGAGTAATTCTATTCGCGAAATGAAACGCTTCATTAAAAAGATGCACAAGATGAAACGCAACATTAATAATTCGGCTTATTTAGGCGATTTATTAGTAACGGGATATTCTATTTTTTCTCGAAACCGTATGTTTGGCAATATGATTGGTAAAGGTTACACTGTAAAATCTGCTCAAATGGAAATGAACATGGTTGCAGAAGGTTATTACGCCACAAAAAGTGCATTTGATTTAAATAAAAAGAATAAGAAAAAAACACAACTTCCTATTATAAATGCCGTTTACGATATTTTATATGAAGGAAAAGATGCTAAGAAGGTGTTTCAGAAATTGACTGATAAGCTGGATTAAACAATTCCAGCGAAAGCAGGAATCTCATCAACTATAAATCAATTAATTTAAAATTTTAACAGAATCTCGAAGTTTTCCGTCATTTCAAAGCTAACTTTTTTATTAGCTATGGCTATCTGATTTTTTTTATTCGTTCATTTTTGCTTTGATGCAAAACAAACCAAAAAATCGTTGCTTCCAACTTTGTCGGAATTTGGTTTAAGACAATGATTATTTAGTTTCTAATTGAATCGTCATTCTAATTCTATTACTTTACCAAAACGCCTCGCAACTGCATCAAAGGAATGGCCTGCAAAGCCTTTTCGTTAATGGTGTTTTTTCTAAAAAGATATGTTTTATCAAACATTTGATTGCCTTCAAAAAACGTGATTTTAAACTCATTATTCAGTTCTAAAACCTTTTCTTGTAGGTATTCAATTTTAGCGTAACTTCTTGCTGGCAGTTTTGCAATGGTGTGACGCATTACAGGTGTTATTTTTTTATCATTATAACCTCTGGTCACAATAAGAACGGTCTCTAAATCATCATCACTATTGTTAATGATATAGGCATTCCAGTCTTGTGTCTTATATTCTATATGTTGCTCTCGTACAACAGCAACGTGTACGTCTTTTACTTCTGGAATTGTGATATCTTTTTTCATAGCGCAAAAATAGTAAACTATTCAAAATAAGAATTAGAATAGTAAGGTGTAATTATACCTTTAAGATTATTAATGACCATGTGCTTAAAGAGCTCTGACTCCGAATAAGATTCAAATAAATTCTTCTTTTTAAATATTAGATTATCAATTCTAAAAAAATAGATTTTCACCACTAATTCTATATTAATATCTTTTCTAATATCACCTAATTCTTGAGCTTTATTTAATAAGTCTAAAACAATGTCATTTGCTAATTCTTCAATAAAATCATTATACAGCTTGTTTGCTTTTGGGTAATATTTTTCTATGCCATAAAGAAAAGAGGGCTTAAAGTATTTTAAATACTCAAACCCTCTCTGGTAAATTAATATAACACTCAAAATAGGATCTTTACCATTGCTATTAACCACCCTATTTATATCTTCCTTATATTCATTTATTAAACTTTCTAAACTAGAGCTTACTAGATCTTCTTTGTTTTCAAAAAATGAATAAATGGTTTTTTTAGAAATCCCAAGCGAGCCTGCTAAATCATCTAAAGTGACATGTTTACTGCCACATTGTGTAAACTTTGCGATAGAATGCTTTAACAATTCTGCTTTAGTAATCATCTCTAATTTATATTATCTCCATCCACCACCAAGTGCTTCATATAAATCTACTATAGATACCAATTGTTGTAATTTGCTATCTATAATATTAAGTTCTGCACTTAAGGCGCTTTGTCTTGCTGTTAATAAATCTAAATAGTTAGCGTAACCATTTTTAAGTAATTCTTCTGAGTTTGCTTCTGCTGTTCTTAGGGCTTCAACTTCGTTTTTTCTAAACTCGAATTTTTTGGTCTCAGCTTCATAAGAGAACAAGGCATTAGACACTTCATTACCTGCTACTAACAAGGTCTTTTTAAACTGAAGTAAAGCCTGTTCTTGTTGCGCAATAGCAACTTCTCTTTGCGTTTTTAATTTCCTTTGATTAAAAAGAGGTTGCGTTAATCCGCCAACCACAGTCGCAAATAATGAATTGGCATCCAATAATTTATCCAATTCTAAACTTTGAAATCCGCCTGAAGCTGTTAATTTTAAAGATGGATAAAAGTTACTCTTAGCAACATTGGTTAGCTCAAAAGATTGAATTAATCCATACTCCGCAGACATAACATCTGGTCTATTACTTAACAAGGTTGCTGGTACACCCAACACAATCTCTTGTTCAATATTTTGAGTATCTAAACTACTTCTTTCAAAATTTTGCGCTGTTTTACCAAGTAAAATGCTCAGTGTGTTTTCTGTTTTAAAAATAGCCGTTTCAATATCTACTTGTAGAGCTCTTGCACTATTGTATTGCGCAATATTTTGGTCTACTGCAACCTGCGTTACTTGTCCTGCCTCCTTTAAAGCTTTTATAGTTTCAACACCACTTTTTCTTGTAGCAATAGTTTGCTTTGTTATTTCTAATTGAGCATCTAAAGCTAGTAAATTGTAATAGGTATTAGCAATACTAGAAACCAACTGTGTTTTCACAAGTTGATGCCCAGCCACACTCTGTAAATAAGCCGCTTGTGTTGCTCTTTTATTACTTCTTATTTTACCCCAAATATCGGCCTCCCAAGATAGGTTTGCTGTTATATCATAGGTATCAATTCCGCCACTAAACAACGCCCCAAACTGACTATTTTCTGACAATTCTTGATGTGTTGCATTTGCCCCCACACTAACGCTTGGTAAATACCCTGCCTTACCTTGCTTTGCATAAGCTTCGGCTGCTATGATTTGTTGTAATGCTATACGAACATCCATATTATTTTGCAGACCTTCTTCTATGTATTGTTGAAGATATTGATCTGTAAATAAATTTTTCCAAGATATATCTGCAATAGACAGACTATCTGTTGATAAATTTTCTGTTCTGTAAAGCGCTTCGGTTTCCGTTTCTAAATCTGGTCTCACATAATCTTGAGCCACAAAACAACTTTGTAATGTTAATGCAACGATTAATAACAAAGTAACTTTACTGAAATTTCTATGTTTTATAATTGATTTCATCTTCTTATTCTTCAATAGTTTGTACTGCTGGTTTACTAGAAACTTTTTCTTGTAACCACTGAAATAATATAAATAGGATTGGAATTACAAAGACTCCTAAAATAGTTCCTATAAGCATCCCTCCTGCTGCTCCTGTACCTATAGAATTGTTTCCTTCTGCACCAACTCCATTTGCTAATACTAATGGCATTAGTCCTAAAATAAAGGCAAATGAGGTCATTAAAATTGGACGCAAACGCGCTTTTGCTCCATTGATGGCTGCTTCTACTATACTCTCACCATTTTTTCGTCTCTGTAATGCAAACTCAACAATAAGAATAGCATTTTTGGCGAGTAATCCAATAAGCATAATTAAAGCGATTTGGAAATAAATATTGTTTTCTAAGCCTAAGAACTTTGTGCTTATATAAGCACCAAATACACCAAACGGCAAGGATAATACCACTGCAAATGGTAACAAATAACTTTCATACTGTGCACTTAACAAGAAATACACAAACAGAATACTTAGTATAAATATAAATGTCGTTTGGTTTCCTGCGTTCACCTCTTCTCGTGTTAAACCTGAATAAGACACGGTATAGTTGCTTGGTAGTTTTGCAACTTCTTCTTCAATAACTCTAATAGCATCACCAGTACTAAATCCGTCGTTAGTTGCTCCTGTTATTGATGTAGAGTTAAATAAATTGAATCGTGTTACCGATTGTGGGCCATAAACACGTTTTAGGTTTACAAATTGTGTAATTGGCGTCATTTCACCAGAATCTGTTCTCACATACATACTATTTAAGGCACTCTCATCTGCTCTGTCTTCTGGTAAAGCCTGTATATATACTCTAAATTGTTTTCCGAATTTAGAAAAATCTGACGCATAAATTCCACCAATATAACCTTGTAAAGTTGAAAAAATACTTGTTACAGAAACACCTTTCTCTTTAGCTAAAGGTACATTAACATCCATTTCATATTGTGGATAATTAGTGTTAAATGATGACGTCGCATATTTAATTTCTGGACGCTGCATTAAAGCCATTGTAAAGTCATTCTTAGCTTTATCTAAGTCTGAGAATTCACCACCAAATTTATCTAATAAATTAATTTCAAATCCAGCTGAGTTACCAAAACCACGAATACTTGGAGGTGAGAAGAAAATGATATTTGCATCAGGAATAGTCGCTGCGATACCAAATAATCTTCCTGTAATGGCTTGTGCAGAGAGTGCATCGTCTTTACGTTCACTCCAGTCTTTAAGTTTTATAATTCCAAAACCAAAGTTACTACCTGCACCACTAATTAAACTTCGACCTTTAATAAAGTTAATACCAACAATGCCGTCAATACCTTCAACTTTTTCGTATAATTTTCTTGCAACTGCATCTGTTCTATCTAACGATGCTCCTGGTGGTAATTCGATATTGGCAAAAATAATACCTCTATCTTCATTAGGCACAAATCCTGTAGGCGTTGTATTAGATGCCCAGTAAATTCCGATACCTGTAATTACTAAAAGTAGCACAGAAACAAATTTTCTTTTATATAAAAATTGAAGTGATCTTCCGTATCGTTCTACAGTAGCATTAAATCCACGATTAAATAAGGTGTAAAAACGTTTTAATGGGCTCTTCCCTTTTAATTCTTCATCGTCTTTATGCTCTTTTAATAACAAGGCACATAATGCTGGACTTAATGTTAAGGCGTTTACTGCCGAAATAAGAATTGCAATAATTAAGGTCACACCAAATTGCTCATAAAACACACCTGTTGGTCCTGTTACAAAGGTTACAGGAATAAATACGGCTGCCATTACCAAAGTAATTGAGATAATTGCACCAGAAATTTCGTTCATCGCAGTTAAGGTCGCTTTTTTAGGATTGTGTTCACCTTCATCCATTTTAGCATGGACCGCTTCTACAACTACAATGGCATCATCTACTACAATACCAATGGCGAGGACTAATGCAAATAGCGTTAATAAGTTAATAGAATATCCAAATACATTTAAGAAAAAGAAGGTACCAATAATAGAAACTGGTACTGCAATAGCAGGAATTAAAGTAGATCTAAAATCTTGTAAAAAGATAAATACAACTAAAAACACAAGTAAAAAGGCTTCTAACAACGTGGTAACCACCTTATCTATAGATGCATTTAAAAACAAACTGGTATCGTATGGTACAAAAATATTTAAGCCTTCTGGAAGATCTGCTTTTACATCCTCTAGAGTCGTTTTGATGTTTTCTATAATTTCTTGTGCATTTGATCCTTTAGTTTGGAAAATACCCATAAAAACTGCTGGATGTCCTAAACTCATGGCATTAGATGAATACGACTGTGCATCTAATTCAATAGTTGCAACATCTTTTAATCTTAAAAATTCGCCATTACCTAAAGCTTTTATTACAATATCGCTGTATTGCGCCTCATCTTTAAAACGACCACTATAAGTTAGTGTATAAGAAAAAGATTCTCCGTTATTCTGACCTAATGATCCTGCTGCTGCTTCTAAATTTTGTTCTGCTAAAGCTGCAGAAATATCTGAAGGAATTAAATTATATGATGCTAATTTTTCAGGATTTAACCAAATACGCATGGCGTAATCTTGTTGTGAGAATACACTAACATCACCTACACCACTAATACGTTGCATGGCAGGAATAACATTAATTTTTAAGTAATTCTGAATGAACGTAGCGTCATAATTTTCACTTTCAGAATACATAGAAATAAACATTAATGCACTCGTTTCTTGCTTCTGTGTAGTAACACCTGTTTGTATTACCTCTTGAGGTAATAATGGGTTGGCTCTAGCCACACGGTTTTGCACGTTTACAGCGGCAATATCTGCATCAATTTCCTGGTTGAAATACACTGTAATTTCTGCAGCTCCGGTATTTGATGCTGTAGAGGTAATATACGTCATACCCTCTACTCCGTTAATTTGTTCTTCTATAGGTATAATTACACTCTCTAGAACGGTTTCTGCATTTGCTCCTGTATAATTTGCCGTCACCTTAATTGTTGGTGGTGCAATATCTGGATACTCTTCAATAGGTAAGCTTGTGATACTAATAACCCCAAGCAAAACTATAATAATAGAGATTACTGTTGAAAGCACTGGTCTTTCAATAAATGTTTTTAACATGACTACTATTTTTTGAGGTTAATTAGTTTTTAAATAAAGTTGCTACGGGTTTAATAGCCTCTTCAAAAGGTATGTCTTGAGGTGATATTTTCATACCATTTCTTAATTTTCCAACACCTGATACTACAATTTTATCATTTGCATCAATACCAGACTCTACCACATACAAGTTATCTACAGATCCTTTTATTTTTATGATAGTCGTTTCAATTTTGTTGTCTTTACCTAGTTTAAAAATCATAACGTTTCCTTGCTGCTCAAAAGTAGCTGTTTGTGGCACAACTATAGCATCTTTATATTCAATAGGAAATCTTATTTTTCCACTATTTCCATTGGTTAAAATTTCGTTAGGGTTATCAAAAGCTGCTCTAATTTTTATAGTTCCTGTATTTTGATTAATTTGACCTGTACTGGTTTGAATACGTCCTTTTTCGGAATATTCTTTTCCGTTAGCTAAAATCAAACTTAAATCTGGCGAATTTTTAATTCGTTCTTCTTTTGTTTTCCCTTCTGATCGTTGCAAATGATCAATATATTGTGCTTCGTTAAAACTAAAAAAAGCATATACTTGGTCAATCTCGCTTACTGTAGTTAATGGAGTTACATCATTTGGACTAATTAATGCCCCTTCTCTAAAATTAATAGAACCTACATAACCATCTATAGGACTTTTTATAGTTGCGTATCCAATATTTGCCGTAACACCACTATAATTAGCCTTTGCTTGTGCTAAATTAGCTTTTGCTGTTTCTAATTGTACAGGACTAATAATGTTCTTTTCTACCAAAGGAATCAATTTATTAACCTCTACTTGCGCCACATTAACACGAGCTTTTGCTGCTCCTGCATCTTGACTTAAAGACTGTGTTTCTAATTTAAATAATGCTTGTCCTTTTCGTACTTTCTGTCCTTCATCAACGTATACTTTCTCAATATATCCAGATGTCTTAGCTCTTACATCACTATTTACAACACCTTCAATAGTTGCAGGATAATCTGTGTACCCTATGACCGTTTTATTCTGTATTTGTGTTACAGGAAAAGGTGCTGGAGGTGCTTCTGCAACAGGCTTGTTTTCTTCGCTGTTACCACAACTTAAAACAACTAAAACTAAACTCAATGTTAGTAATGTATATAATCTATTCTTTCTCATTTTTTGGTTTTGTTTAAATATGGAATTGGTTATTTGTCAATTTTTCTCTTAATTCTTTAACTGATAAGGTGGCTTCATCTATAAACTTTATATAGTCATTATGAAAAGTTAAATCGAATTTTTCATCTTCGTTTTTAATGTTTTTATTGTTTTCAGATTCTTTATACGCTTTAATTTCTAAATGAATTTCACGCTCCTGATCCCAATGACTTATCATACTATCTACATGTTGAATAATTGTATTTTTATTTATAATAAAATACTTTTTACGATCACCAGTCTTAGTGAAATATTCAATTTTATTTAAATCTTGTAAATGGTTAAGATGTGTTGAAATTGTACTTTTACTTGCACAAAGTACACTAACCATGTCTTCAAAAGTAGACCCTCTTTTACCCGTAAGTATTATGTAAGACAAAATACGCGCAGCAACAGGTGCTAATTGCTCTCTAGCCTCTAAATGAACACCTAGTTTTTCAACTAAATTCATTTTTTTTTGACATATATTTTCTTTCATTATGCATGCTTTTATTACTGCTTTATAACCATAAAATAATCATGTACAGTAAAATTCTATGCAAATATATATCATCAGTTCGGAACAAACCGAACTAAACGAAGTTAAATTGTTGTTAAATAAAAAAGCCGACTGTTAACAGTCGGCTTAAAAATATATTTAGAGACGCTTATAAAGCAGATTTAAACTGCTCTAAGAAACGCACATCGTTTTCACTTAACAAACGAATATCACTAATTTGGTTAAGTAACATTGCTATTCTGTCTATTCCCATTCCGAAGGCAAAACCTGAATACACTTTAGAATCGATGCCACAATTATCTAAAACATTAGGATCTACCATACCACAACCCATAATTTCTAACCAACCTGTACCTTTAGTAATTTTATAATCGGTTTCGGTTTCAAGTCCCCAATACACATCAACTTCTGCACTTGGCTCTGTAAATGGAAAGTATGATGGACGTAATCTAATCTTAGATTTTCCGAACATTTCAGTTGTAAAATATTGTAAGGTTTGCTTTAAATCTGCAAAACTCACATCTTTATCAATGTACAAGCCTTCTACTTGGTGGAAAAAACAATGTGAGCGTGCCGAAATTGCTTCATTTCTATAAACTCTACCAGGAGAAATAGTCCTAATTGGTGGTTGGTTATTTTCCATATAACGTACTTGTACAGAACTGGTATGTGTACGTAATAAAATATCGGGATCGGTTTGAATAAAGAAGGTATCCTGCATATCTCTTGCTGGATGGTATTCTGGTAAATTTAAAGCCGTAAAGTTATGCCAATCGTCTTCAATTTCAGGGCCTTCACTAACGTTAAAACCTATACGCGAAAAGATATCAATAATCTCATTTTTAACAATAGAAATAGGATGACGCGCACCAATAGCAATTGGTTCACCTGGTCTTGACAAATCTCCGTAAATACCTTTGTCCTCTTCTTGACTTTCTAAAGCTTCTTTTAGGTTATTTACTTTGGCTTCTGCTGTATTTTTAAGCTCATTTATGATTTGGCCGAATTCTCTTTTTTGGTCATTCGCCACATTTTTTAATTCGCCATAAAATGCCTTTAAGTGTCCTTTTGAGCCTAAATATTTAATTCTAAAAGCTTCAACTTCTTCTTTAGATTGCGCTTTAAAAGCTTCTGCTTCTGCTATAAGTTCTTTTATCTTGTCTATCATTTTATGCTGAATTTAATTCAGTATCTCATATTGAGAGCGCAAATTTAACGATTTTATACAAAAAAAACGCCTTCAAATTGAAGGCGTTTTTTATCTATTTTATAAAAAATACTTATTGCCTGATAAAAACGTCTTTATACGTTATATCATCTGACGTATCATCAGGGGTTCCATTATCGTAAAAATCTTCGAAATAGAACGTATTGTCCTCAAAAATCAATTCTTGTGTAGCTACATCACCTTCTATATATTGCGTATAAAATCCATCTCCATCGTTTGACCAAGTTGATGAAATAAATTCTTCTAATTCGCAATTACCATCTGTATCTTCTTCAAAATAGCTGTATTCAAATGTTCCATCTGAATTAAAAACAAAAGTTTCTTCGCTCTCACAATCAGATACAGTTTGTTCAACTCCATTTTCGAAAAACTTATAATATTTCCATGTCCCAACTAACGGGTCTATAGGAGCGTCATCATCATTATCACTACTACAAGATGTAAACACAAGTGCAAAAACACTTAAAAATAAAATCATTTTTTTCATAAGTAAATTTAGATTAAAAGGTTAAATGCTAAAATGAACAATTTATTAACAAGAACCTAGTGGAGACTTATTTTATATATTCAGTTTCTAAAAAATAATTCACAATCGCTTCTTTCATCAATATACTTTGCTCACCGGCTTTTAAATGAGGTAACTGTGCTAATACCTTGTAATGAGGCCAACCATCATCATCTACATAATCGAATTCATAAAAACCATAAGGCTCTAAAACCTTACAAATAGCGATATGCATTAAATCGAGTTTTTGGTCCTTTTTATACTCTCTGTGTAATTGTCCTAATTCTTGTATACCAATAAGGTATATTATAGAATCGAGATCCAATCTATCTCCATCGGCAAATTGGTTAGAGAGTTTTTCTACCACCAAATCCCATCGTTCCTTTAATTGTTCGTCTCTTGCCATGCTCACTTCCCATGAAAAAGGGAATCTTATTAATTATTAAAATTCTTTTTTTATTTCAAAATTTCGAATTCCTCTTTCGAGTTCAAATTCTTTAAGTTTTCAAAGTTAAGAAACTAAAGCATCTTCATTTGCGTTATTATATTAAAATGGCAAAATTCATGTACTTTTGTTTAAACCGCTAGTTGTATGAGTATTATTGATATTATTTTGGCTGCCCTTTTACTATTTGGATTTGTACGTGGCTTATTTAAAGGTCTTTTTGTAGAAGTCGCCTCTTTAGTTGCTCTAGTTTTGGGTGTTTATGGCGCCATTCACTTTAGCTATTTTGCTTCTGGTTTTTTAGAAGCTAAGGTAGATTGGAATGAGAAAACCATTAACATTGTAGCCTTTGCTATTACTTTTGTTGTAATTGTCTTAGCAATAGGATTAGCAGGAAAAGCATTAACAAAACTGGCAGATTTTGCCGCTTTAGGTATTATTAATAAATTGGCAGGAGCCGTTTTTGGTGCACTTAAAATTGGATTAATCCTTAGTGTACTCTTGGGTGTCTTTCATAAAATGAATAATACATTGCCGTTTATGGAAAAAGAAGATTTAGAAAAAAGTATGCTTTACGAACCTGTAAAATCGTTAGCACCCATGATTTTTCCAACTATTATTAAAAGCGAATCAGAAGAAAACACTGAAGAAGACGTATAAAAAACTACGCTTTCAAGTGGCTTTATTGTATTAATCTAAATGATAGATTTCCATAATATCCTTGAGATACTTTTCAAAGTCTATTTTTAAATCAATGAGTTTTCCTGTATGCACATCAAACACCCATCCGTGAACTTTTAAACCTCTATCTCTATACGCTTTTTGTACGGCTGCTGTTTTAATTAAATTGACGCACTGTTCTTTCACATTGAGCTCTACCAAACGATCGTATTTTTTTTCTTCAGATGCAATCGCATTTAGTTCATCATGATGCATTCTATAGACGTCTCTTATATTTCTTAGCCATCCATTTAAAACACCTAAATCTGCCGATTGCATAGCTGCTTTAACTCCACCACAAGCATAATGCCCACAAACCACCACATGATTTACCTTTAAATGTGTAACCGCATAGTTAACCACAGACATAGCATTGGCATCTGTACCAACAACCATATTTGCGATATTTCTATGCACAAAAACATCACCAGGACCTAATCCCATTAAATCTTCGGCGGTGACTCTACTATCTGAACAACCGATATATAATAATTCTGGATTTTGTCCTTTACCTAAGTCTTCAAAATAATTAGAGTTAACGGCAAGTTTATCTTTAATCCACTTTTCATTATTTTTAAATACATTATTTAAGTCCATATGTACACCTATTAAAATTCATCTTTTACATTACTTTTTATCCAATTTAAACAACTATCAAACTCCTTAAATATATGGTCTTTAGAAATTAAATTTGGAATGATATCAATACGCTCCATCATATATCTTGGCTGCTTTAAGAGCCCTACAAACAACACTTGAATATTCCTTTTTGATAAATCTTGAAGCATATCTTCCATAGCATACAGACCAGATTGATCCATATATTGCATACGACCTAACCTTAAAATAACGGTTTTTGCCGTGTTGGGAATTTGCTCAGTTAAAGCCTGAAAATCACTTGTAGACCCAAAGAATAAAGGACCTTTAAGATGCTTAATAAAAACCTCTTCTTTTAATGCTGAAGGGAAATTACCTTCGTCATCCCAAGCTTCTTCTTTTAGTGATTTAACATCGCTGCGTTCTGCTGTTAGATCTCCTATTTTTTTCATAAACATAAGCGATGCAATAACCAAACCAATACCTACAGCATAAATTAAATCCCAAAATGTAGATAAAAGTAATACGACTAGCATAATTAAGACTTCAGAACTTAATCTTACAGGTCCTAATTTGATATCTCTTGGTAAACTTGGAATTGCTTTAAGACCTCTATAGTCCATAACACCAATACCTACTGTTATTAATATTCCGGCTAAAACAGCAGCAGGAATTTTTGATGCCACATCACTCAATGCCAACATTATTAATAATAACATTATACCTGCAATCATACCAGATAACTTGGTTTTTCCTCCTGCATTAATATTAACAACCGTTCTAATGGTTGCACCTGCTCCTGGAATTCCTCCAAAAACAGCCGCGATACTATTACCAATACCCTGACCAACTAACTCTTTATTAGGTTTGTGTTTGGTTTTGGTCATATTATCAGCAACGACACTAGTTAATAGAGAATCTATGGCACCCAATAAGGATAAGGTAAGCGCTGTAAAAATGTATGGAGTAATGCTTCCTAAGTTAAAATTAGTGAACATTTCTAATCTAGGAATTGGAATACCTCCTGGGATTTCTGAAATAGGACGATAACCTAAATTAAATCCATAAGCAATTCCCGAAACCACAACTAAAGCTACCAGAGTACTTGGTATGGCTGTTGTAATACGTTTAAAACCATAGATTATAATAATTGTTCCTAAAGCCAACATAAGTTCTAACCAATTAATATGCTTTAATGCTCTAGGCAATACTTTAATAGCTCCAACAGTACCAGACGCTTCTTTAGCAGCTAATGTTTGTGATTCATTTAAAATTTGTTCTGGTGTAATCTGCTGTGCACGGTCAATAGTTTCTTTAAAATTTTCAAGTACCAAAATACCTTCACCAGCTTCTTCTTTTAAAATATTTTCTAGTATAACCTCTTCTGCTTGAGGCTTAAATTGTGCTACAAACTCTGCATCTTCTTTTGGGTAATACCCAATTGAAGGCAGTATTTGGGTCAATAAAATAATGACTCCGATGGCCGTCATAAATCCAGAAACTACAGGATAAGGAATGTATCTTATATATTTTCCTAAGCCTAAAAATCCCAGTCCAATTTGTATAAGACCTGCCAAGAGAAATACCGTTAATATTGCAGGTAATGCTTTTTCTACACTACCATCATTGGCTGCCACAATACCAGCAATAATGACCATACTCACAGCCGTCATTGGTGCTGTTGGACCGGAAATTTGCGTTGCAGTACCACCGAAAAGAGCGGCAAAGAAACTTATAAATATGGCTCCGTATAAACCTGCTTCTGGACCTAAACCTGAAGACACTCCAAATGCTAAAGCCAATGGCAAAGCAACAATTCCTGCTGTAATGCCACCAAATGCATCACCCTTAATATTTGAAAATAGTTTCTTCATAGTTAATTAATTATTGGATTAAAATAGTCTAATTTTTACTTAAACCGAAACCCTTGCACAAAGTTTTGTTAGAAATTAACAAAAGCAATAATATTTATTTGATCCCTTCCAAAGGCTTCAAAAAACTGATTCATATACCCTAGTTCTAGTCTTAAATTATCCGAAAATGTATAACCAATACCACCAAATACGCGGTTTCTATCAAAAACAGAAGACTTTGTATTTAAAAAGATTTCATTATACAAGGATACGTATAAAGGGTTCTTAGCTTCTTCTTTATATTGAAGCGGTATTTTTACACCTAAAAAATATCTAAAACGCATTTTAAAATCGTCTTCAACAAATCGCTGCTCAAATCTATAACGATGACTTAAACCCACTTTACCAACCTTTTGTTTCGTTGTGAATTGCTGAAAAATTCGATGCTCATTTACAGAGGTTTTGTCACCAGTATCATCTATGTAATTTTCTGACAAGATATAACCATATCCTAATAAAATATTATCATTATTATCAGATAAATTATAGCCAACACCTGTTCTTATAAGTAATTGCTCTAAATCATCAATAATATTATAGCTTCTGTATTGCACTTCATTATGGATATTCCATTTGGAATCTAATTTCTTATTTCCAATATAAATAAGCCAATTCCCAAAATTACTGTCTTGTGCAAACGTAAAAAATGGTAGCGCCAACAAAAACGTTAGAGCTACCATATTCATTTTCTTTAACATATTATGCGTTTCCTATTCATCAAACTTTACTTCTCCTGTATTGACATCATACATTGCACCAATGATTTTAATCTCTCCGTTTTTCTCCATTTCTGTAAGAATTGGGCTTTCGGCATGAATTCTATCAATCATTAACTGTACATTCATGTGCGATACATTATCTACAAAATCTAAGTTTTTAGACGTTCTTAAACTTTCGTCTTTAGGCTCTGTAACGGCATTTACTGCTGGTGTTATTTTCTGAACTAACTTGGTTAAATTTCCCATTTCAGCATGGTCACAAGCTCCTTTTACAGCACCACAACTGGTATGTCCTAAAACAACAATAAGCTCTGTTCCTGCTAACTTACATGCAAATTCCATACTCCCTAAAATGTCTTCATTTACAATATTACCTGCAATTCTTACACTAAAAATATCACCTAATCCTTGGTCAAATACTAACTCAGCTGACACTCTAGAATCGATACAACTTAAAATTGTAGCGAACGGAAATTGCCCTTCGCTTGTATCGTTAACTTGTTCTAAAAGATTTCGGTTAGCTTTTAGATTATTTTGAAATCTTTGGTTGCCTTCTTTTAAATATTGCAATGACTTTTCAGGTGTCATTGTTGCTTGGGTTTCTTTTGTATGTGCTTTCATAATGCTTTTTTCGTTTAATTTTATTGTTATTTAACTATGCTTCAGAAACTAATAATGAAACATTTAACTTACTCACCACTTCTCGTAATGAGGCTTCACTTCTATTTTTTGTTTTCTCTTCTGCTCTATCAACACACAATAAATTAATATTGTTTTTTAATAAATATGAAGACAGTGTGTTCATAACTTCTGCATTTTGCTCAAATACATACTCTATGATTTTTTCTTCCTTTACAGTAGCTGATTTTTCAGTTTCTTTTTGGCTATTTATAATTTTGAAGGATTTTAATGGTGCCTTTGTGTGTGTTATTAAATCTTTTGAGAATTCAGTATTAAAAATTTTATTAGAATCATTAAAAACTCCTAATGCCATTTTTTCATTAGGCACTAATGCGTTTTCATTAGACGAAATCATAATTACACCTTTAAACGTTTTTAAAATAAAACGTGTAATACTATCTCTAATTAGTTGAAGCGGATTAGAATCGCGCTGCCCTAAAACAATAATATCTGGCTTAGAATTTTCAATATGATTACTGATTTCTTCTTTAATATTTCCAAATGCATAATTGTAATTGATGCTTACATTATACGCTTTTGATATAGGATCAATTAAAGCTTCAATTTTCTTTTTTGTCGTAATCTGCTCGTCATTTAGAGTTCTAATTGCAGAGAGTTGGTTTTCTCTATTTACAATATCGATATATTTTTTAACATGAAATAATTCGATATCTGCATCAATCATTTGTGCTAAACTCACACTACTCTTTAACGTTGTACTCGCCGTTTTGTTTAAATCTGAAAGCACTAGTATTTTATATTTACTATGTTTCATAATTTCTAACTTAAACTTATTTTAGACTTAGGTCTTAATTGAAAGAACTCAATAAAACTCGGTGGATTTTCAACAACTCCACGTTTAGAAATCAATTTAATATCTATATTTCTCTCTTTTGCTTTAAAGGCAAAGTCTTCAAGAATTTCAATAATATCATAATCTAGATATCTTGTTTTTGTAACATCAAATTCTAAATAGGTGTCTCTTGGTAAGCTATCTAATTCTTTTAAAATCGCACCTTTATTAAAGAAGGTTACTTCTTCGGCAAGTGCCATCTTAATTTTATGTTTTCCGTTACTATTATCTTCGATATGTAAGAAGTGAGAGTTTTGGTAACTTTTTAATAGGATTACAACAATACCAACAGCTAAACCTAGACCAATACCAACTAATAAATCTGTAAAAACAATTCCTACTACAGTTACAAAGAATGGGATAGATTGCTTCCAACCTAAACTGTACATTTTCTTAAATAATGATGGTTTTGCCAGTTTATAACCTACAATCAATAAAATTGCTGCTAACACTGATAAAGGAATCTTATTCAATAATGTTGGAATTAAAATCACAGAAATTAAAAGTAAGAATCCATGTAAAATGGTAGACATTTTACTTTTTCCACCCGATTGGATATTTGCAGAACTTCTTACAATAACTTGAGTAATAGGTAAACCTCCTATTAAACCAGAAATGATATTACCTGTTCCTTGTGCTAATAACTCTCTATTTGTAGGTGTAACGTTTTTGTCTGGATCTATTTTATCGGATGCCTCAACACACAGTAAGGTCTCTAAACTGGCTACCAAAGCAATAGTAAAGGCAACAATCCAAACTTCTGGATTTGTAATTGCAGAAAAGTTAGGAAAACTAAACTGTCCAAGAAATGAACTTAAATCTTCAGGAATTGGAACACTTACCATGTGAGTATCGCCAATAGACAATACTCCTGTACCTTGTGTAAAGGTATAGAATAGTATACCTAAAACTACAACAACAAAAGGGCCTTGAATAATTTCGAATATTTTCCCTTTTTTGCTTAATACTTGATCCCAAAGTATTAAAAGCAATAAGCTAATAATACCTATTAAAGCCGCTCCTGGATGTATGTTACTTAACATTGTTATTAACTCTGAGAATGTGTTACCACCATCAATTTCAAAAAACTCTAAATCCCAAGCAGATTCTTCATCATAGCCAAAAAAGTTAGGGATTTGTTTTAAAATAATGATGATTCCGATACCAGTAAGCATCCCTTTAATAACAGACGACGGGAAATAATATCCAATAATTCCGGCTTTTAAAACGCCAAAAATCAATTGAATTATTCCTCCTAAAACAACGGCTACTAAAAAATTTTCATAACCACCTAAAGTACCTATGGCTGTTAACACAATAGCTGCCAAACCAGCTGCCGGCCCACTAACTCCAATCTTAGAACCACTTAAGGCTCCTACTACAACTCCTCCAATAATTCCGGCAATTAAACCAGAGAAAAGAGGTGCTCCACTGGCTAAAGCAATACCTAAACATAGAGGTAATGCCACAAAAAATACAACGACACTTGCAGGCAAGTCGTTTTTTAATGTTTTAAACATTTGATATAATGATTTTGTCTATTGAAGAGATTTCAATAGTTATTTTAATACTTTTTTTAGGGACAAAAAATGTCGAACGAAAAAATATTAAACAAAATCTGGCGGTGGAGAAATAAGGTTAAGGTGAGGTTTAGGATAGTTTTTAAATGTATATCCTACTAGATTAGTGCTTGTATAATCTTCAAACACACTATCAGAATCTTGATTTGTGCTTCCGAAAACCAATTTTGCGCCATGATTTTCTTCCTCTTCAGTAATGCTATAGAAACACGTTACATCAACAGAGTCGTCAAAAGATACAATTATAGTGGGTGCAGAAATAAGCGCCATTAATACAATGGTAAAAAATACAGCCGATCTATATTTATATTTTTGAAACATAAGCCGCAAATATAATAGCTTAGATTTTAACAGAGTGTTAAATAAGTTCTAAAAAAACTTCAATAACTTAATGTCATTTGATGGAATCCAGCCTGTAGAATTATCAGAAAGTTGAATTTTTTTCCAATCTTCATAGGTTTCTAACACTTGTACTTTGGTGCCTTCATGTAGCCTAAACACTTCTTCACTTGAGGGATTAGGATCTGTTTTCACTCTACTTTCTTGAGCAAATACAATGGCAGGATTGTCTTTTTTATCTAAACCTGCTTTCTGAAAAGCCATTGCTACAGAAAAGCAAGCAATACCTAAACTTATAATACTCGTTACAAAAGCAATTCTTTTTTTAGACGTCGTATAAGAAAAATGATAAGCTAAAAATATAACTACAAATAAAAGGACACCGCCAACGGTAATTTTTGCCCAAGTATCTGTTTTAAATGTATTCACAACATTATTTATAATTCTTGAAAACCCTACGACAGGCACGTTATCAATGGCGTCAATCGTCATGTTTTGTGCAAAGGCTAAATTATTCTGTATGTCCTTATCATTAGGGTTTAATAATAATGCTTTTTCAAAATAATAAATGCTTGGAGCAATATTATTAAGTTTATAATTGGCATTTCCTAAGTTAAAATACAATGCTGCAGAATGCTGTTTTGAATCTAAAATAGATTCATACTTATCAATGGCTTCGGCATATTTACCATTATTATACAAGGCATTGGCTTCACTAAAACTTTGATCGTTTTGCGAAAAAACAATGGTGTTAAAACAACATAAAAGTAAGATTATTAGAGCTCTCATATTATCTCAGTTGCTTATCGATTAATGAAATGGTTTTTGCTGCTTTGTCATAATCATTCTGCATGGTGACCTGTGTAATTGGTGTGTAACGTGCCAACTCACAATTTTCTAAGATGGATATAAAATCTGAAACGACACCACTTTCTACTTGCCGCTCTGCTAATAGGTTTTCAATTTTTTCTTTATTGAAATCACTCGTTTCAATATTTAATTTTGCTTTTAAATAATTATGAAGTGCTTTTTCTAAGGCTAAGTAAAAGGCTTCTTTTTGTCCAAGTGTTTTTTTAGCGGCGCTTAAGTATTTTTTAGCCAATCGGTCTGCTTTTCTTATACGATTACCTTGCACGTCTGCATCGCGTTCGTCTTTCTTTCGTCTTACAACAATAGCTAGAGGAATCGCTAAAAAAGGTAACAATACCAATGACCAAAATCCTTTAGATTTAAAAAATGGTTCTGTTTTTATACTGGACCAATCAGATGTTGTTTTTATAAAGGCAAACGTATTAGTGTTTGGATTTATCGTTTGTTTTATACCTTCTGTTGAACTTTCGGTGTTGCTAATTGCGGCCGTTGGTCCTTCTAAAACATCAATAACAATCTCATCTGATGTAATGCGTTTGTAACTTTCTGTATCTGGATCAAAATATGAAAATGAAATACTTGGTATAGGATATTTTCCTCTGTACTGTGGCACAATGGTGTACGTATCGGAAATACGACCTTGCATTCCGCTTAAATTGGTTCGCACATTTTCTTGGTGTTCTGGCTCATAAACTTCTAAAGAACTTGGGACGGTTAATTTTGGTAATTCAAATAAATTTAAATTGCCTTTTCCTGCAACTTCTATTTTAGCTTGAAGCGATTCTGTTGCATTTAACTGTGTTTTAGAAGTTGATACTTTAAATGAATAATCTCCAACAGCTCCTTTAAAATCTGATGGTTTCCCTTGTTCTGGCAATGGTTTTACATTAATTGTTCTACTGCCAGCAGTTACAATTTTAGGAACTTTACTCATCATTGGTCGTCCAAAGATGTCCCGTCTATTTGTTGGTACTTCTACTGTTATATCTAAGACTAAAGGTTCTAACTTTAATTCTCCTGTTTTTTGAGGATAAAGCACAGTTTTTTTGAGAACTACATAACGATATTCTTCTCCTTTGTATTCACCTTTTTCAATATTAAGTCCTTTGATTTCTATGTTCTGACTCCAAAAATCGTTATATCTAGGATTGTCTTTTTCACGCCAATTACTTACACCTGTTTCTAACGAAACATATAGCTTGTAAACAACTGTAATGGCTTCATTTAAATACGGGTTCGTTTTAGAAACCTCAGCAACTAAATGAATATTCTCTGAGGCAATATCTGATGCCGTTGTATTTCCGTTTGGTTTATCAACTGCAGCAGTTACATTAATAGTTATAGGAAACGTTTTATAGATTTCTCCATCAATTTCAATAGTAGCTTGTTTAATTGTGAATTTTCCTCGTTTTTTTGGTGCTAAAAAGTAACTGTACGTTTTAGAATAAGATCGTTTTCCGTTTCTTGAATAATTACTCATAGATGTGTTAGGTCCACCAACCACATCGAAATCTGCAAAACTTGGTGGCACAAAATTATCGCCATCCTTATTCATTTCAAAATCGATACGCAAGCGTTCGTTAACACCCAATTTCTTCTTACTAACTTTAGCTTCAAATTTTACTTGTGCTGAAGCGATACTTGTTGCAAGTATTAATAATATTATTGATATATAATTTTTGATATTCATAATTTTGACGATTTTAGATTTACGTTTCTTTACATTAAATAAAAATTCGTAGTTCAACAATCGTAATTCGTTTTACCAATCTTTTTCAGTTTTAACTTTAGCTCCCTTTTGTTTTTCGGCATTCATCTTTTCTTGAACTTTTTGTTCTTGATTTTGCATGGCATCTAAAATATTTTTCACCTGCTGAGGAGACATTTGTCCTGGTTGTGGTTTAGGCTTTTGATCTTTTTTATCCTTATCTCCTTTACCATCATCCTTTTTGTCATCTTTTGGTTTGCCTTCATCATCCTTATCCTTGTCACCATCTTTTTTATCTTGGTCTCCTTCGTCCTTTTTATCTTTTTCGTCTTTCTGTTCGTCTTCTTTCTTTTGCTCGTCTTCTTTATCCTGCTCGTTCTCCTTGTTTTCGTCTTTTTTATCATCTTCGCCTCCACCATCATTTTGTTGGTCGGCACATTCTTTTGCTAAAGCATAATTATAGCGTGTCTCCTCATCATTTGGGTTGTTTCTAAGGGCATTTTTAAAAGCTTCAACAGCATTTTTACACTGTTTATTCTGCATTAAAATATTACCAATATTATGGAATGCTCTGTGTTTTTCGTCTTTAGTTATTGCGTTTTTAGCTGCTTCTTGACTTCTAAATAAAGCTTCATCAAAACTGCCTTTTCTAAAATATGTATGTGCTAAATTATACGACCCAACAGCTTTGTTTGGCGCTTCTGAAATGGCTTTTCTATATTCCATTTCGGCTTCAACATAATTATCTTCTCCAACTAACTCATTAGCTTTATAAACCAAATTAGTGGCTTCTTTTTCTGCTTTTAATTGCGCTTCAATATCTTGGGCAAACCCAAAACTACCAATTAAAAGTATAATAAGTACCAAATAAAATCTCATGTGTATGTTTTAATTATTGTACTAATAATGACTAAATTACTAAAGCCTTTGAATACTTAGCGTTAAAATAATTCTAAAAAATTTTAGATTGACGCTTCATTAAATAAATTCAACTTCTTTAACCATGCTGTCTTTCGTTCTAAAAAGAAGATATCAATGAATAACAATAGTATTCCGAAAGCCAAAAACCACTGAAATTGATCTTTAAAATCTGCAATTTGCTTAGATTCAAACTCTTGTTTATCCATTTTATCTAATTGCTCTTTAATGGTTTTTACAACTTCGGCTGTATTGCTTCCATTTATATAAACACCATTAGCTTCTGTGGCGATATCTTTTAAGGTGGTTTCGTTTAAGCGTGTAATTACCGTCTCACCATTATTGTCTTTCTTATAATTTAAAATGACTCCATTTCGTTTTATAGGAATTGGACCTCCTTTAGTGTTACCAACACCAACCGTTAATATTCTTATCCCTTGCTCACTAGCTTCTTCTGCAACGTCCAACGCTTCTCCATCGTGATCTTCTCCATCTGAAATAATAATGAGTACACGATTAGATTGTTCTTCGTTATCGTAATATGTTTTTGCCAATTGAATTGCTTCACTGATTGCTGTACCTTGTGAAGACAACATATCTGTATTCATGTTTTGTAAAAACATTTTTGCTGAAGCATAATCTGTTGTGATTGGTAATTGCGGAAATGCTTTGCCTGCATAAGCAATAATACCAACACGATCGCTTGCTAGACTATTAATAATTTGCGTGACCAATTGCTTAGATTTTTCTAAACGATTTGGTGCAATATCTTCTGCAAGCATACTTTTAGACACATCTACTGCAAACACAATATCTACACCTTGACTACGCACAGTTTCTAGTTTTGTTCCTATTTTAGGATTAACTAATGCTAAAGATAAACAAGCAAAAGCACCACAAAGTACAAACACTTTTAAAACACTTTTAAACAAAGATTGATTAGGACTTAAGCGGCTTAACAAATTAGAATCTGCAAATTTTTTCTGCGCAGAACGCCTCCAAATTTGAAGTAATACAAACAGCAGAATAATTACCGGAATAACCAGTAATGTCCAAAACCATATTTTTTCATCGAGTTTAAACAAAGCTTCTAAATATTGTATTTCTTAATAATAATTCTATCAATAATAATAATCCTGCAAATAAGACTAAAGGTCTATATTTTTCTTCGTAATTGTAATATTTCTTTTCTTCGACTTCTGTTTTTTCTAGCTTATTAATCTCCTTATAGATTTCAGCTAATTTCTTATTATTTGTAGCTCTAAAGTACTTTCCTCCTGTAACTTCTGCGATTTCTTTTAGTAAGGGTTCGTCAATTTCTACTTGTTGACGGCCATATCTAAACGAACCATTTGGATTTATAGCAACAGGCGATAAAGCCATGCCATTTGTTCCTAATCCAATAGCATAAACTTTAATACCATATTCTAAGGCCAAAACACTAGCTGTTTTTGGATCTACTGCACCAGTTGTATTAACACCATCTGTAAGCAATATAATGACTTTACTTTTAGCCCTACTATCCTTTAAACGATTAACAGAAGTTCCTAATCCCATACCAATTGCCGTTCCTCCTTCTATAATAGTATTGTACTTAATATCTCTAAGCGAACGTTGCACAATAGATTTATCGCTAGTAATTGGTGTTTTTGTATAAGCTTCTCCTGCGTACTCTACTAAACCTATTCGATCATTAGGACGTCCATCAATAAAATCTGCAGCCACTTCTTTTAAGGCTTCTAAGCGGTTAGGTCGTAAATCTTTTGCTAGCATACTTGCCGAGACATCAATTGCCATAACGATATCTATACCACGAGTAGTCTTCGTTTTTGTGGAAACATCTACAGTTCTTGGTCTTGCTAAAGCTGTAATTAACAATGCAAGCGCAATTAAACGCAAAGCAAAAAGTAGGTGTTTAAATTTTGACCAAAATGTAGACGATCCTTTAAATCCTTTTATACTGGACATTTTTAGCTCAGCCGTTTGTTGGCTATGTTTTAAAACATACCAAACTACAGCTATTGGCAAAAGCAATAACAGCCAGAATAATTCTTTATTTAAAAATTCTATATTATCAAACATCATTATTTCTCTTCTTCTGTCTCTTCCGCTTTAAGTTCTATGGAATCAATAATACGCTCAGCCATTTCATCTGCATAAACATCTTCTTTTGGCCAAGTAATAATAATTTGTTGCAATACGTTTTCATTTGAAAAGCACAATAACATATATTCTGCTTCTACAATATTGTTAGTATTAAGAACATTGATACTCATTGTACCAAATGTTTTTAACCCTTCTGCTCCGTTAGGTGTTACATATTGATCTTGCTTAACTGTAATATTAGTTGCTCCTTTGGCTTCAAAACCTTTAATGCTTTGCTCTGCAACTTTTAACAAATCAAATGTTGGGTTTTCTGTATCTTTTGTTTGTGGTGTTTGTTTTGGCACTTTAAGTGTTGTTGTATTTACAGCAACACTAAACACATCTAACATTGTTCCATAAACAAAAGTGGTCATTGTTAACTTATCCTTGGCCTCATCTGGAATAGGTGAATCTACACGCTTTAAGACCTTAGGTGTCTCTATAAAAACAGGAGGAAAACCATAAGCACTCTCAACCCAATTACCTTCTAATAACTCTTTGCTTTCATGGCCAATAATAGTGTCTTTAACATAGCCAAAGCCATATTTTATACCAAAACCAATAAAAGTAGCAATGATTAGGAATACTGAAATACCAACGGTTATCCAGATTTTTCGGCGTTTCTTTTTACGCTCCTGTGCTTCTTTATATTTCTGATCTAATAGTTTTTCTTCTTCCGAAGGTTCTGGTAAACTTTCTTTTACATGATCTATAGCCTTGTCTATGGTTATTTTATCCATTTCGGCAAGTGCTGTATCTGGTGCAGATTTTGCAAATTTCACTAAATCGGCACGTTTTAAAATGGACTCTATATGTAAAATAGTTTCTTTTGAAAGCGGAATTTGGTTTCCATCTTTCAATAAGTTTAATCTATTAATAAGCTCTGCCGTTGTACTCTCCAAAGCTCTATCATAAACTTTTTCATCTAAATATTTTCTAATGATAAAAGTTAATTCTGAATAATATTCTTTGACTTCAGAACGCATTAAATATTGGCTTTCATCGAGTTTAGACAATGCCAATTTTGCACGATCGTAAGGTGGTAATAAGGCTATTTCTTCTGCTTCGGTTAATGGCTTTTTTCTCCAAATAAACCAATATAACAAAAATGCAATTAGAGCAATTGCCACCAATATTCCTAAGATTAATTGCCAACGATTACTTCCGCTTTCCTCAACTTCTATAATTGGTTTTATATCGTAGAGTTTTTGCTTAGTGGTATCTACCTCTATAGTATTAACATCTATCTTTAAAGAATCTGTAAAGAACGGTTTTTCATCAATAATTATTTTTTGTCTAGGAATGGTATAAACTCCAGAATCAAACTGTGTAAGCTTATAAATTCTAGACAGTAAAAACTTAGCGTCTCTTTTAATTGTATCTATTTTTAAGGCTTCAACATTTTCTAAAGGCATAAATGTTTGTCCTTCAGGAAACACAACCAGTGCTAATGAATCTGCCTCAACCTTAATTTTATAATTAATTTGTTCTCCTATTCTGATTTTTGTAGTGTCAATTTCAGAAGTAACTTGTGCTGAAGAGAAAAAAGAACATAGAAAAAACAACATAAAACACGACGCTTGAAACATAAAGCTTGTGGTCTTGTTACCTAAATCTACTATTATTTTATTTCTGTTTTTCATGTTTAATATAACTTCCAACTTCTTAAGCCTTACACTCATTATCCTCTTCGTTTGAAATAACCTAATAATTTCTTAACGTAGCTTTCATCAACTCGACAATCAATAACACCTGCTCCAGATTTTGCAAACGCATCTTTAAAATAGTTTACTTTTTCGTTATAGAACTCACCATAATTAAGTCTTACTTTTTTTGAAGCGGTATTGACCAACATTAATTCACCAGTTTCTTCATCTTCCATTTGCACCATTCCTATATTAGGAATTTCTTCTTCGTGCCTATCGTAAACTCTAATGCCAGTAATATCGTGTCTGCCTGCTGCTATTTTTAAGGTTTGCTTATAATCATCTGCAATAAAATCAGACAGTACAAAAACAATCGCTTTTTTCTTCATAACGTTAGACAAAAACTTAAAAGCTTCTGCAACGTTTGTTTGTTTGCTTTTGGGTTGAAATTCTAATAATTCGCGAATAATTCTAAGCACGTGAGAACGTCCTTTTTTTGGTGGAATATAAAGTTCAATATCACCTGAAAATAAAATTAAACCAATTTTATCATTATTCTGAGTAGCTGAAAATGCTAGTGTCGCTGCAATTTCCGTAACAATTTCATCTTTAAACTGATTTTTGGTCCCAAAAAGCGCACTACCAGAAACATCTGCCATAAGCATCATAGTTAACTCCCGCTCTTCTTCAAAAACCTTGATATGTGGCTGATTGGTTCTTGCCGTAACATTCCAATCTATATTTCTAACATCGTCTCCAAATTGGTATTGGCGCACTTCAGAAAACGTCATACCACGACCTTTGAAAGTCGAGTGATATTCGCCTCCAAATATATGATCAGACAAACGACGTGTCTTAATCTCTATTTTTCGTACTTTTTTGAGTAATTCCTTAGTATCCATTTTGTCAGTTTGCAATATGCAGTCTTCAGTTAGTAGTTATTTCAAATCAGAATTTAGATGAGTTATTCCTAACTAAATACTGGTTTGGTGTCTACTATTTATGGCACCTCAATCTCATTTACAATCTTATTAATAATGTCCTCAGAAGTGACATTTTCGGCTTCAGCTTCGTAAGTAATTCCAATTCTATGACGTAAAATATCATGAACAACAGCACGTACATCTTCTGGTATTACGTAACCTCTTCGCTTTATAAAAGCATAACATTTGGCTGCAGTAGCTAAATTAATACTTCCACGAGGCGAAGCTCCAAAAGAAATTAATGGTTTTAAATCGGCTAATCTATATTTTTCAGGATAACGTGTAGCAAAGATGATATCGAGAATGTATTTTTCAATTTTCTCATCCATATAAACTTCTCTAACCGCTTTTTGTGCACTTAGAATTTGAACTATAGAAACCACAGGATTTACTTTTTCGTAAGCACCTTTTAAGTTGGCTCTTACAATTTGCTGTTCGTCTTCAATTGTAGGATAATCAATAACCGTTTTTAGCATAAAACGATCCACTTGCGCTTCTGGTAAGGCGTAAGTTCCTTCTTGCTCAACAGGGTTCATGGTTGCCATTACTAAAAATGGTTTGTCTAAAACAAACGTTTCGTCTCCAATAGTAACTTGTTTTTCCTGCATGGCTTCTAACAAAGCAGATTGCACTTTTGCAGGTGCTCTATTAATTTCATCTGCTAAAACAAAATTAGCGAAGATTGGTCCTTTTTTAATGGTGAAGTCATTTTCCTTCATGTTAAAGATTAACGTACCAACCACATCTGCAGGTAATAAATCTGGTGTAAACTGAATTCTACTAAAACTAGCATCAATTGCTTTTGACAAGGTATTAATCGCTAATGTTTTTGCCAAACCAGGAACACCTTCTAATAGTATATGACCCTGACCTAATAAACCGATGAGCAAACGTTCTACCATGTGTTTTTGCCCAACTATAACCTTATTCATTTCTAAGGTTAACAAGTCTACAAATGCACTTTCTCTTTCTATCTTTTCGTTAATTGACTTAATATCAACTGTACTCGTTTCTTCCATTATTTAAGGGTTTAAGAACAAAACTATTTTTATGCCATTTTTAAAATTACACAGAAAAATGGTTTCTTAATATTTTAGAGGATGCAAAGTGTTAAAATTTTTCGTTAGATGCTGTTAACAATTGGTTAAAAAAAATGAGTAATACCGAAGTACTACTCATTTTAAGAATTAATTATGGATTAGAGTTAATTAATACTAAATTTTTCTTATTTCTGTATATAGTTTTGGGTTGAGAATCATCATGTTTTCGTCTTCATTGAATTGAATAGAGTTATCAACATCTATATCTATAACAACTTGGTAAATATGATTTTTTTCAAATTCTCTTTCTATTAAATTTGAAGCTGTAGCATTTTCTGCAATGTCTAAACTTATTAAAGTTTCGTTGCTGTTTATAAAATTATTATTACCAAGAACCAATCTTATTTCATGAATAAATGTTGATTTAATTTCAAAATGATCTACTAGTAATAATTCAGATTCTGTTTTTAAGTCTGAAACATTATGTGTTCCTGCGTTTATTGCATTTAAACTTATCCAAGCATTTGGCAAACTGCCATCCTCCTTTACCCTTACTTGCACATCTTCAATCTCAAGAAAAACATTATTTTGCGCATTAGAATTACTTATAAGACTTACTGTAATTGCTGCCTTTTGTCCATCTATACCCATATCATCTTTAGTACAGCTTGTAAAATTAACTAAGATAACAAGTGATAAAACGATTAATTTAATAGATTGTGAATACTTCATAATTTGGGATATTGAATAATTACACTTCAATAATATCGTATTCTTTATGTTTTCAGTATTTTTATACACCAATTACACAAAAACCACTATAAACTGAAAACTAAGTGACATATTCTCGATTAATTGCAGGAACCATGACATGGGGAAGTTGGGGAAAACAACTCTCTAAAAAAGAAATGGCAGTCTTAATGAATTTCTGTGTTTCTAACCATATTACAACCTTTGACCATGCCGATATTTATGGCGCTTACACTACTGAAGCAGATTTTGGAAAAGCTTTTGCCGATTCTGGATTACAACGTGAAGCTATTCAGCTGATTTCTAAATGCGGCATTCAATATATGAGTGACAACCGAAACAATAAGGTTAAACACTACAACTACAGCAAAAAATATATTATTTCCTCGGTTGAAGAGTCCCTTAAACATCTTAAGACTGAATATTTAGATCTATTACTTTTACACAGACCTAGTCCTTTAATGGTTGCTGAAGAAATAGCAGAAGCAATTAGCCTATTAAAAAAAGACGGAAAAATTAGAGACTTTGGCGTGTCTAATTTTACTCCATCTCAAATGGACTTGATTGGTTTACGTATGGATATAGACGTCAATCAAATTGAATTCTCGCTAACTGAACACACAGCAATGCATGACGGAACTTTAGATTTTATGATGACTAATGGCATAAAACCAATGGCATGGTCTCCTTTAGGCGCTGTGTTTAAAGAAGATAATGAACAAACCAGACGCATCCATAAACAATTAGGCGCATTATTAGACAAATACAATGCAACAGAAGACCAATTATTATTGGCTTGGCTAATGAGACACCCTTCAGGAATTCATCCAGTTATTGGGACTACCACTAAAGAGCGTATAAAATTAGCTGTTGAAGCTACTAAAATCGAATTAGAATTAGAAGATTGGTTTTTAATATTAGTGGCTGCTCAAGGACATAAAGTTCCCTAATTAGTTCTCAGTCGTAATAGACAGTAGCCAACTCAAAACGATGACACTATAACTAATAAATATTGCTGCTTTTGCAGGAATAACGGACTATGAAAAAAACAGCATTAATAACAGGAGCAACAAGCGGAATTGGCAGAGCAACAGCGCACGAATTTGCTAAACACGGCATTAATTTAGTGCTTTGTGGCCGTAGACAAGATCGCTTAGACAGTGTACAAAAAGCCTTATCTAAACAAACTATTGTACACACATTAAACTTTGATGTACGTGATAAAACACAAACATTTGAAGCCATTGCATCCTTACCTAAAGCATTTCAAAACATAGATATTCTTATTAATAATGCAGGAAATGCCCATGGATTAGACCCCATTCAGACAGGAAATATAGACGATTGGGATGCTATGATGGATATTAATGTAAAAGGACTGCTCTATGTGAGTAAAGCAATCATTCCCGGAATGACCGAACGCAAATCTGGACATATTATTAATATAGGCTCTTCTGCTGGCAAAGAAGTTTATCCAAACGGAAATGTATATTGTGGTAGCAAACATGCTGTATTAGCCATCACAGAAGGTATGAGAATTGATTTAAATCCTTTCGGAATTAAAGTTGGAGCCATTAATCCTGGTTTGGTGGAAACAGAATTTTCTAAAGTTCGCTTTAAAGGTGGTGCAGCAGCAGATAATGTCTATAAAGGCTATAAAGCTCTACAGCCAGAAGATGTTGCTGATGTCATTTATTTCGCCGTTTCTAGACCTGCTCATGTAAATATTGCAGACGTCCTAATGTTTTGCACTGCGCAAGCGAGTTCTACTATTGTGAAAAAGGAATTATGATAAAGTGGCTAGAAGATAACTGGCAAAATTTATCTTCAGACTATGCTAATGACAGCATAATAAATGCTCTTTGGCAAACTATTAAATTGCAATACACTTCCAAAAACAGATATTACCACAATCTTGCGCACCTCCACAATATGTTTCTTCAATTAGAAGATATTGCAACAGCAATTAACGATTTAGACAGTCTTAAATTTGCTATTTGGTATCACGATATTGTATACAAATCTACCAACAAAGACAACGAAGAACAAAGCGCTCTTTTTGCTGAAAAAGCTTTAAAAGCTCTAAATTATGACGTTTTTAAAGTAGAAAAAGTTAGAAACTTTATTATTTCAACTAAAAATCACGAATTACTACTAGCTAAAAGTAACGATAATGCTTATCTTTTGGATTTAGATTTATCAATCTTAGGGACTAATTGGGAAACTTATAAAATATACATTCAAAATATTAGAAAGGAATACAAAATCTATCCAAACATGCTATACAAGCCTGGTAGAAAAAAAGTACTCAAACACTTTCTCGAAAGAGACTCACTATTCTTTACAGAAGAATTCAAAACTAAATTTGAAAACCAAGCTCGAGAGAATTTAAAAAAAGAAATAAAAATGCTTTAACTCATAAAATTTTCAAAATTCGTTTTAAGTAATCATGATTAATAAACGTCTTCTCATAAAAAATTTACTTGCTCATAATGACGAGAACAGTTTCTATGACAAAAAGCTTAAAATCAATATTGGTCATAAAGAAGGAAAGGCTAAATTTTTAAAACATGTTTGTGCACTGTCTAATAGCAATCCAAAAAACAACTCTTATATAGTAATTGGCGTTAAAGACGAAGACAACAAAATTGTAGGTGTCGATTTTTTTGATGATAGTAAAATTCAGAATCTCATTAATGCCTATCTCACAAATCCACCCATTGTACAATATGAAAACATTCCGTTTCCACATCTACCAGACGACAAAGTAATTGGCTTAGTTACTATTAGACCCATTGACTCGATCACCTCACTAAAAAAAAATATTTGGAAATATTATGGTGGCTCTGTGTTTTTTAGAGACGGAAGCATAAGTATGCCTAAAGTTTTTGATATAGAAATTAAAGATGTTAATTCTAAAATTGTGGCTGCCATAGAAAACCATGCACAAAATAATATTGAATTAACCCTAGAAGGTGTTTTTGATTTTATGAACAAACGCCAAGATTACAATCCGCAATACAAAGTGTTTAAAGAATACTTTGTATTATGCTGGTCTGGCGCCAAAAAAGTAGTAAAAAACGAAATCTTCTATTCTAGAGTTGATATTGAAATGATAAACGAACAAGTGCGTTTGTTTTATTCTACTTTAGACGAAGTATCCATTTCTTATTCTGAAAACTCGTTTAAAATAGTTGAATATGTAAGATTAGGCTTAAACAAATCTTATAAATACTATAAGCTTGAAGAAAAAACAATTCAGTTTAATGACAATGCTAATTATTCCATTGATGCAAATCTTATTTTTGAACCACCTCAATTTGACAAAAAAGTTTTGCACCATATTTATAATGCTAATAATGCCATTTTAGAAAAGCTTGAAAAAAAACAAGAATTGTCTCAAAATGAAACCGAAGATTTAAAAAATTTAGCGGCAAGCTATCTCATCTGTTACCTCAATGGATTTGAAAATGCCTTATCAAAATTAGAAATTATAAAGCCACACATAAAGAACTATAATTCAAAACTCTATAGTTCTTACAAAGATACCATGCGTATTTTAAGAAAAGTAAGATATAGCTAATTCATCGGAAATAATGGATTTTTCATCCTTGTTTTTTGCGTCTTGTCGGAATAAGATTATAAACACGACAGATTATACATTTTTTTTAACCATTCATCAAAAAATTTGCTAACCATTCAATATATTACACATCTTTGTATTGCTATTAATCAATTACTAAACCTTGTTTCTATAAAGCCAAAAGCTCTAATTGAAACAAGGTTTTTTTTATGCGCTTAAATAAAGTTCAATTGTTTTTGTTGACTTGGAATAATTCCTTCTACAGAAACATCCATCCACTTCGAAAGTATTGTAGCGTAAACGGATCTAAAATCTACATTGTATTTTAAATCGCCATTAGTATCCAAATCATTTAAACTCGCCAAATCATTATAAAACCCAGCCTGCTTTAAACCCTTACCAATTACAAATACATTATTAGCAGCTCCATGATCAGTACCATTAGCTGCATTTTGTTTGACACGTCTTCCAAACTCAGAAAAGGTTAAAATCAGCGTATCTTTAAACGTATCATTTCGTTTTAAATCGCTTACAAATGCCGCTACACTTTCTGCATATTGTGACAACAATTTTGTTTGCTTATTATTTTGATTGGCATGGGTATCAAATCCTCCAAGAGACGTATAAAACACCTTCGTATCTAAATCTGAATTAATAAATTGGGCAACATTTTTGAGTTGTTTTGCAAATGCATTTTGAGGATAGGTTTCTTGAGATGTTTTTACATCTGTATGTTCAAAAATATAATTGGCAGAGGACTTGGCTTCAATCATGGTTTGATACAAATATCCTAAGTTATGTTCACTTAAATGGGTATCGTTATAATGACTTAATACATTTTTGAAATAAGGATCTTTTGCCGAATTATACAATACCCTAAAATCATTAGTGGCAATGCCATTAAAGTGTTCTCCTTTCATAGCCAAACTAAGCTGCTCATCAATTTCTATGGCATTGTAGGGTTGTTTTCCATGCTGATCTAAATAACGACCTAACCAACCACTTTGCAGGTATTCATCTGAGCCACTTGCTGTTTGCCAAATATCCATAGACCTAAAATGTGATCGCACAGGATTTGGATAACCGACATTATTAATGATAGATAATTCACCGTTATCAAACAATGCACGTAATGGACTTAAACTTGGATGAAACCCTAAATCGTCGTTTAGTTTTATAATATCTTTAGTGATTGCTAATTTTGGTCTGGCATTATAATACAAATCATTATTATGTGGAATTATGGTGTTTAGCCCATCATTTCCTCCTGCCAATTGCACAATAACCAAACGCTTATATCCCAAACGTTCTGAAGCTACAGATTCGAATGCTTTTACAAAATTAGGAACAAAAAATAAGCTGCTCGCTAGTGCGGAATTCTTAAGAAATTTTCGTCTATCCATAATTAACACATTTGATATTCTGGTAATGACATGAGCTGAACACAATACTCTTGTTTAGACACTTTACTTAGTGTTTTTAAATAGTCAGAAGTCCCTTTATTAATAGTGCCTTGCAACATATAATCTTGAAGATCTTTGGTTTCAACAGCTTCAAAATTCTCTAAAAAAGTAGTCCAATTGGGTTGGGTTTTAAACGGTAATTTACCCTTATGCTTTTTCATGAATTTCTTTTTAAATTCATCATGTTCTCCTGAAGCAATTACAGCGTTATTCAAAATTACAGAAGGTAATTTTAAACGCACCATAATGGTATTGGCATCAATCCAAGCTTTATCACCTTTCCAACCCGCCACATTTGGTGGATCTAACAGGGTTTGTCCTAGTAATTTTTGAATCTTAATAAGATCTCTTTCTTTTTCAAATGTAACAGGAACTGTATTAGTTAGGCCTACTAAATACTCTATAGGAGATTTAATTTTTGAACCCATGTTTTCGTCGTCATAAAACCAATCAGACAGAAACACAAAACGCATTAGATTTTCAATATTATAATCTTTATAAAACACCTCAGCCATAGCCTGGATATGCTTTTTATTCGGCTTTGGATTTACAAAATAACGGTAGATTTTATCTGAAATAAACACGGCACATTGTTTATTTTCGAGAATAATATCGATAATATCGTCGCCTGAAAAATTCCCCGTTTTCCCAAAAAAGGTTTTTAGACCTTCATCGTGTCGTCGTTTAGCTAATACAAAGTTTCCATCAAAATCATGATTATATCCTGTAAAGGCACGAGCACTTTCTTTAATAGCTGTTTCAGAATAGTGTCCTTCACCTAATGTAAACAACTCCATTAATTCGCGGGCAAAATTCTCATTTGGTTTTGCTTTTCTATTTTGATTACCATTTAAGTATTTAAGCATGGCTGCCTCTTTTGAAATGGCTTTCACAAACGCTTTAAAATCACCGAGAGCGTGCACTCTTAATGTATTATTAAACTGCTGAGCATAAACCACATTATTAGACTTACATACAAAATGATTCGCCCAAAACAAGGTCATTTTCTCTCTTAAAAGTTCTTTAGGTTGTGCTAATTGATGTATCCAAGCGTAATTAAGATCTCTAAGTTTTTTTCTGCTTTTGTCTCTTATATCTTTAGCAAATTCAGGATTGTCTTTTATTTTTTTTATCGTCACACCTTCCATAAAAGATAAATCTAATTGTAGTGGTGTTGATGATTTGGAGTCGGTAAAAAGTTGCTCTACGACATCGTTTCTTCTTTTAGGCAAAGCATGCATGGTTTCAGGATGAATTCCAAAGCCTGCTCTCCAATATAAATGCTGTAATTCTTTTAGTGCCATATTACTTAGACTCTTATAATTATAAAACGTTTAAAACTAAAATTGATTGTTATTTTAAATAAAAAAAGCCATATCTCACGATACGGCTCTCTTTTAACAATTATAAATTTAATTTTATAAATCAAACTTAATGCCTTGTGCTAATGGTAATTCATCTGAGTAGTTAACCGTATTGGTTTGTCTTCTCATATATACTTTCCATGCATCAGAACCAGACTCACGTCCACCCCCTGTTTCTTTTTCACCACCGAATGCGCCTCCAATCTCAGCACCCGACGTTCCGATGTTGACATTAGCAATACCACAGTCAGAACCAGCATAAGATAAGAACTTCTCCGCTTCTTTCATCTCGTTAGTCATAATGGCTGATGATAAACCTTGAGCCACACCATTTTGCATCTCTATCGCATTTTCAACCTCACCAGAATACTTCATTAAGTATAATATTGGAGCAAATGTTTCGTGTTGTACAATTTCAAAATGATTTTCAGCTTCGATGATTGCTGGTTTAACGTAACAACCACTTTCATAACCTTCACCTTCTAAAACACCACCTTCAACTAATACATTTCCGCCTTCAGCTTTTGCTTTTTCAATCGCCGCTAAATAGGTATTAACTGACTCTTTATCGATTAATGGTCCAACGTGATTGTTTTCATCCAATGGATTTCCAATTTTAATCTGTCCGTAAGCCCCAACAATAGCGTCTCTTACTTTATCGTAAACCGATTCGTGAATAATTAATCGGCGTGTCGATGTACAACGCTGACCACAAGTACCCACAGCACCAAACACAGCACCAGGAACCACCACTTTTAAATCGGCAGTTGGTGTAATAATAATAGCATTGTTTCCACCTAATTCTAATAACGACTTACCAAAACGTTCTGCTACTGTTTTACCAACAATACGTCCCATTCTTGTAGAACCTGTAGCAGATACTAAAGGAATTCTATGGTCTGTAGTCATCATTTCACCTACTTTGTAGTCTCCATTAATGATACAAGAAATACCTTCTGGTAAGTTATTTTCTTTTAGAATATCCGCAATAATATTCTGACAAGCTATTGAGCATAACAATGATTTTTCAGAGGCTTTCCAAACACAAACATCACCACAAATCCAAGCTAAAGCGGTATTCCAAGCCCAAACAGCCACTGGAAAGTTAAATGCCGAAATAATACCAACCACACCAATTGGGTGCCATTGTTCTCTCATCACGTGACCAGGACGTTCTGAAGGAATGGTTTGTCCGTTTAATTGACGTGATAAACCAACAGCAAAATCACAGATATCAATCATTTCTTGAACCTCACCGTAACCTTCTTGCAAGGATTTACCCATTTCATAAGACACTAATTTCCCTAAAGGTTCTTTTAAGTCTCTTAATTTATTACCAAACTGACGTACAATTTCGCCACGTTGTGGTGCTGGTACATCTCTCCACGTTTTAAATGCGCTAGTGGCAGCATCCATAACTTTGTCGTAGTCTGCTCTTGTGGTTGTTTTTACTTTTCCTATTAATTTGCCATCTACAGGAGAGTAAGATTCTATAATTTCTCCATTAGAAAAATTATTTGAACCTGTAGAAGATCCTTCATTTATATCTTTTACGCCTAATTGTTTTAAGGCTTCTTTAATTCCGAAATCGGTAGCTACTGCTTCCATATTTGCTTATTTTTTATGAATTATTAAAATTTTATGCGAAGTTACTAATAAAATGTCAGCTTTTCTCATAGCAACCATGTCAAAAAAGAGAACACTAAAGCGCTTTAAAATTTTATCTCTTAAAAGTGTACGCTACTTTAAATAAAGCCAATCACTCCTATTTTTTTAAAGATTAAAATCAAATGTAAAGGCATTATTTGTAACAATTTAATATATTTATACACAAATAGTTAACCAACCTCAACTACAACCATTGACCTAATTTACTTTCAACCTAAAGAAAGTAAATGAATACACTATTACGCCAATTTAGGCATTATCGCAACACAATTTTGATTTTTTCAAAATCAAATGTCCTGTGGACATTTGATGACGATAGCCGTTTACGGACTTTTTATGAATCTAACGTATAGTTTATGATTACGATTTTTAGAAAAATCCGTCAAAATTTAGTATCCGATAACAAATTTTCGAAATACCTCATCTATGCTATAGGCGAAATTATCCTTGTGGTTGTCGGTATTCTTATTGCCTTACAGATTAACAACACTAGTAATTTCAATGAACAAAGAAAACTAGAACAAGAATATCTAACTTCTCTTCAATCAGAATTTAAAACAAATTTGACTAAAATAAACACGGCTATTCAAGAAAATGAACATCGCGTACAAACTCTAGAAAAGCTTTTGACCTTATTTGACAAAAAGGTGCTAGACACAGTCAGTGAACAGACAGTTTCTCATTTGCTGGCACCAATCTTTGGAAGTAATATAAATTATGCTCCTTCAACAGGAGTATTAAGTGATATTATAAGTTCTGGCAAGCTCAGCCTTATTTTGAATAAAGATTTACGACAACACTTAGCCTCCTTTGAAAGTTCATTAGACATATTAAGTACTCAGTTAAATGATGCAGATTTTACTGATAAAAAATTACAAAGTCTTTTTTTTAAATCAGGAAGCGCTCGCACTATTGTTACCGATATACAAATGATTGATTTCGAGTTTCATTCTATTTCTGAAAAAACTAATAACAAATTAATATTCAGTTCTGTTGAATTTGAAAATTATCTATTGGATTATTATCTGTTGGCTAAAACCACAAATGGACCTCGTTTATTTGGCGGCATAAAGGAACAAATAGAAACCATTCTAGATGTAATTGAACAAGAATTGAAAACGCATTAACGCTATTAAATAAAACATCGTGAAAAAGAGAAAGCCAGACTGGACCAAAACCGAATTACAGATTTACATTATGCTACTCTGTGCCAATGCAGATAAAAAAGAAACTGAGGAAGAATTAGAAATGATACAAAACAGTACATCCAAAATCACCTTTCTTAAAATGTATAAAAAATTCCATAAGCACTCTAAAGGTAAACGCTTAGACAAAATTGAAAAGGTGATTCATAATCATGATTACAGCCAAATGGAACTTGCCGCTTTTAGAAGAGAGATGTATAAAATTTTCTTTTCGGACAGTAAGTTTAGTATGCTAGAAGAGCGATTGGACATGACTTTAGATAATATTTTATACTAATGATTAAATTTTTTAGAAAAATAAGATTCAATCTCTTAAAATCAGGCAAAACATCTAAATATTTAAAATACGCCATTGGCGAAATTGTGCTTGTGGTTATTGGGATTCTTATCGCACTACAGATTAACAATTGGAATCAAGAAAGACAGCTGCAAAATGAAGAAAAAATTATCCTAAAAAATATACACACTGAATTTTTAGAAAATAAAGTTGCTTTAAAATTAGGTGTTGAAGAAAACAATCAAGGTTGCAAAGCTTCCATAGCGTTAATGAATCTTGTTGGACAAAAAAGAGAACATATCCTACAACACAATTTGGATAGTTTGATGTATGTAATGCTAGAAACCGGTTCATTCAGGCCTTCAGAAAATACAATTTCAGACTTATTACAGTCAGGTAAATTACAGTTATTACAAAATGAAGATTTAAAAAATTTACTTTATAAATGGACAAGAACCCTAAAGAAAACTGATGTCAGTTATAGTAGAGTTGAATTAAAAATTGATAATGAATTAATTCCTTATTTATCAAAACATTATTCCATGAAAGATATCGATACGCATGGCGTGTTACAATGGAAAAGCAAAACCTTACTAAACATAGACAAGCTTTATATATTCGAAGACATACAATTTGAAAACATTATGGATGATTATTTATACAGGGTAAAATCGGCTAGCAATAACCTGAAGCAGTTAGAAATAATTATTGATGCCATAATTAAAGAAACAGAATGATAAAATTCTTTAGAAAAATTAGACAAAATTTACTCGCAGAAGATAAAACTGGCAAATACTTTAAATACGCCATTGGCGAAATATTCCTTGTAGTTATTGGAATTCTCATTGCGGTAGGTATTAACAGTTTTTATAATGCGTCCCAAAATGAAGCAAAGATAAAAACCATCCTTACTCAGGTTCAGCAAGATTTAAAAACAGACATTATAGATGCCAAACGTATTTATAATGTTTATATCGGAAAAGATTCACTGTTTCAAAAAATAATGAATGATACCATCACTTTTGAGATGTATAAAAAGAATCCATATCCATTACCAATTACTGGAAATTATGTCTCTTTTAGTAATAAAAAAAGCGGTTACAATCGATTATTAAATAACCTGGAAAATTTACCCGAAAAATATAATTATCTCATTCCTTATTTGAATAATCTACACGTTGAAATTCAAAACGAGATCGACGATTACAACACCTTTATTAAAAACACAGTGATGATAGATGGTCGTAAAGACCTAATGGTAAACCCAAAAATTGCCGACTACAGTATGGGAAGATATCTTGATGAGGCGATGGCCTATTATTTTAACGACCCATTTCTAAAAAACAAATCGTCAATATACATGAACGATTTAGGAAACATCTCTAATGCCGCTAACGAATATAGAGTTGAGAGTATCATACTCTATAAAAAAATAGATTCCTTATTGGATAAAACATCTACTGAATATAATGAACCGTTTATGCTATGCCCTAAAAAAGAAAGCATAAAAGATTTTTTAGGCGATTACAAAGGTGCTTCAGCAGTACTTGGTGTAACAGTATCTGTTAGTATGGAAAATGAACGATTAGTATTGAAATCACCAGTTATGCCAGACGTAAAGCTATACTGGCATGAGGGCGATTATTATTTTATTAAAGAAGCTAGTGTTATTGTTAAATTGTATAAAAACAAGCAAAACCAGGCTATTATTGAATTTAGTGGCTTTGGAGGGAATGATAGATTTATAAAAAACAAACAAGAGACTTCTAACTAAAAAGATTCCTGGTTACTCGGGAAATAACTATGATAAAATTCTTCCGCAAAATCCGCCAAAACCTTTTAAACGAAGGTAAAACCAGCAAATACTTTAAATACGCCATTGGCGAAATTGTGCTTGTGGTTATTGGTATTCTCATTGCGTTACAAATTAGTAATTGGAATGAAAATCGAAAAATAAATAATCAAGAAACTGTTTATTTACAAGACCTAAAAAATGATTTCACTTTTGATATAGAAACGCTTAATGCAAGAGTTGCAATAAATAATGTAATAGTACATAATATTGATACGATCATAACACTTATTTCCTCAAAAAAAACATTTACCCAACAAGATGAATTGCTACTTGCAAACATGACGTCAAAACTATTTGGTGAATCTTATTTTATTCCCGAAAA
>Ga0193954_1000064_pt1 | contig 55495 bp, 58 predicted proteins | sample BB_5_MG_FD_140340 | JGI IMG/M metagenome (GOLD analysis project Ga0193954, IMG submission 140340) | Microbial mat bacterial communities from the Broadkill River, Lewes, Delaware, United States - BB_5_MG | ecosystem: Environmental > Aquatic > Freshwater > River > Microbial mats | place: USA...
CATATCCATTTCCTTCAAATAAAATATTTTTTAAAGATTTTATATATTCTCTTAATACATTAAAAATAGCCTCGTCCTTTTTTAAGTCTTTCTCAGCAATTAGTTTATCTACTTCAATCTTAAAATCTTTTAGCTGTTTTGCAACAATTGTATTTAAAACTGTCATTGGGTTTGCAGAATTTGCTAAAGAACCAACTGCCCTAAACTCAAATTTATTTCCTGTAAATGCAAACGGAGAGGTTCTATTTCTATCTGTATTATCCAATAAAACATCTGGAATTTTACCAATAACATTTAGTTTTAAATCGGTTTTCTCTTCAGGAGATAACTTTCCATTAGTTACACTTTCTAACTCTTCTAAAACTTTTGTAAGTTGCTGCCCTATAAAAATCGACATAATTGCTGGAGGCGCTTCATTTGCCCCAAGTCTATGATCGTTACTAGCAGATGCAATTGATGCTCTTAACAATTCTTCATTGTTATAAACTGCTTTTATAGTATTAATAAAAAAAGTTAAAAATTGAAGATTACTCATTGGAGTTTGACCTGGTGAGAGTAAATTAACACCTGCATCATTAGATAAAGACCAATTATTATGTTTTCCAGAACCATTTACACCAGCAAAAGGTTTTTCATGTAATAGCACTTTAAAATCGTGTCTATTAGCAACACGTCCCATAATATCCATTAATAATGAATTATGATCTACGGCTAAATTTGCCTCTTCATAAATTGGAGCTAATTCAAATTGATTTGGAGCAACTTCATTATGACGTGTTTTAACAGGAATACCCAAATACATGCATTCTGTTTCTAAATCGCGTATATAATTTAAAGCGCGACTTGGAATTGACCCAAAATAGTGATCATCTAATTGTTGCCCTTTTGCTGGAGAATGTCCTAATAACGTTCTTCCAGTTAATGTAATATCTGGTCTACTTCCCGCCAATGCTTTATCAACTAAAAAATACTCTTGTTCCCAACCTAATGAAGATGTCACTTTTTTAACATTTTTATCAAAATATTTACAAACAGCAGTTGCTGCAGTATCAACCGCATTTAAAGCTCTTAATAAAGGTGTTTTATAATCCAACGCTTCTCCTGTATATGAAATAAATATTGTTGGAATACATAAAGTAGTTCCATATATAAATGCTGGTGATGTTGGATCCCAAGCTGTATAACCTCTTGCTTCAAAAGTATTTCTAATACCTCCATTTGGAAAACTAGAGGCATCGGGTTCCTGCTGAACTAATTCGCTTCCTCCAAACTTTTCAATAGCCATTCCGTCCCCAATTGTCTCAAAAAAAGCATCGTGTTTTTCTGCTGTTGCACCTGTTAAAGGTTGAAACCAATGTGTATAATGTGTCACTCCTTTTGATAAAGCCCAATCTTTCATAGAAGAAGCAACTTGATTCGCTATTTTTCGATCAATCTTTTTTCCGTGCTGAATTGCATTCATTACACCTTTATAGGCATCACTTGTTAAATATTGACGCATTGAATATTCATTAAAAACATTTGCTCCAAATATTTCTGAACGCCTTTTATCCTCTATAACTTCAATAGGTTTTCTGCTTTGAGCAAGTTGAACCGCTTTAAATCTTAATGTTGACATTTTTTCTAAATTTAATTTTATACGAATATATAAATTATTGTTGATATTTTTAATAAATAATTAATTACCCCTAAAAAAAATAGGGCATCTGCAAAAATAAACTATTTTAATTAATTTTCACCCCTAAAATTTTTATCGTAAAATATAAATATCTAAGTTTGCAGGAAATTATTTGATTTTTAAAACTATAATTTAACTTATATGAGCAAAACAAAATTAGAGTACATTTGGTTAGATGGTCATCAACCAACTCAAGAATTAAGAAGTAAAACTAAAGTAGAAAATGATTTTAGTGGTAAACTAGAGGATTGTGATATTTGGTCTTTTGATGGATCGTCTACAGAGCAAGCCGAAGGTGGTTCTTCAGACTGTTTATTAAAACCAGTTGCTATTTATCCAGATCCTGCTAGACGCAATGGATATTTAGTAATGTGTGAAGTTTTAAATGCTGATGGAACACCTCATGAATCAAATCACCGCGCAACAATTGATGATGATAATGATGATTTCTGGTTTGGTTTCGAGCAAGAATACTTTTTAATGGACTCTAAAACAGACTTACCTTTAGGTTTTCCTCGTGGAGGTTTTCCTGGTCCACAAGGAAAATACTACTGTTCTGTTGGTGGTAGATATACGTGGGGTAGAGATTTTGTTGAAGAACATGCAGACTTATGTATAGATGCTGGTTTAAACTTTGAAGGTATTAACCAAGAAGTTGCTCCTGGTCAATGGGAATTTCAGTGTTTCGCACAAAGCGCTAAGACTGCTGGTGACGAAATTTGGATAGCTCGTTATTTATTAAACAGATTATCTGAAAAATACAACTACTATATTGAATTACATCCTAAACCTGTAAAAGGAGACTGGAATGGTTCTGGAATGCACGCAAATTTTTCTAACACTGTTTTAAGAACTTGTGGTTCTAAAGAAACTTATGAAAAAATTTGTGAAGCATTTAGACCTGTAACAGACGATCATATTGGAGTTTATGGAGCTTATAACGACGAACGTTTAACAGGTTTACATGAAACTGCACATGTTTCTGATTTCTCTTATGGAGTTTCAGATAGAGGCGCTTCAATTCGTATTCCAATTATTACAGTTGAAAAAGGTTGGAAAGGATGGTTAGAAGATAGAAGACCTGCTTCAAACGCAGATCCTTACAAGGTAGCTTCAATAATTATTAAAACTGTAAAAGGAGCTAAATTATAATTGATTTAATTTTTATCTATAAAAAAAGGCTGTTTAGAAAATTTCTAAACAGCCTTTTTTAGTATAATTATTTTAACTAATTATTTTTTTGGATGTACAATTGTCATTTCTTCAATTAGATTCTTTGCGCCCGCATATTTGTCAATAATAAATAGTACATATCGAATATCTACCATAATACTTCTAACAATATCAGCATCAAAATAAAGATCACTCATTGTTCCTTCCCAAGTAGTATCAAAAGCTAACCCTATTAAGTTTCCATCTGCATCAACAACTGGGCTTCCAGAGTTTCCTCCTGTCATATGGTTTGTAGATAAGATATTTACTGGCATTTTACCATTTTCTCCATACTGACCATAATCTTTAGTATTGTATAAATCTTGTAATTTTTGAGGAACATCAAACTCGTAATCACCAGGAACGTATTTTTCCATTACACCTTTTAAGAAAGTTTGTGTAGTATAATAAACTCCATCTTTTGGTTCGTAACCTTGAACCAACCCATAATTTACTCTTAAAGTACTATTTGCATCTGGATAAAAACGTTCGTTTGGAAACACATCCATCAATGCTTTCATATATTGTTTTTGTACCGCTTCAATCTCTAAATTTAACTGCTGAAATTTTGGTTCTATTTTAGTATAAAAAACAGTATGAAGCTCTTTACCAAACTGGTATGCTTTATCTTCATTTAATCTTTTTATAACATCTTCAGCAGAACCCGTTAACAACTCCGTAGCACTTTCTAAGGAAGTTAATTTAGAAGTTGCATAAATTTCATTTGCTATTGCAGTAAAGTCAGCACCTAACATATTTGATGGTAAAAATTCTTTTGGAGACTTATCTGCATATAATTTTACTAACTTTTCAAATACCGGTTTATCAACCTCAGCACTATAATTTTTAAATTTTCCTTCTAAATTATTTAAAATAGCATCTCTTTGATTTTCAAAAGCTGCTGCTCCACCTCTTAAAAATACCTGTTCTAATTGATAAGCATTAAAAGTTATTCCTAACAACTCTACATTTCTGTAGGCAATTTCGATCCAATAATCACGTGCTAACGAAACGCTTTCAATTTCTTTGTACAGCTTTTCAAAATCTGACAATAAAGTTTTATAACCTACTAGATCTTTAGCTTCAACTATTTTAGAAAACTCTTTTTCTAATTCTTGCTTTTTGGCTATAGCATTTGTTTGGTTAATTCCTTGACTTTCACCAATCCATTTTTTCCAATAGTTTGCTATTGAAGCAAATTTAGAAGCGTATTTTATTTTTATTGCATCATCTTTTCTCATATAAGAATCTACAATTTTTAAGGCGTTTTCTCTTATTTCAATTTTAGCAGGATTTAATACATTTACAATCTGATTTACACCAACTGCTGGTAAATATTCGTTTGTTCTGCCTGGAAAACCAAAAACTAACGTAAAGTCATTTTCTTCAACACCATCTAAAGAAATTGGTAAATAGTGGTTTGGAGTGTAAGGTTTATTATCTTTTGAATATGCTGCTGGTCTATTATTAGCATCGGCATATACTCTAAACAACGAAAAATCTCCAGTATGTCTTGGCCACATCCAGTTATCTGTATCTGCACCAAATTTACCTATAGAAGTTGGAGGCGCACCAACCAAACGAACATCTTTAAATACTTCTGTTACAAATAATAAGTATTGATTTCCTTTAAAAAAAGATCTTACATAAGAATCTTGCCATTCTTCTTTCTGAGCTGCTTTGTTAACTTTTAAAATATTTTGATTGATTAACTTCATTTTTGAAGCTTCATCCATTTCATCTGTAACTCCTTCAAAAACCTGTGTTGTTACATCATCAATTCTTTTAATAAAAGTAGCTGTTAAACTTTCATTCGGTAACTCTTCACTATAATTCATTGCCCAAAAACCATCTTTTAAATAATCATTTTCAACAGAAGAATGTGATTGAATTACTCCATAACCGCAATGGTGATTTGTTAATAACAACCCATTTGGTGAAATAATTTCAGAAGTACAACCTCCTCCAAAATGAGCAATCGCATCTTTTAAACTTGAATTATTTACGTCGTAAATATCTTTTACAGACATTTTCATTCCTAATTGTGCCATTTCCTCTGCATTCATCCCTTCTAATAATGAAGGAATCCACATTCCACCTTGAATATCTCGGGTATCTTGAACAACAGGTGTTGCTACATTTTTAACAACTTGTGCTTTTTCATTTGTTGTTTCTTGTACTGTTTTACAAGAAATTGTTAATAGTGCTACTATTAAATAGAGTTTAATATATTTCATTGATTGATTGGTTATTTATAAATTAATTATTTCTGTTTTGGATGTACTAAAGTCATTTCATCAATTAAGTTTTTTGCACCTGCATATTTATCAACAATAAATAATACGTAACGAATGTCTACCATAATATTTCTACAAATATCTGCATCGTAATTATAGTCGCTCATAGTTCCTTCCCAAACTCTGTCGAAATTTAAACCGATTAAGTTTCCGTGCGCATCAATTGCAGGGCTACCAGAGTTACCTCCTGTTGTATGATTTGTACCAATAAAGTTTACAGGCATTTTTCCATTTTCAGCATACATTCCATAATCTTTTGCGTTGTACAATTCTTGCAATTTTTTAGGTACATCAAACTCATAATCATTTGGCACAAATTTTTCCATAACCCCTTCTAAATAGGTTGTTGTATTATAGTAAACACCATCTCTTGGCTCGTAACCACTTACTTGACCGTAAGTTACACGTAATGTGCTATTTGCATCTGGAAAAAAGCGTTTATTTGGAAAAGTTTCCATTAAACCTTTCATATATTGTTTTTGAACTGCAACCAATTGTTGATTTAACTCTTGAAATTTAGGCTCAATTTTGTTAAAAAAAGTTGTGTGAAACTCTTTTCCAAATTTGAATGCTACGTCTTCATTTAACTTTTTAATTGCCTCTTCTGGTGTTCCAGATAGCAATTCTTTTGCTCCTTCTAAACTTGTTAATTTAGAAGCTGCATAAATTGTGTTTGCTAAGTCTGTAAAATTAACACCTTCTAAATTTGAAGGACTGTAAGCTTTTGGTGATTTTTCAGCATATAAAGCAACTAATTTTTCAAAAACAGGTTTATCTACCTCAGCACTATAATTTTTATAAGTACCTTCTAATCTGTTTAAAATTGCATTTTTTGCATTTTCAAAACCTTGTTCTCCACCTCTCAAATAAGCTTGTTCAATTTGAAAAGCTCTAAAAGTAATTCCTAATAGTTCTACATTTCTATAAGCTACTTCCATCCAATAATCACGTGCTAAAGAAACACTTTCAATTTCTTTGTATAGTTTTTCAAAATCAGCTAATAAAGTAGTGTAACCCGTTAAATCTTTTGTAGCAACTATTTTTGAAAACTCAGCTTCTAGCTCTTGTTTCTTTTCAACAGCTTTTGATTTTTTTAGTCCTTGACTTTCTCCAATCCATTTTTTCCAGTAATTAGCCGTTGAAGCATATTTAGAAGCATATTTAATTTTTACAGCAGGATCTTTACGCATATAAGAATCAATTATTTTTAAAGCGTTTTCACGTACTTCAATTTTAGCTGGATTTAAAACATTTACAATTTGATCAACAGCTACAGCTGGTAAATATTCGTTTGTGCTACCTGGAAAACCAAATACCAATGTAAAATCTCCTTCTTCAACTCCATCTAAAGATATTGGTAAGTGATGATTTGGTGTATAAGGAACATTGTCTTCAGAATATGCTGCTGGTCTATTATTTGCATCTGCATAAATTCTGAATAATGAAAAATCTCCAGTATGTCTTGGCCACATCCAGTTATCGGTATCTGCTCCAAATTTTCCAATTGATGAAGGTGGAGCACCTACTAAACGAACATCGTTAAATTTTTCTGTTACAAATAATAAGTATTGATTCCCTTTATAAAATGCTTTTACATTAGAATCTTGCCAAGCTTCCTTTTGAACAGCTTTGTTTACTTTTAAAATATTTTGATTGATTAACTTCATTTTAGAAGCTTCATCCATATTTTCTGTAACACCTGCAAAAACTGCTTCTGTAACATCATCAATTCTTTTTATAAAAGTAACTGACATGCTTGGGTTTGCTAATTCTTCATTGTAGCTTTTTGCCCAAAATCCGTTTTTTAAATAATCATGTTCTACAGAAGAATGTGATTGAATTGCACCATAGCCACAGTGATGATTTGTTAATAATAAACCGTTTGGAGAAATAATTTCTGAAGTACAACCTCCATTAAAATGTACAATGGCATCCTTTAAACTAGAATTATTTACGTCGTAAATATCTTTAGCTGTTAATTTGCTACCTAACTGTTGCATTTCGGTTTCATTAATACCTTCTAACAATGAAGGAATCCACATTCCACCTTGTATTTCTCGAGTATCAACAATGGTTTTAGTTGGAGTTACATCTATTACCGTTTCTGTTGTTTCTTGAACAGTTTTACAAGAAACCATTAGTAAAGCTACTAAAAAATAGAGTTTTATATATTTCATAAGTCTAAATATTTTTTTTGAAATTCACATGCTGTCTGTTGGACAGGCAGGTTTACTAATTATAATTTTATTAGACAATAAACTATTTAGCATGCTCGGTTCAATTGTTAATTTTTAATCTGACAAATATAGGAAACCAAATACTCATTTTTTAGGAATAAAATCATAAAAATTGTTAAATTAGCCGAAATTGAAAATTTACATATGGATACGACACCCTTTTTTACACAAGACACAATTATTTTCGGAATTTTAATGTTAACACTTGGTTTTGTTTTTTACACTTCTACAAGTAAAAATAAATCTTGGCAAAAGTTTTATAAATATATACCTGCATTATTAATGGCATATATGTTACCTGCATTTTTTACTACAACAGGTATTATTTCGCCTGAATGGCAAACTGTAAATGAAGTTGGTGAAATTACCAAACACAAATCTCAATTATATTATGTAGCAAGTCGTTTTTTATTACCAGCAGCGTTGGTTTTAATGACTTTGAGTATAGACTTAAAAGCTGTTTTTAATTTAGGTCCTAAAGCTTTAATTATGTTTTTAACAGGAACGGCTGGAATTATTATTGGCGGACCACTTGCCATTCTATTGGTTTCAATGGTTTCTCCAGAAACTGTTGGTGGCGCAGGACCAGATGCTGTTTGGAGAGGTTTAGCTACCTTGGCTGGAAGCTGGATTGGTGGTGGTGCAAACCAAGCTGCAATGTTAGAAATTTATCAGTTTAACACAAAAAATTATGCCAGTTTTGTAATTGTAGATATTGTAGTTGCAAATATTTGGATGGCTATTTTATTATTAGGAATTGGTAAATCTAAAAAAATTGATAAATGGTTAAAAGCAGATACCTCTGCGATAGAAACTTTAAAAGAAAAAGTATCTAGTTATTCTTCAAAAAATAGTAGAAATCCTTCATTAGCAGATTTTATGGTTATTTTAGGAATTGCTTTTGTAGTTGTTGGAGCATCGCATTGGGGAGCCAATAGTATTTCAAACTTTTTAAGTGCAAATTTTGAATCTGTTAGTGACAAAACCTCTGCAATGTCATCTTTTGGATCTCAATTTTTCTGGATGATTACAATTGCAACCGCTTTAGGAATAGTATTATCTTTTACAAGATTAAAACAATATGAAGGAGCTGGAGCAAGTAAAATTGGAAGTGTATTTATTTATATTTTGGTAGCATCCATTGGTATGAAAATGGATTTAACACAGATATTAGACAATCCAGGTCTAATTGTTGTGGGTCTTATTTGGATGGCAATTCATGTGTTTTTATTAATATTTGTTGCTAAAATAATTAGAGCACCCTATTTCTTTTTAGCAATTGGTAGTAAAGCCAATGTTGGTGGTGCAGCCTCTGCTCCTGTTGTTGCTGCGGCTTTTCACCCTTCTTTGGCAACAGTTGGTGTTCTACTAGCCGTTTTTGGTTATGTAGTTGGTACTTACGGCGCAATGCTTACTGCAGAATTAATGCGAATTGTAGCTCCGTAAATTCATAAAAATTAAAATAAAAATTAGATATTTGTCGCCTTAAATTTAATTAGAATGAAAAAAATATTTTTTTGTAGTGTACTTGTTAGTTTTTTAATTTCTTGTGGAAAAGAAAAAACTGGAAGTATGGTGGTAAACGGAAACATTGATGGCCTTAAAAAAGGAACTGTGTATTTACAAAAATTTGTAGATACTTTATTAGTTGCTGTTGATTCTGTTAAAGTAAATGGACTAAGTAACTTTGTTTTAGTTGACGCTTTGGAAACTCCTGAAATGTATTTTCTAACACTTGACAAAAAAGAGAGTGAAAAAATTTCATTCTTTGGAGAAAAAGGAACATTAACTATTACTTCTAAACTAGATAAATTACTTTTTTCAACTAAAATTACTGGTTCTAAAAATCAAGAATTATTGGATGAATACAAATCTATGATTCAAAAATTTAGAGGTAAAGAATTAGATTTTATTAAAGATAAATTTGAAGCTCAAAGAAATAAAGATGAGGAACTACTTTTAAAACTCGAGGAGGAAGAAAAGAATTTAATAAAACGTAAATACTACTACACTACAAATTTTGCTTTACAGCATAAAGACAAAGAAGTAGCTCCATATATAGCTTTAACAGAATTATACAATGCCAATTTTAAATTATTAGATACCGTAAATAAATCGTTAACAAAAGAAATTAAGATTTCTAAATACGGTTTAAAATTAGATAAATTTATTACTGAAGTTAGAAATAATGAATAATCTTTTTAATTAAAAATGAACACCCTAAAAGAGGCTGACTAATTTTAATTTAGTCAGCCTCTTTTTTTATTTTAAATAATCTGTAACTTTTTCAGTTAAAAGACTACTTATAATTTGAAACCAAACTTAGCTTGTGAATAAAGAATTAGAACATAAATTTATTTCTGAATTTCAAGAAAATCAGAATATAATTCATAAAGTATGTAGAATTTACACAAACAATCAAGAAGCACACAATGATTTGTTTCAAGAAATAACAATTCAGCTTTGGAAAGCATATCCGAAGTTTAGAGGTGATTCTAAATTAAGCACTTGGATGTATAGAATTGGATTAAATACAGCAATTACTTTGTATAGAAAATCTAAAAGAACTATACAAACTCAAGATTTTGATACTGTATTGCACAAAATAAAATCTACAGATTATGATAATACGGAAGAAGAACAATTAAAATTAATGTATAAGGCAATACACCAATTGTCTGACATTGATAAAGCGTTAATATTTTTGTATTTAGAAGATAAAAACTATAAAGAGATATCTGAAACAATTGGTATTTCTGAAGTAAATGCCCGTGTAAAAATGAATAGAATTAAAACACGATTAAGAACAATATTAAATCCGTAAATTATGGATGAATTAGATATATTAAAAAAAGACTGGAAAAAGCAGGATGCCAATTTTCCAAAATTATCATATAACGAAATATATAAGATTATACATAAAAAATCATCTTCAATTGTAAAGTGGATTTTTATAATTTGTATTGCCGAATTCTTATTTTGGGGGTTTATAAACTTATTAATTCCTGAGAGCTTTTTTACTATTTATGAAAAATTGCATTTAAAAGCCTTTTTAAAAATAACATACATTTTACATTATGCCATTGTTGTGGTTTTTATTTATTTGTTCTATAAAAACTATAATTCTATTTGCGTTGTAGATTCTACTAGTTTGTTAATGAAAAAAATTATTAAAACTCGTAAAACAGTTAACTATTACGTTTATTATAATATTATAATGACAATAATATTATCCATTATTGTTAACATTATTATGTTTTCTGACCCAGCTCTTTTAAATGAAGTTATGAACCCAAAACATGTGCCAATTGATGAAACTAAGTTTTTCTACATTGTGTTAACTGTTCATATCGTGGGTTTGTTAATTATGAGTGGTTTATTATGGTTGTATTACAAACTTGTTTATGGAATTTTGCTAAGAAAATTGAATAAAAATTATAAAGAGTTAGAAACTCTAGATATTTAAAAAAAACCGAAGCTATGCTTCGTTTTTTTTATTAATTATATTCTATTATCGCCATCTAAAATATTACCAATTCCACCAAGTAAACTACCTTCACCTCTAGTTTTACCTCCAGTTTGTGGTGCTAAAGCCAAAACTCTACCTGCTAATCTACTAAATGGTAAAGATTGCACATAGACAGTTCCAGGTCCTTTTAAGATTGCAAAAAACAACCCCTCACCTCCAAAAATAGTATTTTTTATACCACCAACAAATTCAACATCATATGCTACATCTTTTGTAAAACCAACAACACAGCCAGTATCAACTTTTAAAACTTCACCTGCTTGCAAGTGTTTTTTAGACATATTTCCTCCGGCGTGGACAAACGCTAAACCGTCTCCTTCTAATTTTTGCATAATAAAGCCTTCTCCACCAAACAAACCTCTTCCTAATTTTTTCGAAAATTCTATTCCTACAGAAACTCCTTTTGCAGCACACAAAAAAGCGTCTTTCTGGCACACAAATTTACCTTCCAATTCACTTAAGTCTATTGGAATTATTTGCCCTGGATAAGGAGACGCAAAAGAAACTTGCTTTTTTCCAATTCCACTATTAGAAAAAACAGTCATAAACAAACTTTCACCAGTTAATAACCTTTTCCCAGCAGAGAAGAGTTTTCCTAAAATTCCTTCATCTTGATTAGACCCATCTCCAAAAATAGTTTCCATTGTAATTCCATCGTTCATCATCATAAAACTTCCAGATTCTGCAACTACTCCTTCTTGCGGATCTAATTCAATTTCAACATATTGCATTTCTTCACCATGAATTTGATATTCTATTTCATGTGCATTCATAATTTATATATTTTTATTTCTTAATTTGTTACTATTACTCTTTTTTAGAACTTTTTAATTTAAGTCCCCATTCAAATTCATAAACAGAAACTTGATCTCCTGCTTCATCAATTCCAACCGATTTCATGACAATTGATTGTCCATCTCCTGTTTCAATGGTTCGTTTTAAAACTTCATTAATTAAATTTCCATCTTCACAAACAAACCTAATTTTTCCAACAGCCTTTTTAGTAAACTTACCTTTATGATTAGTAACCAACATTGAAATTGGATTACCGCATTCTTGAATTTTTTTTATCACTAATGCACCTGTAGAAAGCTCTGCAGCCATAGATTGTACAGCAAAGTACATAGACTTAAAAGGGTTTTGATTTATCCATTTATGAGTAACCGTTACAATAGCCTTTTCGTTAGTTAAATCTTTCAGTTTAACACCGCACAAAAAAGCTGATGGCAGTTTAAACATTAAAAATCTATTCATCTTTTTTACTGTTACCTCCATACATTCTTAGTAGTTTATTTTGAAACAAGATAGTTAAAAATTATGGACGCTAAAAACCTAAATTTTGTTAAAAAAATGTTAAATAACAGTACTATGCCTTGCATACTACTGTCTTTTATATATATATTTGCATAAGAAACTAATAAAAAGCATAATTATGATAACTCAAAACGATAAAAATTATAGCGCAATAACACATTTAAGTGGTTTTGCTGGATGGATTTTTCCCTTCGGAAATATTATTGCACCAGTAGTTTTATGGACAGCTAAAAAAAATGAAAGTTCATATATTGATGCCCATGGAAAATCAGCTGTAAACTTTCAACTTAGTTTAATTGTTTATAGTTTTTTATTAGCGTTATTAATATTACCAATTGCCATTTTTACCTTAGGCTTAGGGTTGGTTGCAATTGTAATAGGAATTATACCTGCAATAATCTTAAAATTTATTTTAATTATTAGCGCAAGTATTAAGGCAAATAATGGAGAACAATACCATTATCCCTTTACAATAGAATTTATAAAATAGCAGTAAGCTTTTAAAACAATAAATCTTAACACATGAAGATAGAAAACACAAAAGCACAAATGCGAAAAGGAGTTTTAGAATTTTGCATACTATCCATTTTACAACATGGAGATGCGTACACTTCTGAAATTTTATCGCAGCTAAAAGACGCAAAACTGCTAGTTGTTGAAGGCACAATTTACCCTTTATTAACTAGATTAAAAAATGCTGGCTTACTCAGTTATCGCTGGGAAGAATCAACATCTGGACCACCAAGAAAATATTATGCATTAACAGAAACAGGCAAATTATTTTTAAAAGAATTAAATACTACTTGGAGTGAACTTGTAGAAGCCGTAAACTTAGTAACTACCAATAAACCAATCGAAAAATGAACAAAACAATAAATATAAATTTAGGAGGTATCTTCTTTCATATTGATGAGATTGCTTATCAAAAATTGAAACTATATTTAGATGCCATTAGAAGATCTTTAAGTGATGACCCACAAGGTAGAGATGAAATTTTAAATGATATTGAACACAGAATTGGTGAATTACTTTCTGAAAGAATTAAAGATGCACGTCAGGTTGTAAACGAAAACGACATTGATGAAATCACTAAAATAATGGGGAAACCTGAAGATTATTTAGTAGATGAAGAAATTTTTGAAGACGAGCCAGTTTACCGAAAAGGTAGAAGCGCTTCAAAAAAATTATTTAGAGATGGTGAAGACAAATTTTTGGGCGGTGTTTCGTCTGGTTTAGCACACTATTTTGGTATAGATGCATTGTGGGTTAGAATACTTTGGATAATATTAGTAGTTGCAGGTTTTGGAACTGGAATACCAATCTATATTTTACTCTGGATCTTGATTCCTCAGGCAGAAACTACTGCCGAAAAATTACAAATGAAAGGCGAACCCGTTAACATTAGTAATATTGAAAAAAAAATTAGAGAAGAATTTCAAGAGGTATCATCGCGTGTAAAGGACGGTGTAAATGATGTTACTTCAAAAGTAAAAAACTCTGAATTTAAAAAAAAAGTTGGTAACAAAACTAAATCTGGTTTACAAGAAATTCTTGATACATTGGGCGCCATATTAATTACACTATTTAAAGTTTTTGGTAAACTTATTGGAGCCCTTTTAATATTTATTGCTGCTGCAACCCTAATAGGGCTTATTATAGGTGTATTTTCTTTAGGTAGTTTTGAAATATTAGGATTTGGAGAAGAATTTACAAACCACCCACCTTTCTTTTATGATTCAGTATTACCTACTTGGGTACTTATAGTTTTTACATTTATTGCTGTTGGAATTCCTTTTGTAGTATTATTTATGCTAGGGCTAAAAATTCTTTCTAACAATGTAAAATCTTTTAGTACAACCACAAAACTTTCTCTATTAGGTGTCTGGATTATATCACTTTTAGGATTGGCTTTTGCAGGAATAAATTTTGCTGCGCAAACGGCGTATGATGGTGTTTATAACCAAACCGAAGAGTTACCATTAATCGCAACTGATACCTTAAAAGTAAAAATGATTGGCGATGAAAACCTATCAACCAGAAGTGAACTTAGAAGACGATATTCTTACGAAACAGTTTATGATAACGATATTAGAAAATTATATTCTAATAGAATAAATGTTGATGTAAAATCAACCGATAAATCGAACGCTTATGTTAAAATTAGAAAAGAATCATCTGGTAAAAATAGACAAAATGCAAATTCTAATGCAGAAACTATTGAATATCAGTTTAATTTAATTAACAATGATTTATTATTAAATGGATACTTTTTAACTGATTTTAAAAATATGGTTAAAGAACAACAGATAGATATTACAGTTTATATCCCAATAAATACTATTATTTATTTAGACGGTTCTACAAGAACATTTTTAGATGATGTTGATAATATTCAAAATGTATATGATAGAGATATGCCTAAACATTATTATAAAATGACTGAAAACGGATTGGAATGTTTAGATTGTGATCCTTCGATTTTTGGTGAACGCTATAAAAAAGAGAATGAACATTTTAAATTAAATATAGACAGTAATGGTGTTGAAATTAACGTAAATGATGGTGATAATAATGCAGCAATTAAAATTGATGAAAAAGGATTAAAAATTGAATAAAAACAGTTCAGCAGTTAGTATCAACAGTTCAGCAATCAAAATTATAATATGCTTAAAGTTCAATATAAATTTGACTAAATTAAAAAACTAAATAATGAAAACACTTACTAAAATTACAACTCTCTTACTCTTATTAATTTCAACAACCTCTTGTTTTGTTGATGGATTTACAGGAATTAAAGGAAACAAAAATGTAGTTTCTGAAGATAGAACTATTAGTAACAACTTTGACGAAATTAATGTTCAACAAGGTATTCAGTTATTTATAACTCAAGATAATACTACAGAGGTAAAGGTAGAAGCAGATGAAAACATAATAGATTTACTAATTACTGAAGTAAAAGATAATAGACTAAAAATATATTTTGAAAAAAATGTTTACAGAGCAAAAGCAAGAAATGTATTTTTAAGTACAAGTGCTATTAGTAAACTAAAAGCATCAAGCGGTGCATCGGTAAAATCTGAAAACACATTTCAACTAACCTCTTTAGATTTAGATGCAAGTAGTGGAAGTTCTATTAGAATTTATGTAAATGCAGATGATATTACTTCGGAAACTTCAAGCGGGGCATCTATTAAAGTATATGGAAAATCAAACACTTTTTCTGGGAAAGCAAGTAGTGGAAGTTCTATAGATGCAGATGAGCTAGAAACAATTGACGCATACGCGAAAGCAAGTAGTGGCGCAAATATTAATGTAAACGTATCAGGAAATTTAACAGCAAAAGCAAGTAGTGGTGGTGATATTGACTATGAAGGAAGCCCTACAAATATTAATAAAGACACCTCTTCAGGAGGTAGTGTATCAGGAAGCTAATTCCAATTTATATATTTAAATTGTTAAGCCAGTTCACTTTAAGTGAGCTGGTTTTTTCATAAATAATTGTGAAAGTTGTGTAAAATATGATATTTATCAGTTTTAATGAAAAGAGGTTGAGTACTTTTGTGGCTAATTTTTTTAAGTCAAATAAGTTTAGAATTTCAGTTATAAGAAATTTAATAATAAATGATATTTGCTACAAAACTAATATAAAATGCAAAAAAAACAACATCCTCATTCTTTTCACATACCAGTAATGGGATTGGCTTTTACGCTTGATAGTCCAATAAAAATTGCCAAATATGGTATTTCATCTGTAATTTCAATTGTAGATGATGTCATAATCGAGAAAATGAATGAATATTACTCCAACAAATTTGAAATTCCTTACAAAGCTATTTCAACAAAAGTTGAGGACTATAGAGCTAAACGTATTACATCTTACCTAAATACTGTAGATACAATTGTAAAACACAAGTTTGAAAATCTTAAAAAAACTTTTGAAACCAAAAGCAGTGAATTTGAAAAGTATATAGAAATGTTACCAGATTTTTCAGAGCTAAAGCAAAACTTTGTTAAAACAATTCAGCACAATCCTATTAAAGAAGAAGTACATAATTGGATTCAAAATAACCTAAAACCAGGTAATATTGATGTAAATATTATGACAAAGTTAGATAAAGCTAACTTTAAAGGAAATGAAAAACTACCTACTGAATTTAACGATGCACACGCAGCCTTAAGAGGCTTTGCTAATAGTAATTTAGAATCATCTATTGTGCTATCTGCAGGTATGAATCCAAGATTGTATAGTTATTTTGAAAGTTTTAACGACTTTTTTCCTGATGAAAATGGTTTGTTAAAAAAGAAAATAATTTTAAAAGTTAGCGATTATAGGTCTGCACTAATTCAAGGTAAATTTTTGGCAAAAAAAGGACTTTGGGTTTCAGAATACAGAATAGAATCTGGACTAAATTGTGGTGGCCACGCATTTGCTTCGGATGGTTATTTATTAGGTCCAATTTTGGAAGAATTTAAAAACCATAAAGAAGTATTAATTTCAGATGTACATCAAATTTTTATTGCTGCATTAGAAAGTAAAGAGAAAACAATACCTTCAAAACCACTTCAATTAGATATTACAGTTCAGGGTGGTGTTGGAAACTCTAAAGAGCACGAGTTTTTGTTAGATAATTACAATATTGATTCCGTTGGTTGGGGCTCACCTTTTTTATTAGTTCCAGAAGCTACAACTGTAGATGCTGATTCTATTGAAAAATTAAAAAAAGCAACAGAAAAAGACCTATTTTTAAGTAATGTTTCTCCTTTGGGTGTTCCTTTTAATAGCCTAAAAGATAGTTCTAACGAACAAATTAAAAACAATAGAATTGTAAATGACAAGCCTGGAAGTTCTTGTCCTAAAAAATTCTTAGCTCTAGGTTTAGACGCTAAAGGAAAACCTCTTTGTACTGCTTCAAAAAAATACCAAACAGCACAATTAAAAGAACTTTCTACTCAAAATTTAGACCGTGTAATTTTAGAAAAAGAATCTAAGTTAATTACAGATAAAACGTGTTTATGTGAAGGCTTAGCAAACGCAGCAATTATTAATTATAATATTCCGTATAAAGGCGAAAACCAAGGTGTTGCTATTTGCCCAGGTCCAAATGTTGCCTATTTTACTAAAGAACTGTCTTTAAAAGAAATGGTAAGTCATATTTATGGAAAAACTAATGTAATTTCAACAACCGATAGACCACACTTTTTTATAAAAGAATTGGCTATGTATGTTGATTATTATTCGAATAAAGTAGATGAATTTCAAAACTCGTTTACTAAAAAACAAGAAAAGTACCTAACAACATTTAAAAGTAATTTAAATGATGGTATTGCATATTACCAACAATTATTTTCTGATACCATAAATAATTTTGAAGTAAGTAACGAACATTTATTAAATGAACTTGAACAGCTAAGAAACGAATTATTTAAAATAAAAATTCCTGTATTACAACCTGTTTAAATGATACTTTTTTAATCTTTATATAAATGCAATATTTCTAAATTTAGAAATATTGCATTTATAGTTTGTACATTTTTTTAGCATATTATTAAGCTCGTAATTTATAGGTTTTGTATAAACCTTAAAAATTACGTATCTTTGTTGCTTATGAGAAATCTTATTAAAGAAAATAATCAACGAGTATTTACTTTTAATTTTTTAGTTTTTCGAAATCAATCGGAAAAGTTTATTCCTCCTGCACTTCAAATTTTCAACTAATTTAATTAGTTTAATTTCCTTTAGTTTTAATTATAAAGTATCATTAATTATTAATAAGTACTATTTATATAATAGTATTCATAATTAGCGTACTAAATATTTATTACTTAATAAAAAAACTTCCAAAGTTAAGATAAGACCACACAACAGCTAAAAAATAAAATTATGAAATTATTATATATAAAAAGAACAAGAAAAACAGAAAACAGGTTCTCTCCAAATATGGGAAGATTAATTACAAAAGTTACATATATTAAAAAATACTTTTTAGGACTACCTTTAAAAACATTACATAAATATAGAGAAACTTATTATGGTGAAATAAAAGACTGTGAAGATTGTAATTTATTTGTTTAAACTACTTATAAAAAATACTATTTAAAATAAAAACGAGGTTCTTTAAATTAAAGAACCTCGTTTTTATGTGTTTTATATACTAGAAGAAAATATTACAAAAAGTTAGGCTACAAATTTAAGAGCCACAGTGAAAATCTTCTAAGGTTTTATTTTCAAGTATTTTTAGAGTACTATCTCTCACTTCTACCATAAGCCTGTTTAAACTACATTGCTCTTCATTTGTGCAATCATCACATTTCTCATAATAATTTAAACTAACGCAAGGAAGCATTGCTATTGGACCTTCTAAAACTCTAATTATGCTAGAAATTTTTATTTCACTTGGTTTTTTCAATAAATAATAGCCACCGCCTTTACCTTTTCTTGAAGCTAAAATTCCATTTTTTTTAAGTATCAATAAAATACTTTCTAGAAATTTTTTTGAAATATTCTCAGATTCGGAAATTTCTGATATTAAAACTGGTATATTAATATCTTGTTTTGCCAAATAACTTAAAGCTTTTAGGCCATATTTAGTTTTCATTGAAAGCATAACTAAAAGTACAAATTATAAATTAATAATTACTTTTTAGGAAGAAAAACTTCAGCCATCATACAGCGGGCACTTCCTCCTCCACAAGCTTCAATGGTATCTAAAGAGCTATGCAAAATATTACAGTATTTTTCTATTCTTGCAATCTGATTTTTAGTAAGACTACTGTAAGCAGCACTCGACATTACTAAAAATCTTTCTTCATTACTTCCAAGAAGTTGCAACATATTTCCAGCAAAATTATTTACCTGTTCCTCTGTAATTGCTATTATTTCTTTACCATCTTCTTTTAAATGTTTCAGCACATTTTTTCGTTCTTTTTTATCATCAATACTATCTAAACAAATAATTGCAAAAGTTTCAGCTAAAGCCATCATTACATTGGTATGATAAATAGGAAATCGCTTTTCAGCTACCGTTTGGTTGGCTACAAAAGGAACTGGTGTATATTCAAAGTCTTCACAAAATTCTATAAACAAATCTTCATCTGCTCTTGGAGATAATGCACAATATGCTTTTTTATTTACACGATCTAATAATAAACTTCCTGTACCTTCTAAAAAAATTTGCTCTTCTTCTGCATCAATATAATCTATAATATTATTAATTAAAAAACCTTTCTCTTCAAGAATATCAAAAACATCTTCTCTTCTTTCTAAGCGCCTATTTTCTGCAAACATTGGGTAAATTGCTATATCTCCATTTTGATGAAAAGATATCCAGTTATTAGGAAAAATTGAATCTGGCGTGTCTACTTCAGTTTTATCATTTACAACAGTAACATCTATTCCAACAGCTCTTAATTTGTCTACAAACGCATCAAATTCTTGCAATGCTTTAAATTGAACAGTTTCTGGCGTTACATTTTCAAGTATTTTTTGATAATAATTATTAACAGCTGTTTGTTCATTCATTCTAAATGAAACAGGGCGTATCATTAAAATTGAATTAGTAATTTGTCTCATTTCTTTAACTTCTTATTAATGGCATTGTTGAACATCTTAATAAACCCTCTTGTTTTGCAATTTCAGCATAAGGAACTTCTTCAACTGTGAAACCTTGTTCTCGTAACCAAGTATTTAATCTTGTAAAATTCTTTTCAGAAATAACTACTTTATTTGAAATTGAAAATACATTTGAAAACATTTGATACATTTCATCAGCTGAGATGTGAAATAAGTTTTCTTTTCCAAACAAATTAACTAAAAAATTATAATCTTCTATATTTCTAAATCCTTCTTTATGAATGATTGCTTTGTCCTTTCCAACTGGTTGAAAACAACAATCTAAATGAAGTGCATTTTTTTTAGCATTTGTGTTAGATTTTACCAAGTCAAACTCCTTTACAATTTTATTAGGAAATAATTCTTTAATAAAATTAACACCTTTCATATTTGTTCTAGCAGTTATTATATCTGCATAATCTTCACCTTTATAAGTTCCAATAAAAATATAATTTCCCCAGAGCATAACGTCTCCTCCTTCAAAGTGAACATCATCTGAGGTAGCTATAATATTTGATGGTTCAATTTTGTCTAATATATATTGAATTGCTTCAATTTCCTTCTCTCTATCGGGTAAAATATTCGATTTAATTAGTTTATCTTCTATAACAAAAGCAATATCTCGTGAAAAAATTTGATTGTAATTTTCAATAACTTCAGGACGGTACACTTTTATGTTATATTTTTTAAAAATTGCGTTTAAAGCTTCCATCTCAGCAACCATATCTTCTTCTAATGGATATGTTCCTGATTTTATGTGTTCTATAGATTTTGGATCATACGCTTCTTCAATTTTAGGAATTGGACCGCTAGACATTGCTGTTCCTAATATTACCGCTTTAAGGCAAGAAGTTTCGTCATGAACGTTTAATTTTATCATATTCAAAATATTTTGTCGTAAAAATAAGAAAACCTCATAATTAATATGAGGTTTTCTTACTATTTTAAATAAAATATATTTTATCTTTTATCCATATCTACATAAGATCTTTCAGTAGCTCCAACATAAAGTTGTCTTGGTCTACTAATTGGTTCTTTGTTTAATCTCATCTCTTTCCATTGTGCAATCCATCCAGGTAAACGCCCTAATGCAAACATTGCAGTAAACATTGGAACAGGAATACCAAGTGCTCTATAAATAATACCAGAATAAAAATCTACGTTTGGATATAAATTACGAGATTTAAAATATTCGTCACTTAGTGCTACTTTAGCTAAACCTCTTGCAATATCTAACACAGGATCATCAATTCCTAAATCATTTAAAACTTCTTCTGCTGCTACTTTTATAATATTTGCTCTTGGATCAAAGTTTTTATAAACTCTATGTCCAAATCCCATTAAACGGAACGGATCGTCTTTATCTTTTGCTTTTGCAATATATTTTTGATAGTCTCCTCCATCTGATTTAATATCTTCTAACATTTCTATAACAGCCTGATTTGCACCTCCGTGTAATGGTCCCCAAAGTGCAGAAATACCGGCAGAGATTGAAGCAAATAAACCTGCATGAGATGATCCTACAACTCTCACAGTTGAAGTTGAACAGTTTTGTTCGTGATCTGCATGTAAAATAAGTAATTTGTCAATTGCATCAATAACAACAGGGTTCATTACATATTTTTCATTAGGTAGTTCAAACATCATTTTAATAAAGTTTTCTACATAGCCTAAAGAGTTATCTCCATATGCCAGTGGTAAACCTTCTTCTTTTCTATATGCCCAAGCAACCAAAACTGGAAATTTTCCTAAAATCTTACAAATGGCATTGTACATATCTTTTTCTGAACGTACATCAACACTTTTAGGATTAAAAGCTGTAAGAGCACTAGTTAATGCAGACAAAACCCCCATTGGATGTGCTGATTTTGGAAATCCATCCAAAATTTTCTTAACATCCTCATCTACTAAAGATTTAGATTGAATATCTTTATGAAATTGTTGTTTTTCCTCTTTAGTAGGTAGTTCTCCAAATATTAATAAATAAATTACTTCTAAAAAATCAGATTTATCTGCTAGTTCTTCAATAGAATAGCCACGGTAGCGTAAAATTCCTTTTTCACCATCTAAAAAAGTTACAGCACTTTTACAAGAGCTTGTATTTTTAAAACCTGGATCTAATGTTGTAATACCACTTGTAACACCTCTTAATTTACTAATATCTATTGTAATTTCATCTTCAGTTCCTTTTAGGACTGGAAATTCATATCTTTTACCATCTATTTCTAAAACTGCAATATCTGACATTTATACTATAATTTACTAATTAATACTACTACTTTATCACTTTAGCGAATTTAATGATTTTTCAACTATTGCAAAAGAATTTTAAACAATGTTTTATTAATAATGTATATATTGTTACATAAACAAAAAAGCTGAGTAAAAACTCAGCTTTCTGTAAAAAAAAATGCTTATTTATTAAAGAACTTTAAAAGCGTTTGCTTGTGGATAATAAGCAACACTTCCTAACTCTTCTTCAATTCTTAACAATTGGTTGTATTTTGCCATTCTATCTGAACGAGAAGCTGAACCTGTTTTAATTTGACCACAATTTAATGCTACTGCTAAATCTGCAATAGTATTATCTTCGGTTTCTCCAGATCGGTGAGACATTACAGAAGTGTAACCTGCATTATGTGCCATATTTACGGCTGCAATAGTTTCTGTTAGTGTTCCAATTTGGTTCACTTTAATTAAAATTGAATTTGCAATTCCATTTTCAATTCCACGTGCTAAACGCTCTACATTAGTTACAAATAAATCGTCACCCACTAATTGTACTTTATCTCCAATTAGTTCAGTTAAATATTTAGTACCATCCCAGTCATTTTCATCCATACCATCTTCAATAGATATAATTGGGTATTTAGCAGCTAATTCAGCTAAATATTCAGCTTGTTCTTTTGAAGTTCTAATTACACCTTTATCTCCTTCGAATTTAGTATAATCATATTTTCCATCAACATAAAATTCGGCTGCAGCACAGTCTAATGCTAATTTAACTTCTTCACCTGGCTTGTAACCTGCGTTTTCAATTGCTTTTAATACAGTTTCAATAGCATCTTCTGTTCCATCAAAAGTTGGAGCAAAACCACCTTCATCACCAACAGCAGTGCTTAAACCACGATCGTGAATTAATGCTTTTAAATTATGGAAAATTTCTGATCCCATTTTTATTGCTTCTGTAAAGTTTTTAGCAGCAATTGGCATAATCATAAACTCTTGAAATGCGATTGGAGCATCTGAGTGAGAACCACCATTAATAATATTCATCATAGGAACTGGTAACGTGTTTGCACTAACCCCACCAACATAGCGATATAAAGGCATTTCTAATTCATTAGCTGCTGCTTTTGCAACTGCTAAAGAAACTCCTAAAATTGCATTTGCTCCTAATTTAGCTTTGTTTTTTGTTCCATCTAACTCAATCATCATCTGATCGATATAGTTTTGCTCAAATACAGAAGTTCCTAAAAGTTCTTCAGCAATAATTTCATTTACATTTTTTACTGCATTAAGAACACCTTTCCCCATATAATCTTTTCCTCCATCTCTTAATTCTACTGCTTCATGTTCTCCAGTTGAAGCTCCTGATGGAACAGCTGCTCTTCCTAAAACACCATTTTCAGTTACTACATCAACTTCTACAGTTGGATTTCCTCTCGAATCGAATATTTGACGTGCATGAACACTTAAAATTATACTCATTTTTTTATTTTTTATTAAATTATTTTCTACCTCAAATTTACAAATTTTAGATCAATTAATGAGGTATTTAAACAGCTTTTATACGATAACGTTTTCGTTTTTAACCTCTAAAAAAAAACCACTAACTTATTAATCTAGTGGTTTTTATACATTATTACTTAGCTGCTTTTATATTCTCAATAAATTGATCAAAAAGATATGATGAATCATGAGGTCCTGGGCTTGCTTCTGGGTGGTATTGAACAGAAAAACAGTTTTTATTTTTCATTTTCATCCCAGCCAAAGTATTGTCGTTCAAATGCACGTGTGTTATCTCAAAATCTTGATGATTTTCAACAGCATCTTTACTTACAACAAATCCGTGATTTTGAGAAGTTATTTCACCTTTACCAGTAATCATATTTTTTACAGGATGGTTTATCCCTCTATGTCCGTTGTGCATTTTATAGATTTCAATACCATTTGCCAGAGCAATTACTTGATGCCCTAAACAAATACCAAACAAAGGTAAATCTTGTTTGATAATTTCTTTAGCTACTTCTTGGGCTTCTTTTAAAGGAGTAGGATCTCCAGGACCATTTGACAAGAAATAACCATCAGGATTAAAAGCTGCCATTTCATTAAAGGTAGTGTTATATGGAAAAACCTTTATATAACATCCTCTTTTGGCTAGATTGCGCAAAATATTTTTTTTAATACCAATATCTAAAGCAGAAATTTTATAAGGAGCGTTTTCATCTCCAAAAAAATAAGGTTCTTTTGTAGAAACTTTAGATGCTAGCTCTAAGCCTTCCATATCAGGAACAATAGCTAATTGCTCTTTTAGGAATTCAATATCTAAATTTGTTGAGATAACAGCATTCATAGCTCCTTTATCTCTAATATAACTTACAACTGCGCGCGTATCAATATCAGAAATTGCCATTAAATTCTCTTTTTCAAAATAATTTTCTAAAGAGTCTTGGGCGTTTGCTCTAGAGTAATTGAAGCTGAAATTTTTACAAACTAGTCCTGAAATTTTTATAGAATCCGATTCTACTTCATCATTATTAACTCCATAATTACCAATATGCGCATTGGTTGTTAACATTAACTGTCCAAAATAAGAAGGATCTGTAAATACCTCTTGGTAACCTGTCATTCCAGTATTGTAACAAATTTCTCCAAAAGCTGTTCCATCTGTTCCTATAGATTTTCCTTCAAAAATAGTTCCGTCAGCTAATAGTAAAATCGCTTTCTTTTGTTGTTTGTATTTCATATGATGAATAATTTCTAGTTAATTATAAAAATACTAATGCTTTTTTAATTTTATAGTTATGTTGAATAATTTTAATTTTTAAATACGTAATATATTACATAATAAAATTCAAAATTAAAATTTTTATTTAAAAAAAAGGATAAACTATAAATAGCTTATCCTTTTTTTATTTTTTAATTAATGTTATTCATTAATTATCTTTTTTAACATCTTCTGTTGTTTCAACAGTTTCAACAACTGCATCTTCAGCTTTTTTAGACTTACCTCTACGAGTAGTTTTCTTTTTAGCTTTAGCATTAGGATTATAGGTTGTATTATAATCTACTAGTTCTACCATTGCCATAGGTGCATTATCTCCTTGACGGTTTCCTAGTTTTATAATACGAACATATCCTCCTGGTCTATCTGCAACTTTTACTGAAACTTCTTTAAACAATTCTGTTACAGCAAATTTATTTCTTAAATAACTAAACACAACTCTACGGTTATGTGTAGTGTCTTCTTTAGATTTTGTAATTAATGGCTCTACAAATTGTCTTAAAGCTTTAGCTTTAGCAACAGTAGTATTAATACGCTTGTGTTCAATTAAAGAACAAGCCATATTAGCAAACATTGCCTTTCTATGTGCTGTTTGTCTTCCTAAGTGGTTAAATTTCTTTCCGTGTCTCATCTCTATGCTTATCTTAATTAAAACCTAAGTTTTAAATTAATCTTTGTCTAATTTATATTTACTCAAATCCATTCCAAAACTTAAACCTTTATTATGAACCAGTTCGTCTAATTCTGTTAAAGATTTTTTACCGAAATTACGGAACTTCATTAAATCATTTTTGTTAAATGATACCAAGTCACCTAATGTATCAACTTCTGCAGCTTTTAAACAATTTAGTGCTCTTACAGATAAATCCATATCCACTAATTTAGTTTTTAATAACTGACGCATATGTAATGATTCTTCATCATATGTTTCAGTTTGTGCTATTTCATCAGCCTCTAAAGTTATGCGCTCATCAGAGAACAACATAAAGTGGTGAATTAATATTTTAGCAGCTTCAGTTAAAGCATCTTTCGGTGCAATAGATCCGTCTGTTGTAATGTCAAAAACTAGTTTTTCGTAATCAGTTTTTTGTTCTACACGAAAGTTTTCAACTGCGTATTTTACATTTATAATAGGTGTAAAAATTGAATCTGTAAAAATAGTTCCTAATGCAACACCAGATTTTTTATTTTCTTCGGCAGGCACAAAACCTCTTCCTTTTTCAATTGTAATTTCAAAATCTAATGAGACAGATTTTTCCATATTACAAATTACTAGATCGTGATTTAACACTTGAAAACCTGAAATATATTTTTGTAAATCTCCAGCAGTTAATTGCTCTTGATTAGAGATAGAGATGTTAACAGTTTCTCTGTCTGAATCTTCTATTTGTTTCTTAAAACGCACTTGTTTTAAGTTTAAAATAATTTCGGTTACATCTTCTACAACACCTTTAATTGTAGAAAACTCGTGTTCAATACCTTCAATACGAAGTGATGTTATTGCAAAACCTTCTAACGAAGATAAAAGCACTCTTCTTAAAGCATTTCCAACAGTTAAACCAAAACCTGGCTCTAACGGTCTGAACTCAAATCTACCACTAAAATCAGTAGAATCTATCATTATTACTTTATCGGGCTTTTGAAAATTTAAAATTGCCATAATTGAATTGGTATCTTTAAAATTATTTAGAGTATAACTCTACTATTAATTGTTCCTTAATGTTTTCTGGAATTTGAATTCTTTCTGGTACACTAACAAAGTTTCCTTGTTTAGTATCTGAATTCCAAGTAAGCCATTCGTAAACATCATTTCTGTTCGCTAAAGAATCTTCAATAGTAACTAATGATTTTGATTTTTCTCTTACAGCGACAACATCTCCAGCTTTTAAAGAGTACGAAGGAATGCTAACTAATTCTCCATTTACAGTTATGTGTCTGTGAGAAACTAATTGACGAGCACCACTACGACTAGGAGCAATACCTAATCTGTACACAACATTATCTAAACGAGATTCACAAAGTTGTAATAAAATTTCACCTGTAACTCCAGTTGAAGCAGAGGCTTTTTTAAACAAATTAGAGAATTGTTTTTCTAATATACCGTAAGTATATTTTGCTTTTTGCTTTTCAGCTAATTGAATAGCGTATTCAGATTTTTTTCCTCTACGTCTATTATTTCCATGTTGTCCTGGAGGATAGTTTCTTTTTTCAAAAGATTTATCTTCTCCAAAAATTGCTTCACCAAATTTACGAGCAATTTTAGTTTTTGGTCCTGTATATCTTGCCATTTTTTATAGTTAATGATAGGGATTATGAATTAAGGCTAATCCTTCGATAATCTAATTCCTATCGGTTAAAATATTAATTATTAATAAACTGAAATAAGTTCAGCTTAAACTCTTCTTCTTTTTGGAGGTCTACAACCATTATGTGGTAATGGAGTAACGTCGATAATTTCTGATACTTCAATTCCTAAATTGTGAATTGATCTGATTGCAGATTCTCTTCCATTACCTGGTCCTTTTACATATACCTTTACTTTTCTCATTCCAGCTTCATGTGCAACACGTGCACAATCTTCTGCAGCCAATTGAGCAGCATAAGGTGTGTTCTTTTTTGAACCTCTAAACCCCATTTTACCTGCTGATGACCAAGAAACTACATCACCTCTTTTATTAGTAAGTGATATAATAATATTGTTAAATGAAGCTGTAATGTGTGCTTCACCTACAGTTTCAACAATAACTTTACGTTTTTTTGAACTTGCTTTCGCCATATCTTTTAGTTTTAGTTGTTAGTTCTTAGTTTTTAGAATCCTAAACATTTCTATTTCGAACAGATTCATCTAACTTCTAATTACTACTTTCTAACGTCTATTTATTATTTAGTTGCTTTTTTCTTATTAGCTACAGTTTTACGCTTACCTTTTCTAGTTCTAGAATTATTTTTAGTTCTTTGACCTCTTAATGGTAAACCTGATCTGTGACGAATTCCTCTGTAACATCCAATATCCATTAATCGCTTAATGCTTATTTGAATTTCAGAACGTAATTCACCTTCTATAGTTAAAGTACCAACAGCTTCACGTATATCGTGTATCTGCTCATCAGTCCAATCTTGAACTTTTATACTTTCATCTACTTTTGCTGCTGCTAAAATTTCTTTAGCTTTGCTTTTTCCAATTCCAAAAATATATGTTAATGCAATAACACCTCTTTTATTTTTAGGAATATCAATACCTGCTATTCTTGCCATAATTATCCTTGTCTTTGTTTAAATCTAGGATTCTTTTTGTTGATTACATATAATCTGCCTTTTCTACGCACAATCTTGCACTCGGCACTTCTCTTTTTTACTGAAGCTCTAACTTTCATCCGTTTATACTTTAATATCTGTAAGTAATTCTTGCTTTTGTTAAATCATAAGGACTCATTTCTAGTTTCACTTTATCCCCAGGTAATAATTTTATATAATGCATACGCATTTTTCCTGAAATATGAGCTGTTACTATGTGTCCATTTTCCAACTCTACACGAAACATTGCATTAGACAATGCTTCTGTAATTGTTCCGTCTTGTTGTATTGCTGGTTGCTTTGCCATTATGTTACTGATTTTCTTTTAGTTCCTTTCTTCATTAAACCATCGTAATGACGATTTAATAAATGAGAATTAATTTGTTGAATAGTGTCAATTGCAACTCCAACCATAATTAGTAGAGAAGTTCCACCATAGAATAATGCCCAAGATTGAGTCAATCCAAACTTAACAACAATTGCAGGTAAAATAGCTACTAAAGCTAAAAATAATGAACCTGGAAAAGTAATTAAAGATAATACTCTATCTAACATTTCCGCTGTGTCTTTTCCTGGTCTAATACCTGGAATAAAACCACCGCTTCTCTTTAAGTCATCTGCCATTTTGTTTGTAGGTATTGTAATTGCAGTGTAAAAATAACTAAAAATTATAATTAACAATGCAAATAATACATTATACCATAAACCAAACATATTTGAAAACTCAATACCAATTGCTTTAATAGTATCATTATTAGATCTCTCTAATAATGCAGGAGCAAACATAATAGCTTGTGCAAATATAATAGGCATTACACCAGATGAATTTAATTTTAACGGAAGGTAATCTCTAGCGCCAGTTACATTTTTAATATTTCCAGCAACTGTTTTCCTAGCATATTGAACAGCAATTCTTCGAACCGCAGTTACCAAATAAACACAAACCATTATAACTAAGAACCATATAATTAGTTCAAGTAATATCATAATAGCACCTCCATTAGAAGCTGTTAACTTAGATACTGCTTCTTGCATAAATGATGCAGGGAAACGTGCAATAATACCAATCATAATTAATAATGAAATACCATTACCAATTCCTTTATCAGTAATTTTTTCACCTAACCACATTGCAAAAACAGTTCCTGCAGTTAAAATTACCATTGAAGTTATCCAAAACATACTTCCGCTTATATAAAAAGCTGATGAAGGTATTAATTGATAAATATTAGTAATATAAGCAGGCCCTTGTACCATAGTAATGGCAATAGTTAACCAACGTGTAATCTGATTAATCTTCTTTCTTCCACTTTCACCATCTTTTTGAAGTTTCTGTAAATAAGGAACTGCAATTCCCATTAACTGAACTACAATAGATGCTGATATATAAGGCATAATTCCCAAAGCAACAATTGATGCTTGTGCAAATGCACCTCCAGTAAACATATCAAGTAATCCTAAAATTCCTCCTCCACTTGTTTGATTGGCTAATGCAGCTTGCGCAACAGTAATATCAATACCCGGAAGCGGAACTTGAGCCGCAAAACGATAAATGGCCATAAATCCAAGTGTTAATAGAATCTTATTTCTAAGTTCTTCTATAGTCCAAATGTCTTTAATGGTTTGTATAAATTTTTTCATCTATATAAAATTATAACGTTTCGGCTGTACCGCCAGCACTTTCAATTGCAGCTTTTGCAGTTGCTGTAAATTTATGAACAGTTACGTTTAATTTAGCTTTTAATTCTCCGTTTCCTAATATTTTAACTAGGTCATTCTTTCCTGCTAATCTATTCTCAATTAAAACGTCTAAAGTAACCGTATCTTTAATTTTACCATTATCAACTAACTCTTGAAGTTTATGCAAATTAATACCTGCATATTCTTTACGGTTGATATTAGTGAAACCAAATTTAGGTACACGTCTTTGTAAAGGCATTTGACCACCTTCAAAACCAACTTTTCTAGAATATCCAGAACGAGATTTAGCTCCTTTATGACCTCTTGTTGCTGTTCCTCCTTTTCCAGAACCCTGTCCTCTACCAACTCTTTTGCTTTGATTTTTAACAGATCCTGAAGCAGGTTTTAAGTTATTTAATGTCATCTTTTTATAAAATGTTATTTAACTTCTTCAACAGAAATTAAGTGTTTAACTGTATTTACCATTCCAAGGATTGCTGGAGTAGCCTCGTGTTCAACTACTTGGTCAATCTTACGTAAACCTAGTGCCTCTAAAGTCAATTTTTGATTTTTAGGACGTCTAATTTTACTTCTAACTTGTGTTACTCTAATTTTTGCCATCGTACTCCTTGTTTTATCCTTTAAATACTTTTTCTAAAGAAATTCCTCTTTCTTTTGCAATCATACTAGCACTACGCAATTGTAATAAAGCATCAAAAGTAGCTTTAACAACATTGTGTGGGTTTGATGATCCCTGAGATTTTGAAAGTACATCATGTACACCAACAGAATCAAGTACCGCTCTTACTGCACCACCTGCAATAACTCCTGTACCGTGTGAAGCTGGTTTTAAAAATACTTTTGCTCCTCCAAATTTACCTTTTTGTTCGTGAGGTAATGTTTGTTTAATAATTGGAATTCTTACCAAATTTTTCTTTGCATCTTCTATTGCTTTAGCAATTGCAGAAGCAACATCTTTAGATTTTCCTAATCCGTGTCCAACAACACCATTTCCATCTCCAACTACAACAATAGCTGAAAATCCGAATGCTCTACCCCCTTTTGTTACTTTAGTAACTCTTTGTACACCAACTAAGTGATCTTGAAGTTCTAACCCGCTAGGTTTTACTCTTTCTACGTTTTTGTATTTATGATACATAATTTACTAAAATTTTAAACCTGCTTCTCTTGCAGCGTCTGCTAGAGCTTTTACTCTACCGTGATACAAAAATCCATTTCTATCGAATGCAACAGCTTCAATACCAGCTTTAGTTGCTTTTTCAGCGATAGCTTTTCCTACCACTTTTGCAACTTCTAACTTTGAACCTGATGATTCTATTTCTTTATCTCTTGATGATACGGATACTAAAGTAGTACCTGCGTTGTCATCTACTAATTGAGCATAAATTTCTTTATTACTTCTAAATACAGATAACCTTGGTTTGGTTTCAGTACCTGCAACAATTTTTCTAATTCTATGCTTAATTCTAATTCTTCTTTCAAGCTTTGATAATGCCATAATATCTTATTATTATGCAGATTTACCTGCTTTTCTTCTTAATATTTCTCCTACAAATTTAACTCCTTTTCCTTTGTATGGTTCAGGCTTACGCATAGAACGAATCTTTGCAGCGACAGCACCTACAAGTTGCTTATCAAAAGAAGTTAATTTTACGATTGGGTTTTTCCCTTTTTCTGAAATTGTTTCAACTTTTACTTCTGGAGCCACATCAATAACAATATTGTGTGAAAAACCTAAAGCTAAATCTAAAACTTGACCTTGGTTGCTAGCTCTATAACCAACACCAACAAGTTCTAATTCTTTAGTCCATCCTTTTGAAACACCTTCTATCATATTATTTAATAAAGATCTGTACAAACCATGTTTTGCTTTATGGCTTTTACTATCTGAAGGACGCTCAACTACAACTGAACCTTCTTCAACTTTAACAGTAATATCGTCTTTAATTTCTTGCGTTAACGCACCCAACTTACCTTTAATAGTAACTACATTTTCGTTTATCTCAAATGTAACTCCTTCTGGTAATGCAATTGGATTATTTCCTATTCTTGACATCTTTGTTTAGTTCTTTATTAATATACGTAACATAAAACTTCTCCTCCAACATGCTCTTCACGAGCTTGTTTGTTCGTCATAACACCCCTTGATGTAGAGACAATGGCAATACCAAGTCCATTTAACACACGAGGCATTTCATTAGCACCAACATATCTACGTAAACCTGGTGTACTAATACGTTGTAACTTTTTTATAACAGAAGCTTTTGTAGCTTTATCATATTTTAAGGCAATTTTTATAGTACCTTGAAAACCTGCATCATCAAATTTATAACTTAAAATATAACCTTGATCAAATAAAATCTTAGTTATTTCTTTAGTAATTTTTGAAGCCGGAATTTCAACGACTCTGTGACTTGCCATAATTGCATTTCTAACTCTAGTTAGATAGTCCGCGATTGGATCTGTAATCATAATCTATTAATTTAAGATTTCGGTTTTCCTTGCTCTTTGCAACGAACCTAAAATCAATTATTTAAAATTTTACCAACTAGCTTTTTTAACTCCTGGTATTAAACCTTGGTTAGCCATTTCACGGAATGTTACACGTGAAATACCAAATTGTCTCATGTACCCTTTAGGTCTTCCAGTTAATTTACAACGATTGTGCATACGAACTGGTGATGCATTTTTCGGAAGTTTCTGTAATGCTTCATAATCTCCAGCTTCTTTTAAAGCTTTACGTTTTTCAGCATACTTTGCAACTAACTTTTTTCTTTTAACCTCACGGGCTTTCATTGATTCTTTAGCCATTTCTTAATTCTTTTTAAATGGTAAACCTAATTCACTTAATAATGATTTTGCTTCTTTATCAGTATTGGCAGATGTTACAAATGTAATATCCATACCACTAATTTTGTTTACTTTATCAATATCAATTTCAGGGAAAATGATTTGTTCAGTAATACCTAAATTGTAGTTTCCTCTACCATCAAAACCATTTGCTTTGATTCCGTTAAAATCTCTTACACGAGGCAAAGATGCAGTTACCAATCTATCTAAAAATTCATACATTTTAGTACCACGTAAAGTTACTTTTGCACCAATTGGTACACCTTTACGTAATTTAAAAGCTGCAACGTCTTTTTTAGATACAGTTGAAATTGCTTTTTGACCAGATATTTTAGTCAATTCATCAACGGCATAATCAATTAATTTCTTATCAGCTACAGCTGCACCAACACCTTTACTAATTACAATTTTTTGTAATTTAGGCACTTGCATTATGTTTTTGTAACTAAATTCTTCAGTAAGAGTTTTTACAACTCTACTATTATACTCTTCTTTAAGTCTTGGTATATAAGCCATAACTAAATTGCTTTATCAGATTTTTTAGAGAACCTAACTTTTTTGTCCCCTTCTACTCTATAACCTACTTTTGTAACATTATCTCCTTCAAGTAACATTAAGTTTGAAATATGAATTGAAGCTTCCTTTTTTACAATACCTCCTTGTGGGTTTTGTGCGCTAGGTTTTGAATGTTTCGATATCATATTAACACCTTCAACAATCGCTCTGTTTTTATTTGGAAAAATTGTAACAACTTTTCCTTCTTCCCCTTTATGATCTCCTGCCATTACTCTAACAGTATCTCCTGATTTTATCTTTAATTTCATCTCTTATAATTTATTAAAGCACTTCAGGTGCTAATGATACAATTTTCATAAATTGCTTTTCACGAAGCTCTCTTGCTACAGGACCGAATACACGAGTTCCTTTCATGTCTTCAGTATCAGCATTTAACAATACACACGCATTGTCATCAAAACGAATGTAAGATCCGTCTTTTCTTCTGATTTCTTTCTTCGTTCTAACAACTACCGCTTTAGAAACTTGACCTTTTTTAACAGATCCATTTGGTGTAGCATCTTTAATACTAACAACAATTTTATCTCCTATAGAAGCGTAACGTTTTTTAGTTCCTCCTAAAACTCTAATTACTAAAACTTCTTTAGCTCCAGTATTATCTGCGACTCTTAATCTTGATTCTGTCTGTAACATAATTATTTAGCTCTTTCTAGGATTTCTACTAATCTCCAACGTTTAGATTTACTCATTGGACGTGTTTCCATTATTCTAACAGTATCTCCAATATTGCAATCATTTTTCTCATCGTGAGCAACATACTTTTTGGTGCTTAACACGAATTTTCCGTACATAGGGTGCTTCATTTTTTTAACCTCAGCAACTACAATAGATTTCTCCATTTTATTACTTGAAACTACACCTATTCTCTCTTTTCTAAGATTTCTTTTTTCCATCTTTTACTACTGAATACAATTATTGTAATTCTCTTTTTGTTAATTCTGTAGCTATACGTGCTACAGTTCTTCTAAGTACTCTCAATTGCAGTGGAGTTTCCAACGGCGATATTGAATGAGCCATTTTAAGATCTGTATAACTTTTCTTTAAACTTCCAAGTTTATCTTGTAACTCTTCAGTTGATAATTCTATAATTTCTGATTGTTTCATTTTCTTAATCGGTTATTAAGCGTTATCAAAATCTCTAGCTACAACAAACTTTGTTTTAACAGGAAGTTTTTGTGCTGCTAAACGTAAAGCTTCTTTTGCTATATGAGCAGGTACTCCACCTACTTCAAACATAATTCTTCCTGGTTTAACCACAGCAACAAAATATTCAGGAGCTCCTTTACCTTTACCCATACGAACTTCTAATGGCTTTTTAGTAATTGGCTTGTCTGGAAATATTTTAATCCATAGTTGACCTTCTCTTTTCATATGACGAGTAGCTGCAATACGAGCTGCTTCAATTTGACGAGATGTAAGTAAGTTCTGTTCCAAAGATTTGATACCAAACATTCCATTGGAAAGTTGATGCCCTCTTTGAGAATTTCCAGTCATATTCCCTTTCGCCTTCTGTACTTTACGATATTTAACTCTCTTTGGCTGTAACATTTTTAATTTTTAAATTTTAAAAATTTATTTTCTTCTACGATTTTGTGGTCTTTTAGAATTTCCTCCTCTATCATTACCGCCCTTTCCTTGTTTTTTAGAAAGACCAACTAGTGGTGATAATTCTCTTTTTCCATAAACCTCGCCTTTCATAATCCATACTTTTACGCCTAAACGTCCGTATGTAGTATGAGCTTCAACAAGTGCATAGTCTATATCAGCTCTAAATGTAGAAAGAGGAATTCTTCCATCTTTATAATGTTCAGAACGTGCCATTTCAGCTCCGTTTAAACGACCTGATATTTGTACTTTAATACCTTCAGCATTCATTCTCATAGTTGCAGCGATAGCCATTTTAATTGCTCTTCTATATGAGATACGATTCTCAATCTGACGTGCAATACTTGCAGCTACTAAACGTGCATCTAATTCTGGACGCTTAATTTCAAAAATATTAATTTGTACTTCCTTTCCTGTGATTTTTTTCAGCTCTTCTTTTAACTTGTCTACCTCTTGCCCACCTTTTCCGATAATAATACCAGGTCTAGCAGTAGTGATAGTAACGGTTACAAGTTTAAGTGTACGCTCAATTATTACAGTTGAAACACTTGCTTTAGATAATCGGGCATGTACATACCTTCTTATTTTATCATCTTCAGCTAATTTATCACCGTAGTTTCTTCCACCATACCAGTTAGAATCCCATCCTCTGATAATTCCTAAACGATTTCCTATTGGATTTGTTTTTTGTCCCATTGCTACCTATGATTAATTGCTTACATTTTTACTTCCTAAAACTAAAGTCACATGATTAGAACGTTTTCTAATTCTGTGTGCACGCCCTTGTGGTGCTGGTCTTAGTCTTTTTAACATTCCTGCGCTGTCTACAAAAATTTCTTTTACAAATAGACCTGCATCTTCAATACTTGAATCTTCATTTTTTGCTTGCCAGTTTGCTATTGCACTTAACAATAATTTTTCAAGATTAATTGATGCTTCTTTTGAATTAAATTTTAAGATTTGAAGTGCTTTTTCAACCTCAACTCCTCTAACTAAATCCGCTACCAAACGCATTTTTCTTGGTGATGTAGGACAACCTGTAAGCTTAGCAAAAGCTAATTGCTTCTTCTCCTCTTTTATCTGCTGTGCTCTTAATTTTTTTCGAACTCCCATGATTACCTACTATTTTTTACCTTTATTTTTTGCACCTGCATGCCCTCTATAAGAACGTGTTGGTGAAAATTCTCCTAATTTATGCCCTACCATGTTTTCAGTTACATAAACTGGTACAAACTGACGTCCGTTATGAACAGCAATTGTTTGTCCTACAAAATCTGGCGTAATCATACTTGCTCTTGACCAAGTTTTAATTACTGCTTTATTTCCAGATTCTATTTTATCTTGTACTTTCTTCTCAAGTTTATGAAAAACGTAAGGTCCTTTTTTTAATGAACGTGCCATATCTTAATTATTTTTTTCTACGTTCTATAATATATTTATTACTCGCCTTAGTCTTAGATCTAGTTTTGAATCCTTTTGCAGGTATCCCGTTTTTAGATCTTGGATGCCCTCCAGAAGACTTACCTTCACCACCACCCATTGGATGATCTACAGGATTCATTACAACTGGCCTAACTCTTGGTCTTCTTCCTAACCAACGTGTTCTACCTGCCTTACCTGAAACTAATAATTGGTGATCAGAATTAGATACAACTCCAATTGTTGCCATACAAGTTAAAAGTATTAATCTTGTTTCACCTGATGGTAACTTAACTGTTGCATATTTTCCTTCTCTTGCCATTAATTGAGCGAATGAACCAGCACTACGTGCTAAAACAGCACCTTGCCCAGGATGTAACTCAATACAAGAAATTGTAGTTCCTAAAGGAATTTGACTTAATAACATACTATTTCCTACATCAGGAGTAGCTCCTTCTCCAGAAACAATAGTTTGTCCAACTTTTAAACCATTTTGAGCAATTATGTAACGCTTTTCACCATCTTTATAGGCTACTAAAGCAATAAATGCTGTACGATTAGGATCGTACTCAATAGTTTTTACTGTTGCAGGAACACCGTCTTTATTACGTTTAAAATCGATAATACGATATTTCTGCTTATGACCTCCACCAAGATGGCGCATCGTCATTTTACCTCCATTATTTCGACCTCCAGATCTTTTTTTCGGAGCAAGTAAACTTTTCTCCGGCTTATCAGTAGTTATGGTGTCGAACCCATTTACTACTCTAAAACGCTGACCTGGTGTTATTGGTTTTAATTTTCTAACTGACATTTTTATCTTTTCTTAGATATTGCTATAAAAATCAATACTTTCTCCTTCGGCTAATTGAACTATTGCTTTTTTATAAGCTCCTTTCATCGCTTGCACAATACCATTCTTAGTGTATTTTGTATTACGTTGCACTGGATAGTTCATAGTTTTTACACTCTCAATTGCAACACCATAGGCTTTCTCTACAGCATTTTTAATTTCAAGTTTGTTTGCCTTTTTATTAACAACAAATGCATAACGATTATATAATTCGCTATCATTAGTTGCTTTTTCCGTGATAATAGGTTTAATTAAAATATTCATATCTGCTACCTATTTACTTAAATTAGATTCAATTCCTTCTAAAGATCCTTCTGAAAGAATAATTTTATTGGCATTTAACAATTCGTAAGTGCTTAACCCTGTGTTTATTACAGTTTTTGAGCGTTTTAAATTGCGCGATGACAAATATACATTATTATTTGGTTCAGCAAAGACAAATAGAGATTTTTTGTTCTCAATATCAAATGCTTGCAATACTGCTGTAAAGTTTTTAGTTTTTGGAGATTCAAAATTAAAGTCTTCAACAACTATAATATTGTTCTCTTTTGCTTGAATACTTAAAGCCGATTTACGAGCCAATCTTTTTAAATTTTTATTCAATTTAAAAGAATGATCTTGTGGTCTTGGTCCAAATATACGTCCACCTCCTCTAAATACAGGAGACTTAATACTACCTGCACGAGCTGTACCGGTACCCTTTTGCTTTTTAATTTTTCTAGTACTTCCAGAAATTTCAGCTCTTTCTTTAGCTTTACTAGTTCCTTGTCTTTTATTAGCCAAAAACTGTTTTACATCTAAGTAAACAGCGTGATCATTTGGCTCAATTCCATATACAGCATCAGAAAGTTCTACTTTTCTCCCTGTATCTTTTCCTTGTATGTCTAAAACTGATACTTTCATTATTTCTGAATGATTACATAAGCGTTTTTATGACCAGGAATTGCTCCCTTTACCACAAGTAAGTTCTTTTCAGTAACTACTTTTAAAACTCTTAAATTTTGTACTGTTACATTTTTTCCTCCCATTCTACCTGCCATACGCATTCCTTTGAATACACGTGCAGGGTAAGATGCCGCTCCAATTGAACCAGGAGCTCTTAAACGGTTATGTTGACCGTGAGTAGCTTGACCTACACCCGCAAAACCATGACGTTTTACAACACCTTGAAATCCTTTACCTTTTGAAGTAGCTGTTACATCAACAAATTCTCCTTCGGTAAATAATTCAACTGTTAGTTCATCTCCTAATTTGTGCTCCTCATCAAAATCCTGAAATTCGATAACTTTTTTCTTGGCAGTGGTTCCAGCTTTTTTAAAGTGACCATCTAAAGCTTTATTAGAGCTTTTTGCCTTCTTGTCATCGAAACCAAGTTGAAGGGCGCTATACCCATCTACTTCTTCGGTTCTGACTTGGGTAACTACGCACGGACCTGCTTCGATTACTGTACACGGAATATTCTTTCCGTTTTCATCGAATAAGCTGGTCATTCCGATTTTTCTTCCTATTAACCCAGACATTTCTATTTAATTAAATTAATTATTATTCTATTTTTATTTCAAAAAAACAGGGTTGAAAATAATTCAACCCTGAATTTATTTTCTTTCGTTTTTCCCTCGACTACCGCTTAGGACATGTAACCAAAACTTTTTGGCTTTAAGAAATTATACTTTAATTTCTACTTCAACTCCACTTGGAAGTTCTAACTTCATTAAGGCATCAATAGTTTTTGATGATGAACTATAAATGTCTAAAAGTCTTTTATAAGAACTTAATTGGAATTGCTCACGTGATTTTTTATTAACGTGTGGTGAACGTAATACTGTAAAAATCTTTTTATGTGTTGGTAATGGAATTGGTCCATTAACAACTGCCCCAGTATTTTTTACCGTCTTAACAATTTTCTCAGCAGATTTATCTACTAAATTGTAATCGTACGATTTTAACTTTATTCTAATTTTTTGACTCATCGTTTATAATTTAGAGATTAACCCTTTGCTTTTTCTATTACCTCTTCTGCAATATTTGTTGGACAAGCTTCATAATGTGAAAACTCCATTGAAGATGATGCTCTACCAGAAGATAATGTTCTTAAAGTAGTTACATAACCAAACATTTCTGATAAAGGAACATTTGCCTTAACAACTTTAGCTCCAGCTCTATCATCCATTGCATTTACTTGACCTCTTCTTCTATTTAAATCTCCTACAATATCTCCCATGTTTTCTTCAGGAGTTACTACAGCGATTTTCATAATTGGCTCTAATATTACAGACTTTGCAGCCTTAGCAGCAACTTTGTAACCCATTTTAGCAGCTAGTTCGAATGATAATTGATCTGAATCTACTGCGTGGAAAGAACCATCGTATAAAGTAACTTTTAAGCTATCCATTTCATATCCAGCTAAAGGACCGTTCTTCATTGCTGTTTTAAATCCTTTTTCTATTGAAGGGATAAATTCTTTAGGAACATTACCTCCTTTAATTTCATTAACAAAGATTAAACCAGTTTCTCCTTCGCCAGCAGGTTCTAAAATAAACTTGATATCAGCAAATTTACCACGTCCACCAGATTGTTTCTTATATACCTCACGGTGATCTGCTTTCGTTGTAACTGCTTCTTTATATTCAACTTGAGGTTGACCTTCGTTTACTTCAACTTTAAACTCACGCTTTAAACGATCTACAATAATTTCTAAGTGTAATTCACCCATTCCAGAAATAATAGTTTGACCTGAAGCTTCATCAGTTTTTACAGTAAATGTTGGATCTTCTTCAGCTAATTTACTTAAAGCCATACCTAATTTATCAACATCAGCTTTTGTTTTAGGCTCTACTGCAATACCAATTACTGGATCTGGAAAATCCATAGATTCCAATACAATTGGATGTTTTTCATCACACATTGTATCACCTGTTTTGATGTCTTTAAATCCAACACCAGCACCAATATCTCCTGCTTCAATATAATCGATAGCATTTTGTTTGTTAGAATGCATTTGGTAAATACGAGAAATACGTTCTTTTTTACCAGAACGGCTATTTAATATATATGATCCTGCATCTAAACGCCCAGAGTATGCTCTAAAAAAAGCTAGACGACCAACATAAGGGTCTGTTGCAATTTTAAAAGCTAAAGCCGCAAATGGCTCTTTTACACTTGGCTTACGTAATTCTTCCTCTTCAGTGTTTGGATTAACACCCACAACACCTTCTTTATCAGTTGGTGAAGGTAAATATCTACAAACAGCATCTAATAAGAATTGTACTCCTTTATTTTTAAATGAAGACCCACAAACCATAGGAATAATTGACATATCCATAACAGCAGCACGAAGCGCAGCATGCACTTCATCTTCAGTTATAGAATCTTCATCTTCCATATATTTTTCTAAAAGGCTCTCATCATAAGCAGCAACTTCCTCAATAAGTTTACCACGTAATTCACGAGCTTCCTCTTTTAAATCTTCAGGTATTTCAATAACATCAAAAGTAGACCCCATAGTATGATCGTGAAATATAATTGCACGGTTTTTAACTAAATCTACTATTCCTCTAAAATTTTCTTCGTCACCAATATTAATAACAATAGGTACTGCATTAGAACCTAACATTTCTTTAACTTGCTGACAAACATTTAAAAAGTTTGCTCCTTGACGGTCCATTTTATTTACAAACCCAATTCTAGGAACTTTATAATTATCTGCTAACCTCCAGTTAGTTTCAGATTGTGGCTCTACACCATCAACTGCACTAAATAAGAAAACTAACCCATCTAACACTCTTAAAGAACGGTTTACTTCAACAGTAAAATCAACGTGTCCCGGAGTATCAATTATATTAAAGTGGTATCCCTTTGCATCAGATGTAGGAACTCCATTTTCAGTTGGAAATTGCCATTCACAAGTTGTAGCAGCAGAAGTAATTGTAATACCTCTTTCTTGCTCTTGTTCCATCCAGTCCATTGTTGCAGCTCCATCGTGAACTTCACCTAATTTATGTGAAACCCCTGTATAATATAGAATACGCTCTGTAGTTGTAGTTTTACCTGCATCAATATGCGCTGCAATTCCAATATTTCTTGTATATTTTAAATCTCTTGCCATTGTCTATTTATTAAAATCTTAGGTGAGAGAATGCTTTATTAGCATCAGCCATTTTATGAACATCAACTCTTTTCTTAACTGCAGCACCTTCTTCTTTTGCCGCTGCTAAAACTTCAGCAGCTAAACGCTGAGCCATTGATTTTTCATTTCTTTTTCTTGAATAAGATATCAACCATTTTATAGCCATAGACACTTTACGATCTGGTCTAATTTGCATTGGAATTTGAAAAGTAGCACCACCAACACGACGGCTACGCACTTCTACTTGAGGCATTACATTACTTAACGCATCCTTCCAAATTTCTAAAGATGATTTTTCTTCGTCTTGTTTCTTTTGTTCTACGATATCTAAAGCATCGTAAAAAACTTTAAAAGCTACAGATTTTTTACCATCCCACATTAAGTTATTTACAAAACGTGTAACTAACTGATCGTTAAACTTTGGATCTGGTAAAAGAACTCTTTTTTTCGCCTTTCTTTTTCTCATGTCTTTACATTAAAGTTTTTAAATTACTTTTTAGGTGCTTTTGTACCGTATTTAGAGCGACGTTGTGTTCTTCCATCAACACCTGCAGTATCTAATGCTCCACGCACTATATGATACCTAACTCCTGGTAAATCTTTAACCCTTCCACCTCTAACTAATACTATCGAGTGCTCTTGTAAATTATGCCCTTCTCCTGGAATGTAAGCGTTTACTTCATTACCATTTGTCAACCTAACCCTTGCAACTTTACGCATTGCAGAATTTGGTTTTTTTGGTGTTGTAGTGTAAACACGTGTACACACTCCTCTACGTTGAGGACATGAATTTAAAGCAGCCGATTTACTCTTCTTAGTTATTTTGGTTCTTCCTTTTCGTACTAATTGCGAAATTGTTGGCATACTAAAATCTTGTTATTAATTGTTTTTAAATCTCCTAGGTTATTTCTAAGAGTGCGCAAATGTACAAATAATTTCTTGTTAATCAAATATGTAAATATTTTATTTTTACAATTTGTTTTTCACCATATATATAATGTATCTTCACATTATAATTTTGAATGATTTGAAACCATATTTTAAACTTACTTTCACTATAGTCTTTATAACTATTTCTTTTATCAACACCTATTCTCAAAATTTTGAATTAAAAATTCAGTCTACAGATAGTATTAATAGATCCATATTAGACTCTATTACATATAAAAAATACCATGTAGATAAACAATCTATTATTAAAGAATTAGACTCCATTGCTACATTCTTTTCAATAAAAGGTTTTATAAACAATAGTTATATTTTGAAAGAAAAGGACAGTTTATTATGCGCACATTTTACATTAAATAAGAAGATAGCACTTATACGGATATATTATAATGAGCTTAAAGTAATCCCTGAATTACTTAAAAAGATTTCTACAAATTTTAATAATCAATACTTTGAAACTTCATCAAAAACAATTCAAGCTAATTTAAACACCATAACTAAATATTACGAAAATTTAGGGTATACTTTTGTAAAAACTTCCTTAAAAAACTTACGTTTAAAAAATAATATAATTACAGCAACGCTTGGTATAGAAACTTCTGCTAAAAGAACAATAAACTCCATTGTTGTAAAAGGCTACGATAAATTTCCTAAAAAGTATTTAAAAAATCATCTAGAAATTAAGAAAAATACAGTTTTTAACAACAACGCTCTTAATAAAATTCAAACTCAACTTAACAACATCCCTTTTGTTTCACAAATAAAGAATCCAGAAGTTTTGTTCACTAAAGACTCCACTGCATTATATCTTTATCTCAAAAAAAAACAAACAAGTCAATTTGATGGCATAATTGGATTTTCTAATTCTAAAAACAATACATCAACTATTAATGGCTACTTAAACTTAAATCTAAATAACACATTTGATAAAGGAGAACAAATTGACATTAACTGGAAAAATAATGGAAATAAAAACACTACGCTAAAAATAAATTTATTCACTCCATATATACTAAGGAGTAAGTTTAGTCTAAATGGAAGTTTCAACATTTATAAAAAAGACACCATATTTAACACCGTAAATACAACTATTGAATTAATCTATAATCTCAACAAAAACAATTTAATAAAAAGCGTTGCTAATTTTGAAAACTCTAACACCTTAGGAACAACAAATATTAATGGAGTTGAGTCATATACAAAAAGATTTTTCGGAACATCCTACCTATACCAACTAAAAAATTACTTATCTAGAAATACAATATCACTAGAACTAAACTACCTAGTTGGAACTAGAAAAACATTACTTAACAACAAAAACCAATGGAAAGGATTGGTAATTGCACATTATTTATTGAATTTAAATAGCAAAAGTCAAATCTCTATAAAAAACACAACAGAATTACTTAACACTTCCGAAGTCTTTGAAAATGAGTTGTTTTTAATTGGAGGCATAAATTCTATAAGAGGTTTTGATGACCAAAGCATTTTAACTTCAAACTATAATTTAACTAATTTAGAGTATATTTTTTATACGACTAAATCAAACTACCTATACACTGTTTCTGATTTTGGTTTTATTAAAAATCAATTTAACAATACTTCAAACACGCTAGTTGGATTAGGACTTGGCTATAGCTTTAAATCAAAAAGCAGCATCATTAATTTAAGCTATGTTCTTGGAAAAACTGAAAACCAACCATTTAAAATTACTACTGCAAAAATACATTTAAAGCTTTCTTATTATTTTTAATTTATTAATTAATAAATTACCTAAGATTTAAAAAAACATAAAAACTCACAACCTACAAACTTTAATTTAATTCAATAAAAACAACTTTTCCTTAACACTATTTTAATGATTTTTAACATATTTTAAGAATTTAACACTAAAAAGTTTGGAATATTAACATATTATTAAGATTTTTGAAGTAATTAATTCAAATAATTATATAATGAAAACAAAGTTTAATGGTTTATTAACGCTATTACTAGCGTTAATGGTGCAGATTTCATTTGCACAGGAAAAAACTGTTACAGGTACAGTAACCGATGCAAGCGGACCACTGCCTGGAGTAACAGTTCTTATTAAAGGTACCAACACAGGTACTCAAACCGATTTTGACGGAAACTATTCAATCAATGCTAAAGAAGGAGATATCCTAAAATTTAGCTATATTGGTATGAATACCACAGAAAAAACAGTCGGTTCATCAAATCAAATTAATGTTGTAATGACTGAATCAGCGCAAGCGCTTGAAGAAGTTGTTGTAACTGCTCTTGGTATTAAAAGAAACTCGAAAGAACTTTCTTATGCAGTTAAAACGTTAGGTAATGATGATTTTACCAAAACTAAATCTGCTAACGTAGCCACGGCTATTGTAGGTAAAGTTGCTGGTTTACAAATTAACACAACTAATAATGGAGTTAATCCTAGTACAAGAGTTGTGCTTAGGGGTAGTAGATCTTTATTGGGAGACAACCAGGCACTTATTGTAGTTGATGGCTTCCCTTCATCAAGAGGCGTTTTAGATCGTATCAACCCAAATGACATAGACAATATTAGTGTCTTAAAAGGAGCCAATGCCGCTGCGCTTTATGGTTCTGAAGCAACAAATGGTGTTGTTTTAATTACAACTAAACAAGGAAATGGTAAATTAAAAGTTACCTATAACGGATCTTTCACAGCAGAAAATGCAGCGTACCTTCCAGAATTTCAAGATGAATTTGGTGTTGGTGGGTTTCCTGACGGAACTCTATACCCGTTAGAAAATGTTGCCTGGGGACCTCGTTTTGATGGAAGAATGGTTGACGCAAGTGAAACATTAGATGATGGTTCTGTTTGGCAAGTACCTTACTCACCTATTAAAGACAACCATAAAAATTTCTTTGAAACTGGTATTACTGTTAGAAATGGAATAACTGTTAGTGGTGGAGATGACAATGGTACTTTTTTAATGTCTATTGACCAAACAAATACAACTGGTATTGTACCAAAAGATGCTTATAATAGAACTAACTTTAGATTAAAAGCAAGTAAAAATTATAACAAATTAAATGTTGGTGGAAATGTATCTTTCTTTAGATCTCATTCTAATGTTGTAGGAGAAGGTGGACGCCAAGACAGACCTCTATACTGGAATATTATTAATACTCCATTACATTTACCTATAGAAGAATTGAAAAACTGGAGAACAGGTAAATTTACAAGAAATGAAACTTCTTATTTTGCCTTCTACGAAAATCCTTATTTTATAGTTGACACGCAAAGAGAGATGGCTGATTATAATGAATTTAACATTCTTGCTTTTGCTAACTATGAAATTACAGATTGGTTAACAGCCTCTTTAAACATGGGGTATACCGCAACAAGTAGTTCTTCTAAAAGAGAATTTGGTGCTTTAGAATATGCTTTTGAATTAGCACATGTATATTCTAGAATAGACGAGTATGGCGCTAGAACTGCTGATGGTTTATATAACTCATCTAGAACAAATACAGATTTTTTATTAAGATTTGATAAAGATGTAGCCGAAGATATCAATGTAAAAATTGTAACTGGTCACAATTTACGTATTCAAGATTCAAAAGAAATTGTAATAGCTGGAAACGATTTAACTATTCCTGATTTTTATCACATTTCAACTATAACTGGAAATATTTTACCTGGAGATTTAAGTAATGGATCTGAAGGTAACGAAAGAACAACTAACTATAGAAAGTTTGGTGTTTATGGTGATTTAACTGTTGGTTACAAAGACTTTTTATTCTTAAGTGCTACAGGTAGGAATGACTGGAGTTCAACATTACCAAAAGATAATAACTCCTTTTTTTACTGGGGTGCCGGTGTATCATTTGTAGCATCTAATGCGCTTGACATAACATCTAATAGCGGTCTTAGTTATTTAAAAACAAGTGTTAACTTAACTAAAACTGGTAATGACCCAGGTCTCTATAGAACGCAAGGAACTTTTTCGTCTCCTACAAATTTCCCTTATGGAAGTACAGTCGGTTTATCACAAAGCAGTACCGTACCTAGTCCTCAATTAAGTCCCGAATTTACAACGGCATTTGAAGTTGGAATCGAATCAAATTGGTTTCAAAACAGACTTACTGCAAATATAACAGGGTATAAATCAAACTCTACAGATCAAATAGTTAATGCAGATGTTTCTTATGCATCTGGTGCTTCTAGAGCAACAATTAACGTTGGTGAAATTCAAAATTTAGGTGTTGAAGTAGAATTAATGGGTACCATTTTAAGAACTGAAGATTTTTCTTGGAATGCAGGCTTAAACTGGACTGCTACTAAATCAGAAGTAATTTCATTAGCAGACGGTGTAGACGAATTAAATATTGGCGGTTTTACAAGTGCTCAAATTATAGCTAAAGTTGGTGAACCTTACCCGCAAATAAGAACAACATCTTACTTAAAAGATGATGAAGGTAGAATTATTGTAGGTGCAGACGGAGATCCAATTCAAGATGCTGTCAATCAAATTCAAGGTAAAACAGTACCGGATTATATTGTAGGACTTAATTCAACAGTAAGATATAAAAATTGGAGTTTATACGCAGTTGCAGATTACAGAACTGGTCACGTATTTTTCAACAGCCTTGTTGATGCAATGGAATTTACAGGTTTAACTAAGCATAGTGCTACATCAGGAAGACAACCTTTTGTTTTTCCAAACTCATCTTATTCTGATGGAGCTGGTGGTTATGTAGCAAATACCAATAGGTTAACATCAGGTGGTGGTAACGCTTTCTGGGATTCTTATAATGATGTAAGAGAAAATTATGTAACTGATGCTACAACATTAAAGTTAAGAGAGGTTTTATTATCTTACACATTTGATCAAAAAATGTTAGAAGGCATTGGTATAGATGATTTATCTATTGGTTTATTCGGAAGAAATCTAATTACCGTTAGACCTAAAGACAACGTATATACTGATCCTGAATTCAACTTTACTACAGGAAATGCAGTTGGAGTAGGAACTCAATCTCAAACAGCACCTACAAGACAGTTTGGAATGAGCGTAAATTTAACATTCTAAAAAAAATATAAAATGAAAAATATAAAAATTAAAAAAACAATCTTATTCTTGTTTACACTTGCTATAGTAAGTGTAAGTTGTGAAGAATTCTTGGATGTCAACGACAACCCTAACGACCCACCAATTTCTACACCTAGCTTAACATTGCCAGTTGCATTGCAAGATTTTGCAGCTTTAAACGCACGTACAATGACTTATTTAGGAAACCAACTAGTAGTTAATTGGGCAACACCTTCAAACTGGTCGGCAAATTCTATCTATATGAGATATGACTTTAGTGCAGATGATTTTAGTAATGTATTTGAAACTTCGTACGTTTCAATTTTCAAAAATTTAACATACGTAGAAACTTATGAAGATCCAACAGGAGCCATTGACTACTCTAACTATAAAGCTATTTCTAAAATAGTAAAAGGTTTTCAATATCAATTATTAGTAGATTTATACGGTGATATTCCTTATACTGAAGCAAACTTAAGAGGAGACAATCCAACTCCTGTTTATGATGATGCCGAAACGGTTTATAAAAGTGTAATTGCAGATTTAGGCGCAGCAGTAGATTTAATTAATAACGCCGACAATGCAGAAGATCCAGGATCTCAAGACATACTTTTTGGTGGTCATATGGAAGATTGGATTGAATTTGCGAATAGCATTAAACTAAGAATGTTGGTACGTATGAGTAATACAGGACAGGATTCATATATTTCTGGAGAAATTGCTGCAATAGTTGCAAATGGTGGCGGGTTTATACATGATTCAGCTGGAGCTAATCCAGGCTATGCGGGTGAAGAGAACAAACAAAGTCCTTTTTATGATTATTTTGTACAGCCTAATGGATCGCAAACAAACAGACAAGATTATACAGTAGCTTCTGAATATGCCCTTGAATGGTTAACAAATGCAAGTGACCCAAGAATGGAAAGACTTTACAAAGAAGCAGCAAATGGAGGCTTCAAAGGGGCGGTTCAATCAACTGTATTGCCAGGAACAGGATTTACTTCTGAAGATTTATCTAAAGTAGGACCTGGACTTTTAGTAAGTGCAGACCAAGACCAAATTGTTATGTCTATGGCTGAAGCTTTATTTGTTCAGGCAGAAGCAACAGTAAGAGGATATTTGCCTGGTGGAGATGCTGCTGCACAAGAATTATATGAAGCAGCAATTGAAGCTTCTTTTATACAATTAGGTGTTGAAGATGCTGAAAATGAAGCTGAAGCTTATTACAATCAACCTATTAAAAATGTAAGTTGGAGTAACTCACCTGATAAAATTGAGGCCATTATAACTCAAAAATGGGTAGCACTAAACGGAACATCTTCTATTGAATCTTGGATTGACTTAACAAGAACTGGATTCCCGTTAGGATTACCAATTCCAGACGAATCTAATGGTCAAAGACCTCTAGGATTATTGTATCCTTCATCAGAAAGATCAAGAAATAGCGATAACGTGCCTTCACAATCTGCTGGAGATGTATTTACTAAAGCTCCATTTTGGAGATAAAAAATGAAAATCATGAAAAAAATAATAAAAAATAAGAATTTAAGAATTATATACGTTCTTGTGGTTGGTAGTTTTTTAACATTAACTTCCTGCGACCTATTAATTGACGACTATGAGACTGATTTTGGTAAAGGTCCTATATTAGCTCAATTTCAGAACACTTCAGTGGAACTTAATATTATTAAGGATGCTGCAAATACTCCAATAGATTATGAAATACCTATAACTTATTTTGGAGGAAAAAATGTTCCTCTAGATAGAGCTGTCGAGGTTACCATAGCGACTAGTCCAACGTCACAAGCTAAAGAAGGCATTGAGTTTGAATTAACTACAACTACCTTTACAATACCTGCTGGTGAAACTACTGCAAATGCATCTATTCGAATATTAACTGGTGGTTTAGTTCCTTTTGATTTTAAGGATATTGTTATAGAAATTGTTAGCTCTTCAGAGGCTGTATCTGACGTTAATACGTTCTCACTAACACTTAAGGCGCTGGACACTAACACGTTAGCAGGGACTTATGATGTAGAAATTGGCGAATATTGGAATTCAGGTTCTTTTATTGCAAATTTTAATACTCCTGTTACAATTTCAGCTATTTCTCCAGGATTATACAAACATGGTGGTATTGCTTTTTGGCCTGATAATAACGACTTCTATTTCACTGTAGATGAAGATTCTGGAGTAATAACGGTTTTAGATAAAGATTTAGCAGGAGAACCAACTTTATTAAATGGCTCACCTATAATGACTTGTGCTAAAAGCGTATTTGAGATGGTACCTTGTAATAATGACACTAATAAAAGAACACTTATGCCTAATGGAAAACATATTGTTGAGATTACAACAGGTTACGATAGAGGAACTGGTGCTACTAGAGAATTTTATGAAAAACTAGTAAGACAATAAAATAATTTGTTGTATCTAATTAATGCGTGTCATCCTAAAAGAGGTTGACATTTATTAAAATTAAACCAATCCAGCGAAGCAAGCTTCGCTGGATTTTTTGTTATATATAAAATTAAGACTCAAAAATTTAGTCTATTGTTAATATACACTTTTATTAACTCTATTATAGCCGTATTAATTCTGTTACCGTGATTATATCTACTAAAAAATCTATTGCTTATATACGATTTATACTTTCTACTAAAACACTCTAACAACTTTCTTAGCAATGTATTATCATATAGAGTAGAAATAATATTACTTTCGCATACAGAACCTCGGTATTTCTTACGTATTTTTAAAACTAAAGATTTAACCTGAACTAACTCGTTCAGTCTTTAAACAACTTATTTTTCTGTTTTATAAATAGCCTAGCTAACAAAACAATCTTCTAAAATGGAAAAACTTAATCCTTGCCGTTATCGAATTACTTAATTTTATAAATAAAAACTTAAGTAAGTTAAATTCATAGCAGTTTATTTCAGAATTAAATAAAAAGCCTAGCGCTACACATAATGTAGAGTTTCTTGTTAATATTTTAGTTATAAGAGGTTAGTTAGTTGAACCATACGATTAACCAGCCATCTGGAAATATTATTTTTGGTAAATCAATTTCATTCTAAATTATTATCAGAATAATTCTGTGCACTAAATTTTTAATAGATTTAAAAGCAACCTTCCTAAAAAAATTGCATCTAAATTAATGTAAAACTCATATAATATTTTCAAATTATTATGCGAAACTAAATATTTTGTTATATTTGAGTTTTTAAAATTTAATCTAAACAATTATACAATGAAAACAAAGTTTAATGGAATTTTAACGCTTTTATTAGCGCTTCTTGTGCAAGTAACTTTTGCACAAGAAAAAACAATTTCAGGTACAGTTTCTGACGAAACGGGTCCATTACCTGGAGTAAATGTTATTGTTAAAGGTACTTCAAATGGTACTCAAACAGATTTTGATGGTAAATTCACCCTAAGAGCAACTGCTGGTGATGTTATTGTTTTTAGTTATGTTGGAATGACAACACAAGAAAAAACAGTGGGTACATCAAATATAATGAACGTAACTATGACTGGTTCGAACCTTTTAGAAGAGGTTGTTATTGTAGGTTATGGTACTACTACAAAAAAATCTTACGCAGGTACAGCCAAAACAGTTGAAAGTGAGCAATTAGAAATTAAAAATGTTTCTAACGTATCACAAGCATTATCTGGTGAGGTAGCTGGTTTAACAGTAATTAACAGTTCTGGTCAGCCTGGTTCAACTTCAACTATTCGAATTAGAGGTTATGGTTCTGTAAATGGTAGCCGTGATCCTTTGTATGTAGTTGATGGTGTTCCTTTCTCAGGAAGTATCAATTCGATTAACCCTGCAGATATTAAAACTACTACCGTATTAAAAGATGCAACTGCAACAGCAATTTATGGTGCAAGAGGTGCAAATGGTGTAATTTTAATTACGACAAAAACAGGTACTTCTGATGATTCATATATAGAATTCGAAGCTAAAGTTGGTATTAACGATCAAGTTATACCTAGATATGATGTTATTTCTTCTCCAGAAGAATATATTGGTTATGTATGGGAAGGTATATACAATAGAGCCGTAGCTGAAGGTGAAGCTGACCCTATTGGTATTGCTAATACAGATTTATTTAGTTTGAATTATGTTGACCCTGGATACAACATGTGGAATGTAACTAACGGTGGAGAATTAATAGACCCTATTACAAGACAAGTAAAGCCAGGTGTTACTAGAAAATATACTCCTCAAAAGTACACTGATGCTGCCTTTGACCCAGGTGCTCGTACAGAATATAGTGTTCGTATGGGAGGTGGAAATGAAAAATCGAAACACTTCTTCTCTTTAGGATATTTGAATGATGAAGGTTATGCTATTAAAACAAATTATGAACGTTATACTACTCGTTTAAATTTAACTCACGACGTTAAAGACTGGTTAGAAGTTGGCGCTAACATTGGATATGCATATTCTGAAAGTAACAACAATGGCCAAACAGTTGGTTCAGAAAACGTTTTTGAATTTGCTGATAAAATGGCTCCTATTTTCCCAGTCTTTTTAAGAGATAACAGTGGACAATTAGTTGAAGATCCTATTTTTGGTGGTTATCAATATGACTATGGTAGTGTTTCTGGATTTAGAGCAAGACCAAATGCAAACAACTTAAACCCTATTGCATCCGCACTGTATGATGTTGTTAGAACTAATCGTCACGAAGTAAATGGAAACTTTAATGCGAAAATAACATTTACAGACTATTTATCTTTAGAAACTCGTTATGGAGCGCAGTTCTCTACAAATAAATACAAGTCTTATGACAACCCATTCTATGGTACTGCTGTTGGTAATGGAGGTTCGTTATATGTTTCTCAAACAGAACGTTTAACACAAAACTTCTTACAACTATTACGATTCCAAAAAGAGTTTGGAGATCATTCCCTTGAGGCATTATTAGCGCATGAAACAAATGAGTTCACATTTAACAATGCTACTGCATATAAAACAAAAGTTGTATTAGATGGGTTATTAGAGTTAGATAACTTTGTAAACAGCACATCTAATCCAACAGGATATGAAGAAGGAAGTTCAATCGAATCTTACTTCGGTCAAGTGAATTATAACTACTTACAAAAGTATTATTTTACAGGTTCTGTGCGTAGAGATGGATCATCTCGATTCGTAAATGAGAAATGGGGTACTTTTGGTTCAGCAGGAGCGGCTTGGATTATGTCTAGCGAAGACTTCTTTAATAATGATTTATTTCCTTACTTCAAAGTGAAAGCTTCTTATGGTGTAACTGGTGACCAAGCTGGTGTTGGATATTATTCAGGTTATGATACATACAACACTGCATTCTTAGGTGGTGGATATAATATAACTCCAAACTCAAATGGTAATCCAGACTTAACTTGGGAAACTTCGAAAATGTTACAAGTGGGTGTTGAATTCTCATTAGGTGATTATATAGATGGTAACATTGATTTCTACGACAAGAGAACTGATAACTTAATTTTTGAGCGTAGAGTTGGTCCTTCACAAGGTATTGCAATTATTACTGTAAACGATGGTGAATTAAAGAACCAAGGTTTAGAATTTGATTTCACAGGGCACCTAGTAAATAAAGGTGATTTTAAATTAGATTTAACCGTTAATGGTGAATTAATTAACAACGAAATTGTTACTATGCCTATTGAACCTTCAACTGGCTTACCAAGAACCTTAGATACTTCTGCTGGTGACTATGCTTATTCAAAAGGAAGTTCAATTTATGATTTCTACTTAAGAGAATGGGCAGGAGTTAATGCGGACAATGGTGCACCACAATGGTATCAGTATTTCAATGATGCAAATGGAAATGGAACTCTAGATTCTGACGAAGACTCAATTTCTTCAATGACTGAGTACTTAAATGATAATCCTGATGCTACAATAGCAAAACAAATAACTGACACCTATGCTGACGCGACTGACAAGTACGTTGGAAAATCAGGTATTCCTGACTTAAGAGGGGCATTTAGATTAAGTGGTGTTTGGAAAAACTTCAACTTCGCAACACAGTTCACTTATAGTGTTGGTGGATATGCAATTGATTATCAATATGGAGAACTAATGAGCGATAGATTTGGGGCAGTTGGTAACAACTTCCATACTGATATTTCAGATAGATGGCAACAACCTGGAGACGTTACTGATGTTCCTCGTTTAGCTGATGCTTACGATTCAAACAGTACATCTACTTCTACGCGTTTCTTAACTAAAACTGATTATTTTGCATTAAACAACGCTACTATTGGGTATACAGTTCCTAATAATATGCTAGACAAAATAGGCGTTGATAATGTTAACTTATGGGTGTCTGGTGATAACTTATTTATGAACACTGCAAGAGAAGGATTCAATCCTACAACTAGTGAAAGTGGTAACTCTGGTCGTAGATTATACGCTCCATTAACCACATTTACTTTAGGCGTAAGAGTTAAATTTTAAATTATAAAAAAAATGAAGAAATTAATTAAAATATCATTACTTTCAGCAATCTTAATATTTGCTGTTAGTTGTAACGAAGACTTTTTAGAAAAAGACCCTTCTGAATTTTTAACCACGGCTCAACTTCAGGATGCAGCCTCAAGAAATCCTGACATCGTTAAAGGTACTGTTACAGGTATTTATGGAACAATGGTTGAAGTGGAGACTGGTGGTACAACTGGTGCCGATGACTTTGGACATAAAAGTTATGACCTCTTTAGCGACATGCTTTCAAGTGATATGGCATTGTCTGTAAGTACCTATGGATGGTACAGAGCAAGTATAACTGAGATGAAGTGTACACAAGATTTCACTTATTTAGATAACTATCAAGTTTGGAGACACTACTACAGAATAGTTAGATCTGCTAACTCTGTTATTTCACAATTAGGAGGAAATGATATTACTCCTGAATTAGATGAAAACAAATATTTAATGGGGCAAGCAAAAGCTATGAGAGCTCATTCATATTTTTACTTGGCACAATATTTTCAAAAATCATACAATCCTAGTGAAGAGATTCTACCATTATATGATGATTTAGAAGATCTTAACGGTCCTAAAGTACCTGCTAGTGAAATTTATACGTTAATGGAAAATGATTTAAATGATGCTATTTCGTTATTAAATGGATATAGTAGAACTGCTAAAAACGAGGTAAATCAAGATGTAGCTAAAGCAATTTTAGCTTATGTTTATGGAGCTATGGGTAGAGATTCTGAAGCTAAAAATTTAGCTGCAGAAGTTATTAATACTGGAGCCTATACTTTAATGAATGAAACTGAAGTTTTAGGTGGATTTAATAACATAGCTACATCTGGATGGATGTGGGGTGTAGACCTTAATGCTGATACTGACTTGGATTTACATTCATGGTGGGGTCAAGTAGATTATTTCTCTTATAGTTATGCTGCTTATGGTGATGCTAAAGTAATCGATAAAGGTTTATTTGATGCTATTCCAGATAATGATGTAAGAAAAGGACAGTTTTATACAGGAACTGGATACAATTATTTACAGCCACTTTATAAGTTTTACGATGAAAATAGAGTACCTTATGGAAATACTACTACAGTTTTCGCTGACTATGTATTTATGAGAATTGCTGAGATGTACTTATTACATGCTGAGACCGCTGCAAAATCTGGAGATGAAGGAAGCGCTCGTACCTCTTTAAAGGCTCTATTAAACCAAAGAATTGATGATGTTTCTTATGTTGACGGTTTATCTGGACAAGCTTTATTAGACGAGATTTATCTTCAAACAAGAATTGAACTTTGGGGTGAAGGTAAAAGCTACTTAGCAATGAAGAGAAACAAAGCTACAATTGTAAGAGGGGATAACCACCTATCATTTGTTGGTGTGCCGATCAGTTACGATGATGAAAGATTGACTTTTGAAATTCCTGAATCAGAGATTCAAAACAATCCTTTTATAAGCGATCAAAATTTATAATATTTTATAAATGATATTAAAAGGCTCAATTTTAAAATTGAGCCTTTTTTTATTATATGTACTAATTAAATCCTTATAAATGGTTAATTTATTTTAGCTACATTTGCAAAATGGAAAACGAAGTTTCAAAAATATTTGGTCTTAGAGCTGTTATAGAAGCAATTAATTCAGGAAAAACAATTAGTAAAGTGTACCTTCAAAAAGGGTTAAGCG
>Ga0193954_1000065_pt1 | contig 55244 bp, 63 predicted proteins | sample BB_5_MG_FD_140340 | JGI IMG/M metagenome (GOLD analysis project Ga0193954, IMG submission 140340) | Microbial mat bacterial communities from the Broadkill River, Lewes, Delaware, United States - BB_5_MG | ecosystem: Environmental > Aquatic > Freshwater > River > Microbial mats | place: USA...
GGGTGCAGATGTTATGGTAATATCTGTAGTTGGAGAGGATGAAGTTTCAAAAGAACTAACAGCAATGCTTGAAAAAATTGATGTGAGACATTATTTAATTTGTGATGAAAATAGAAAAACTACGAAAAAAAGTAGAATAATAGCTTCAGCACAACAAATAATTCGATATGATCAAGAATCAAAAGAAGATATTTCACCTGAGAGTGAAGCTCTTATTACTATGGGACTTTTAAAAATTATAGAACAATTTGATGTTATTTTAGTATCTGACTATGGAAAAGGGGTGATTACAGACAGTTTAATGGGTAAAATTAATTTTTGTGCATCAGGGACTGATACAAAAGTACTAGTAGACCCAAAAGGTGATGATTATAGTAAATATATTGGAAGTTATTTACTTACTCCAAATAAAAAAGAAGCTGAACATGCTACAAAAATTGATATTACTGATGATGAGAGTTTAAAAGTAGCACTTAAAAAATTACATAATACTGCTTGTTTACAAGTTCCTATGATAACTTTAAGTGAAGATGGTATTGCTATATTAGATGAAAATAATGAAGTTGTAATAAAACCTACAGTTGCAAGAGAGGTTTTTGATGTAACGGGAGCTGGTGATACTGTATTGGCTAGTTTAGGATACTGTTTAGCAAAAGGTGAAAATATAGTTGATGCTATGGAGTTTGCAAATTTAGCTGCTGGAGTAGTTGTAGGAAAAATTGGGTCGGCAACTGCATCTTTAGAAGAGATAGAAGAGTATAAAGGTAGTCTTCATAAAAGTAGTATAGAATCACACATTAAAACTTTTGATGAGATTGAAAAAACAGTAGCAAGACTAAAAAAACAAAATAAAAAAATAGTTTTTACAAATGGTTGTTTTGATATTTTACATAAGGGGCATGTACAGTATCTTGATAAGGCAAAATCTTTTGGTGATGTACTTATTTTAGGACTCAATAGTGATGCTAGTGTAAGTGCACTTAAAGGTCCAAATCGACCTATAAACTTTGAAGATGATAGAGGATATATCCTTGCAGCATTAGAGAGTGTTGATTATGTTGTAAAATTTACAGATGATACACCATTGAGTCTTATCGAGATAGTTCAACCTGATGTTTTAGTAAAAGGTGGAGACTATGAGGGTAAAAAAGTTGTTGGAAGTGAAATAGCTGGTGAGTTAAAGCTTGTTCAGTTTGTTGATGGACGAAGTACAACAAAAACTATAGAAAAAATACAAGCTAGCGAATAGCTAAATAAGGTACAATGTGAAGATTTTTATAGAGATACCCACTTGGCTTGGTGATGCTGTTATGGCTACGCCTGCCATTGAAAATGTTTTGAAAATATATCCGGATTCACAGTTTGTAATATTTGGCTCTTTTGTATCGACAAAACTTTTTATAAATCATCCTAGAGTTGAAAAAATCATCATAGATGACAGTAAAAAAAAGGGTAATCGCTATCTAAATCTTTATAGACTAGCAAAAAGTGTTGGATCTGTTGATTTAGCTTTGAGTTTTCGTAAAAATATTACTACTAAAATATTATTGTTTTTTGTAAATGCAAGAAAAAAGTTTATTTATAAAAGACTTGATAAAGGCTTAGATACTCATCAAGTGATACGATACAATGATTTTATTAATAGAAGTTTATCTACATCTACAGAACCAGAAAAATTAAAAATTTATACAGATTCTTTAAAAAAAGAAAAGAATAAAAAGATATTTGGTATCAATCCCGGGGCAACTTATGGAAGTGCCAAAAGATGGTATCCAAAAGAGTTTGCAAAAGTAGCAATTGAATTATCGAGTAAATATGATATCAAAATATTTGGTGGTCCTGGTGAGACTGATATTGCTTTAGATATTGAGAACTCTTTAAAAGAAGCAGGTGTATTAAATTACGAAAATCTTGCTGGGAAAACAAGTGTAGAGGAGTTAATAGAAAATATCTCTAAATTAGACCTATTTATTACAAATGACTCTGGTCCTATGCATGTAGCTGCTGCATTTCAAGTACCAACAGTATCGATTTTTGGACCCACAAGACACAATGAAACAAATCAATGGCAAAATGAACATGAGATGCTTATACGTAAAGAGATGGAATGTGCTCCTTGTATGAAAAGAGCTTGTCCTTTACAAGATGAAAAAGAAAATCATGCTTGTATGAAACAAATCACCTCTTCTGATGTGCTTTTAAAACTCAAAAAAGAACAATTAATTTAAAACAATGAAGAGCAAATGAATTTCAAAAAATTACTTTCTGTTTCTCTTCTTTCTTCTCTTTCATTACTTGCTTCTAAACCTGATTTATTGCTTCTAAAAACGTATAAAGATCAAAATACAACAAATTGGGTAATGAGTGAAAAACTCGATGGCATAAGAGCCTACTGGGATGGAAAACAGTTACTAACACGAAATGGAAAAGTTATAAATGCTCCTAAATGGTTTATAAAAGATTACCCAAACTTTGAAATTGATGGTGAATTGTGGAGTAAAAGAGGGGATTTTGAAAATATCTCTTCTATAGTTCGTGATAAAATACCAAGTGAAAATTGGTTAAAAATTAAGCATTATATTTTTGAAGTACCTAACGCAAAGGGTAATTTATTTCAAAGATTAGAGCTTGTGAAACCGTATGAAAATAACTATTTAAAAATTTTAACACAAATAAAAATTAAAAATAAAAAACATCAAAATGATTTTTTTAAAGAGATAGAAAGTAAAAATGGAGAAGGAATAGTAGTCCGAGATCCACAAAGTTTATACATAAATAAGAGAACTTCGAAAGCTTTAAAAGTGAAAAAATTTCATGATTCGGAGTGTAAAATTATTGGATATACAAATGGAAAAGGAAAATATTCTGGAAAAGTAGGGGCTATAATATGTCAACTTTTTAACCAAATAGAGTTCAAAATAGGGAGTGGAATGAATGATAAATTTAGAAAAAATCCTCCAAAAATAGGAACAATAATTACCTTTAAATATCAAAATATCACGAAATATGGGAAGCCGAGATTTCCTATATATTTAAGAATAAGAGAGAGATAATATGAAAAAAAATTTAGAAAATAACACACCTTTTGTATGGGATAAATATTCAGATCAGCCACATGTTATTAAAGATAAATCCTATAAAAAATCTATGCGAAAACGGTATAAAAATGACTTTTTAAAAATGCTCTCCACGAACCTAATCATGTTCCCATTATCTATTTCACTGATGAAATTATTCACGAAAAAAAAACCTAAAAATTTTTCTAAAAAAGAATTTTATGGAATAGGGGTAAATCTTGATAAAGGAGATGAACAACAGGCACTTGTAGAAGAGCTAGGTGTAAAATCGTTAATCATTAGAATCCCTTTAAGTGATATACAAAATTTAGATAAATATTATGAATTTGTAAAGAGTTTCGGAGAAGATAAGAAAATACTTTTAAATATAATGCAAGATAGACTTCATATAGATGATAAGGAACTATTAAAGTTACACATTATGGAAATATTTAATACCTTTAAGACTATTACAGATGAATATCAAATTGGTACAACGATAAATAGAGCAAAGTGGGGATTTTTTGCAGTAAAAGAATACCTCGAATTTTATAAAACTGTACAAGATATAAGGGATGATAAGTATGATACATTAAAACTTATAGGCCCTTCTGTGATTGACTTCGAATATCACTATACTATACGTGCATTGTTCAATAATTTTTCTGTTAAATTCGATAAACTTTCGTCACTGCTTTATGTGGATAGAAGAGGTGCTCCACAAAATACTCAAATGGGGATTTTTGATACGAAAAATAAAATTGACATGCTTTACTCTTTAGTGAAAATGAGTCCAAAAATGATGACAGATAATATATATATTACTGAGGTAAATTGGCCATTATCTGGAACAGCTCCGTATGCTCCTACAAGTGAACATGAATGTGTAAGTGAGGAGTTATATGCTAAATATATGATTGACTATTTTCAAATTGCAAAAGAGACTCACAAGATACAAAAAGTTTTTTGGCATCAGTTAATTGCACCGGGATACGGTCTGGTTGATAACAGAGATGGAAAAATAAGAAAAACAAAAGCATTTTATGAATTTAAGAAGTTGTTATCATAATATAAAGTTATATTAAATTTATGATAATGATTATTAATTTAAAGTTCTATTAAGAATCATTCCTATATACTTCTGATAATGATTATTAATAACAAAGGAAATAAAATGTTAAAAAATATACTTGCTACTGCACTAGTAGCTACAATTGGATTTTCGGCAACTGCTGAAGTGAATATTTATTCTCACAGACATTATGATGCTGATAAGCAACTTTATAAAATGTTTGAAAAAAATACTGGAATCAAAGTAAATATTGTAAAAGCAAAAGCAAATGAACTTATGAAAAGATTAGAAAAAGAGGGTAAAAACTCGCCAGCTGATATTTTAATCACTTCGGATGCAGCTAGATTATATATCGCACAAAAAAAAGGTTTATTACAAACTGTTAACTCAAGAGTTTTAAATGAAACTGTTCCTGAAAACTTAAGACAAAAAGACGGATACTGGTATGCCTTAACTAAAAGAGCAAGAGTTATCGTATATAATAAAGATAAAGTGAACCCATCATCATTATCTACATATGGAGCGTTAACAGATTCTGATTTAAAAGGAAAGGTATTAATTAGAAAAGCGAGTAATATCTACAATCAATCACTTTTATCTTCGATGATTGCAAATAACGGTGAAGAAAGTGCAAAAGCTTGGGCACAAGGTATGGTGAAAAATTTTGCAAGAACTCCAAAAGGGAGTGATAGAGACCAAATGAAAGCAGTTGCTGCAAATGTTGGTGATGTTGCTGTAGTAAATACATACTATGTTGGTAAACTGTTAAATTCTAAAAAAACAAGTGAAGTTGAAGTTGGTAAAAAAATGGGTCTGTTTTTTCCAAATCAAAATGGAAATGGTACACATATAAATATCTCTGGAGCTGGAGTTACAAAATATAGTAAAAATAAAGAAAATGCAGTAAAACTTTTAGAATTTTTGGTATCTCCTGTAGCTCAGACATTATTTGCAGAAGCGAACTATGAATATCCAGTGAATAAAAATGTTGAATCTTCAGCACTTTTAAAATCTTGGGGTACATTTAAAGAAGATGCATTACCATTAGAAAATTTAGGTGCTAACAACGCTAAAGCAGTAAAAATATTTAATGAGGTAAACTGGAAATAATATATGAAGAGACTTTTACAAATACCATCTAGTTGGATCTCCGTATCAACAATTTTGACTATCGTTTTAATTATACCAATAGCATTAATAGTTATGAATGCAATTGGAGCTCAAAGTGATACCTTAATTCATCTAAAAGAGACAGTGTTAACTGATTATGTGATAAATACATTAATTTTATTAGCTGGTGTTTGTAGTTTAAGTTTAATCTTTGGAGTAGGGAGTGCATACTTTATAACTTTTTATGAGTTTAAGTATTCAAAGTTTTTCTCTATCGTACTTATCTTACCTTTTATTATTCCATCTTATATACATGGGTTTATATATTCTGATATTTTAGGATTTTATGGACCTGTGCATCTTATGCTTAAAGAGTTAGGTGTTAAAAGTTATTTTGATGTTTTAAATATGAACTCAGTAATTATAATCCTATCTCTTGCTCTTTACCCTTACATCTATTTGATTGTAAAATCTTCGTTTTCTAAACACTCTAGTTATCTGTTAAATCCTGCATTGTCTTTAGGAATTAGTAACATTAAAATATTTTATAAAATTATATTACCACTTTCACGTCCTGCAATTATTGGGGCATTATCTTTAGTGATGATGGAAACAATAAGTGAGTATGGATTAGTAAAATATTTTGGAGTTGATACATTAAGTACTGCTGTTTTTACAGCTTGGTTTGGATTAAATGACCCAAATAGTGCAGCGTATATATCTACAATTGCTATGGTGATGGTATTTACTATTTTAGTGATAGAAAAAATCAATAGAGGAGGAGCTAGATATAAAGTAGAATCTGTATCCTCTCCTGTGAAAAAAACTAAAACAACATTTTTAGGTCAGTTTGCCATTTTATCATTTTTATCAATACCATTTGTTTTTGGATTTTTGATACCTATTATTTGGATTACAGTTTACTCTTTTGAGCATTTTGTTTTATTTTTAGATGAAGAGTTTATCCAGACGGTTATCAATAGTTTTATGGCAGCTTTTTTATCTGCATTACTTATCGTTTCTATTGCTATCATTTTAGGCTATAGTGCTAGAATATTTGATAACAGATATATGAAATATCTTTTAAAAGTGGCAACATTGGGTTATTCTATCCCTGGGGCTGTTATTGCTGTAGGAATCATCATAGTAAGCTCAAGTATAGATAACTATTTAATAGAGACATTTCATTTAGATGGTTTAGTTCTTGGTGGAACTATTGCCATTTTATGTTTTGGATATACTGTACGATTTTTAGCTGTTGCTTTAAATAGTGTAGAATCTTCTTTTGAAAAAATAGGGGTAAATGTAAATAAAGCTTCTCGAAGTCTCAACAAATCATTTTTTACGACTTTAATCAAAGTCGATTTACCATTAATTAAAAGTGGGGTGATAGCTGGGTTTATTTTAGTATTTATTGATATTTTAAAAGAGTTACCAGCAACACTTATTTTACGACCATTTAATTATGAAACATTAGCTACAAAAACATACGAATTAGCATCTATTGAGATGGTACAAGAATCATCTGTCTATGCACTAAGTATTGTACTTATCTCTATCATACCAATTATTTACACGCTGAAGGACACAAATGAAAAACATACTAACACTCAGTAATATCTCAAAATCTTTTGATAATACAGAAGTTTTACAAGATATCACAATGGATATAGAAAAAGATAAAATCATCTCTCTTCTAGGGAAAAGTGGTAGTGGGAAAAGTACATTGTTAAATTTAATCGCTGGATTTGAAAAAAGTCAAACAGGTACAATGTATCTAAACAATAAAGTGTTATCAGATAAAAACAATTTTGTTGAACCACAAAAAAGAAATATCGGTTTTGTATTTCAAAACTATGCACTTTTTCCTCATATGAATATTTTTGATAATATAACATTTGGAATTGATAATTTACCAAAAGAACAAAAAATAAAAATAGCAACTGATCTTCTTCATTTAGTACACTTAAATGGTTATGAAGCAAGATATCCACATGAATTATCGGGAGGACAACAGCAAAGAATTGCACTTATTCGAGCGATGGCTTTAAATCCAGAGCTTATTTTACTTGATGAACCTTTTAGTGGAATAGATACGATGTTAAAAGCACAGATACAAAAAGAGCTTTTAGAGATTTTAAAAGCGACACATAAAACAGCCATTATAGTAACTCATGATGCAAGTGAAGCGATGGCGATGAGTGATAAAATCATCTACTTAGAAGATGGTCAAATTATGCAATACGATACCCCTCAAAATATATACAGAAACCCCAAAACTAAAAGCATAGCAAAAAGTTTTGGGATAGCGAACTTTGTAACAAAAGATAATCAAGAATATTGTGTAAGAGTAGATGAGTGTAAACTATCTGATTCTGGTGAATTTAAAGTATCTATTGTTTCTCAAAGTTTTCAAGGTGATAAATATATTTTAGATGTGAAATTTGATGAATATATTTTTACTGTTTATTCTGCTGATTTTTTAACAGATGAAAATTTATATTTATCTATTTTTTGGGATAAAGTCGTAAGTATGTAAGATAATAGATGTACTAAAAAGTCAATTTTTTGAGTACATCATCTATTGCATCAAATTCATTGGCTACATTTAGAAGTGGTTTTTTATTTACTACTTCAAATCGTGGCATAAATATTTTTATATCTTGACTTGCTCGTGTGATAGATACATAAGTGAGTCTATACTTCTCTTCATCACTCATATATCGGTTATCAGATAATGAAAATAGGTCGATATACGCTACATCGTGCGTGCTACCTTGGAGTTTATGGATAGTTGAAGAGTGTACATACTGTACATCTGCAAACATATCACGTACAGCATAAAAAGTTTGCCATAACTCTTTTTTTCTAGGGTGTTGGGCACTTTTAGCTGAAGATACTATCGATTTGAGTTTATCATTAAATACTTTTATACTTGTAGGCTCTAACACTCGAAAGATTTGTTGATCGAGTGCTCCTACATCTCGACACTCCCAGTAGTTTATATCAAGTGTTTCGTGGTACTTCATAATAGCACTTGCTAGTTCGACAACTTGACCGTTATGATACAGTGAAATATCATTTACACTATATGCTTCTCGAAATCGAATAGTATCACCACGTAAAAAAGTAGGGGGATTAAATACTTGTTTTTGTTCCCAAAATTTTGTTCGTATGAGTTTGTTAAAAGAGTCAACATCACTATTTTTGTATGTGGCGATAATTTTATCTTCATGAAACCACTGCTCATTTTTATGAAAATCTTCTAAAAACTCTCTATGATTACTAAAAAATGTTAAATCTTCATGGTAGTTTTCACTAAAAAACTGTTTGAGAGGAATGAAGTTTTTGTTTTGGATGCTCTCTCGTAGTTTTGTTGCAATATTGATAATATAACTATCTTTTGCTTGTCGTACTACTTCAGTCAGAGAAAATCTATTTTTAAGTTTATATATTTGATTTTCACTATTATCTACAGGCAATAATTGAAAAGGATCACCTATAAAAAAGACAAAATTTACTCTCTCTTCTTCGATAGCTTCTTGGATATAATGAAACAATTCTGAGCCTATCATAGAGCTTTCATCTACTATTAAAATAGAAGCACTATCATGAGTTTTTTTAGTTTTGTCAACTTTAAAAGTCTCTATCCCTTTATCAAAATCTCTAAATGGTTTGATTCCTAAAAAAGAGTGAATAGTTTTACAAGATGCTTGGATTTTGTTTTTTCGCAACATCTCAGAGATAACACCTACCGCCTTATGTGTAGGTGCAGTTATAGTAAATGAAAAATCAGTATCTTTTTTATCACGAAAATATTTTGCAAGTTGTGAAGTAAGAAAAGTTTTACCCGTACCTGCTGCTCCTGTAAGTGAGAGCATATAATCAGAGATATCATCTGATTTTAAAATAGTTTTTACTCTATTGTCGATGAGCGATGTGATGTTGTTAAACACCTCTTGTTGATGAGATGTTAATTGTGGAGCTGTTTTATTTTGCTCTAAAGGTGTAGTTTGTTTTATTAGTTCATTCATATATGTATTTTTGTCCACTTCTGTAGTTACTTAAACGGATTTTATCATAAATTGAGTGATAATTATCTGTTAAGCTAAACTAGAAATAAAAATATTACAAAGAACGTGGTATTTGCGATGAATGATGATGTAGTATTGGATTTTTTTTTGTTGGGTTAACTACATAGGTAAATCTCGCTTCAAAATCAAGCATCTCCCCATCAATTGAAAAAGACCATTTATAAAGACCATTTAATATAAATGTACCATTTTTAAGATCTTGTTCAATAAATGTTTTTTCATGTAAACTTACTGCTAAATCTTTTTTTGTACCTAGTTTTTCAAAATATTCTCTTTTTTTATCTTTTGTATTTAATATTCTGCTTGAAAATGTAGGGATAAGAACTGATTCATCATCATATAAATCAACTAATGTTTGAGTTTCCCCATTATTAACTCCTTGTATCCATGCTTCTAGTATATCTTTTGCATTTTTAATCATTATTTTTCCTTCTTCTTTATACCTAAAATCTCTAACAATTCATTTTTATCTTGCCACTCATTTATAACTTGCTTTGAAAATAGAACTTTTTTTATGTCGAATTTTATTAACTTCATATCTTTTCTAAAAGCTTCTGCATATCCTGTTTGAGTTTCGTGTACTCTGACGGAGGAGACTTTTACATCTCCTTCACCATTTTGAAATGTTGTGTTTTTTAAAATAAGGTCAACAAATTTTAAAAACATCAAACTATAACTCTCAGCACTAGGAGAGATAGGTATCTCTATCCAACGCTGGGAATTAGACTTAAAAAACTTTTTAAAATCATCATTTTCTTCTTTCCACATAGAATAGGCATGGTCAAAAGAATCTATAATATTTTTGATATGTTTTTTTGTTAAACCAAAATCTAAAATCATATAGCCATTATCGAGTTTATTTGATGTAAAAAATACTTCTACTTCATAAGAGTGTCCATGAATAGATTTTTTACACCTGTCGGTGCTACAGTTTCTAACTATATGAGCCCCTTCAAATTTAAACTTTTTTCTAATTATCATCTATACTCCAAGACAATGTTTGGTTTTCAAAAAGTGGCACAACTGTTTCATTTTTATAAGTGTACTGTGATGGTACTACAAAATCTTTTTTTATCAATTTTACAGTTTTTTGAAGTGGTTTAAGTCCATAGATTTTTTGTGCATTTAAACTTACAAAAGCATTTAGATTATCTAATTTTTCATGCTCTTCAAAAAGTTGTGTTAATACTTGTAGTGCAATGGCAGATGAAAATATTCCAGCAGCTCCATGATGACACTCTTTTGTATCTTTTTGATGTGGTGCTGAGTCTGAACCAAACATCACTTTAGGATGTGCACTTAAAGCAAGCTCTTGTAATGCTTGTTTATCCTCAGGTCTTTTTACTATTGGTTTACAAAAAACGTGAGGATTAAGCATCCCACCAGCAACATCGTCCAATGTTAAAAGTAGATGATGTACTGTTATAGTTGCATATAAGTTATCATATTTTTTAAGTAAATCTATAGATTCTTTACTAGAGATATGTTCCATAACGATTTTTAACTCTGGAAAATTAATAGCCAATGATTCATAAATAGGTAAAAATTCTTTTTCTCTATCCATCACAAAACCTTGTGTTTCTCCATGTACGCACACTGGAATTCCAAGCTGGGACATCGATTCAAGAGTAGGTCTTAAAACTTCTACATCCATAGAAGACACACCTGTTTCAGAATTTGTTGTTACTCCAAAAGGGTATAGTTTCACTGCAATTATCTCATCTTTTATATCTTTTAAAAATTCATAGCTATAATCAACTTGAAAAAATATTGTTACATGTGCTTCAAAATCATCATCTTTAGCCGCATCGAGTATTCTTTGTTTATAAGAAAGTAGAGCTTCTTTTGTTGTAATAGGGGGCAAAATATTTGGCATGATAAGTGCTCCAGAAAATTGCTTTGAAGTAAATGGTGTTACAAGTTTTAGCATATCATCATCTCTTAAATGTAGATGCATATCAAGTGGCGAGTGCATTATAAAATTTTTCATAATATCTTAATCCTTTTAAAATTACGACTTAGTCGCATAATATACTTGACATAATATCTAAATGCAACTTAGTTGCAAAAAAATAAATGTCATACAAAGCTTAAAATATTTTTCAAAGAATTATTCATATCTTTATTTATAGTGAAAAAAGATATTATTTCGTATGAAAAATAAACCAATCACTTTTAAAACAATTTTTAATCTCGTACTTTCTCAACGCCCAGCACTTATTTGGGGACAAATCATCACACTCTTAGCAATAGCTGTAAGTATACCTATCCCTTTGATGCTACCAGTCATGGTTGATGAAGTCCTTCTCAATAAGCCATCATTTATAGTAAATAATATAGATGACTTTCTAGGAACTGGAGATTCTTTTTATTATATAGCAATTGCTACTGCAGTTGTAATCTTTTTACGTGTATTTCATTTTTTATTAAATGCTGTTATTACTAAAATATTTACTTCAATAGCGAAGTTTGTAACTTTTGAGATACGAAAAAAACTTTTGACTCATCTTCAAAAAGTATGTATGAATGAATATGAGACTTTAGGAAGTGGGGCAATTTCAGCAAATCTTGTAACAGATGTAAATACTTTAGATAGTTTTATCATCACGAGTGCTAGTAAGTTTATCTCTTCAGTGTTAACGCTTTTTGCTATTTCAATAGTGATTATACTAATTCATCCCATTCTTGGGATTATGATAATGGTGATACAACCGCTCATAATGTTTTTATCTAAAAAAATAGCTCGTCACACGGGGAGTTTAAAAAAAGATGAAAACCAAGCCATTGAGGAGTTTCAAAATAATTTAGGGGAGACGTTGGAGTTATTTGGGCAAATAAAAGCAAGTAATAAAGAACAGTACTTTTTCGAAGATTCTATATCAAAAGCACACAATATTCAAAAGACATCAAATGAATATAGCTATAAAAGTGTAGCGTATGAGAGATTTTCTTTTACTATATTTTTAGTAGCTTTCGAGCTACTGCGAGCTAGTGGACTTTTACTTGTAGCATATAGTGATTTGAGTATCGGTATGATGTTTGCAATGTTTGGATATATATGGTTCATGATGACACCTGTACAAAATATATTAAGTATGCAGTACACCTATGCAAGTGCAAAAAGTGCCTTAAAAAGAATCAACAAAATCTTAGAATTAAAAGTAGAAAATGATGGAGAGATAACTCTTGATAAAACAAAAGAGTTAGATATTACTTTAGAAAATGTAAGCTTTTCTTATAACGCAGATAAAATTATTTTAGATAATATCAGCTTAGAAATCAAAGCAAAACAACATATCGCACTTATAGGAGCAAGTGGGAGTGGTAAGACAACACTTGCACAAGTTGTAGCAGTATTTTACGAGAAAGATATGGGAATAATCAAGTTTAATAATGAATTATTAGAAGACGTAGATAAGTCATCTTTACGAAACAATATCTTTTTAGTACTCCAAATGCCAATATTATTTAATAATACTTTACGGTTTAATATCACTATGGGAAATGAAAATATAAGTGATGAAGAAATCTATCGAGCACTTGAAATTGCTCAGTTTAAAGAGACTGTAAAAGAGATGAAAGATGGACTTGATACGATAGTAGGACGTCATGGAATCAGACTCTCAGGAGGTCAGCGACAACGTATCTCAATAGCACGTATGATAATAGCAGATCCAAGTGTCGTGATATTTGATGAGTCTACATCTGCTTTAGATGTACATACAGAAACAAAGCTTTTTAAAGCCTTAGAACCTATCTTAAAAGATAAAACTGTTATCACTATAGCTCATAGACTCAGCACCGTTAAAAACGCGGATATGATATATGTACTTGATAGTGGTAAGATAGTAGAGCAGGGTAGTCACGATGAACTAGAAAATCAAGATGGACACTATAATCAGTTTATTAAAAATCAACTTATTTAAGTGGATTGAGTTTTTTCTTTACACTTTTAGGAATCTCACCCATTCTTAATGTGACTTTTTTAATGAAGTTGTCTTTTTGATCAAATTTATTAGCTATTAAAACCATTTTTTTTTCATCAAATGATAAAGCTTTAAATATAAAACCATTATCTTCAAATGTTATTTTAGTAATCATTTTTGTCCTATATATTTATTATATGTAAGTTTATCATTTTTTAAATAATTACTCGCTATAATTTCACTCTAAAAAGCCAGTGTGATGGAATGGTAGACTTAGGGGATTCAAAATCTCTTGACTTTTTTCCAACAACATCATTAAATAAAGCTAATAACACATTTTAAATAAATTGGGTTATTGTTTAGGTTATGGTTTTTATGTGCCAGTGTGATGGAATGGTAGACTTGGCTGACTCAAAATCAGCTGCCTTATGGGCGTACCGGTTCGAGTCCGGTCACTGGTACCATCTTTTTAAATAAAATTTCAATTATTACATTAATCAATCACTACCGTGTATTGACGAACCACCCTATAATATATTTATCAATCATTCACTAGTGTAGTGACCAAACACCCTGAAATTTTAATCATTCACTATACCGTGTATTGGCTAATCACCCAGCACTTCTTATAATAGTAGATTTTATCGATAGTTGTAGAGATACCTTTTCCTACATATACCTAGTAACATATATACCTTTTACATCTATATAGTAACAATAAGTAGAGCTTTATAAATATTTAAAAATATTAAGATAAAATCCATTTTTATTTTAGGAGATAATATGCAAAATACATTTTGGACTTTGATTGAAGATGGTTATTATAGAGTATTTAATGGTGAGTTGAAATACGCACCTAAAAGTGATTTAAATGGTACTGTAGCCTCAAGTGATGAAATTATTGTACAAAGTATTGATGCTGATAAATTAGAGCTTATAAATAGCAAATTAGGATCTAGTTTTTTAATAGCTAGTTTTAATTAGCTATGCTTCTTATCCCAATTCAAATATATCTTGATTAACTTGATCTTTTGTATAATATCTTTTTGATGTTTTTTATATTATTAGTACGAAAAATATAACTTTTATCCAATATAAATTAAATAATAAAATGCCTGTATTTGTTAGATAACACTCATAATGTCCTTTTCCGACTCTTATACCTATGTAAAAGGTACATCTGAATCATATTAAAATGCTATATTGAGAAAGTACTTTATTCCCCAAGGGCTTTAACAATCAGTAACAAGTGATTCTTATGAAGTACTATTAATACTATATATTTAGACTAAATGGACTATAATGGGTGTTAATCAATAATTATCTATATAGGATTAAAATGAAAAAAAATTATACTGAAATAACTCCTTCAAATATACAAGAAATCATTAAATTAAGTAGGGATAAATCCAATTATAAAAATAGAATTAAAGCAATAGAAAAATTTGGAAAATATAAATGTCGACAATCAATTGATAAACTATGGAGATTAATGATTAGTGATAAAGTATATAGCGTTCAGAGACTCGCTTTTGAGAAATTACAAAATTTTAGTGAAGAGGTTAAACTACCAAGAAAAAGAAAAGGACATTTAATAAAAGATATTAATAATAAATTAATTAAAGTACATGCATCATTCAAAAATGACACTTATACATTAATGGATTTTAAAATTGCTTTTAAAAATAGATATCCTGAAGCATATGATGTATATTTATATGAAAAAAGACATAACTTTGACAAGTGGATTCAACAAATAATTAAAATAAGTCCTAAAAAGAAAACTAGAAATATATACATAATTGAAATTAATTTTAATTGTTCTCAAGATTCTATCGAATATTTTAATGATTTTATATCATATAATGACGATTGTTCAAAATTAGATAAATGTAACATTACAAACTCATCAATTTATATTGAGGCTGAACGAAATACAATTATTAGTCCTATTGATATTTTAATTAATGATTCTAATACAATACATATGCAAATTACAAAATGTTTGTTATATTTCTATGTCCATAAAAGGAACTTTTCTGAGATAAAAAGTATTATTGTTTCTAGGAAAAAAGATAAAATCTTAGAAACAACTACAATTCCAAAAGAAAATTATCAAATAGAACAAGTTGTTGAAAAATATTTTAATATAAATGAAAATTATATAATTGATGATATTAATGATATTTTTCTTACGAATAAAAAATCAACAGCTTTATTTAATAGTCTATCATACTTAGTTAAAGCATTAAATACACAAGAATCTAGTCATAGGTTCGAAAGACTATGGAAATCATTTAATGCAATATATAGATATATTGGAAAAAGTGATAATGATAATACTTGTCACATAAATTTAAGAAATTTTTTACTTTCAAATGAAAATTTATTTAATCATTCAAAAATAATAGTGAAAAATTATGATCGCAAAACTTTGAGAACAAAGATACAGTTTAGAAATTTAATTTTAAATGATTTCCCAACAAAAAATCATACTGTATCCTTTATAGCTTTTTTATTCAGATATTCAGATTCTAGACTTTTAACTATCCTAAAAGAAACATTACCATATAGAGAAGAATTTATTAAAACAATTAATTCGATTGAGAAAGTAGAAAGTAAATTTAATAAACTAGATCTTAATGAAATATACACTAACTGTAAAACAAAACACACTACATGCATATATGAAGAAATAATTAATTATTTAGATTCTAAAATTAATAATAAACATCAGTCAGATATTGAAATTATTGCTTTTATATGTATTAAATATGCTTATTTTATAAGGAATAAAATTTTTCATGCAGAAAAGCACGACTTATCTTTTAAATTTATAAAAAACAATCTTTTGTATGAAATTGATTGGATTAATAATATTTTAGAAAGTGTAGTTATAGAATTATTAAATTGTAATAAAGAATGGGATAGTTAACAAAAACTAGGATGAGGAATAAGGTAATTGATGCGAAAATATCAAGTTTTAAAGTGTCTCATAAAGATACATAAAGTTTAAATATTGAAGGCGTTGATTTACCTTATTTTTCAATTTAATCGTTATTTTAAGAAATTGGAGAATATATATGTTGCAAAAATATAAAATAAGTCTTTTTATCACTATTTTATTACTTCTTCAATTAATATATAGTACTTTCTATAATAATGAGCAAAAGATACAAAAAGATTTTATCCAACCGTTAATGGTTAAAGAAAAATATATTCAAGTTTTAGAAAGTAAATTTAATGAACTTAAAACAAGTAATTTATATGATAAACTAAAAACTGATATAAAATTTACTGACAAAACTAAACTTGATATTACTTTTATTTTTGATAAAAAAGATAGAGAAAAATATAGTTTAGATAACAATAAAAGCTTAACAAGTTTTGATACAACAACAATATACAATTTACACGAGTATCATAAATATATTTTTTCTTTATATGAGCACACTCAAAATAGTGTAATAAATGAGACTTTTTTATCAATGTTAGAAGATATGAAAAAGATAAATAACAAAATTAATATATCAAAAGAACTTGAAACTAAAATATTGAATTTAATGAAAAACTATAAAACTTATATGAAAGAGCTGATTATTACAAGAAAAGAGCTAATACTTTTTAATACAGAAATAGAAAGTTTTCTAAAATTAAATTACAATGTATATAATAATAGAAAACCGACATTTGATGAATTTATGAGCGTAGAAAAAAAGAAAATGGATCTATTTTTAAAAATGTTTAAAAATACGCAAAATCTTTATATAAATATCACTACCAATAAAACAAATGACCCCTTTATTAAATTTAGTACTTTTATAAATATATATAGTAATTTATATAATATTCACAAAAGTTTAATCACTGAATATAATCAAAAAATTGAAAAAGAAAATAATATGAATAAAATTATATTATTTATTATATCTATAATAGTAATCTTATTAAGCTGGTATAAAGAGATAAGTGAAAATAAGTCAAAAATAGGGGACATTATAATTAATGAACACTCCCTCAAATAACAAGCTTTTAACTTGCTATTCTTCTTTTTTCTTTGATTTTAACTGTTTGGCATCCGTATTTAGATTTGATTTCATCCATTGATTTTTGTTTAGGATTTTTACCTTTCATCTCTCCGTAGTACCACATCTTTTTTTTACTAGCCCATTTAAAGTTCAATTCTTTAAGTGTATCTTTGATTGCTTTTGTATCTCCGCTTATCCATATCCAAGAGCCTACAAGTTCAATAGTGATATTTTCATAATGTAGTATTTGAGATATGATTTTTTCTAGTTCTAAATCTACTTTGCTATCGTTTGAAAAATATATTTTATGTTCGATAAAATCATTGTATACATTGTTTAATATTTTAAACTCTTCATTAGTTCCACCAACATCAGGATGAAGCTTTTTAGCTAGTGTTTTATATATCTTTTTTGCTTCATTGATACCAGTTACATTTTTAAATTTGTTTGTGATTTGTTCTTGTGTCATAATATACCCCTTATCTTTCTATGCTTTTATAAATATCTATTTCTCTAAGATCTGCTTTTTTTAGTGCCTCTTGTAAATTAATACAATTTCTTACAGTTAGTTTTTGTCCTGCTATTGTGTATAGTTCAAATGTTTTCATTGTTTTTGTCCTTTAAAATGATTTGCCTTTTTTGAAGATTTTGAGGGATTTTCTTATCTTCTTGTTTTAAATTTTAAGAAGATTAAAAACTTACCTCTTTTTCTTTTTTAGGCTTTGCCTCTTTCGTTAGTTCATCGGGCTTTTTTCAAAGAGTGTTAGGATATATTTTTGTTTGAGATAAACTTAATTTTGTAAAAATTACTTTTAGGGTAAATAAATAATATTTCATAATAAAGCGACTAAAAAGCTTGAACTAATGATAGAGATGAGCAAAACTAAAATGAAAATATATGAGGTAAGTTAATCTTTTGTTACGATAGTAAAAATTTAAAGCCAAAGAAGAATTATTTGTATCATCTATGATGATTCCTTAAAGGGTTTTGTGTGCTTTAGCACTGCCTCGCTAGAGTAGCCCTGATAGTAGTGGAATTAAATCTTTGATTTGATTGGAGTGGATAGCAGGATATAGCTCATAAATATAGATAAATTAGTTAGTTTTTTGTTGCGTATCGGATTAGATCATTCCAACCAATAGATGAAATAGAATTACCAAAATTAAATTTTGCATACCACATTCTACTTGCCCACTGATTCAAATCTGTATAGCTAGTATCTAAAAACTTTATACGATCAGGTATATGAGATATGTTGGCATTATATCCTTCAAATCTTTTATAATCACTTATTTTAATAAAGGTAGAATGTATAAGCTCTAGCTCTGGTCTATTGTTAATATTATAAAACTTAAATAGTCTTTTAAGATATTTAACCATTATCTTAATCCTGCTTCTTGAGAACTTAATAGATTCTATGGATCTATTTTTTGCAATGGTGTACTTCTTTTGATGATACATATAAAAAATACCTTTTTTTATTGCATAGACTGTTTGTATTAATTCTTCATCGCTTAGGTCAAGCTCTTGACTAAAATTTTGCGTTGATTTTTTATAAACTGTTTTTTCTTTTAACTCAATATTGTTGAGTTTTGTCAATAAAAAGAATTTAACTAGATATGGTACTTCACCTTTTTTCTTCCATGTTGTAGATGGTGTATTTGAAGATATACCAATCTCTTTAGCAAAATCAGCTATTTTCGTATATCCAAGTTTTGGATAGATCTCTAAAAATTGATCATAGCTCATAGGAGTTCTATCATCTTCTTGAAATAGATAAGTTTGATTTGAATCTTCATTGAAATTTTGGTAGCAGCTAAGACAAACTTTTTCACCTGTAAGATGTCTTGCGTTCTCAAGTAAGTATTTAGCATTGGTATTTGTGCATATTTTACATTTTGCCATTTTATTTTACCTTTATCTATGAGTTCCATTCTCTGGAAACTTATCAACAAGCTCTTTAAATATCTCCATACCTTTATCTCCAAAAAATACTGAAATATGAATATTCAACTCTCCACCATGTAGCTCATCAGTATCTTTTAGTCTTATTTTTGATGCATTTACATCTAAACTTAATATTTCAAATTCTCGTTGTCCATAAACGATAGTTTTATTTTCAAGATTTATTGTATAGTTATTATTTTTCATATGTAAAATTTCCTAAGCTATTAAGGCTGCCAAAATAGCGAATATTCCAGTTGCTATAATGATCTCTATTTTAAGAAAATGAAAAAACATTTTTGCACTCTCCACCTTTTGCTTGTGTATATATTTATATATAACGGATAGCATCAATATCCAACATAACCCAAATGCTATATTACTTGTAATAATCGTTAAAATAAGAGGTACTACGATAGTGTTTACCGTAGCTTTAATCTCAGCTTCACTTAATATAGAAAACTCTTTTATAGTTGCTTTAATCATTTCTAAATCCTATTTGTATTAAAATCCAAATTATGAACTTTGAATTTAATATATATATTTTTATCTTTTTATTATTTATAATCTTTATATATCTATATAGAGATCATCCACGCATTAAAAAATTAACTGATTTTCTTAGCTAATCTACATCCCATAGGGCTTTCCACGTGTATCAACTCCTCCAGTTCCACTTGTAGTCATGGGTAATCCTGAAGATGGATTGGTATATGAATCATCATAGCTACTTGATGAACTAGAATTATATGTAGTAGATGAGCTACCTTCATCGTTGAAATTATGATCATAATGTGTATTTGCTTCTCGATCTCTTTTCTCTTGTATTTCTTTATCTCTTTTTTCTATCATTTTTTTTTGTTCTTCTGGTGTAGCATTTTTAAATTTTGATGTGTTTTCTAAAGTATCAACATGATTTTTGACTACAAAAAAGAGTAGTATTGAACCCAATAGTAGTACTGCTTCCATTTTATTTATCTCCTTTTAGTATCTTTTTGAGTTGTTTTTTATGCTGCTCAATGCCAAGCTCTATGAGTTTATATAAGATACCATTAAATGTTGTTGCTGCTAAAGTATCTTTATATTTTAAAAGATCTTTTTTATATGCAGGTGTAAATTTAAGTCCAATTCTAACAGTTTTTTCATCAACCGTACCTTTTAAAACTTTCTTTTTTTTGTTTAAAAAATTGGCTTTTTTATCTTGCTCTTGAAATGTGTTAAATTCAATATCATCAATATCATCAAAGTCTATCTCTTTATTACTCATTATTAAGCTCCTAACTCTTTTTTGATATGAACAAGTAGTGGTTCATAGTGATTTTCTACAAAATCTCCAAACCAATTGTTTTGAATTTTATCTTTAGCTACTAGTTCTTTTATCGATTTTCCTTTTTTGAGAGAATGGTTAAATGCTTTAGTAAGGGGAAGATTAAAATAAGTAAGATTTGGATATTTTTTATCTAAACTTTTTTTAATAATTTCTGCATCTTTCCCCTCTGTTTTAGTTGTTACTATTATTATCTTTTTTGCAAATGGTAACAGTTGTTTTAAAGTGTCTTTAGTTTGTATCAACGAAGATGGATCATTAAATACAGGAATAATCACTAGATCAACTTTTTTAACAACTTCTAAAATACCAGGTGCTGTAAATCCACCACAATCATATACTGTATTTTGTTGAAATTCTATAGTGTTTGTGAGTGCTGTGTTTTCTTTATAACATCCTATCAAAGCTGACTTGTCATTTGTTATAATCTTCATATTTAAATCATAGGCTATATTAAAACTTAGCGGAGATTTGCCTACACTACCTTTTTGATTTGCTATTACAATGCTTGTATCTGTAATAAAAGTATATTTGTTTTGTGTGTTTTTACTCATTTTATTTTCCTATATATTTTATATGGTGTAATTATTACTTAATATAAATTAAGTATAACTTACAAATACATATATTTGTTAAAATATATAAAAATTTGTTTAAAAGTATATATTTATAAGTAAATGTATGATTTAAAAAGTAGTAGTATGTATAAATATATAAAAAATCATAGTAATGAATAAATATACATATATTTATATAAAAATATGTATATTTTATAAAATAGATGTATTAAAGTTTAAAGATATGTATAAGTATAAAAAAGTATGTATTTTATTTTTTGATAGAGATAGATGGTAAAATACCATCATTTAAAAGTTTTTGTTTTATAAAGTATGCTTTGCTTCCCTCTTTACTTCCATCACTAGTACCGAAACAAAATTGACTAAAATCTTTGCCATTGATATTTTTTTCTAAAAAATATTTGTCTTTGATATATTCTTGTACTTTTGTATCAAAATAGAGATCTAATATAGCAGGTACTTTTTTATGGGTATATTTAATAATTTCTTTTAATGAATCATTTTGATTTATTTTTTTATTAAATTTTAAAATATAAAAATTTTTTAGTAGTATGTTTTTGATTTTAGATGTATCTACATCCAACTGATTTACAGTTACCTCTTCTTTATATAGTCCATTGGTAATAAGAAACTTTTTTAGCTTGTACGCCTGTGTATTTTTTCTATCACCTTTTGTTTTCCCAGATAAAAGATTATTCAAAGTATCTAAATCAAAGCCATTTGTTTCTGCAAACTCTTTTAGATTTAGTCCCAAGTTATTTGTTATTAATTCTTTTGTATTCATGCTCATCTTTTATTTTATTGTAAGTTTATACAAATTTATTTTAAAGTGTTATTATGCGTAAGTTATACTTAATTAATATTAAGTAATAATTACATACAATTCAAAAAAAGGAAATAAAATGAAAAAGAAAATGTTATTTGTGGGTTTTGTGTTATTCATGACAGTCGATGTATTTGCAGGAACAGGAGATGCCTATGGTGTAAAACCAGTATTTGATAAACTTGATGGTGCTTTAAACGATACTTATGTAGCTGCTATATTAGCTATTGGGTTTTTATGGAAAGCAATAGGTGTATATAAAGAAACAGGGGATACGAATAAGGCATTACCATTTGGTGCAATAGGTGTAGGTATTGGTTCTTTAGGTGCTATTGCCACAGGTATTTCAGGAGCAATATTTTAATGGATAGTAACAGTAGTAGTGACTACATATATATTCATAAACATATAAAAAATGTTTTTATGATAGGTAACTATGAGTTAGAAGAGGTATCGTTACTTCTTCTCTCTGTTGCGATTGTATATGTATTTCAAAATCAACTAAAATTAGGATTTATGGGTCTTATTATCTATATTGGTTATCAGGCAATGATGTGGCTGCATGAGCTTAAAGCTACAAAAGTCAAAAGTTTTAAATACCACTTAGCTTATAAGTTGGGTTTGAATAATACTTCAAAGTTTCCCAAAAGCTATATGAAAGAATTTACAGGAAATTAATATGAATGAAAAAAAATATGCAGATGAATTAGATCAAAATAAATTTAAATATAACAAGATGGTTGTAGTAAATATAATTCAACTTCTCGTTATAGTTGTGCTTACTGGAGCTATCTTATTTTTTGCGATGAATCAAAAAACAATATTAAAGTCTCCATTTCCAACACATCAAGATGAAACCATAAGTGATGGTTTTGAAGATATAGAAAGATTAACACAATTTTCTCAATACATTGCCACACTTACACAAAATATTACTTACTTTAATGCAAATGAACAATTATTACATATTTTACCACTTGTTGAGAGTACTAATTTTGATAAAGTAAAAAAAGATCTTCAATTAGAAGCTAGGTATATTATACGAAATAAAATTACTCAAATATTTTATGTAAGCAATATTGATATAAATCAAAAAGTAAAACAAATTACTATTAAAGGTATACGAGAAAGAAGAGTAAATGGACAAACGCTAAAATCCAAAAACAATGGATATGAAACAATAGTCTTAACTATAGATTATATGGTGAAATATGGAACATATTTTAGAATCAAAAATATAGGAGTAGAGAAGAAAATATGAAAAAATCAGTACTAATAAGTTTTATCTTTGCACTTGCATTAAATGCAACAGAAAATATAAACTACAATGGTGAAATTGTGAATATAAAATTATCAAAAGATAGTTGGAATAGATTAATATTTGATAGTGATATCAATGCAGAGCCTATCTATTCAAAAGAGAAAAATATTGAGGTATATAAAGCAAATCAATCTGTATTTATAAAATTTAAGCCCATGATGAAAGTGGAAATATTAGATCAAAAAGAGAATGTTTTAGATATAGATTATGATAAAAGTAAAAAAAGTGAACTATTTGTCTCTACAAAAAAAGCAACCTATAGTTTTTCTATAGAACCTTTAAATATAACTGCTAAAACATATTTGATACAGAATAATCAATCAATTAACGCAGATATTTTAAAATTTGAAACAGATCCTGTACGAAAAGTACTAAAGCAGATTACAAAAAATATGTTCTTAAATGAAACAATTGAAAAATATGAAAAAAAGGTATTTCATAAAACAAAAATCATCATAGGAAATCTTGAGATAAAACCTAGATATATATTTGATGGAAAAATATACAAATCATATCTTTATGATGTAACTGCTTTAAAAAATATGGAAGTGCCTATAGATGAAAAAATCTTTTTACAGCTAAGCCCTACAAATAAACGATCAATATCTATAAAAGATAAAACACTCCAAAAAAATCAAACTACATCTTTAGCAATAATTGTAGGTAAATAGTATGAATAATTTTGAAAAATATAAACAAATAGCAATAAAAATAGGTATCCCTTTAGTTTTTGTTATATTTCTAATTTTTATAATTATAAGTGGTTCTTCAAGTTCAAAAGAAATTAAGAACGATACTGAAAATTCGAATCTTTCATTATTTAGTGAAGATGAACTTGTTGCTACAAGATATACAGATTCAGTAGAAGAAAAATTAAATTCTGCTGTAGATGGTCAAGATGATTTAAAAGAGTCAAATGAAAAAATGAAAGTTGAATTAAAAGCTTTAAAAGAGATGATTTTAAAACAAGAACAAGTAAAAACAAAAACTCAATCACAAGAAAATAATTTATATGGAAGCTTCCCCCAACCGTACTCATCTAATCAACAACAAAGAGACAACACAATTTTAAAACCAAAACCAAAAATAGTCTACAAAGTTATGAATCAACAAAGTGAAAATGGTATAGACCCAAATTTTGGTAAAAAGATTGAAAAAAAAATTTTAAAAACTGATGAAGAAATGACAAAAAAGCTCTATATCCCAACAACTTCACTTACAACAGGTACTTTACTACATGGTTTAAATGCACCAACATCTATGAATCGACCAATGCCTACAGTCGTGATGATAAAAGATGTAGCATTTCTGCCAAATAGAAAACAGCTAAATATTAAAGAGTGTAATGTATTAGTAGAGGGATATGGTCAGTTAAGTGATGAACGAGTCTATTTTAAATTTGCAAAGTTTGTATGTGTAAATGATGATGGATCTAAAGTTTATGACACTACTGCTAGTGGCTATATCACTTCACTAATAGATAATAAACAAGGATTACCAGGACATGTAGTCTCAAAACAAAATGAGATGTTAAAAAGAATGTTCATTGCAGGTATGTTTGAAGGAGCATCAGAGATGTTTAAAGATAGTGGAGCATCACAACTTACTTCAGCACTAGGAACTACAACAACACAATCAACAAGTAATCAGGATAAAGCTAAAAACTTGATAGGTGGAGGTTTGAGTACTGCTAGTGAAAGTGCAAAAGAGCTTTATCTGGAAAAAGCTAAAAATATATCTGAGACTATTGAGGTTTTAGCTCAAGATGTAGGAATTATTTTTACAGATGGTTTAGTTTTAGAGCCACTAGATTTAAATAATAAAAGAAAAGGGAAAAATGATGAAAAAAATATTTAGTATAGCTATATTTAAAAGCATATTTTTATCGGGATGTTTAACTCCTTATGATAATGAGTTTATGTGTAAGCCAAGCATCATAGGAAAATGTACACATTCAATTGTGGATACTTATAAAAAAACTCTAAATGATATAGATACAAAAGGGAAAAATGATGAAAAACATATTATGCATTAGTTTAATTTTGACAGCAATTCTGTTTACAGGTTGTGTAAAAACAAATATAGTAGAACCGACTCTTCAAACAAAAGTTGAAAATGATACAAAAATTTTTAAAAGTAAAGTTTTAGCAAAAGTTGTGACTGATTCATCTCCAAAGCATCCCTTACCTTATATACAAAAAAGTAAATATATAAAAATACTTATATTGCCTTTTAAAAATAGTGAAGATGATATTGATTATGGTGGTATTCTTGAAACAAAACTGCAAAACAGTAAATTTATATTTGATGATGATTTAAAGAAAAAAATTATCAAAAGAAACAATAGTATCGGAAGTATTTAATATGTCATTTTTAAAAAAATCTACAGATATTATCAATTCATTATTTCCTGTAACTTGTGATACTTATTATTCAACAATACCTACTAAAAAGCAACGACAATTTTTAGAAAAGTATAGTATAAGTGAGTATGTTCGTCCAATTAGCCAAACAGATTCAAGTATTGTTTGCAATGATGGATACTTTGGTTTTGTATTTGAAACTACACCACATATACGAGCAGGAACTAAAACAGCAGAAACCATTGAAGCTATTTTAAAAAAATTAGATGATAGTGTATTTATGCAAATTCATTTATGGGGTAGTAAGAATATTGAATCAACAATAGATCGCTGGGAATATGAACATAAAAGCCAATCCGATGCTGTAAATGAAGCTATATCAAATATAGGGCAATTTTTTAGAGATAAAACAAGAGAAAAAATATCCTATAGTATGGAAAGTACTTTAAAGAACTATAGATTATTTTTTTCATTTAAAACTAAAGATGAAGAGAAACTCAAAGAGATCAAAGAACATATAAAAAATATCCTAGCAACAAATGCTTTTAATCCTGTTGAATTAACTTTTAACGATTTAAAGCCGATTTATTGGGAACTACTAAATCCAAAACATGATTTTAAAGATATCCCTAGATATGATAGTAAAAGATACTTTAATAAGCAAGTAATATCAAGTGAAAATATAGTAACAGTGGAAGATACTTATTTAAAAATTGGAAGAAAAAACAACGCAAATCAGTTTGTAGGGAAAAGTTGGATTGGATTATCTCCGACAACGCTACCAGACTATGCACATATTCAAGATTTTGGAAAAAAATTAGGTGATTATTTAAGTAGAGCTTGTAATACAAATCAATTTAATGATAGTTTTATGGTAACACTAAATATCAATAAAGTTTCAAGAAGTGAAAATCTTTCTATTGGTAAAAAACAAAATTCTCTAGTAAGTAAAAGAGTAAAAAATACAGATACAAAACTCCAAGATAAAAAAGCGGAAGCAACAAGTGTAAATAAAAGACTAAAAGATTTTGAAAGTTTATACAATATGGATTTGGTGGTTCTAGTATCAGGAACTGATATAGAAACTGCAAATAAAAATGCAACAACAGTAAAGTCATTTTGGGGAACTGGCGGTGAAACATCTTCTATAAATCTAGGAGCAACAGATAATGTACATCTACCTGTGTTTTTATCTTCACTTCCATTGGGTCTAAATAAAGACTATTTTGAATATATACAAGGAAATCCATTTAAACTTTTTTCAGATCAAGTAGCACAGTTCGCACCTGTTGAGGCTGATTATAAAGGAAACTATCCAAATAACCTTTTTATCTCTAAAAGAGGACAACTCGCTGGATTTGATTTTTTTCGTACAAGTGCTAGTAAAAATGGATACATTATTGCAAAATCAGGAGCAGGGAAATCTGTACTTTTAAACTATATGGTATTAAATGCACATACAAGAGGTGATAGAATTTTTATCACAGATATTGGTGGAAGTTATGAGCCAATATGTGAAGAGTTAGGTGGACAATATATTGAAATTGATTTAGATAACCCTATCTCTTTTAATCCTTTTTCAGATTTAAAAGAACTAACACTTGAAGATCTCAATTTTTTTAGTGATTGGATCTATTCACTCGGTGCTTCTAAATTAAAATCAGAAGCTTTAAAATTGCAAAATATCATCAAACCAAAGATACAAGACATCATCCGAACAGTTTTTAATGATATCGGCAATGAGATGGAAATCACACATGTAAGAGATAAAATTAGAGAAATTGATGATCAACGGTATAAAGATTTTGCTATTGCTCTTACTCCTTTTTGTAAAGATGAACTTTATGGTGATTTTTTAACTGGTAAAAGTACAATAAATTTAAAAAATCAACTTGCTGTATTAGAGTTAGGAAAAGTAGAAAACATTGCAGAAATAAGAGATGCAATGATTTTTATTTGGGAGTATCATAAATCAAATGCAGTGTATAAACAAGAAAAAGATGCAGCTCATGGTGGAAGAAGAATATTAGTAATCATAGATGAAGTACATAAATTTTTAGGTAAAAATGAGATGATGGATGATGCAATCGAGCAGGCATATAGAAGATTTAGAAAACATTTAGCAAGTATTTGGATAGCGACACAATCATTTGAAGATATAAATAATAAAGATGGTCTGACAAGAGCAGGGTTAGTAATTCTAGCAAATTCCCCATGGAAAATATTTCTAGGGCAAGAAGAAACATCTTTAAATATGTTATTTGCATCAAGTGCTTTTAAATTTGACCACATTGAAGAGCAGCTTATCTCTCAAGTTACAACCATTAAAGGGGAGTATTCAGAACTTTTTCTAATCACTCCAGAGCAACAAAAAATACCATATCGTTTAGTTATGAATAAATATTTCTATTATCTTACTACTACAGATCAAGATGATAAGAAAAAAGTTTATGATTTAATGCAAAGAAAGAATTTGTCAAAAAAGGATGCGATAAATCATCTAATAGAAGAGGAGAAGATAGCAGCATGAAAATTATAGAGATATTTGGAAATTGGCTAATAGTTGTAATAATATCAATAAGTACAGTCTATAGTTTTGATTATTATAAAAAAAACTATACTCAGAACATCGATAAAGTTATTTATGTTTTTAGTGCAAAAGAGATAATAGAGAATAAGAAACTTAATATCAAAAAAGCACTTTTAAAAAATGGGAATATAAAAGAAGAAGAAAATAATCTTATTTTAACTATTAAAACAATTGATAATGCTTTAAAAGAGATATCAACAAAATTACAAAAACCTATTTTTCAAAAGGAGAGTATTATTTCTGGAAATAAACATGATTTAACACCATTAATCAAACAAAAATTAAAAGAGAAAGGATTGTTATAATGGTTAAAAAAAATAGTTTACCAATTTTTATCTTACTTGCAGTTATAGCTCACGGTGTTTATTTGTTTAAAGAAAATTATTCATTAGGTATAAGCTTTACCCCATCTCTTCCATATAGCCTATTTTTTGTAGATAAAAAACATATTAATTTTGTGAAAAATGATTTCATTGTATTTTTTTATCCTGGACAAAATATTTATGCTTATAAAACAGGTGAAAAGTTTGTAAAAATTGCTAAATGTTTTCCGAATGATATATTAACAACAAATGAAAATAGAGAGTATCTTTGCAATGGCAAAAATATTGGTAAAGCATACTTAAATGATAGTCAAGGGAAAAGATTATCTCGTTTTAGGTTTAATGGGTCTATTCCACAAAACAAATATTTTGTAATAGGTACTCATCCAAAATCATGGGATAGTAAGTATTGGGGATTTGTTTCTCACGAGAATATTATTGGTAAAGCAAAAGGATTACTATGAAGATTGCAAAAATATATGCATTATTATTGATAACTATATCTCTAAATGCAGGAACAATGCAAAGTTTTTTAGATGATAGTATAAATTCAGTAACAGAAGAGCCAGGATATTATGAAAGCCAAACAAGAGGATTATATTCATTAGGATCCTCAAAAGTAAGATTTAATAATCAAGGTAGTTTTTCCCCTTTGAATGTAGAATCTCCTAGATTTGGTGTGGGATGTGGTGGTATTGATGCTACTTTTGGAGGGTTTTCTTATTTAAATGCTGATTATTTAGTAGAAAAATTAAAAGCAATTAGTGCAGCAGCTCCTGCTTTTGCTTTTCAGATGGCTTTGGGTGTTTTATGTGAAGATTGTAAAACTACATTAAATTGGTTAGAAAATATAGCAAATCAAATCAATAACTTTAATATGGATACATGTAAAGCAAGTAAAAGAATAGGGGAGTTTGCAGCTGATAAACTTATGACAGCAATTGATGGAAATATGAATAGTGGACAGTCAAATAATTTTATAGCAGCAAGTGAGGGTGCTAAATCAAATCAAGAATCTACTTGGGGCGATTATGCAAATACTATGGCGTATTATATGGGGAGTGATACAGCTGCTGATAAATCTATTAAACAAGCAACATTGCAAGGAAGTTTAATAGAAGAAGCAATTGAAAATTCAAGTGGTGTGGATATATCAATACTTGGTAAAGATGCACAAGGTGGAAACCTTTTCACTTCACTTGTAAGATCTATGGTAGGTGATGTAGTTGGTTATAAATCTAAAGTATCTGGTGGTGGTGGAAAAGAAGCAGGAAATGGAGATGGAACACCAAAAATAAAGTTTATACCTTTAAACAGTGTTAATTTTCAAGCATTTTTAAATGGTGGATCGATAGATTATGTGTATGTTAAAACGCAAAATGGAAATAAAGGGAAACCAACAGTTACTGCTAGTACAACAAATTTTACAGGTATAAAAACCATTTATAAAACACGATTAGAATCTATACTTACTTCTATGAAATCAAGGCAAGTAATATCAAGTGAAAATAGAAAATTCATTAACAGTATGCCAATACCAATAGCTAAATATCTTAATACAAGTGTTTTAGCAGCTATTGATGATATAGAAAGCTTAGTTGAATATTTAGCTATTGTTCAAACAAAAGCATTTTTAAATTTTATTGTACAGACAACATCAAAAACACTTAGTTATGAAATTATTAACAGCTCAGATAATCAAAATCCGCGAGAAGTAAAAGACTATCTGATGGCTATAAATAAAAATGCAATTAATTTTAAAGACTCATCAAATAAATGGTTTTTGGAATCTGTACAAGAGTGGCAGCAAAATAAAACAATCAATGATTATTATATTGGTTTAGAACAACGACTAAAATCACAATTAGCAAATAGTGGAACTTTTAATTCAAGTTTCTAATAAAACACAATAAAGGAATATAAAAAATGAAAAAACAATTTACGCTTTTAGTAGCATTAGCTTCAACACTATTTTCAAGTTCAATAGTGGAACAAAAACAGTTCGATTTAGTACAAAGCATAATTCCAGGAACAAAGATAGAAAAAGTAAAGCCAAGTTTGATAAGTGGACTTTATGAAGCTTATTTTAAAGATGGAAGTTTGATGTATATTGCACCAGATAAAAGACTCATCTTTATGGGAGAGATTTATACAAGTACAGGTACTCCAGTTACTCAAAATAGCATCAAAAAATATAAATCAGATAACAATGTAAAGACATCACTAGAACAAAGTATAGAAAGTCTAAAACCTCACACAAAAGAAAATCAAGAATATCTAAAAACTTTGGTAACCAATGGAATACAAATAGGTATGAATCAAAAACATAAATATAACATAGTTACTATTAAGTCATTAAGTTGTCCAAACTGTACAAATCTTGACAAATACTTGAAAACAAAGAAAGATATAGTAACTTATGTTTATCAAGCTCCTAGTGAAGCAAGTGTAGAGCTTTATTCTAAAAAATACAATATAGACAATCCAAGAAAAAAATTAAAAGATCAAGTAAAACTTATAAGTTCAAGACTTCAAGGTTTTGATGTACCATTTGCTTTAATAATTGATGATGAGTATAACTTAGTTGATACAATTCATGGTTTTGATAAAGTGAAATGGGATAGATATATAGTTGAATTATCTGAACAAATAGAGGTTTCAAGATGAAAAAAATACTATTTATAATACTTGCTTTAGGTATTATTTTAAATGCAAATTATTTAAAAAATGATGAATTTGATATTAATAAATTAGGAAAAGTATTTGAAAATTATATACAAAAAATAGATAAAAAGTTTTATGACTATGATAACAAAATTATTGAAAATAAACAAAAAATTCAATACTTAACAAAGAAAATTAAAAATTTAGAATTGGATTTAAGACAATCACAAACAAAAAGACTAAGTGAAATAACAACTTTAAATAAGAATACAAAAAATTTGGAAAAAACTAGTCTTTATGGTAAAGATACTCGGATAGTAAAAACAAAAAAAGGAATCATTGCATATAAAGAACCTTTTAGCGAAGATAATCTCTATCTCAAAAGATATGATTATAAAACTAATTTAGATATAGAATTTTGTAATCAATATGGTTGGTGTAAACTAGAAGATAAAGAAGAATACGTTGCTGAGTATTTATTAATTAGTAATGAAAATAATTAATTTTATAGTATTCCTTTTGTATTGCACACCTTCGTTTGCAAATGAGGGTATGCAAACAGGAAAAAACTTAAGAGGACACTTTAAAAACTTCAAATCAAATATTTCACAACCTATGACATCAAATAGTGACTTTAAAACAGTAGATAACTCAAAAAGTTTTAACGCAAATCTCACTTGTGGGGAACAAACAAAATCTTTTTTAGATATCAGATATAGAGGTTCGAGTGATATCACTATTTCTGTAAAAGTAGATACAAATCTTGATGGTATAAAGAATAAAGCATTTACACTTTCCAATGTAAGTGGAGTTGCTACAAATGGCTTAGTAAAATGTAATACTAATACCTGGAGTAATTGTAACTATTATTCATATTCATTAAATTCAGATAATCTTTTACTTTTAAGTGTTAATAAATTTGAATTAGGTGGTATTTACTGTATAAATAGTTCATGTGGTAGTATAGCAGCATCGGAAAAGAAAAATATTCTTGATACGATTGGTGGAGCTATTGCATCCTTATATCAAAACTCAAATTCAAAATATCTAATAACAAAAACAACAAATGATGGTACTCATATAGAGTTTTATGGACAAGATTATAAAAACTGCCAAAACTATCAAGGAGATAGAGCTACAGGTAGCCTAGACACTACAAATGAGATTCAATCCCAATCAAATGATGAAAATAGTGTCTATTATACGCTTAATAATAGTATTGAAAATGAAAATACCAATAACTTTGACGATGATGTGGATAATACACTAGAAGCAAACAAAGGTGTTTCTGTTAAGGGTGATACCAGTGATTACAGTTTCACTTATGTTGGAAAACAACAAAATGAGAATGGAAGCTGGTCACTTAATGCTGATGATGCTAAAGTTAATATTAACTGGGCAAATCCTAATATAAAATATTGTGAAGTGAAGTTTCTAGAGGAAAATACAGTAGTATTTAGTGATGGAGAAACACATCATAGTAGTTCAGGAGATACACAAACATGGAAAACAAAAATAGTAGAATGTACAGGAGATGACTATAGTGTATGCCCCTATGATAGTTCAAAAGGGGAGATGATAAAACATCCGTGTGGTGATATCGACAATTTTGCAGAAGTTACAAGTATTATGATGGCGGTAGATGAAGCTACTGATGATTTTACTTGTAGTCGTAATTAAGGATTATGATGAAATATATATTCAAAATATTAATTATAAGTTTATTAACCTATAATTTAAATGCTATGAATTGTAGTAATTATAAAGATTTTCAACTTTTTAATAGTCATTATTATAGCGTTTCTATTGATAAACTGACTTTTGATAGTGCAAAACAGATAGCAATAAATAATGGAGGTACTTTGGCTATACCAAACAATGATGCTGAAAATGATTTTATAAAATCTCTTATAGGTGGTGGGTCTATTGGTTGGATAGGAATACATGATCCAAATAAAATACAAAATTTTTGCTATGGTGGAGCTTGTGCTTATGATGATACAAGATTTAAAACAGTAAAAAACGAAAGTTTATCTTATAAAAACTTTCATTTCCAGCAACCAGATAACTTAATAAAAGAGTATGATGTAGTAGAGGGCAAAGTGATGGTATCACCACTAGGAGAGCATTGGGTAGTGATGAATGGTACAAATGGGCAGTGGCTAGATGTAGGAAATCATGCAGATAAGTATAATAATCCTGTAAAATATAGAGCTGTTTTTGAGTTTGAAAACTTAAATGAATGTACACCACCTATAGATGATGGGGTACAAGAACTCACAGGAAGATTTTGCAATACTAAAGTATGGGATGAAACTGTTGATGTTGTAACAATGGGAAAAACTTTAGACTGTCAAATGGATGTTCACGGAAATGAATATTGTCCAGAAGCTTTAGCAAAAGCAGCTGAATATTGGGATTATGATGATGGGTTTAGTATTGGTAGTGTTGCTAGTGTTATTGATTATGCAGATAAAATTAATGTTGTTGATTATGGAGATAAAATAGAAACTACAGAAATTACAGAATTAAATGCTATACCTATTATTACAGGTACAAGAGATGGAAGTTACGCTCAGTGGAATAATACGGATAAAGCATCCTATAGAGCCTATGTAATGTGGGTAAAAGGTGAATGTTGGAATGGATGGAAACCTTGGGAGGATTTTGATAAATATAAATCATCTTCTTTTTCGGATAGAGATGCATATTATCATAAAGAGAATACTAGTAAATGTGAATATTATTTAGGGTCGTATAATATTAAGGGAATAAAGTACATTTGTCCTCCTTCTGCTCAAGATTGGGTAAAAGATGAACCTGCTGGAAACTGTAAAAGAGTTGTTCTTTCTTGTCCATCAGGATATACAGAAACTGTAGGGATTGAAATATCTAACGGACAGTGTAAAAGAGTTGTTCTTTCTTGTCCATCAGGATATACAGAAACTGTAGGGATTGAAATATCTAACGGACAGTGTAAAAAAACAATCTCTTATAAATATTATAAATACCTATGTAAAAATGAGATAAATAAACAAGGAGAAAACTATTCCCCTGTTACTTCAACATCATACCATCCTAAAATTGATCCAAATAACTCTACTATAAATTCATCTACATTAGATGATACTTTAGGAAGTGAAACACCACCTGCTAATAATTGTAAAAGAAAAGGATTTACTTGTAACTCAAATTATAGAACACCTGTATTTGTCAATAATGAGTGGCAATGTAGTCCATTCCCTTGTTTAGGAGAATCTAATCTAGAAAATTTAGACGCAGAAGTAGGAGCAAGTGATAAAAACAATAATGGTTGGCAAGAAGATGGAAGTTGTGATGGAGAACTATATCTTTTCAATGGGAAAGCTTCTAAGTGTAGAAGCTGGGATATGTTTTTTGGCCTTACAGGTGGGGGGTGTTGTGATAAAGAGAAAGTAGCAGCAGGTTTAATAGCTTGTAAAGCAGATGAAAAACTTTTAGCAGCAAAAAGAAAAGCAAAAAAGACACACTACATAGGAAATTTTTGTAGTAAAAAGATAAGGCTAGGGTTTGCTAAAATTTGTATACAAAAAAGTGACGGATACTGTACTTTTAATTCAACGCTAGGACGCATAATTCAAGAGCAAGGAAGAGAACAGTTAGAAATAGAATGGGGAAGTGCTAGCAATCCAGAATGTAGAGGATTTACTCCAGATGAATTTCAAAAAGTAGATTTTTCAAAGATAGATCTAACAGAATTTGTAAAAGATATTCAAAGTACAGTAAACACAAATGTAATACAAAATTTAGGTACTTATGTTAAAGATAAAGTGGGTGGTTTTTATGAAGGAAATTAACCTTAATTACGCTATAATCCAATCGATATAAGCGGGTGTTTTCTCTAAAGGCTTGGGTGTTTATAGAGAATTGAGAATAGAAGGTGTTCTCGAGAAAGGAGAACACATTCGTGAACATTGTTCTTATAATCGTAGTTTTAATGGTATTAGCCGTACCGTTATATTAAAAGGTGGGACTTTCTGTCCCACACTACTTTTATAATTATATCTGATATCCACATAAAAATCAAATACTTTTCAATAACTTTTTTAAACCCTTACTTTTTACATCGATATTTATTTTTTCTAACGCATAATCAACATCTACAGTACCATAGTATATATAATATTTTTCATCGCTATTTTCTTTTATATAAGAGCTGTCAAAATTTTTTATATATAACACAGCAGGTACTCTTTCTATATTGTATTTTGTTACTACTCGAGGCTCAATAATAATATTATATTCGTAATTACCATCTTCTTTTTTAAGGAGATCTTTGATCCAATTAAGAGTGGGCATTATTTTTTTGATACCTCCTATTGTACCTCTTAAAACAAAAGTTACATCGGTATTGACATTTTGAAGCATTTCAAAATAGTTTTTTATAATATGATTCGGCATCGATGAAGAGATGATAATATATATTTTTTCATCATTATCTAAATATTGATTTGTAGTTGTTTCACTTGATATAGTACCTTTTTCTTTTAAATTTTTTATGATCTTATTTGAACGATTTTTATGTTTACCCAAATGTTGCTGCCAATTTATTTTTTTATCATAAAGGATATACTCTTCATTTTTTAGAACCTCTTTTTGAAAAGATTTAGAACTCTTATGATTAGTGATAATTGTAGCTTCACTTTTCATATTATTTTTATCTAGTTGTGTTTTAATCATAGAAGATACGGTAGTATTTGTATCTTTTGAGATTGTAGTCATATTTTTAATATTTGATATTTTATAATCTATTATATTACCTGATGTTTTGGGCAACTCAACTTTATTGAGTTTTTGTTCGCTTAAATATTTATCATTAAATACTTTGCTTTTATTGATATCTTCGTTTGCTTGAGCTGTTAATGTTAGAAGCGAACATAAAGCTATTGATCTAATATACATAATATACCTCTTTATTATTAGTTTTTAAATAGTTTTTTACATGGATTAAATATGTCATGATTTCATTTGATGGAATTGCTCCATGAAGAGCATCTCCTATTACCTTATTTTTATTCGTTACAACGATAGTTGGAACATCACCTTTAAAAGGAAGATGTCTTGGAACATCGGATTTAATAGTGTCAATTACTTGAATATTATATTCACTTGCTAATAATGACATGAGTTTTTGATTTGTGTTGATATCTTTCATCAATGTATGACAATGTGGGCAATCACTTGATACAATAAAATATATCAAAGGGTTTCCATATACACTTTGAGTCAATAAAAAGATGAAAAATAGAGTTGTTTTACAATACACAACAATCCCTTTTTTTGAATAACAAGTATGAAAAATTATCACCTACAAAAGGTGGATTTTTTCCAGAAGTCCAAAATAAACCAGTAGTACCAATAGGAGTTGCAAATGGATTGGCAATAGGAGTAACTAGTTGTAGTCTATAAGCTGATTTTTTCCAAATAGGAGCAGGATAATACCCGCATAATCCAGCATGACCCCAACTTCCTAAAAGTACGAATTGCCTATGAAGTTTATATATTAAACTAGCTGCTACACTAGCACTAGCTTCAATATATCCATCACTTCCTGTTTGCCCTGTAAGTGGATAGGCATTACCCCAACTTCCTTTACACCAAAATAATATATCAAGAGTAAAAGGTTCAAAAGCAGCAGATGTTATACTTTCAGCCATACAAGCAAGATTAGAAATAGGGTTTCCAAATAAAAGTGCTTCTGGATTAATTATTGCAGATAATACATCATTATTCCAAAGAGGATCAACTTCGGTGATATATCCAATATCAAATCCTGTAGTTTGTAAACATAAAAAATCTGTTAGCATTTCTAACATTGCATAAATAGGAGAGATATAATAATGTGCTTGAAAAAATGTAGATTGCCCATCTCCCTCTCCACTTCCTGCTGAACCCCCTAAAGTACCATCACTAGTTCCTATCCCAAAGCCCATACTCGGAAAACAAAAAGGATCTTTTACAACTTCAATAAGCCTAGATGGTTCAAAAAATGATACAGGTATTCCAACCCTAGGAAAAGGATCTGGGCACATACAAGTAGGGCTTCCAAGGTTTCCACTTAAATCTTTTATGTTTCCAGGTGCTATAGTAACTCCAGCAATTTTTAATGGTAACATAGCGGTATAATCAGCTTTTAATATAATATCTACAATTAAAGCTTCTTTAGGTGCACATACAGCATATAAATTAAGTGATAATATTATTGATAATAGTATTTTTTTCATGTTATTTATCCTCTTTTTTACATTTTAAACAGATCTCTTTTACTCTCATTGTATTACCTATTTGTGTTACTATACTTGGTGTATATTTTAATTTGAACTTTTCACTGATTTGTGGAATACAATAAAATACATGTTGAGCTAGTATCTTTGATACTTCTTGATAGTTTCCATCTGAAAGAAGGATTTGATATCTCATATTATTTGTATATCCGTTATCTTGCAACCATTTAATTTCATCTTTATTTTTTCCATCAATTATTATCATTTCAGTAGTCATTTTTTGATAGTCAAGAGGGTTAAATGTAAATCCTTTTGGATATATTAGTTTTCCTTCATTATCATAAATATTTTTAGGATTTGTATATTTCATATCAGGATAAAATATTTTATTTTTAGTTGCAGGAGTCATTGTAATCATATCTTTTGGTTTAAAATTTTTGATTTTGTCTTTACTGTTCTCTTTCATCTCTTTTAATTTTTTTTCTATTTGTGGCCTATTATCTTGTATAGATTGTGTTATCTCGTTAATCATATTTTTCTCAGCAAACTTAAATGTATCTCCTGTAGTATATGTTTTTGTAGCACTTGCAAAAAGTACAATGTGCAGGAACATTAATATGTAAATATTTCTCATTATTTCTCTCCTTGTTTTATAAAATATTTGTACACAAAATCAATATTGTCTAAAATTTGATTTTTACTAGTAAGACCTGCTTTGACTCTATACCATTGTGCATTATCATTATCATCTCTATATATTATAAAAGTATCAGGAGTAACTCCAACTCCGTGCTCTTCGACTAGACTTTTATGTTCATTTGTATAAAGTGTTCGTATCGCTAACTGTGGGTAGTCTTTATTTAAAAAGAATAAAACTTTATTTTGAGCTTGATTGATATTATTTTCATTTTTATTAAAAAATGTTACAACACCTATTTTATCTATATGCTTACTCCAAAAGTCTGCTCTTTGTTGAGCTTTTGAAGCTGTACTAGCATTTCTAGCAAATGTTGATTTAGCAGCACTTGCTGAAAGATCCAATGAACTATCTCGGAGTATTGCTTGCTGCCATTTAGTAGCAAACTCTTCACTTTTTTTAGTTGCATGATTTTGTAAAGATATATAGTTGTGAATATTTTTATCTGTTGGAAAAGCAACTGCTATTTTTTTAGAATCTTTGATGATTTTACTTAGTTGATCTGCATTTAATTTATCTAAGTTTTTAGGAATAGTCACTGTTTTTTTAGTTTGATTTTCATCCTCTTTTAGTATCATTTTTTTATATCCAAAAAATGGATGAGTAAGTCCATTTTCACTTTTTCCATACTGTTGCGTTGCATTTATATTAAAGGCAATTAAAACTATAAATAATATATATTTAATCATCTATTTCCCTTTCTTTGGTTGTATTGTTGGTTGTGATTGATATTGACTATCTTCAATATCATCTTTTAAATAAGATATTTGTGTTTTTAAATCTGCTAGATCATTTGATGGTATTGCTTCACCTGATTTAGTCATATAAGCAGTATCCTCATTAAGGTTTTTTAAATTTGCTAAACCTTTGACTACATCTTTACTACCATCTCCAGCTGTTGCTACAAATGCTTTTCCTATTCTTGAATCATCTGTAAAATCATCTCTTCTTTCTTGAAGTGTATCTCCACCTTTATCTATATATTTTTCAGTGTTAAGAGCTACATTATTTTTATGATTATTCATATCATTGTTTCCATCTTCTTTAAATTTGTTTGCTTCTGTACTATAGGTATTTGTTGGATCTTGATTGATGGTATTATTTACATTTGAAGTTGTGATATCATTTTGTCCTAAGTTAACAGTTCCTTTTATGTTAGTATCTAAATTTTTACCATCATTGATATTTGCATCTACTAGATTTGACAAGTTACCACGTGCATCAAAACCTGTTATTGTGCTAAATGCATTATTAAGATTATTATAATCTGCTCCCATGCGACTTGTATATGCACTATCAATTCTTTTACTCGCTTCATCAAGTGCATTTTTTGCAGCTCTTGTATCTCCACTTTCATACATAGCACTTAATCTTTCATCGTTTTTTATAAATTCTTTTGTAACTTCTGGCATAACTTTAGAAGCAAAAGAGATACTATCACTATTTGATTTACTATAATTCTCGCTATATTTATCAGCAACACTATGAGCTTTTGAATATGCATCCATATTTGATTTAAGATTAGTATTACTAAATACTTCATTATTAGCTAAACTATCACTTGTACGAAGTGCTAATCCATTATCTTCAGAGAATGTTTTTGAAAGATTGTCACTTACAGATTTTTGTATATTTGCCATCTCATCTTTAGACATATCAACGCTAAAATTTTTTCCATCAGTAGAAGTTCCTGAGATATGAACATTTCCATCCGTTCCTGCTTTTACGCCTGTTATTCCAAATATAGATCCTTCTGTTCCCCATCCAACATGACCACCAAGTTTAAATCCTGCATCGGCTGTGGTACCTGATGATTGTGATTCTGCTAATTTCTTATTTAATGATTCTGTTATGGCTTCATTTTGAGACTGTACTATAGCTCGACTATCGGCTGAATTTAATCCAGTATTTTTGGAAAAATCATCACTATTTGTATATATCTGACCTTGTGCCATTGATTGGCTCAATCCTGTGCTCAGTGTATTTGAAAGTGACTCAAGAGTACTTGACTCTGTTGCTTTTGCTTGATTATAGGAGCTTTGATGTGAAGCTGTTATATCTGCACCTAAATTTTTATACCCAATACTTGAAAGTTTTCCATTTTGTGTAGTGATATCAGCTACACTATTTGTTAAATTTGAGTTTGTACTTCCATTTGCACTTGTTGTAGTTTGATCACTATATGTACCTGCTGCACTTGATTGGATACTATTATTTTGAGTAGCTCCTCCACCCATATCTGTAGTTGTTCCATTTACACCTGTGTGTGAACCTGAACCAACTCTAGTATTTGCTATACTAGCTCCATTTACTTTTTGACCAGCTCCTGCATTTGCTGCTCCACTTACACTGCCACCCATACCATTCATAAAGTTTACAAAACCTTGTTCACTTGCTTTTACAAGAGAATAAGCCAACAAAGGTATAGACATAGCTGCATAACCCAAAAAGTTTAGATAACTAAAAACTTGAGAGTTGATATCTCTCATAGCGAGCATTGGCATCCATAACCCCTGGGACATAGCAGGTATTGTAGTTTCTAGTTTTGAGTACATCAAAAAGTTTATAATTGTAGCAAGTGGTGAAAATAACATAAGTGTAATAAGCAAAGTAATAATCATCTTAATATGTTTCCAATCCCCAAACATAATAGCCAATAAAGCTAGTAGTGGTGTCATAGCAAGTATCACAGAAGTTAAATATGCTTTTATCATAGGAAGTGTTGATTGTGCCATTATTCCTGATTGTTGCCATTGGTTTTCCATTGTAGCACTACTCACAGCAGAACTATATGCTAAAGCTTGAGCATCTCCTCCTGTTGTCATAGCCATAGCTTTTAAGCCTTTTTTCAGCATATTCTTTCCCATTTGTTGCATAACATAATCTTTACCACTTTTGGTTACTCCAAAAAACATAGTAGATGTATCTTGTAGTGCATTTTCGACAACTGATGGTTCTAAACTCATTTGTGCAGCTAATCTATTTTGAATATATGAATTTGATTCACTATTAAAATAGGGAACAATATACTTATCATAAGAATCTTGACAACTTAATTGTTGCATAGTTCCATTATTTTTATAAACGATAGTTTCAAATCCAGATACTCTTATATTTCCAACAATATCTTCACTAGCAATTAAATTTTTATCAATTTGTCCATCTAACATACCACTAGCGATACAGTTTGTTGTATAGTCCATGAATGTTTCATGAGCATAGCCGTCTATAAACATTGCATTATTTGTTGCTAAATGTGCTGACATAGAAAAACCAAGACCCACTTCACTATAGTTTAAACTATTTGGAGTAGAAAAAGATGATTCAAATGCTATAGTCAATGATCTCTCAATAGTAGTAAAAATACTAAATAACTCCCCAATGCCTACAGGTATATCAGTTACTGCAAAAGCTTGATTTGTCACTTCATCTTCTACCATATAATCTTTTGTAGAATGAAAAAAAAGTTGAGAAACTGCCAGTGCTATAAAAACCACTTTAACTATTTTTTGGGTATTATCTTCTTGAGTTTCTTTATATGCAACCATTAATATACTTATCATTATTGCGGAAGTTATTAAATAATTTGCATTACCTACAAAAAACTTTATACTTGTAAGTACATTCTTAACATCCTCACCATATCCCCAGGTGTAAATTGCATCAACTGCAAATGCAGGTAATGAGATTAAAAGAATAAGTGATACAATTTTTATCATTGTACTACTCCATCTGAATTACACAAAGTATTATTTAAAATATTTTCCTTGATTTGATGTAATGCTATTAGTAACAAAGTTTTATCTTTTGTATCAAAAGTATCTTCCTTAACTTCTATTGAAGAAGAGATGTTAAAATCATCTTCACTTAATACTATCTTAAATAATATCTCTTTACTATCTTTCATTTTCTTCTCCTTGTGTGTTATTGAGTTGTAATATTGCTAACTCATTTATTGAATCTGTTGCTATTTCTGCTTGATTTTCATTCTCTTCTATTCTTATAGAGCTTTTTTGTTCATCTTTTTTATCTTTCTCCTCTATCTCTAGTTCATTTTCATCCTCTTGATCCTCAAAGATATTTTCAAAAACAATAGCGTTACTTTTTTTGATAATATTTATATCGACTATATTGTGATACTTAAACACAACTTTTACAATATCAAAGTTCGATATTTTCATATATGCTTCAAGTGGTTTAAGACTTGAAAACTCTCCACCTATAAATACTTTTTTAACAGTTTCTTTTTGTTGCATTTGTGAAATATCACGACTCCCTTCACTTGTGACCATACGGTTTTCATTTATCTCCAAAACCTCTTGTTCCCCAAAAAATTCAGCGATAAATTTCGCACCATCTGGCTCATCGTATTGAAGTATAATTTTTGTAGATAAAAGTTGAAATAAACTTCGCATAAGTAACTTCCCATAAATCTCTTCAACTTTAGCTAGTGATTGAGTTCCTAGTAATATTGCTAAACCTTTAGATCTTCCTTCAGCTAATCCCTCTTCAATCTCTTTTAGTCTTCCAAGAGATTGAAACTCATCTAAAAAGGTCCATATTCTTCGAGTAGGGCTGTTTAAAAGACCTTTTATATCTTTCATCAGTAGATCTATCATGAGTCTAAAATAGACCTCATACACGCCACTTTCATTTGCTGTTTGGACAAGAAATAGTTTTTTACCTTTATTTGAACTATCTATATTTTTTATAAAATCAGTTACATTAAAATCTCCATCATCATAATAAAACTCTTTTCTCAAAAGTTTATTTGTGTGTGCTTGAAAAGTACTCATGATACTTGCTGTTGTATTTTTGGATTGAAGATAGTATTCTAAATTTATTCCATTATTTACTGCTATCTCATTAAGCTCTTCAAAAAGCTCATCTGCTGTAGAGTTGATACGAATAAAATCAATAAGTTTTTTATTTGATGGTTTTTTATAGGTTAAAACTTTTAAAAATATCACTTTAAGGATATCTCTACTCGCATTATCCCAAAAAGGATCTTTAGATTCAAGATTGATAGGGATGATACTTTTTGTTGCAAAATCTATATCATCTTCATCTTTGATATCATCAAAAATATTCCAAGACAAAGTTCGATTATCTTTTGGATAAAAAAGATAATCAGTTTCTTCTTTGTAGAAGCGATTCCAAAAATCGGGTTTTCTATCGTATATGATCATTGTTTCATCATATTGTAAAATTTGGAGTAAAAAATCAAATATTGCTTGTGTCTTACCAGCTCCTGCTTTTCCTATAAGTAAAATACTTCTATTCTCTTCTAAAAATGGAAAAAGTATTTTTTGAGTTGAGATTTTTATTCTGTTATTTTTCGATTGTTTTTTTATCTCTTTATTAAGTTCTTTAAATGGAACTATTTTTGTTCCTCTTAGTACATTTTTACCCTCTTTAATAGTTACTTTTACTATAAATAAATATGATAAAATAAGTCCTAAAAGAAAAGCTTGAGATATTTTATTGATCCAAACATCTGTAAGTATATAGTCATACGCTTTATAAAGATACTTTCCTATATGATTTTCATAAAAATGCCAATTGTATATAGTTCTTGCTGTTTCTATATCTCTAAGTTCAAAATGTACAATTCTCGTATCAATAGTAAATGTAAGTACTATATAAAATATAGCAATGATTAAAGTATAGTTTGTGATTAACTTTACTTTTCTTATAAGTGTTGGTGATATTAGTGTGTTTCCTGCCATATTATTCTCCTAATGTAAGTTCATGTTCTTCAAGCTCTTCTTGTCGCAACTCATTTTCTATCTCATTCATCATAGTTTCCTGTAAATCAATTTTTTTCATATCATTTAAAAAGTCATCTTCTTTAAAAATCTCATAAGTTTTTTCTTCTAGTTCCACATGATCTAATATCCTTTCATATGCTTCATCAACAATATGTTCATCTCCTAAAAGATTGTTACACATATTTATAAAAGTCATTTTTGATATGTCATCTAATCGAGTATCTTCCATCTGCTCATAAGCAATATTGAAATTACCCTTAGTGATATTTTGTTCGATTTCATTTTCAAGTGCTTTTACTTCAAGATCTTTAGATATTAAATCATTGAGATTTATTCCATCAGTATTTAGTATTTGTATTGCCTGAAAATACCCTTGCATATTTTCTTCGCTATTATTTTCATTGTCCATATCAAATTTATTCCATTGAAGTCCATCATATTTTTCTATTACTATCTCTACTAATACTTCTACATAAAGTTGATGTTTTATATCATCGATATTGATAAATTCACTTTCTTTATCCATCATTGAAAATTCTAAGTTCGTATTAAAAATATTCTCATAATTATCTAATTTTTCTAAATCATCTGAACTAAAGTCAAAATTTTTTTCAAGTAATTTTCCATAAACATCATCTTTATCTATCTCAAGAGCTTCACTATATGCTTGAAATTTCAACTCTAAAATATCACTATCGATAACAGTTACTTTATCAATCTCATAAAGTCTATCTATCATCTCTATATCTTTATTTTCTATTGCAAAACTCATCAAGGTATAGATCTCATTTATGTTATTTTCATGTAATGGAGATGAATTATTTGTATGTTCTAAAAAATCATTGAAAAATTGTTTGTAATTGTCCTGCGTGATATCATTAATAGATACTCGCTCAATCTCTTTTATCTCTTTGTTCGTATGTTGATCTATAAAATTATTTGCTTCTGCATAATTTAATGTACTCAAAGTATCAATTTTTACACCTTGAGTTAGATTAATATTGAGTATTTTTTGTATTTGATGTTTTAAGGGGTTTTCTTTATTCTCTATCTCTTCTTTAACAATTTCTGCATAGTTTTTTTCTATATCAGTATTTTTAAAGTTTATAATCTTTAACTCTGTTTTTACTTTCTCTATTTTAAAATCTTTTAGATCTGTTTGTTTATCTAGTCCAACATTTTCCAAAGCTGATACACTGATATTTTTTGATTTTGAAATTATATAATCTAAGGTGTTTATTTTTTTAGTATAATCTTTATGGTACTCTTCATCTATCTTTTTATCTTCAAGGTTTTTATTAAGGCTTTCTTTATGCTCTGCTATCTTTGTTGTTAAATCTTTTTTTACATCATCTTTAATATCTATTCCATCAAGTTCTATAATTTTTGTATCTGTTGAAAATAGTTTAGTATCAAGATTGTATCTTCTCAAACTTCCCTCACTTATCTCTTGACCTTTGATAAGTCTATTTTGTAAACTATCTAATCTTTTAGTTTCACTATCAAAACTTTTTTCAGATATACGATCTTCTTTAAACTCATTTTTAAATTGACTTTGTTTACTATGAAGTATTGTATGAAGTGATTTTCTACTATCACCTGCATACGATAAAGGATCTCTTGTATATGTTTTTACAAACTCTCTAGCAACTTTTCTATCAGTCATTAAATCATCAGGTTTATTATCTATCATATCCCCATATCTTGAAGCTAATGAACTCATTTGTTTGCTTGGAAAGTTTTTATGACCTCCATTCCATTCTTTAACGTCTTTCTCGTTTTCCATAAACCACTTATAAACTTTTTTACTATCTTGTACATCATCTTTTTGTAAAATAATATGTTTGTCCTGGGCAATTCTATTAGCTAAAAAAACTTCCTTTTTATCATCTACCCAATTTTTAAATTCTTTTATATCTGTAGTTGTTTTTTCTGTAAGTCCTAAATCATATTTTTCATTTAAATCTTTTGCACTTTCCATATACTCTTGAAATAAAAAGGCTTCTTTATTTGTAGCACTCATAAAATATTCTTTATATGAGTTTTGATTTTTAGTAAACCACTCTTCAAGTTTTAGTGGATCATTCCCTATGGTTTTTTGTTCATAATTTAAATCAAACTTTTTAGATATCTTATAAGCTAAATATTTATTTTGATTGAACATATTTGTATCAGGAACTGCACCTATAAAGTTTCCTATTTGTTTAGCCAACGGTAAAGCTGTATTATCTTTTATTCTGATATTTGAATTTTCAACTTCATCTTTTATAGCATCTTCAAAATTCATCTTCATTTCAAAAAGTTCATCTTTATACATCTTAATACCATCCCCATCAGGATGTTTTGAAGTCATAAGTATATGTGCATGAGGTGTTTTAGTATTGTTATGTATTGCATACATAAAATCAAACTCTTTTCCAAAACTTTCAGAATAACTACTCATAGTTGTTCTGACAATTTTGTCTAACTGTTCATCATTTAAATTTAGTCTAGGATTTGGACTAAGTACTAGTCTTCTTTCTGCTTGTATATCAGCTATTTTATTTTTAGCTTCAAGTTTTGTAACTGTGTTTCCATCTTTATCTTTTATCTCTGCTATCTCTTTTCCGTTCTCTTCTCTAGTAACATAATCTAACGATGCACTAGCACGAGCTTTTGCATCTTTTCCTATTGTATATCCATTTTTTAAACCTCCCTCCGTACCTGTCATTTTTATCATTCCAAATTGTGTGATACTAGCAATCCCTCCACTTATCGCACCACTAACACTTGCACTATATCCTGCCAAAGAGGAAGAACTTCCACCACCAACAGAACCACCACCAGATATATTTGCAGCTTTACTACTTGCACCTCCACCAGTTCCACTTAGTCCACCACTTGAACCAAGTGTATCTTTTACAGATGTCATAGCATTTACAGAGTTTGCACCACTTAGTTCACTTATACTAGAGTAGTCATTGAAAGATATATTATCAACCTTTGCACTCATACCTTTTGATGAAACAGCACTTTTATATTTGACCATCTCTAGTTGAATATCATCAGTAGATTCTTTTAATAAATTTTTAGATTTATTACCTTTATTTTGCTTGGAAATTTGATTGTATAAAGTTAATGACTGCATATCATTTAAGAAATTATTCATTAATGTTTTTCTTTAATTCTTTAGTAGTTTTTTGAAAACTTTCAAAAATTTTAAGATCTAATTGTTTATTACAATTCATAGCTTTATAATTGTGAATAAGATTATTATAGATATCATTTAGTTCCAATGTTTTTAAAGCTATCAATGTTCCAAATGATGGACTATGAGATAAAAACTCTTTTACATCATTTAGATCATTTTCATTAAATGTGTTATTACATTTTTTAGCGGTTAAAAAATCTTTAGCTACTTCATACATACCTGGTAATTGTGTCCTTAAGTGTTCTATTGTATTAATCTCTATTACTTGTTCTGCATATAAATTAAGTGATAGTATTATTGATAATAGTATTTTTTTCATGGTTATTTATCCTCTTTTTTATATTTTAAACAGATCTCTTTTAACTTCAAGTTATAAATTTTTTTCAACATTTCATCTATTAATAGTTTGTTCAGGTTCTGTTTCATGCTTAATTTTCTCTCTTATTAAATTCTTCAATACCCAACTTAGTAGCAGTTGACATTGATTCATTTCTACTTTTAAGTGACTCTTCATCTGTCATACCTTTGTCTTTAGTTCTAAAGAAAATTTGTATCAATACTAGATGAAAAAGTGAGAAAACTTTCTTACCGTTTTTCACACTCAAACTAGCAATCCTGTCAAACCCTTTTTTATTAAAAGCGTGGTGATCTCTCATGTCAGTTCTTAAACTTTTTATCTCTTTTAGTATCTCACTTTCATTTGCAGTTACATCTATACCTGCTTCAATTAATTGTCTTATTGCTTCAGATTTATTTATCTTTTTTAGTGCTGCATATCTCAAGATTTTTTCATTTAAATCATTTGATACTTTTCCATCTAATTTAATCATGTACCACCTTTGTACCACTCTCTAGGGCTTTATTTAAAGCCTTTAGTCGATAATCGTACCACCAAAGTAGTACGATTACACCAAAATACCACCAATTGTAGTACCACTTAAAGATAGTTAAATCCTAACTATCCAACCAACCCAATACCACCAATTGTCGTACCGTTTTATCTTGCACTCTCTTGGAGTGTCAAAGCAGAGCTTTATTTTCTCCCTTTAAAACTCTATGCCTTTTCTTTTCTTTATGTCTATTTTAATTCAACTTCTTCTTCTTAGTTCCAGCTTCTTTATTTTTATCTATCCATTTTTTTAATAAATCTTTACACTCTAAAGTTTCTTTTGATAGTTCTATTTTTAACTTCTTAGCTATACCTTTTGCAAAAGTGACTTGTTTTGGAGATGGTGCATTGTTATTTGTCTTTTCTACATTTTCATCTATATATTGTGATAAAATCTCACTATCTGCTAGTGCATCTTCTGTTAACTCATCACCTAACTTTTCTGCAATAGATTCAGCTAAGTTTATTTGTGCTTGAGTAGGAAGATTATTATGATTTCCTATCCATTTTGTCATCTCTTCTTTATTTTCTAGTGCAACTTCATCTATCTCTATTTCTAATCTTTCTGCAATAGTTTCTGCGAAATTAATTTGTGCTTCACTTGGTTTTATTACTGTTTCTGTACTCATTTATTTTTCCTCTTCTTGTATAAATTTATTTTCAATTGCAAAAGATTTTAATTCATCTTTCTCTATCTCTTTGTTCAAGAACTTAACTGTAAGTTCACCTAACTTAGCTAACTCTTTTTGTCTTTTTAGCCTAGCTTTTTCTTTTAGTTCTTTTACTTTTTGCTTTGCTTCTAGTTCAATTTGTTTTGCTTTTTCTAAAATTTCTTTTTCTGTTTTTTCTGCCAAATCATTTACCTCCTTTCCAAATTTTTATACTAGTAAATGTACTTTATGATGAGTTACTCACCTCCACATCAATAGTATTGTCATCATCTTCATTTGTATCTATTTTGTATAAAATTATTTCCTGTTTAGAGATAAGATATGGATGCATCATCTCTTTCCATCCAAGTTTCAGTAAGCCTTGTTTTGTTTTAATTTCAAAGGAAGTTATGTCTTTTAGATAATAGTTACCTCTCCAATTTAACTTAACTTTAAATTGAAGCCAATCTTTCAAATTATCACTCACTACTTTCATTTTATTAAAGTTATAAGCATAAGCTTTTTGTTCTTCTAGTGTATCTTTTACAGTGTTTCCTTGAGTATTATTTTTAGAATCATTTGTTATCTCAATTTTATTTTTTATATACTTTTCTATACCATTAAATTTATTTTCTTTTATTAGTTTTTTGATACCATTTTTATATTTATCTGCATGTTCTATTTCTCCACTTTCAATTTTTAATTTAACTTTTTTAGTATCCATTTCTTGTTGAGCAATGTACTCTATATCATCTTCAGATAAGTTAGAAATATTATTTTTAATTGATTTAGACTCACTATAAACATCTGTTAAACTTTCTAATTCTTTAAGTAGATTTTCTTCCGATATGTTGCCATTATTTGCTAGTTTTGTAAGCTTATTTAGCTTCTCTTTTATCTCATCTTTTGCTGGTTTTTCTTCTACTATCTCATCATTGAAATACTCATTAAACTCTTTAAGATATCTTTCTTTTCCCCACTCAAGGTTCATGATTGCATACGACTTTGTACCTTCAACTACTCTTGTAATTACTCCCATCTCTTCTAGTTTTTGTTTTACTGCTTTAATAGATCGGATTGCATTATTTAGTTTCTTCTTTTTATACTTTTTTTGTTCTTCTTTTGATAGCTTTTGTAGCTCTTTAAGTTCATCTTCTTTTAGTTGTCCAAATCCTGCATAAAAAGCTAAAGTTTTATTTGATGCGAAACTATCTGATATCCTATCTTTGTAACTAGCATGTGCAAAAATAGCACTCACTACTTTTAATTGTCCCTCATTTAAATATCTAAAAAACCATGGCTCTATTTGTATAGGTCTTGATTTTGGTTTTAGTATTTTTTGTTGAGGATTCAAAATATTTATGCACCGATCTTATTGATTTTATATACTGGGTTAAGTATCTCTTTTTTTAAGTCATCAGGATTAAAAAGTATTATTTTTCTTCCTGCTCCACTTTGTCCTGTAAGTTGTATAGAAGAAATTTGTTTTGCTCTTCTTCGTTCATCTATTTGTCGTGAACTTAACCCTGTAAGTGCTGATAATGTTTCTTTATTACAAGTAATAGGTTTCATTTGATCAGCTTTAAAAAATAAATTTAAGATAATATTTTGTATATTATCTTTGCTGATATCAATTTGCTTTAGTAAGCTTTGAACTAGGGGAGATGTATTTTTTCTAATAAGTATATTGTATATATTATTTTCATCAAAACCTAGTTTTGTAAGCTGATCTACTAAATTGTAGTTATCAGTATTTAGAGCTTTGCTTGTTTTATATGCTTTCATTATTATTGCCTAAGTTATTAATTTCTTTTTGTACAGTCTTCAGGTTATATTTAAATGGTCTTTTAAATCCTGCTACAGTAGAAATCTTTTTCTTTTTTCTCAATGTATCAACTTGTGAAGTTGTAAGATTTAGTCTAACTGCTAGTTCTTCTTTTGAAAGTAATGATTCGTTCATTTTCTCCTCCTTTTAACAATCAATAAGATGATCTCTCAACTTATCTTTCTTTGTATCTATATGCTTAATATTTTCATATCTAAAACACTTTTTAAAATTTGATTTATCATTAAATATTATTTTATAAAATGTGTTTGGTACAGTGATTTTGTTTTTACCGATTTGCTTTTTACTTTTTGAATAGTCAACTATATTTATAACTGTTGCATTTCCTAGTTTAGATGTAATATGTCTTTCATATTTTTCTGCTTTTATCCAAGTGTAGCGATTGAGCTTTGGATATTGTGGTACTATATTTGCCATCGTGTAAGTTTTTCTTTGAACTTTTTTATTATAATCAAATGACGCATCATTTGCTAAGTGTCCTCTATCAAATCCTGTTCTTGTATAATCAGATGATTTACTTCGATATTTCATAGGTACATTTTTTTCACTATAAAAGCTAGGTCTTTTTTTGATATTATTTTTATTTACCAAACTTCCATCTAAATCATACCAAACAGCTAAAGCTCCCTTATATTTATAGCTATAACAAATTTTATAAACTTGCTTATCTATAATTTGATCGCATTTATTAAGATTTACAAAATCAGATATTTGAGTTGCATTTATACTAAGTGCAAGTGTTGTGAGTAGTAGTGTTTTTTTAATCATTTTGAACCTTCTATTTTTTGAGTGTGCTTTGCTATATAGTTTTCGATAGCTTCTCTTGTAAAATGTATTTTGTTGTGTGGCTTTACAAACTCTATCTCTTTTTGAAAAACCATTTTATTTATAGCCCCTAATGAAAAACCATATTCTTGTGCAAAATCATCTTTTGTTAACAGTTTTTTTTCTTGAGGTTTAGATGTAAGTGTATGAAATGAATTTCTAACTTTTTGTACAATCTTATCTGCAAATCTTTCTAGCTCAGGCTCCGTAAATACGATAAATTGTTCGCTAGATATGCTCATTTTGATACTCCTTATTTTAGATATAATTACAGCTATTAATAGGTTTTTTGGTATCCTATATCTTGAAAATGTAAATAAATGTAAATATATTAATATTATGAGTAATTATACTCAATTATTTAATATGTGTCAAGGAATTAGTAATATAATGAGTATAAATATTAATTTTCTTACTATAAGAAAAAAATTAGGACTTAATCAAACGGAATATGCAGAAAAATTAGATAGTTCTCAAAATCTAATATCTAAATATGAAAAAGGTCAAGTTGAAGTGCCATTTAAAATTATTAATAATTTGCATAAAATATTAAATATAAACATAAATTGGTTTTTAACTAATAAAGGTGATATGTTTTTTAATGAGAATAATGAAAAATTAAGCCAAATTGATGATAATTTAGAAGAAAAAAGAACTTGTACATCTATAGAGAAAGAACTAACAAATGATATAAAACAACTATCATCTAAAAGACAACAATACTATTATCATAGGGTTAAAGCTGATTTGATTGATGAGGAGATGTAGATGAAAAAGTTATGTATATTAGTGTGTATTTTGGTTAATATTGATGATATTCTTAGTGTTGGGATTAAATTAATAAGTAATAAGTTACAATATATAAAATAATTATTAAGGGATAAAATGAAAAAGATAATTAGTTTAATAATAGGTATTGGAATTATTTCTAGTCTGTTTGCCAAAAGTGATGATAAAATATTACTTGGAGCATTTCATAAATATGGAATTACTAAATGTGATAATTTTATTTTAGAAAATAGTAAATTAAAAATGAATTGGAATTTTTTTATTAGCAGTCATAACCAGGACATATCTAATGATGTAAAAGAAGTTTCAATAATAGAAATTTTTGGAAGTAAAAATGATACCGTAAAAGTTGATCATTCATATATAGAATCTCCAAATGGTTGTTTTTTAACAAAACGAATTACTCTAAGCTTTAAAGGGTCTTGTGAATCAAATATCGATAAAAACTATTGGTATATCAGTAAAGAGATGCCAAATAAGGATTATATAGCTTACAGTAATGGTAAAGGTGTTGAAAGATATGCTAAGGAAATTGAAATGGGTAATTTTAAATCTTGTATTCAAGAGACAACACTAAGAATATCATCAATATTAGGAAAGTAAACTTTGAAAAAGCTAATATGTTAAATGTAGCAGTATCACGAGCTAAATTTATATTTATAGTTGTAGGGAATATTGGGTTATTGAGAAAAGGTAATTATTCTGGTAAGATTATTGATGGTATATTGGAAAGTTAGTATCATAGTTGTTAACTTAATAAGATATTATGCACATATTTAACTAATTGTTATGTAAAAAAAGGTATTATTCTATTATATACATAAAAAGGAAGCTTAATGAAAGAAGAAATTTGTGATTTACTAGGTATTTCTCTTAAAAGTTACTATAATTGGAAAAAATCAAGAAAGATAATATCTTTTTTAGAGGAATACTTTGATAATAATGAAATCCAAGAATATATGCTTACGAAAAAAATGACTAAACTAGAGCTAATAAAAAATTATTCTATTGAAGAATTAAAAGTAAAATTAAATACAAAACATGTTGACCCAGTTCACGGGACTGAAGATTATTTAATTGTCAATATAAGATATAAAATTAGTAATCATATAAAAAAATCAATTTTACAAGATGTACTCAAAAAAGTTTTAAGTGAAAATAATTTGATAGATACTACTAACGATATCAATTCAAAAGATTTGCTGATAAAAGCTATTAAAAACTTTCAAACATCAATCAAACGATCAGAATTTGAAGATAAAAAAAATGACACTTTACAATTTATTACTAATTACCTTATTAGTAATGAAGTATTTTTGATTATTAAATATCCTGAAGTTTTTTTAGAGGAGTAATAAAATGAAAAAAACAGTTAAAAAATGGATATGTTGAAACAAAAACATTCTCTACTATAGATAGATACGAGTTTAAACATCATAATGGAAATATCCCAAATATCGTATTTCGCAAAGAATGTGATAAAGTATGTACTAAATATAATAACAATCTAAAAGATATATTAGATGGAAATCCAACACTTGCAAATAAAGAACTATTTACAAAAACTATAGCGACTCAAGCAAAATACGGAATGTATAATTTTAATGTGAGCTGTACTTGTATAGGGAATAAATATAAGATTAAAGAGTATATTCGGAATGGGAAATAAAATAAATTAATTCTACCTCAATTTATCCAAATAACTGTCTACAACTCTTTTAGCAGTATCTTGAGATGTTTTACTATATCTTTTAGTTACAGCTGTTGATGAGTGTCCTAGTACTTTTGAGATAGATTCTAAGCTTTCCCCATCATTTACCATCATACCACCTAAAAGATGGCGTGTGTCATGGATACGCATAGTTACACCTGTAGTTTCTTTTGTGAGTTTATCCCAGTGTTTTCTAAAAGTACCATGAGCTAATGTTTTTTCAGGATTATTGATACTTGGAAATACATAGATAGATTTATTACCTTGTATTTGATTGAGAATTTCTATAAGTTCACTTGATAAATGAAAAGTGTATTTTTTTCTATTTTTTGCATATTTACCAACTATAGTGTAGGTACCATTTTCTAGATCTATATTTTCCCATAAAAGTGTGATTACTTCATTAAATCTTCGTCCATTCATGAGAAATAACATAATACCTCTATAAATAGGAATAGGGTACTCAAGAATATTTTTAAATAGTTCTTTAGCTTTTTCAGGTGTTAAACTAAAATCAATGGTATTATCAAATTTTGGTATAGTGACTTTAAGTGCTACATTTTTATCTATTAGATCCAAATCTATAGCATATTTTAAAAGTGGTCGCATGAGCTGCTTTATCTTTTGTGATAATCTTGCACTTTTACCATCTTTTAGTATTTTGTTTACTGCTCTTTGTATGTCATTTGTTTTTATATTTATGATATTTAGATTGTGTAGCTCTTTGAGATGTATATTAAAAGTTGTTTTCATATCTTTGATATATTCAGAACTAACGATCTCTTGTTTTAAAAGAATATATTCTTCAAATAACTTTTTCAGTTTATAGTGTTTTTGATTTTCTTCCAGGTCTTTATTTAAAGATAGTATTTTTCTTTGTGCTTGAAGTTCATCGCAATTTCTTTTGAGAGTATTACTAAGATCTGTAATATGATGTGTTCTCGTTTTAATTTTATTATTTATATAATACTTGAGTACCAAAGAGTAGGGTGGTTTAACTTTTGATTGAAGCTGCTTAATCGAAATATTTTTAACACCTTTAAAAGTATTATTTATATCTTTAAAATATATTCCTGTATAATCATCAATCTTTATAATATCATTTAAACTTGCCAATGCTACACTTTCCTTTAGGTTATTGTTTAGGTTATGGTAATTTTATAATAAGTTGTATTAATCTATAGTAGGTTATAACAATGACAAAAGCTATACTACTTCTATTTATCTACCTTTTACTCAAATATAGTAATCTGTAATTATTAAAATATTCGGATTCAAAATCCCCCGCCTTATGGGCGTGCCGGTTCGAGTCCGGCCACTGGTACCATCTTTTACCAACAATTTAAATTAACTTTTTACTTTTTAAATGCTCCATAAAATAAAGAACTTATCA
>Ga0193954_1000066_pt1 | contig 54475 bp, 61 predicted proteins | sample BB_5_MG_FD_140340 | JGI IMG/M metagenome (GOLD analysis project Ga0193954, IMG submission 140340) | Microbial mat bacterial communities from the Broadkill River, Lewes, Delaware, United States - BB_5_MG | ecosystem: Environmental > Aquatic > Freshwater > River > Microbial mats | place: USA...
AGGACGACCCACCTGTTTTGAAGAGTTTATAATAGTTGTAACCCGTAGTTTTTCTGTGATTTTTATGCCATCTTTTTCTAACTTATGTAGATGTTTATGTGCATTTTCTACCATCACAATACTAGCATCAACCATTGCACCTATTGCTATTGCTATTCCACCTAATGACATAATATTAGAGCCTATATCAAACAAATTCATCAATAAAAAAGTAATAAGAACTGTAATAGGCAAAGAGATGATAATAATTAAAGAACTTCTTAAATGAAATAAAAATAACGCAGTGACAATTAATACTATCAATGACTCTTCAAATAATGTATTTTTTAAAGTATCAATTGCTTTATCAATCAACGATGTTCTATCATAAGTTTCTATTATTTCAACACCATCTATTTTTAAAGTTTCAAGTTTTGCTTTTACTGCTTTGATTACTGTATAAGGGTTCTCTTTAAAACGAACAATAACAATTCCCCCTACAGTTTCCCCCTTACCATTTAAGTCAGCCATTCCACGTCTATTTTTACTCGTAAGATTAACAGTCGCAATATCCTTTATTTTTAAAGGAATAGATCCATTTGTTTTGATAATAATATTTTCAATATCTTGAATATTTTTTAAATATCCTTGTACTGTAATAAGATGTTCAAAGCCATTTTCTAAAATTAATCGCCCACCTTTGTCTGCATTAAATAAACGTATCTTTTTTCGTATCTCATCTACAGATAAGTTATATTGTACTAGCTTATCTTGCTCTAAAGTGATTTCATACGTTTTTACAAATCCACCAATGGAAGCTACTTCACTTACTCCATCAACGCCCAATAAAGCATATTTAAAATAATAGTCTTGAAGTGTTCGTAACTCATCTAAACTTTTAGTTTTTGAAGTTAATGCATATTCATACGCCCAACCCACTCCAGTAGCATCAGGACCTATTGTTACACTAGCATCTTTTGGAAATGTTGGGTTAAATTCAGATAATTTTTCCAAAATTCTATCACGTGATTTATATAAATCTGTTCCATCTTTAAAAATAACATATATTAAACTATTTGAAAAACTACTCATAGCCCTAACTGTACTAATATTTGGCAACGATAAAAGAGCAGTTGTCAAAGGATAGCTTACCTGCTCTTCTATGATTTTTGGAGCTTGCCCCTCCCATTTAACTTGTACGATTACTTGAGGAGGGGAGAGATCTGGTAAAGCATCTAAAGAGGTGTTTTTTAAAGCATAAAAAGAACCTCCGACTAAAAAAGCTATCGAGATAAGGATTAAAAAAGTATTTTTAGCACTATAATCTATTATTTTTTCAACCATAATTTATACCCTACCAATCGTCATCATCATTTGATGAGTTATATAAACCATTTGTTATAGCATCACTATCAAGTAAAAATGTAGCTTTGTCTATAACTACATCGTTTTCCTTTAAGCCTATCACTTCAAACTGATAACTGTTTATTCTCTTTGCTATTACCTCTTTTGGTTCAAACTCTTCCCCATTTGGAATAAAAACAAAATATTTATCAGCTTTAGTTAAAACTGCAGTTTTTGGTAAAACTAACATACTTTTTTGTACAGTATTTATTGATACTTTAGCGAACATATTTGGATATATTTTTAAATTTTTATTTTCTATTTCTAACCTTACATCTATAGTTTTATCTTTTTTATTTACAATGGGATAAATAAAATCTACTACACTAGATACACTTCCAACACTTTCTATATGAACTTTAGCTTTCATACCTTTTCGAATACTTGATATATCCTTTTGGTACACTTTTGCTATCACCCAAAGTTTTTCAAGATTTGCAATTTGAAATAATATTTTTCCTTTTTTTGCAAAACTTCCATTATTGATATTTTTTCTTATTATAAAACCTTCATACGATGAATAAATAGGGATATACTCTTTTACTTTTCTATTTTTCTCTAAAGTTATCAATACCTTTTTATCTATGCCAAAACTTTTAAACTTTTTGAGATAGTTTTTTTGCAAGTTTCTGTTACTTGTGAGATATTCACTCATTGCAAGATTGATTTCATCAGAATATATATCAAATAATTTGTCATTTTTTTTTACAAAAACATAACTTTTATCGGTAAATACTTTCCCAACGAATCCATCAAATCTTATATTGATATCTTTAATTGCGTCATCAGGTATGGAAATATCACCATAAAATGTCTTTACAAAATTAATATTTTGTTTAGTAACTTTTACAGTTTTTTTATTAAACAATTGTGCTACTTCTAGTGGTTTTGCATTTATAAAAGTAACAACCAACATCAAATATATAAAATTTTTCATAAACTTCCTTTAAAGTATAATAACTTTGAAACTGCATCAAAATAATTCATTTTTTCATCAATATTTAATAATATCAAATCATATTTACTATTTATACTCTCATATATATCGATACTGCTCATCATGTTTGTACTAATATGCATGATATGTGACTCTTCTAACCTATCATTTAAAGGAATCATTGTATTTTCTATCAAATCAGAATTTTGAGTACTCATCTCTATTTTTTCTTCTAAATCTTTTATTGCTATTTTTATCTGTTGTTGTAAACTCATTAGGCTATTGTGTATTGATATTTCATTTATTTTACTTTTTTTAACATCCAATTTTTCACGACCTTGAATACTCAAAGGAATTGCAATATTAAACGACATATAATCATCGAACTCTTTTCGATTATAATAGCCAACTGTAAATTTCACATCAGAAAACTTTTTTAATTGTGCTAGTTGTGTTTTTGATTCTTGCTGTTTTATTTTTTCTTTTTGTATTAAAACTAATGGATGTTTTTCTATAATATCCTCAATATTAACAATACTACTCTTTATATTTGTATCTATCTCTATTGTATTGATTTTTTCATATACTATGTTTTCTAATGCTAGTTTTGTTTGAGATATTTTATAGATAAGCTTTTGTTTTTTTAATTTTAATTTATAGATACGAAGATCTAAAGATACAACTTTACTTTGTGCTATTTTTCCATTCTCATAGAGTAATTGCTTACGTTCTTTTTGTTTTTTTAAATTTTCTAAATATCTATTTATTATTTTTAATTTTTCATTTTTATAATAAATAGTATAACTATATTGCATAGCTTGCGACTTTAACTTTTGTTTATAGTTGGTAAATTCAATTTGATTTATATTTAAGAGATATTGTTGAATCTCTTTTTTCGATTCTAACTTTCCATTTGTAGGGATAACTTGACTATAACTTACAAACTGTGTTTGCATAGCTTCAATATCTCGAGAAGTTGGTTCATCAAAATTTATATCATTTACACCAAAACCTAAAATAGGATTTTGCCAAGTGTCTGCTAAATCAACACTAATTTTACTCGCATTTATTTGTGATTTTTTCTCTTTTAAAAAATAGTTATTTTTATCAACTAATTCCAAAATATTTTCTAAACTTTGTGCATTGATAGAGTGTAAACCAAGCGTTACTAAAATTAATGTTGTTTTGAACATTTTATTACCTCATATATTTACACTACCTCTTAAAGTATGTATTTTTTTATCACTTGTTTTAAATTTCAAATGATATTGCCATGTTCCACTCATTGAAAAATTAATCATCATTTTATATTCACCATTGACTAATTTTGCTTTTGTTTTATATTCCATATATGGCATACCTGGCATCTCTGGCATAAATACTTTTATTTTCATTTTCGCATCTGCTATAAATTTATCATCTTTAAAAAGTTGCACAAAAAATTGATTGTCACCACTTATTGGAGTATTCTTTGTATATAACTTAATATTATAGGCATTTTTTATCCCATTTTGTTTTATTATATCAGCATTTATAAATACAGCTGAATATATTAAAATCATCGAAAAAAGTATCTTTTTCATAGTTATTCCTTTTTTATTTTTAGTATATTATCTCTTTGTGTAGTAGCTGTGTAAAACGTAAATGTATCAAAAAAGTCTTATTTCATAATACTTACATTTTTTAACCAAAAGTACATTAAAAAAAGTATATAATATTAGTTAACATTATACAAAGGATACTTATGAAAAATATTACTATCAAGTTAAAACTACTTATACTTGTTATTGTTGCGATAGTAACTATTTCTGTTATTATTGGATTTGAAGCAATTTATAATATACAAGCAGTTAGTGAATCAAACATAAAGCAGTATAGAGCAGAATCTTATAAAAATAAAGAAGAAGAGCTAAAAAACTATGTTTCAATGGCACTAAAAACAGCCGAAACATACTACCAAAGAACAGAACCAGCAAAAATCAAAAAAGAGGTTTCTAAATACCTACGTGAGCAAACAAGCTTTATTTATTCGATTATTCAAAAAGAATACGAGCATAATGAAGGCAAAATTTCAGAAGAAGCATTAAAAGAAAGAATTAAAGCTATTGTTAATGAAAGTAGATATGGTAAAAATGGATATTTTTGGATAAATGATACAAATGCTGTTATCATCGATCACCCTATTAAACCATCACTAAATGGAAGAAATCTTTCAAAATTTGGAGATAAAAATGGGAAGAAAATATTCTCAGCATTTGCAAAAGTAGCATCAGAAAATGGTGAAGGTTTTGTAGACTATGTTTGGCCAAAACCAGGTTTTGAAAAACCACAATCAAAAATTTCTTTTGTAAAACTTTTCAAACCTTTTAATTGGGTAATTGGAACAGGGGCTTACGTAGAAGATGTTACTGCAAATATGCAAAAAGAAGCACTTTTAACTATTTCACAAATGAGATATGGTAAAAGTGGATATTTTTGGGTACAAGATACATCAAGTAAGATGGTTATGCATCCAATTAAACCTGCCCTTGATGGAAAAAATTTAATCAACTTTCAAGATAAAAAAGGTGTTTATTTATTTAAAGACTTATCTTCTATCTCTGTTCAAAATGGTGGAGGATTAGTAAAATACAATTGGGAAAAACCTGGAAAAACTGAGCTACAACCAAAATTTTCTTATGGTAAAATATTTAAAGAATGGAATTGGATTATTGCTACTGGCGCTTATGTAGATGATATCGAAGATAAAATACTTATGATGCAAAAAAGTGCTGAAGAAAAAATTACTGAAATTATTCTTTCTATTGTAATTATTACTGGTATAATAGTTATATTCCTTACAATTATTATTATTATGATACTCAATAACCTTATTATCAAACCAATAAATATTTTAAATGATGGAATTAGAAGTCTTATTTCAAATACTACAAAGACTAAGCTAACTATTCAAAAGCAATCAGATGATGAATTAGGTCACATTGTTGATAGTTTTAACGAATACTTGCAAAAAATAGATGAGGGTATAAAAGAAGACCAAATTTTAATAGAAGATGCAAAAGTAGTTGTAAATAGAGTAAAACATGGTTGGTACTCACAACTTATTGAAAAAAATACATCTAGCCCATCTTTAAATGAATTTAAAAATGAAGTAAATGATATGATTAAAGCAACAAAAGAACATTTTAATACAATGAATGTAATACTTGAAGAGTATGCAAGCTTTGATTATAGAAAACCATTAGTTGTAGAAAATATTGAAAAAAATGGTGTATTTGAGATTTTAGTTAATGATATAAATGCTTTAAGAGATTCTATAAATGGGATGCTATCTGATAATAAGTCTACAGGATTAACACTGCAAACTAGTTCAGATATTTTATTAACAAATGTTGATACATTAAGTAAAGCATCAAATGAAGCGGCAGCTTCATTAGAAGAGATTGCAGCGGCACTTGATCAATCTACAGGTAGTATCTCACACAATACTCAAAATGTAGTTCAAATGGCTAAATATGCTCAAACGGTTACACAATCTGTTACAAGTGGACATCAATTAGCAAATCAAACAACATTAGCAATGGATGAAATAAATACAGAAGTAAGTGCTATTAATGAAGCGATTACTGTTATTGATCAAATTGCATTCCAAACAAATATTCTTTCATTAAATGCTGCTGTTGAAGCTGCAACTGCTGGTGAAGCTGGAAAAGGTTTCGCAGTTGTTGCTCAAGAGGTACGAAATCTTGCAAGTAGATCTGCTGAAGCAGCTAATGAGATTAAAGCCCTAGTAGAAAATGCTACACAAAAAGCAAATAGTGGTAAAAAAATTGCAGATAATATGATCGACGGATATGCTGGTCTTAACAATAATATCAATAAAACTATTGAACTCATTTCAGAAGTTGAATCTGTGTCAAAAGAGCAACAATCTGGTATCGAACAAATAAATTCAGCTATTGCACAACTAGATAGACAAACTCAACAAAATGCACAAGTAGCAAGTGAGACAAAAAGTGTTGCTATTCAAACACAAAGTATCTCGAAAGATGTTTTAGATGATGCAAGTTCGAAGAAATTTATCGAAAAAAGAGATCCAAAAAATAGAGAAAAATATACCGGTGAAGAAAAACGAAAAAAACGAAAAAACCATATTGCTCAAGAATTAGAAAAAAAGGAAGCGATAAAAACTATTGCAAAAAAGACAACTTCTACAAGAATAGAACCAATTACATCAAAACAAAATGATGATGAATGGGCAAGTTTTTAATAGATTTGCTTATTTGAAGTTAAAAAGGGACAAAGAGTATTTCTCTTTGTCCCTTTTTTAATTCTTTAAATTCTAATTTATTATCCCCACTTTAAAATATAATCTCTCGCTTTCTTCTCTAAAAACTGCATTCTCTCTTTCCCTTTTGGCATTGTTTTACGATAATTTTTCATCTCTTTTAAAAAACCACCTATACTATTTGGTATCAATTTTTCTAAGTATATTCGTAGCTGTTTTGCCATAGCAGGGGAACTTCCACTTGTAGAAATAGCTATAGTTAAATCATCTTTTTTAATATAAGAAGGAAATATAAAGTCACAATAATTTACACTATCTACGCAATTACATAAACAATTAGGATATGTTTTAGATTCTTCAAATATCTCTTTTTGTAAAGAGATATCATCAACAGCGACAACTACTATTTCAAACTCTTTTATATCTGTTTTTTTATATATTCTATTCTCATATTGTAAATTATTTTCTTCTCTCAACTCTTGCATCTTTAGACATAAATAAGGAGCGATTATTGTAATATTTTTTGTAAAATCTAATAGATGCATCAGTTTTTCACTAGCAATATTACCACCACCTACAATCAGTATATTTTTATCATCAAGTTTAATAAATGCGGGAAAATAAGCCATTTGATTTCCTTGTAATTATTTTATTTTATGTGCAAAACTATAAAGTACAGGCAAATAAATAAGGTTTAATACCGTTCCCCAGGCAAGACCAAACCCAAGAGCAATCGCAATTGGTTGGAAAATCACAGCTTGACCAGAAGCAAAAAATATTAAAGAACTCATACCAACAAGAGTAGTTACTGTTGTAATAATAATAGGTCTAAATCTTTTTATTGTTCTATAAAACAACTCATCTATCGTTTTCGCTTTTTTAATATAAGTCATCATAATAATACCATCGTTAATAACAACTCCTGCAAGTCCTAATGCTCCTATTAAAGCTGGCATACTAAGGTTAATACCCATTATTTTATGCCCTACTAAAACACCTAAAAGTGAAAAAGGAATCACACTCATTAAAATAAATGTTTCTCTAAACGAGTTAAAAAGATATAACATCGCTAACATTATTAATACAATTGCTAAAGCACTTGCAAGCATCATATCATTTTTTAACTCCGCGTTTTTTTGAGCTTCCCCTTTTAAAATAACCTTGACATTATCTTCTTCTATTAAAGTAAGTGTAGAGTCTATTTTTGCTAAAACTTCACTTGCTGTGATAATATCGGGATTTACATTTGCAAAAACATAAAAATTAATCTCACCATTATCTTTAATCAATTTTTCTAAAGATTTTTTAACATTAAATTCACACACTTCATTTAACCGTACTCGAGTTCCATCGGGTAAATATATTTCACTATTTTGAAAGTTTTCAAAATCGTCTTTATTTTTACTTTGTATTTTAATATCTAATAAACTTTCATCATCAAAAGAGACAGCAACTTTTTTCAGCATATACATATTTGAAAGATATTTTCCAATGTATGATTCATCTATACCTAAACTTTCTCCATAATCATTCACTTTTAACTTAATCTCATCAACTCCAAACTTTACTGTATTTGATAAAGTGGTAATTCCATCAATCTTTTTGAGTTCTTTAGATAACAGATCAATATATTGAATAATTTTATTGTTGTTTGAAGAAACAAGCCCTATTTTAATATCAGATTTAATGGGCCCTACTTTTTTTTCTAAAACAGATAATTCTTCTAAATTAAACTTTTGAATATAATTTTTTTCATCCAAAAATTCTTGTAGCCTTTTTGATATTTCTTGTGATTTTTGTGTTCTTTCTCTATTACTATCATCATAATAAAAACTTAAATAAGGAGTTATATATTTATCAATTATATTATCAGCTTTTAAATTTTTTAACTCTACTGTCATATACATAACATAAGGATAATTTTCACTTGAATTTCCACTATCTCTTCTATATCCAGCAACAGAATCTATACTTTTTATAAAATACTTATCTTTATGAACTATTAAATCCTTTTCAATACTTTGCACTATAGTAAATGCATCATCTAATGTTGTATTTTTATTTGCTTTCATAGATATTTTTACATCTGTAGAATCAAACTTTGGAAACATTTGAAACTTTGAAGTTTTTAAACTCACTACTGTTAATAAAGGAACGATTACTACAAATACCACTAAAAAAGTCTTTTTCCATCTCATAAAAAAATGAATTACTTTACTGTAATATCCGTTTACTTTATCCCATGAAGTTACTTTTGCTCCATTTTTAAGGGTATGTGCTGCATGAATTGGTAAAAATAAAAAAGATTCTACCAAGGATGCTAAAACTAAAGCACAAAGAGCAATAGGGATAAGTTTCATTATTTCACCCATTGTACCACTGAGCATCAAAATAGGTAAAAAAGAAAAAAGCGTTGTTAGGGAAGCTATGCTTACTGGTTTTATCATCTCAACTGCACCCGTAATTGCAGCTTCTTTTGGAGTATATCCCTCTTCTATATGTTGCTGTATATTTTCACTTACTACAATAGCATCATCAACCACAATCCCTAAAGCAATAAGTACCCCAACTAAAGAGATCATATTTACTGTGTATCCAGAAAAATACAAATAAATAGCTGCAATAACAAAAGATGTTGGGATTCCTAAGGCTATAATAAATGACATTCTCCAGTTAATTAAGAGAACAACTAAAATTGTAATCAATATAATACCAAGCATAATATTAGAAACTACGATATTAAGTCTCTCTTTGATTCGTTGACTATTATCATCACTAATTGCAATTGTTAATTGATCGTTTTCTTTATTTGCATCTTCAATCACTTTTGCTAATTTTTCGGAGATTTTTATCGCATTTCCTGTTGATTGTTGACGTACAGTTATTGATAAAGCACTTTTCCCATTAAAAGAGTAAAGAGTTGAAGAATCTTCATATTTTTTACTAATATCAGCTATATCGCTTAAATATAATTTTTTATTACCAACTTTTATAAGTGTATTTGCAAAATCTGAAGATATTTTTGCTCCATTATACGTAGATATATAATAGTGTTTCTTTGTATCTTTTATAGTACCTATAGGGAAGATATATGATAAAGTTGCTATTGCAGATGCTACTGCATTTTGATTTAAACCTAATGAATCAATCTTTTTTTCATCAAGTAAAACTTCAAAGTACTGGTCACTATCACCATAAATAACTGCATCACTCACCCCTTCAATAGCTAATAGTTTACTTTTTACTTTTGTTGCTAAGGGTTTCATTTGATCTGTTGAAAGAGAAGAAGAGGTAAGAGAGATATCAATCAAATCTTTTGTTCTTTGAAGTACATTTACATTTGGTTCATCCATATCACTAGGAAGATTTCCTTTTATTAAACTAACCGCATCTTTGACTTTATTTGAAATATTATATTTGTTATAGCCTTTTTTAAGTTCAATAACTATAGAAAATCTACTAGGGCTAATAACTGTAGAAACTACATCAACCCCTTCGATACTTTTAATATTGTCTTCTATTTCAATAACAGCCATTTTATCTAATATATCTACACTTGCACCTGTATATGAACCATTAATAGATATCATATCAAGTTCAAAAGAGGGAAATATCTCTTTAGCTGTATTGTTATAAGACCAAATACCAATCGCAAAAATCATTACAAATAAGGTGTAATTCATTCTTGAATTTTCTACAAAAAACCTTAAAACTTTTTCAAACATTCATTATCCTATTTAATATATTTAATAATTGTTAATTATATACTAACTTTATTAACCAAAGATTACTACAGAATATTATTGAGTAATTTGTTATAGAAACCTAGTTTTTTTCTTCTAAAATCCTTTGTAATGTAGCAATAGCTAAATATCTATTATAATATGCACTAAAATAGTTTTGTTTTGATTGAGTTAATAAATAGTTTGCATCTATTAAATCTTTATTTGAAGAAAGACCTTCTTGCACTTTATCAACAACTATTTCGTAATTTAATTTTGATGTTTCAAGTGCTTTACTTGCTGTTTTTAAATTTAATTTTGAGACTTCAAGTTGCTCTTTTGCATTTTCAAACTGTAACTCTATTTCTTGTTTTAAATCTTCTAATTGCATCATAGATTGTTTTGCTTTTTTTCGATTAATCATCACGCTTGTATTATCTTGGTTACCATTATATAAATTCCAATTTAAATTTACAGTACCGATATTTTGACTATTAGGATACCCTTCTCTATCATGTGGACTAGTATCTTCTCCATATTTATTAACACTAAAACTTGCATCAATTTTCGGATAATATCCACCTTGATTCGATTTTGCCATATTTTTGAAACTAGCAGAGACTAACTCTAAAGCTTTTATTTCACTTCTATTTTCAATATTATTTTTATCAAACTTTATATTTTCATCTAATTGAATAGATTCTACTTCTTCAGTTATTTTTACTCCCAAAACATTTTCAAGTTTGTATTTAGATATCTTTTCACTTGTTTTCGCATTTTGTAAATCTTGTGTTGCTTGTAACATTTGAACTTCTACTTCTAATAGCTCATTTTTAGCTATTAACCCTTGATTAAAAAAGTTTGAAGAATCTTTAAATTGTTTTTCAAATGATTTTAATGCTTCTGTAGAAGTTTGAGAGTTCTTTTGTTTTAATAAATAATCTATATAACTCTTTTTAACCTCTAAAATCAAATCTTGTCTAGCTGCTTGAAATGTATATTTTGAAGATTTAAATAGATTTTCTTTTGCATCAATATTGTACTTATCCATAAATCCATTAAATAAATTATATGAGATAACAGCACTCACAGTAGAATCTTTTTTTAACTGTCCAGAGATTGTTTCATCTCTACTAGTATAGTTATATTTTAGATCTACTTTTGGTTGATATCCACTATAAGAAGCATCAAGATTTAGCTCTGATTCATCTAAAATATATTGTTGTTGTTTTAAGCTATAATTATTTTCTATTGAGATTTTTACAGCTTCATTGATATCTATTGCATAACTACTAACTACAGTTACTAATAAAGCACTTACTATTTTACTCTTCATCTTTTGCCCCTTTTAGTTTGTTTTTTGCTTTTTTTGTTACTTCTATTGCTTTAATAAAAAACATTAAAAGTGCAGGAGTAACAAATATTGTTAAAAATGTACTTAATACTAATCCACCAGTAATAACAGAACCTAATCCTCTATAAAATTCAGATCCAGGACCTGGAACCAATACAAGTGGTAACATACCAAAAATTGATGTTAATGCACTCATATAAATAGGTTTAATTCTTGTTCGTGTTGCTTCTAAAACAGCTTCTTTATGTCCCATTCCTTCTTTATGAATAAGATTTAAACTTTGATGAACAATAAGAATTGCACTATTAACAACAATACCTACAAGGATAATAAACCCTAACATTGTTAATACATCCAATGGCTGTGGTGCTAAAAACGTATTTGTCAGTTTAAGTCCTACAAATCCACCTGCTGTTGCTAATGGAACGGTAAACATAATAACAATTGGATAAATAAAGTTACCAAATAATGCAGCCATAAGTAGATAAATAATGATAATAGCCAAAATAAAGTTTTGTGCTAAAACACCTATAGTCTCAGATAATTTATCTGCTGTACCACTTAAACCAATAGTCACATTTTTTGTCACTCCAGTTAATTCCATCTTTTTTATCACTCCACCTAAAATTTCCATTGTTTCTTGGATAGTCATATTTTCTGGCGGTGTTACTTGTAATGTAATCGTTCTTTTTCCTTGATAGTGACGAATTTCACTAATTCCAGTAGTACCTACACTTGTCGCTAATGAAGAGACTTGTGTAAGTCTACCATTTGGTAATGCAATCTGTGCATTTAAAATATCTTGTGGTGTCTGAATTTGATTGGTATCAGCTTTAATACGCATATCAATTTTCTTTTTACCATCTTGCTCGAAATCACCTATTTTTCGTCCATTCATAAGTACATCAACAACTACACCTAAATCAGATGAGCTCATATCTGCTGCTTTTAGGGCATCTCTATTGGGAATTATTCTTACTTCTGGATAGAGTAACTCAATAGATGGCACAGGACGAACTTGAGCACCTTTTACTGCACCTCGTGTAGCCATAAATAACTGACCACCGACATTTGCAATCTCTTCAATACTTTCACCACTTATATCTACATTAACTACTTTACCTTCACCAATACCATTTTCAAATACTCCAGCTTGAATAGACACTCCAAATACCCCTGGCATAGAGTTAACTACTGGTTGGAACAATGGTATAAGTTCTCTGGCTCTATCTTCATAGGCACTCGTCCCACCAAAAATGATAAAATCTCCTCTTGAAACATAAAACAGTCTACTTATTGCTGGTGCACCATCTACATCTTTATCTACATATTTATTCATAGCTTCCATAAGATACTCACCCATCTCATATCTTTGTTCATACGATAATCCAGGAGGTGGAATCAAAATATTAAAAATCAAGTTTTTATTTCCCTGTGGCAAATAATCCATTTTTGGAAAAAGTAAATAAATACTCCCAAAAGATAATACGGTAAGTGCCAAAATCATAGTAATTTTAGTTTTAAAACTTTGTAAAGACCACTCAACTATTCCCATAAACTTTTCAACTATTCCATCACCAAATCTAGTGATTTTTGTAGAGTTATCTTTAATACCTTTATTTGAAACCCCTGCAAATTTTTTCCACAACATAGGAATAACAGAGATAGAAACAAATAATGAAAAAGTTACAGAAGCAACAACTGCAATAGCTATATCTTTAAATAACTGTCCAGCTTCATCTTGTAGGAAAATAATCGGTAAAAATACTGCCATTGTAGTTGAAGCAGATGCAATTAAAGCACCCCATACTTCACTAGCCCCTACATAAGCAGCTTCACTTATAGATTTACCCATTTTTCTATGTCTATCGATATTTTCTAAAACTACAATCGCACTATCAACTAACATACCAACTGCAAAGGAGATACCAGCAAGTGAAATAGTATTTAAACTTCTTCCCATCATCTCTAAAATAATAAATGTACCAATAACAGAAATAGGAATCGCAACAGCAACAACAGCCGTAGGAGAAATACTTCTTAAAAATAGTATCAATATAAATACAGCAAGTATTCCACCTATCATAATATTTTGTTGTACTAAATCAACAGCACCTACAATATATGGTCGTTGGTCATAAATCCATTTTATTTTTAGTCCCATAGGAGCTAAAACTTCTTTATTTAATCTATTTACTACAGCTTCAACTTCATTTGTAAGTGCAACAACATTTGCATCACCTGCGGGCTGAACACCGTAAAAGATACCATCTTTTCCTAAGAACATAGCTACACCAGTAGCATCTTCATATCCAAACTCTATTTTTGCTATATCTTTTAATTTAATTCTTGTTTGTCTATCTGAATATATAGAAATATTTTCCATATCTGATATTTCACTAAATTTACTTACTGTACGAACTCTGTAACTTCTTCTACTAATATCTTGTGTACCAGCACTTACATCTACATTTTCACTCTGTAATGTTTTTATAACTTGCTCAATAGTTAATGAGTATGATGCTAATTTTTTAGTATCTAAAATAATATGCATCTGCTTTTCTCTACCACCCATAATCATAAGATCAGATACTCCATCTACTCTTTCTATATGTGCTTTTAGCTCATTTTCGAAAAATGACTTATACTCATCTATATGCCGTGGATTATCCTCTGTAGTTTGTAACATATTCCAAATAATTGGACTAGCACTTGCTGTTTTAATGATAGGTTTATCTACATTATCAGGATAAGAACTCACCTCATTGAGTTTATTTGAAACATCTAAAAGTGCTCTTTGAATATTTGTACCTAATTTAAAAGTAAGTGTAATTTCACCATAATTATCTTTTGCACTACTTTCATATTCAAGTAAATTATTTAAACTTTTTAAAACATTTTCTTGCTCTTCTATTACTTCACGTTCTATCTCATAAGGGGTTGCTCCACCCCATGTTGTTGTTATTTTTATTTCTGGTTTTGTTACATTTGGAGTAAGTTGATATGGTAACTTATCTAATGATAAAAATCCAAACATAACAACAATCAACACAGATACGATAATAGTAACTGGGTTTTTTATCGAAAATTTAATTAAATCCATTTTATCTACTTTCTATTTATTGAGTGACTTGATTGGTTGTTTTGGAAAAATTCTTTCATTTCCTTTTACTACTACACTAGCACCCTCTTTTAGTCCCATTGCACTTACTGCAACATTCTCTTTTGTATATCCTAAAATTTGAACAGGCAACATTGTAGCTATTCCATCTACATTTAAGAAAATTACATTTTGTCCAAATCTTTTTATAACAGCATCTCTAGGTACCATTAATGCATCTTGTTTTTTACTTCGTGGAAGATTGATTTTTACTTCCATTCCATCATATAAAAATTCACTATTTACTTTTGCTTTAAATTTAACTGGAAAAGTTCGCGTTCTTTTATCACCTTTAGCAATACTCGCATACAATTTAGATTTTATTACTTGACCTTTTAAAGAGATATCATAACTATCATTTTTATCTAATTTATAAATATATGATGTAGGGAGATTAAACATTAAGTCTACTTCATTTGTTGCAACAATAGTAGCTACAGTTTTCCCTTCACTTGCCCACTCTGAAAGCTCAATATTCTTTTCTACAACTACAGAATCAAATGGTGCTTTTATAGTTTTTTTCTCTTTATTCACAAGTTGCTCATTTAAATTTGCTTGTGCCATATTTAAAGTCTGTTTTGCAGAACTATATTTAAAAAAGCTATCATCAAATACTTTTTGAGAAATAGATTTTTTTTCTATTAACTCTTTATATCTATTATAATCTCTTGTTGCATTTTCAAGATTGATTTTTGAGATATTTACATTTGCTTTTAAAGAATCTATTTGTGCATCTAAAACTTTAGAATCTATTTCAATAAGGATATCCCCTTTTCTTAATCTATCACCTGTCTCAAAATTGATTGCTACTACTGCACCTTTTGTTTGACTCGCAATTGCTGAAGTTTTTGAAAAGTTCAATGTTCCTATAAACTCTTCTAATGGGTTTACGACACCATTTACCACTTTTGCTGTATTTACTAACGATGCGGGTGGAGCACCTGCACCTAAACTATATATTGCAAGACCTACTAATATTACTAATTTTTTTATCACTTTCATCCCCTTATTTGGAAAAATATATCTAATTTATTTTAACTACTTATTAATACTTCATTAATGAAATATTAACCAACTTTTTTTACTTCTATTAAATCAAATATCGTTGTTAAAAATACTTTAAAACTTTGTTTAACATCTTTGTTTTCTGTCCATTTGATTACTAAAAAACCTTTTTCTACCGCCATGAGTCCTTCTGCTAAATCTTTTGAAGATTCTATTAATTCCCCTTTAGCAATTCCATCTTCAATAAATTTTTCTAAAATCATTTTAAAAAAAGCTCCACATTCATTGTCAAATTCACACATAGTCTTACACTCACCAGCGATATCTATGCTCATATATTCTTTATAAATATTTTGGTGCTTTTCAAACTCTTCATTATCATTTAAAATAAAATCAAAAAGTAAAAAAACTTTTTCACGTGTCGTATTTTCAAGATTTATTTTTTTATTTAATTCTTCTTGGTAAGCTGAAATGTGACTTCTAATAATCTCAAAAACAATATTGTGGGGTATTGTATAAAAAGTAAGCTTGATATTTGATGCTTTTTTTAGTTTATATACTTTAGTTGTCGTAGTTGTTGGCTTTTCTACTCAGGAAAGTTAAAAGGTGAGTGTATAGTTTTTTTATACATATGTTCACTATCTGTCTATTTTAAGAAAAAATCAAAGAAATTTACTATATTTAAAAAGCCTATAGATGCCTTGTGTGCGGTTATTGTAGGCTATTCAATACCATGGAAACTTTTGAGAATTAAAAGAGATATATGTGAGGTGTGGAACGGTTGTAAAAGTGGGGCAATATAACTTTTGCAATATAACCAATATAACTTTTGCAATATAACCTAAGTTTTAAAAGGTATTCACTTTTTAAAGACAAATATTTTGTAAAATGTAAGTAAGTTATTTTACTCACATTTTAAGAGCAAATATTTAGCTTATTAGTATTATATCTTGTACCATAAAATTTGACGCTTTTTTTATTAAATGTCTCTTTTAAGGTATGGAAACAGTCTATATTGTTTGATAATTTAATTATTTTGATTGAACAACAATATGGTTGTGTATTAAAGTAGTCTTCAATAATTGTCAATATTCTATTATCATCAGATGCTAATATAGTATTGTCTTTAGCCAAAGCCAAGGCAATAAGTTCTTTATCTGTATCACTTAATCTTTTTTTACCGTTGGTTTGAAGATCAGATAAATTCATAGTTTGATTTTGATTGAATAAATCTTTTAATAATAACGCTCCATCTTTTTCATTAATATTTTGTAAGCATTCTAGGTATAATTCATATTCTTCATCAGATAAATCATCTTCAATATCAAATCTTTTCACATATTCAGAATCGTGTAGTTTCTGTCTAAAGTCTATAAATTTTTTATTTTTATTTTGTAAACCATATAGTTCTTGATCAGGTTTAGTTTCCCACAATATAGTTCTATCTGGACATTGTTTGACTAAGTTTTTTATCCAAAGTTTTGAAATATTGAAACAATTTATAGCTGTACATGTATCTAAAACTATCATTTACTTATTGCACCAATAAGTTCTGTATATTTTCGATTTGAAATACTTCCCTCTTCTGTTAAATTTTGTAGTAAATCATTTATTTCTTTTTTTGCAAAAGTAAAAAAACAACTATGTATACTTCCAGTTTTATATGACTTTAAATCCATGGACAATTCAATACCTAATGCTTGACGACTAACACCATATTTTTTTAGAAGATAAACTAAATTATCATGTGTAGGATTATCTTTAAATAATGTTATATCATCTGATGAATTAAATAGTAAAAAATTTATTGCAAATTGATTTGCACGAATATCTTCAGCATTCATTTTACCATCACTACCATCATCAAATATATCAAAGGTATTACTGTTTCCTTCATCTTTAAAAAAGTGATACATTTCATGTAACATAGTAAAAAGTGTTTTTGAATAAGCTTTTGTATATGTGGTTACATATGCAGTGGCTATTTTTTTATCAAAATATATACCATCAAAATTAAAAGGTGAATTACTTGAATCTATAAGAAATATTTTTAATCCATAGATATCATATATGTTTTTAATAAGAGCATCAAATATATATTTCGCTTCAATATCTGTTGCACTTTGTAAACTTACACGAACTTCATCATAATTTAAGTCATCATATACTTGAGAAATAAGTTCACTATCACTTAACCTAAAATACTCATGAGTAAAATCGGTTGGATTATTCTTAATCTCTTCCTGCTCTCTAAATAATAATGCTATCATTTCTAAGTTCTCAATTAAACGACTTGATACCACTTCATCATTTGTTTTTTTAAATTTAGCTAAAGTAATAGGCTTAAAATTAACATCCATCATACTTGGCATAGTAAGTTCAAATGCTTTTAAAAATTGTGATAATATCTTTCTATTCTTAATAGGATTTGATAATAAATCTTCAATATTTAAAGTTAAACTTTTTGCTATATCATTAGCTTCAGAAATATTTGAATCTATTAAATTTTTTAGATTTAGTTTTAATGTGTCTAATGAAGTCATGCATACCCTTTAATATTTATTATTTGATTTATTTTGAATAGATGGAATTGTATCTAAATATTTCTAAATGTATTACTCACATTTTAAAAGCAAATTAAAATAATTCTAAAATATTCTCATCTATTTTCTTTGTCAACAATAAATAATCTGTTGACAAAGATGATCAAACTTTAATCTTCTGTACTATATAGTTCCTTCATACAGTTACCACATACTTGTCGACCTAATTTTGCACATTCTATAAATGCTTCTTTTTCAGTTTTACAAGCAAATTTAGCCCCTGAAACTCTTTTCATCATTTGACACATAGATTTAGGTTTAGCACTACAAGTATCATCATTGTTTGGAGTTGCTTCAAATAAATGATATTCCAAAGATGTAGGATTTTGTTTTAGTGTATATACAATTGTTGACATTCTTTTCCTTTCTTCATAGATTATTTAATTTATTAGATTAAATGTATTGTATTATATAGAAAGAAAGTCACAAAACCTGTCACAAAAATTAAATCTTCCCACTCATTCTAAGTCCGCATACTATCCCTGTAACTAAAACACCAGCTAAAAATGCAAGGATTAATTCTAATGGTCTTTTACTTTTTTTGATAAAATTATAATCCACTTTAATTTTACCTTTGTATTGTTAATGTTTTCATACCAAGTACTTGTAGTGGTACTTGTGTATCATTTGGATCATACGCTTTAGTATCATATTTAATGTTGTCACTCTTGATATCTATAGTACCATCAAGATTAAACTGTAATCTTTTTATGAGTATTTGACCATGAAGTTGAATAGCATATATGCCATCTACTCCATTTGTTTTTGTCTCATCTATGATGACATGATCTCCTGATTGTAAAGTAGGATACATACTATCTCCATCTACCTCTATAATCTTAATCTTTTTGATATCTGGAGCAGTTCTAAAAAATGCTTTGTCTAAAACTATTTTATCAATAACTTCTACTTCATAATTATATATCCCATCCCCTGCAGCTGCTTTAACATTTAAAACATCAATTTCATAGCCATGATTATTTGATGAAGTTGTTGATTTTTCATTATTTAAAAACATCTCGCCTTTTCCTGTCAATAGCCACCATGAATTAATAAGGAATTTTTCCTGTAATAGTTCTATCTCTTTTGATTTTAACTCTTTAACTTTGCCTCTTTCAATATCTTGGACTCTTGAAAATGGTAAATTTGCTAATTCTGATAAATCTCTTTGAGTATCCATTTTAAGGGCTTTTCTAAGCTTTTTTATTCTTTCTGATAACAATTTTTTCCTTTTTTACGGAAAATATCCTTATTTGTCTTGACAAATAGGAAAAATTCCTTTATACTTCCAACATAATTATTCACACATAAGATAATAATTATACTCCAAAAGAGATAAAAAGGAAGATTTTTATCTCTTGCACTACATAAACCTTTTAAGGTTTAGTAGTGTCGGCATTTAGTGCCAGATGTTCTATTTAAAACATACTGTTAAAAAACCTCTATAGCGAAGTAGCTGATGGAAAAGTGAAAGGTTATGTAATCTTAGTGGAACAATGAAATATAACATTGGAGGGGCTGTCTTAAATGATGGCTAAATATTGAGGTGTGCATAGAGTACCAAGAAAAGAAAAGCTCTAGAACTATATAGAAATATTTAGTTAAGCCACTTATATAAATGGAGGTCTATTTGTAAGTTACTTCCCTGCATGAAAGTATGTATAAGAACAATAGATAAGTGGTTTTATTAAGTATTTATGTTTGAGTTACTTTATAAGTAGTTCAATAATGAATATGAAAGGGGCAAAAGATGTATGAAAATAATTTTCAATATAGATTAAAAAAAATCCATAATTTTAGTACTTATCATAACCCACATTTAGGTGGAACAAGTTACAAACATTTTGGAGTGAAAGGTAGTAGAAAATGGCAGATATAAATATAAATTTTAGAGATAAAGAAGATAAATATAAAAATATAGTTACTCGTATCAGATATGAGTTTGATAAAAGGGGCTTTTCTCCTATGTCATATAGTAAAGCATTTGATTTAGATAGATCAGCATTAACAAAAATATTATCAGGTTCTCTTACAGGTGAAAAAACTACACCAAGAAGTGGAGCTGTTAGAAAAATCATAGCTCAACTTAAGGCTGATAAGGTTTGGATAGGAAAACTTCCTTGGGAGGTATAAGATGGAATTTACAGAAAAGAAACTAGTTGACCTTTTAGACATAAGTCAACCAGCTTTATTTAAAGCTCTAAAGAAAGTTGATTATGAACTCAAACAAATAGAAGGCTCAACTAAAAAAGTCAAACACTACAAGCTAGAAGATTTACCTGAGCGATACATTGAAAAGTTAAAAGCAAAAGGTATAGAGATCGATGTTAAAAAAGATACTAACATTTCAAAAGCAAATTTCACACAAACTTATCTTTTGGCTACTCCTATAAAACAAAAAGTAGCTGTATTAAAGTGTAGATTGATTGAGTTTTATTTGAAACGAGATGGTACTTTGAATCAAAAAGATTGGTTAAAACAAACTTTAAAAAATGATATAGAGTTTGAAGAACTTGGAGCTGTATCTATAAAACAACTAAATGATTGGCTTGGTAAATACAATATTGCAAAAGCTAAAAAGTCGAATTTAGTTGAATGTTTTATAGATACAAGAGGTGCTAAAAAAGGTGTCAAAGCTTTAGATGAGATACAGCAAGAAACAGCGATACGATATTTTCTAAAAGCTAACCGTCCTGTTATATCTGAAGTACATAGAAATATGTGTCATACCTTTGGAGATACGATGCCTAGCTATGATGTCCTCAATAACTTTTATGCTCAATGGAAACATCAAAACCCAGTATTGTATGAGTTTAGTAAATCACCTGATTCTGCTAAGAATAAATATCTAGCAGCTTATGGAGATATGAGTGCTAGGGCGAAATATCGTAATCATTTTGTAGAACTAGATAGTACACCAGCTGATGTGATTTGTGATGATGGAAAAAGATATGCAATCATAGCTGCTATTGATGTACATACTAGAAGAGTAATTTTCCACGTAAGTGAAACATCAAGCTCCTATTCTATATCTCAACTTTTGCGAAAGTATATTTTAAAGCTGGGTATTCCTGAAAATGTAGTTATAGATAATGGTAAGGATTACACTTCAAATCATTTTCAAAGTATCTGTTTAAATCTTGGAATAAACATGGATGTAGTTCCACCATTTAGTGGAGAATGTAAACCACATGTTGAGAGAGTTTTTGGAACATTATCACGAGAATTATTTGAACAAATACCTGGTTACATTGGACACAATGTAGGACAAAGAAGTGAGATACAAGCTAGAAAATCATTTTCTCATAAAATCTTATCTCAAGAAAAATGGAGAGAAGAACAAAAGCATAAATCTAAAGAAGAAAAAGATGCATGGAGAGATGCTTGGAAGTTTAAAAAAGAAAACTTAGGACTAGAACTTACCATCTTATTGAGTCCTGATGAGTTGCAACTTTGGTGTGATAACTGGGCAAATAAGATGTATGAAACAAGAGTTCATAGAGGTCTGAAGTCTAAACCAATAGATAAATGGAATGCACAGATTACACCAGTTGAATCTATAGGTGATAAACGAATGTTAGATTTACTTTTAGGTGAAAGTAGTATTCGTAAAGTTGGTAAAAAAGGTATCGCTTATGATGGCTGTCAATATGCTCATATGGACCTAGTGGAATATACAGGTAAAGCTGTATTTGTTATGGCTCCAAGTGATTTAGGTTTTATTTTGGTTTATGATGAAAATATGCAGTTTATTTGTACAGCTGAAGATTTAGAGTTTATGGGTCAAGATAGACAAAAAGTCAAAGGTGCAAGACAAAAATCACTAGCACTTATGCGAAAAATGAACAAAATTGTTCAAGAAGTAGCTGCTATAAAAGATGTAACTATCATAGATAGAATCGAAGCAATACAAGAAGAGATAAGCACACCAACTATTGCAGTTACAAAACATACAGCAATGGTAGATGCCTTACTTGAAAGCTCACCAATTATTGAGGCTATTGATAAAAAAGCTTTAGAAAAGTCCAATAAATACGACTTCAAAATCAAAGATGAAAACAATCAACCAACAAAAGTATTGGCAAGTGGACGCCCTATATTTAACAGTATGTATGACCGATTTTTATGGGTGCTACAAAACAATGCTTGGACTGAAAAAGATGAGATACAAAGTAAGAAACATCCTGAGATGTTTAAGTTAGCAAAAGAAGAATTAAAAATATCATAAAGGAATTAAAATGGAATATGAATTTATATCAACAGATAATTATATAAGATGTTTAGGAGTTATTAAAGAGCTTCAGAACTTACCAAGTCACTCACATAAGATGGCTTTGTTTTATGGAAAATTTGGACTAGGAAAATCAATATCAATAGGAAGATTAGCAACGGAAGAAAATGCAGCATTAGTAAGAACTCTTGGAACATGGACACCCAAGTCTATGTTATGTGATATATGTTTTGAGCTTGGACTTGATGAGACAGGGTCAGCTTCTACTTTACAACATAGAATCATAGATGAACTAATAGAATCACCAAGACCTATAATTATAGATGAAGTAGACACCATCCAATCAAGTAAACATAAAGACTTACTTTTAATCATACGAGATATACATGATCTAGCTCAAACTCCTGTTTTGTTTACAGGGATGGAACAATGCATAAAACACTTTAAAAAAGATGCCCATTACTTTAGTAGATTTGTAAAAACAGTGAAGATTTTACCAAACTCCAAAAGTGATATTGCTAAATATTGTAAAAGTACATCTATAGGAATAAGTGAAGATTTGATTGATTATTTTCATATGAAGTATGCAAACTTACGACAAATAAAAACACTACTTATCAGGCTTGAAGAGTACTGTGAAAATAACGATTATGATAGTGCAAATATGGAGCTTTTAAAAGCCAGTCAAATTGAGAAACAGCATGACATCTAATAGTAAAAATCTAAGTATAGATGAAAAAGTATGGAGATGTATAAGAAGATATAAAAGGTTTATGTTCTCAGAAGTTGCACTTATAACTGGAGCTACACAAGAGTATCTATCTGATTTAATAGAAGGTTATGAAGCTGAGGGAATCATCAAGTTAAAAGATGAAAGTAAAACTATAAGTGAACGAGAATATACAGTACTTAAAAAACTTGATCTAAATGTAGGTGTGATTAAACATTCTAAAAAAAATCCTACTACAAAAAATCCTAAAGGTTATGGTCGAAGAGTGGAAGTGCATATCATAGAGCATCACATAAGTGTAAAAGATTATCGTAAATCTAAAGAATATAGACAACGAATAAGAGTAATTAAATTACTTCAAAAACAAATAGGTATGACAAAACTCAAAGAGTTAAGTGCTGTTAGCATTACAGCTGTAAGACAAATCATAAATGAAAGCTATCCAAGTCCCCAAAAGATGATGAATAGGATGGTTAAGAATCTTAACTTTGATATAGAAAAGTTAGGACAAATCAGAACAAATTTAGATGTAAAAGACTTTGTAAGAAGTTATCAAAATGGAAACAAGAAGTAAGATACTCAATCTACTTCAACAACAACTAGAAAACAAATCTCAAAATAAAATAGCAAAAGAGTTAAAAATAAGTGCATCAGCACTTAGTCAAATTATGGCAAATAAATATCCAAATCCTGAACATATATATCAAAAAATAATAGAGAAATATGAAGGTGTTGTTGAGATTGTTGGAGTAGGTACTAAACAAAGTGCAAAAGAAGTATTTGATGAAATAATGGAGGAGATAGATGGAGCTTAAATATATAGTGATTATGTGCATAGCTAGTTTTATATGTGGATTTGTAGCAGCTGAAATACTGCAATATAGAAAACAAAATAAAGGGAAAATATCATGGACAAAACAATAGGATCAAAGAGTATTAAAAAAGTAAGTAATAATGGATATATCATAAGAGTTGGAGCTGTAGCTTTTCAGTTAGATAACGAAGGAATCAAAGACCTTATTTATCTTCTAAGTGAAGCAGCTGGTTTAGTCATTGTAGAAGATGAAGATATGCAAAAGTTAGTAATGGCAATTGATCCTAATAATACAGTTCCGTTAAAAAGAACAACAAACAACAATATTTTTACAGGAGAGAACATCTCAACTGAAGATCTACTAGAACTAAATAAAACTTTGAAACATTCATAGAATCATCTTTTAAAGATGATTTTATTGAGTGCTTAATAGCCTCGTATCTTGCAAGATAAATTAATATAAAGGAAATGAAAATGGCAAACAAAAATGAAAATGGTCGTTGGATAAATAAAGATGGAAAAGCTGTCCATGAAGATATGGTACCTGTAGATAAACAACTAGAAGATGAACTTGTTGTTGGTTTAATAGGTGGAGCTTTAAGAGTAAGTAATGTGATTCAAGAATACAAAACTAATGCTTTTGAACAATGTTATGCATTCAATGATCTATTGAGACAAAAGTATGACATGGAAAGAATCACATCTAAAAGTGGAGCTGTTACATTAAAAAGTTTTGATGGAACTATGGAGGTTCAAATACAAGTTGCAAAGCTGATTACATTTGATCAGAAATTAGTACTTGCAAAAGAAAAAATAGATGAGTACCTGGACGAAAAAACAGAACATGCAGATGCTGAGATTAAAACACTTATCACGAGAGTATTTGATGTGAAGAATGGAAAGGTTGATGCTAAACAAATTATGAGTTTAAAACAGTATCCAATAACTCATCCAAAATGGAAAACAGCAATGACTATGATTGATGAAGCTACAGAGATAGCTGGTACAAAATCATATATAAGATTTAAACATAGAGCCAATGGTCAAATAGATGGAAGATTAGAACCTATCTTATTAGATATTGCAGCTCTTGATGTTATTGAAAAAGAAGTGGAGATAAAAGATGGAACAAATAAGTAAGAATTTTAAAAGATATGAGTTTGCGTGCCAATGTGGTTGTGGATTTAATACTGTTGATATAGAGCTGATTTTAGTACTAGAAAAAGTAAGAACACATTTTGATGAACCTGTAGTTATTACAAGTGGAAATAGATGTGAAGAGCATAATTTTAATGTACAAGGTTCAGATAAATCACAACATATCAGAGGTATGGCTGTTGATTTTAAAGTATTAAATGCTTCTCAAGATGAAGTTGCTGATTATTTAGAGTCAAACTATCCTGATAAATATGGGATAGGACGATACAACGGTCGTACTCATCTTGATGTAAGAGCTTTTAAAGCTAGATGGGACAAACGATAGTTTCATAGAGTTATGTCACCGACAGTAATGTCGGAGACATAGTTTTAGTGAGATTATCAGTACTACATAAACCTTTTAGAGGTTTAGTAGTATCGGCATTTAGTGCCAGAAAGGAAAATTATGAATAATATCAAGACTTTAATACAAACTACAAATATAAATATAGCAAACTGTGATGAAAATATCAAAGAAGAAAAAGAACAAAAAGAAGTATATAAACAAGTGTTAAAAAATGCGTATGCATCATGTAAGCATGATTTTGAAGAGGTACCATCTATGGGTGCAAGTATAGTTGAATGTAAAATTTGTGGATATTGGGATGGTGTGTAAGCCTTGCATATATGCAACTTTTAATAAGTGAATTTTAGATACAATACAAAATAATAAAGGGAAAACATGGAAGAGAAAAGCAAAAAACTACAAGTAACATTTAACACAGAGATGATTAAAAAGATGGAAGAAATCGCTAGTCAATTAGGTATGACACTTAATCAATATGTAATATATACAGTAACAAAAGATATTGACAATAGATTAAATAAGTAATCTAAAAAGATTAGAATTATAATCTTTTAATATTCTATTAAGAATATATTTGTAATACTTTCAGAGTAAAAAGACACTCTAAAAGGATTATAAATGAACTCAAATACACAAGAAACTCAACAAAATAAACAACTTACACGATTTGATTTTAATGACAAGATGGAAAGTCTTGCAACTAAAATGGCATTTATGTCTGATGCTATGATGTATTGGGATGTAAAATCCATAGGTATTGAAGAAAATACTCAATATGGATTTGGTCTAATTATGGAAGATTTAATCCTTGAAATGAAAACAAATGTGGAACAATTAGAAAAATAATAAGGAAATATTATGGTAGCTTTTTTAAATAAAATGGCTTTAACATCAGAAAAATTACATACAGAAACTGAGTTTCTAATACCAAAGTTTTTAGCAAAAAGAATGATAACAATGTTTTATGCTGATGGTGGAAATGGTAAAACATGGCTTAATTATGGAGTGGCTTCATACATATGTGATAATAACCTTGCAAAAATGGTTTACTATATGGATTTAGATAACCCAATAGATGAACTATCTGTTAGAAATGTCGAGGAACTTCTCTTAAATAAATATCATAATTTTAAATATTTACATAGAAGTGATTTAGAAGATACACCATTAGAAACACTTGAAAAACTTGCAAGTAAAGAGCATTCAAGAGGTCATGCCTATGAAGATGTAGTTTTTATTATTGATAGCGTTAGAAATGTTACCAATGTATTAAACAATGAAAAAGCTATGTATATGATGAATCTCTTAATGGATATAAGAGAAGCTGGTGCAACTATACTTTTTATTGCTCATTCAAATAAAGATGGTAAGAACTATGAGGGTAGCAACAATCTAAAGAACTCTGCTGATGCTATGTTTAAAGAAAAACTATTAAATAAAATTCATGGTGAAAGTCTTACTGTAAGTTTAACTGCTGAAAAAGAGAGAAGTGGTATAAAAAGCTGTGACTTTACTATTTGTACCAAAACACTTAAAATGACTGAAGCTAATCCAATATATTCAAGAATGAATCCATATGAAAAAGAGTTTACTTCTAAAGCTAAATCCAGTTTAAAAGAGAATGTTGATGGACTTAATAAAACACAACTATTGCAATCTATAGGTTATGAAAAAGATGATGTAACAGCTAGGGCTACATTGGATAAATTTACAGGTACATTTTGGAAAGCTACAAAAGATAAGAATAGATTTTTATATACTTTGTTATAGTTACAACTTCTAAAGCTATTGTTTAAAGGGTAGTTGTAGAAGTTGTAGAAGTTGTAAGAAAAATAGAAAAGGATAAATATGTTTAAAAATACACCAATATGCGAAATATGTAAGAAAAAAGAGGCAACTCATTTTTCATTAGAGCGACCAGATACTACAGACCATGAGATAATTAAGACAGAGGGAAAGTGGAGGTTTGTTTGTGCCGATGAAGAGGGATATAATGAAATGTATCATGCTTCTATTAAGGAGTTTTTTAAAAGTCCAATAGAAACTGTAGATTGGATGGCTCATCTCCATGAAAAAGGCTGGATGAATTGGGATAACTTTATGGATATGCAACATAGATTTAGAAAAGCTACTAATAAATAAAAATACTACAACCTCTACAACTTCTACAACTACCCTATAAATAAGGACTTCTTTAGTTGTAAAGTAGTTGCAATCAAAAGGACTCAAATGACAAAACCCCAAGAAAAATATAAAAAACAACTCATACAGAAAATTCAGATAAATAAGAAAAATGTATTTTTAGATGATGAAGAACGAAAAGAGTTTATACTCTCAAGATTTGGAGTAACATCCACTACAAAGATGAATATAGATCAACTCAAATTACTTTTAGATTTTTGCTATAGAAAAGTGAGTGATATTCCTTTGTACGAAAAGATTGAAGATAAAGATAAAATCACTTTTGTTCAAAAAGAAAAAATATGGATGCTCTGGAAAGAAAAAGCTAGAGATAAAAGTGAAGCAGCATTGCTCAATTTTGCTTCAAAAATAGCACAATATAACATTACAAGCCTTGATAATCTACTCAAAGGTAAAGCTACTAAACTTATAGTGGCACTAAATAGATTGCATTAATTCAATTAAACTAGTAATAAAATTTACTAGTTTATATATAGAATAAATATATTTTAATGATTTTTTCATGATTCCTCCTTTTTGTTTTACCTATAGAACCACTAAAGCGAGTCGTGAGCATGAAAGAGGTGTTTTTTATCTAAATAGATTACATAATGCAAGTTAATTTTAAGTTAATTTGCATTATGCAATACTTTTATGCTATCATTTCAAAAATCTATATGAAAGGTGTGTATATGTTATGTCCTAAATGTGCAGGTAAAACTAAAGTAAACGGAACGGTTAAAGGTGAGACTGTAGATAGATTTAGAATATGCACATCTTGTGGTTTTACATTTCAGACAGTTGAGGCTGTTACATTTGACAACGCTTGGAGAGATCATGCAAAAAGAGCTTACGACACAAATCATAAAATCGAAAATTACAGACAAGAAAACTTTAACTTCGCTAGTTGATGAGTTTATAAAACTTCAATCAATCACTACTAAAACTTACCTAGAATCATTTCTATCCGATTTACTTATCTATGTTAATAAAAACTTTGACAGTAAAGATAAAGATACTTTATTAACTATTGTTCAAAGTAAACTCAGTGAGTTTAATATCCCATTTGAAACAAAACAGTTAGAATCTATTTATGAAAAAATTGCATTAACTGCTAGTGTAGGATCTACAAAAATAGTATTTAATAAAACAGATATAAAAGCTATAGAGTCTATGAGAAAAAGTTTTTACTGGGTAGGAAACGAATACAATCAAAACACACAAGCTAAACTAACAGATGTAATAGAATCAGCATATCAAGGTGATGTAAATAGAGCTGATATTAGTATCTTATTAAAAAAAGAGTTCGAAAATATCATAGATGCAGATGTGAGATATTTTGAGGGCGTTGCAGATCATATTATAAATCAATCTCAAAATATAAGCAGAGTAAATCAAGCCTTAAAATATGATGTAAAATATTTCAAAGTAAGAGCGAGAATAGATAAAAAGACGAGTACAATTTGTAGATCTATGCATGGAAAAATTATAGAGGCATCTCACCTAGATAATCAAGTAGAAAATATTTTAAATGCTAAAAGTATAGGAGAAAAAAAAGGTGCAGCACTTTGGAGCAGTAAAGCAGTATTTGGTAAGCTAGATAAGAACTTCGGACTTCCACCTTATCATTTTAGATGTAGAACTGGTGTAGAACCCGTATGGATAAGTGAAGATATAATAGATGGTAAAATAGTTAAATATACTGATAAAAGAAAAGATGATATCATAACTCATATAGATAAAACAGGAGTACAAAGAAGAGTTGATGCTAAAGTATTTGGTCATTCTATCTCTTCTAAAGCTAGAACTACACCAAAAAGTGATGTGATAAGTGCATTAAATAGTATCAATGAAATAGCACCACATAGTGGATTTTTTAATAGAGCAGTAGCTAAAAGTTCAAATGGCTATTTTATGGTATTTGAAGCTGATAAGCTTATAACACTTTATAAACCAACAAACAGTAAAGGAAAGAGTAATCTTGACAATCATTTTAAAACAAATGCAATAATAGATAAAAAAGAGGTAATAAAATGGAACAATACACAATCAACTTTGGAAACACCTGGGCAATCGAAAACATTAACAATATTGATAAAACTATTAAACTTGATGAAGTAAATTTTGAATACCCCTTTGGACAATGTGAAATATCAGGTGGAAATATAAACTGGATATTAGATCATACAACACCAAATGATGAGATAATTGAAAAATGTACAAATATAGAATCTTTTAATAAAAAAGCATCTTTTAAAGTTTTGCTTTTAAAAAGTGAATGGATAGACCAAAACAAAGATTTTGAAGGAACATTTATAGATGCTTTGAAATTCATACAAAAAGAGTTTAATAATGAACAATGACGACCAAGCTATAAAGAACCTACTTTTTAGAATAGGTTCAGAAGTAGCTTCAAAAGCAAAAGACTTAGCTCCATACGATACAGGTAACTTGCAAAAAGATATCCAAGTATGGGATGAGAACATAGACAACTACGAGATATCTATAGGTAACTCAAAACTAACTCCTTATGCCCCTTTTGTACATTCTGGAACTGGAATCCACGGCAAATATAAAAGAAAAATCACACCTAAAAAAGGTAAAGCCTTAAAAACACCATACGGACTCAAAGCAAGTGTAGATGGTCAAAAAGCAAATCCATATCTTATCAATGGATTAGAAGAGTATGTAAATGGCGGTGGACTTAACCGTGCATTAAATGATACAGGTGATGATATAAGTGAAGAGGTATTTAAAAATATTAGTGAGTCTTTTAAGAGTATTAGTGTAGACTAAATTTAATAAAATAAAGGAAAAAAATGAAAAAAGATTTAAAAACATGTCTTACAGAGGTTGAAAATTTCAATAGTATTATTCAGTTAGGATTAAAAAAAGATGCTATGACCACTAGCTATGACTTAGATAAAATAAAAAGTACATTAGAAAAAATCAAGGAAATTATTCCTAGCTCTGACAGTGCAGTTTTACAAGTAACTGGTATTATTGACAGATTTGATGAAATAAACCCATCTGAAGATGGTTTCCCGGAAACAATTTCCTCTGCAGAATTTAAAAAATTAGGTAAAGATTTATCAAACTTGATTAATTTGATAAATAGAAGCAAGTAAAATAAGTAAGACTTTTAAAGACATCAAAGTGGGCTATAGAATAATAGCTCCACCTTTCCCTTCTTCATCCTCTTCTCCACGTTCTAAAATATCTAGCCTTTTAGCTGCTAAAGCTAAAGACCAAAACCTATCTGCATGACCATGTATATTTCTATCTGCATCATATAACATTCTTTTTAAACCAGCTTTTCTTTTGATAGCATGAATATCAGCAATGAGTACAGGATCGTTTGGAATGGTTATCAACTTCTCTTCAAACATCTTCTTTAAATTTAAAACCATAAACTCTTTAGAACTAGCTGTGAAGTATACGCCTTCAGCTTGGCTAGGAAATTCACTCTCCATAGTCTCAGCTATATCTCTTCCTATTCCTGTCATATCTATTCTGATATTTGACTTTTTAAATACTCTTAAATGATCTCTTAAAACTGTTTTTTGAGACTCAAATTTCATCTTTTCATATACATCTTGAATAGCAAGTGTGTATCTTTTCTCAACCAAATCCAAACAACTCAAACTTGATAAATCTTTTACACGACCTATATCATAACCACTCCAAAGTACATTTTGTAAATTGGGTGTATAGTAACTATAATCTTTAACACAAGATTTAATAAGTGATATAGGAAAGAAAGAACTATCATCATCTACAAACTGACACTCATACATCATAGCCCAGCTGTCTTCATCAAATAGGTCTTTTAGTATTTGAATATCTACATCAAGACCATCTTTAACAGCATCAGTAATAGTTGTAATATGCCTAGAAAACATATAAAATTTAACATCATCTACACAAAGCTTATGAAATAAACTATCCTGAACAAAGGGAGTACTTAAAATAGTAATTCTAGCTTTTGTTTCACCAGCTTTTACAGATGTAATAGATGGAATAAATGCTTCCCATATTCTTTTAGGATTTAAGTACCAAGCAAACTCATCCATCCAAACACTTCCTGAGAACCCTTGTATAGTTCTAAAGTTATTTGCAAAGATATAAATAGTAGCTCCTGAAGGTACCTTTATTTCAGAACTAGAACCACTCAACACGATATCTAATTTTTCAGCATGCTTTTGAATCTCGGCATACCACTTCAAAGCTTGTGTTTCAGAAGCTGAAAGTATCAGCTGATCCATACCACTCATAGCATCTACTAAACACTCACCACTACATCCATAAGTAGCACCGATTTGTCTACTCTTTAACCAAACTCTAAAACGACTAGTATCATGCATAAACTCTCTTTGATATTTATATAGACCATAATCTTCATCAAGCATCTTATCTCTGTATTCTTGAACTTCTTTAGAGTGGATGATATTTTGTTTTACTTTTTTGACTATTTTTTTAGACTTCTTTTCTAATCTTTCTTTTGATTTAGTAAGCATTGCTAACTTTCTGCTGTTTGCTTCTGTTGGAGCTCTTTTAGATAAAGTGGCTATTTGCTTATCAAGATTTTCTATAGATTCTTCATTTACATTTTTATCTTCACTTTTTTTAATCCATCCATAAAGGGTAGCTCTATTTTTGATTTTAAGGTCTTTGCAGATATCTGTGATACTTACACCAGCTTTTACTAAGTTAAGTGCTTCTTTTTTGAGTTCTTGTGTATAAGCCATTATTTAGCCTTTTATTTGTTTAGACGATACATTAATCGAATAAAAATAGTTTTGAGTTTTTAAACGGGTTTTAAACGGCATAGAAAACATATTTTATTTATTTCCTATCCCTAAAAGTTCTCTTGCTTCTGTTTGAGATACAATATCTCTATCTACAAGATTTGTAACAAGATCGCTATCATCTTTAAAGTTTGTTACATCAAGCTCTTCAATTTCTAAATCAATCCCTATATTTTTAAAGAATCCCTCAACTCTTCTTATTTTTGGTTTCATAACCACTTGGTTAAAAGAATGAAGTTGATCTATAAGTTCTCTTCCCCCACCCAGCCCACCAGCTGTCATAACTCCAGCTAATCTGGGAGGTACTCCATGAGCTGCTATAATTTCATCACGTCCTACATTTTTGAGTTTCTCAAAACTCATATCTTCAATACCATCAAGTTTTTCTAATCGTATTTTTGCAGGAGGAGTTCCCTCTTTACTTTTCCCTGTATACATCAAAAGTGATTTATGAGAATTTTCATAACCTTTGTAATTATCCGAAAAAAATGTCTTAAAAGCTTTTTGCTGCTCTACATTTGGTGCTGAATTTTCAAACACAATTCCAAAGCCTGGTCTAGCTCCATTTGTAAAAAAAGTACTATTATAAGTATCTGCTTGATTTAAAGTATTGATTTGTTTTAGAACTGTTAAATAATCAGGCTCTCCATAATACTTTCCACTAGGGCTATAATATTTTAAATGGTACCCATCAAGTTTTAGAGCATCATCATTTGTTGTAAGTTGATAGATCTCTTTGTCTTTATTTAACCTACCTTGATAACCCAATATATGATGAAGATGAAACTCTTTAGTAGTACCAGCTTTTTCCATGAATGCATTCCCATACATCTCTAAATCACAACACACCGCAAATAGAAAATCACTTATAAATTCAGATGATGGTAAATATTTATCTAAGTTTGTAGACTTCACTTGTGATAAAAGTCCAGCTTTTAATTTAATACTTCTTTGATGATAGACATTGAAATAGTAATACTTTAGAAGTCCATTAAAATCTATAAAAGGATTTATGGTTCCATTTGGACTTAACGTGTCTTTATCTATATATTGTTTTGATTTTGTAGCACCTTTTAGTATATGTTCATCCATCAAATTCCCTTCATTTCATACCACATAAACCTTTTAAGGTTCAGATACCCAATACTAATATAAAAGATTTTTTTAATCACTCTAAATACTCATATATGGAGTGTTTTAAAGTTTTGAAATTGTCATAATAGTGGAGTAAATTTAAAGAAAGGAACACGATGTCAGATAAAAAGAAAGCAACTAAACTTACTGATATATCTATTACACATATATCTTTAGTGAAAGCTGGAGCAAATGGGAAAGATATCATTTATAAGTCGAGTGAGAACGATCCATTACATCAACATCAAATAAAAATTTCTAAAACTGATGATGAAAAAGGTGTGATATATGGTGTAGTTTATGCTCCAAATCAAGTAGATACTGATGGAGAGTATACAGATGCAGATGAAATCATAAAAGCAGCATATAACTTTATGAAATCAAAAAACACTACAAATGTAGACAAATCGCATAGTTTCAATAATGAAAAAGCATTTATTGCTGAGAGCTGGATCATCAAAGAAAATGATTCTATTTTTCCTGAAGAAGCTTTAGGTTCTTGGGCTGTAGCAATTCAGCTTGAAGATGATGTTCTTAAAGAACAAGCAAAAACAGGAGAGATAGCTGGTATCTCTATGGCTGGAACTGCTACGAAAATAGAACCTGAAGTATCAAAAGCAGATGAAAAAAGTTTTTCTATGGATGATGTTTTAAATATGTTCAAAAAAATATTTGGAAGAACTTCAGTAGAAATAAGTGGTCATGTTTATAACGATGAAGCAAATATACACAAATCACAAGAAGGGGAAGAGTTGAAAAAAGAAGATGTAGAGAAAACTATCAAAGAAGAGATAGAAAAAAGTGTTAAACCTTTAAATCAAAAGATTGAAGATTTAGAAAAAGAAAATGGTGAGCTAGTAGAAAAGCTTAAAAAAAGTAAACAAGATGACACACCAGCTAAAACTGATGTAGAAAAAGCAAATTCAATAGAAGGAATTTTATAATGCAAAATTTAACAGATATTTTAAAAGCAAACACAACACCACAAGATGTAACACTCAGTGGAAATCTTACACCACAACAAGCAAGAACATTTATTAAAGCTATTGTAGATAGACAATCTATCCTAAAAGATGTAACAGTAGATATCTCTTCTAAACTTACAAAAGAAAGAAGCACTTATGATATTGCAAAAGGTGTATTAAGTAGACATATAAGTGGAACTGCTCCATCTACAGCTGCTATGAAAAAACTTGGAAAAATTGGGTGTAATCTTGATATGAGTAAAGGTGTATCTTTAAATGCAAGAATTTTACAAGATACTTTAAATGATAACAAAGATAATCCAAACTTTGATACAGAGCAGTTTGCAAGTTTTGCTGTTGCATTTATGAATGATTTAGATTATTTAGGAATTGTTGGTACAGATGATAATGCAGCATCTACAGCAGAATTTGAAGAATTAGCCAAAGGTTGGGTGCAAATTGCAAAAGATAGCTCTGATTCTAAAAAAGTAACTACATCTGAAACAGAGGTGGCTGCACAACTTCAAAAAGTAGTTGAAAATATTCATGAAGATTGTAAAGGTGGAAAAGCTGTTATTTATCTAAGTGCAGTTGATTATGATGCTTATCAATTAGAAGTATCTGAAGCTTATCCAAATAGTGGAGCTTTAATAAATGGTGGAATTAACTCATTTATGGGGTACAAACTCAAACCAAATGAAAATATGAAAACTGGCGAATTTCTAGCCACAGTTCCTAAAAATATGGTCTTTGGAATCTCAAATCAAATTGAGAGAACGAGATGGTATGACAATGAACTTTCTTGTTTAAGATATAAATTTGTTGTGTACTGTGATTATGAATTTGATATTCATAAATATGTAACTTTAGTGACATTTGTAGCAGCGTAAAAAGTACAATTATGGAATCAGTAAATATAGAAGATTTAAAGGGTTTATTCCCTTTGAGCTTAGAAGATACAGATATAACTCCACATCTTAATCGTGCAATATGGGATTATAATCATATTACTTTTGATGAAGAGATACAACAAATTGAAGTTATAGGTTCTAAGTCTTTATATTATCTTGCTCCATTACTTTTTATTGAGATGCAAAGTCGAGCTGAAGAGTATGCCGAATCTCTTGAGACATTTAAAGACGTAAAGAAGTTTCAAGAGTATTGGCTCAATCGTGCCAATAGTGCATTAAATAAAACAAATAATGATGATGAAAGTGAGATGTTGTGGGACAGTATATAAATGAAGATGAAGCTAGAAATGCTATCAAAAGTATTGTAAGTACACATACAACAGACTTCACACTTTTTACGCAAAAAAGAACAACTATCAAAACGGCATGTAAAGAAGTAGTATTTATAGCTATTTTTTTATATGAAGAAAATAATGAAGAGCTTTATAATAAATTTGTAAAAAATCATGTTCAAAATAATGATGGAATGAAGTTATTAAAAAGTGATACTTTTTTTGAAAATGGAAAGAAAAAAGAAGCATTTCATATTGAATGTGAAGTAAGAGGTGTGTGATGGAAGAACGAATTATAAAGCTTGAAGTTACACAAGAACATCATGCTCTAGAGATAAAAGAACTCAAAGAATCAAACAAAACATTAACAGAATCTTTTAGTTCTTTTTCTAAAAATATAGCAGCGATTAAAAACTGGATTATTGGTGGTGTTACACTAGCAATAATTCAACAAATAGGACTTATTGAGTTCTTAAAAAAAATCATATTTTAAAGGATATTAGATGGCAAACGAAAAAGTAACCGTAAAAGTTCTAAACCCAAAAGGTGTTAGAGATGAAAATCAAAAATTGGTACCAATAGGTAAAACTATGGAAGTACTTAAAACAACAGCAGATATTTTAGTAGAAAATGAAGCTGTTGAATTAGTTGAAGAACAAAAAGCTACAACAACTCAAATAGATAAAAAGGATAAATAATGGCAGATATAGAAAGATATATAGGTGGTGGAACGGTTGAATTAGCACTTTACAATGGTACTGGTTATGAACCATTTGTAGCTATTGGAGAGGTGCAAACAGCAACTTTAAAAATATCAAATACTTATGCTGATGGTTATAGTAAAGATGAAGGTGTAAAAAAGCAAGTAGACAAAGTACTTACTGAAACAAAAGCAACTACAGCATTTACAACACAAAACATGAGTAAAGACAATATGGCGATGGCTATGTTTGGTACAGTTGGAACTGAAGTTTTTGCTATTGGAGATACTTTACCAGATGGAACAACAGCAACAGTAGAAACTACACTTGATGTGATAAAAGGTGGAACGATTGCAAAAGTAGAAGGAAAAATTAGAATTATTGGTAAGAACTTATCAGGATCTAAAAACCCTGTGCTTGAAATACATCATGCTTTTATCACTCCTAGTGGAGATGTTAGAGATTATTTTGCAGAAAAACATGCAACTGTTGGTTTTGATTGTGAAATAGTTAAATTAGATACTGAAGATTCTCATTTCAAAGAATACTTCATGGCAAAAGCGTAAAGGATTAAAAGATGAACTTAAAATTAGATAAAAACACAAGAAAATTTATAGATGTAGAGATCGAATTAGATAGTAAAAAATTAAAATTCACATACTTTGAAAAAGTTACAAAACAAATTAAAGAGATGAAAAAATTGTCAAAAGCACCAGGTACAAAGATGTATGAAATTGATGAATTATCATTTAAACAATTTTTTGATAATTTCAAAGGTGAAAAAGAAGAGATTGAAGCAGTAAAAGAATTTTATGAAGAAAATGGAAATTTTTATGACTTCATAAATCTTTGTGATGAAGAGATGGGAAAGCTCAAGAAGAAAGCATAAAGAGTGTCATAGCTTACATAAAAACACTTGGAAAAGATAACGGAATATTTTCGTATGAGTTAGAAACTAATTATGAATATATTTTGTTTGATATATATCAAACATCTCTAAAAAACAATGGATTTGGGGTAGAGATAAGCTATGAGATAGTTAAAGATTATTGTAAAAAATATAAGTTTGATTCTATAGATATATATAAAATCATGAAAAGAATACTAAGTAAAGTTAATAGTACTACATAAATCTTTTTAAGATTTAGTAGTATCGCCATATAGTGGTAGAAAAGGTGATAGTAGATGAATAAAGAATTAAAAATCAAAATTAAAGTTGACAAAGATACAGGTGCTGTAAAAGTTGTCGGTGATGAATTTGATACATTAAATACTAAAACCAAATCTGCATCTATAGGGATAAAAGATGTTACAAAAAGTCTCGGTGGTATTGCTGCTGGTGTAGGTTCTATATATCTAATCAAAGAAGCATTTGAATTTGCTATAAAAAGTGGATTTTCTTTTAATAATTCTTTAGAACAATCAACTCAAGGGCTTACAGCTCTTACTGTTGCTACTAGCTCAAATATTTCAGCTCTTGGAAAACACTTAACTTTAACAGATAAATACTCATTAGCAACTATAGAAGCTACAAAATCTGTAAAAGATTTACAAAAGATAAATGCAGATACTCCACATTCTTTAAATCAAACAAACCAAATTTATAAAGCTATGTATGTATCTATGAAAAAAGCAGGTGCATCAAATAGTGAGATGATAAATATCACAAAAAAGATGTCAATAGCAGCAGGTAGTGCAGAAATAGAATTTAATTCACTTCTTGCTGGTGTTGATGGACTTGCAACTGGAACTGTTCTAGCAAATAGCGACTTAGGGAGATTTTTAAGTGGACTTGGTCTTACAAATCAAGCTTTAAAAGAATCTGATGATGTAGTAAAACTTTTAGAAGATAGACTAAGTCAATTTAAAGCAGCAGATACAATGAATGTCGCTGTATCAAATCTTACAAATTCTTGGGATCAATTAGCTGGAACTATGACTGAAGATATATTTGAAGATGTTAAAGAAGGTGCAAAAGAATTATCTGGATTTTTAGATGATTTAAATAAAGATGTAAAATTATTGAAATATTGGTTTGCTGAACCAGCAGATCTTAAAACACTTGATGATGTAGAAAATAAAATTGCAGATGTAACAAGAGCTCTGTCTGAAAATAACAGCAAAATAAAAGGTTCTTTTTTTGAAGATTTAGGGAATGGTAGAATATTTGGCGAAACTCATTATAAAAAGAATATTAAAGAATTAAATGAAGAGCTTACTAAACTTATTAAAAAAAGAAGTGAATTAATAGAAGACTCAGAAAAAAACAAAGATTCTTTAGTAGGTTCATCTTCAAATAAAAATACAGATAAAACTGTAAAACTAAGCATAAAAACAACTATGGATAGTGCAGCTAAAGAGTTTTACGCTCAGCAGGATAAATTAACTACTATAGAACAATCATTAAATATAACTATAGAAGATGATCCATTTTATGAAGTATCTTTAAAGTATGCAAATTTAAGAGATACTGTAGCTTTAAATCCATTACATACTCAAGTGCAATTAGATCTAGTAGATGATGCATTGATTAATGAAATAAGTATTATAAGTGCAAAAAAGATAAAAATAGAAGCAGAATTAGAAATAGCAAATCTTGATAGTATGGACTCTATGACTGATTTACTTGACTTGCAATCCTCTTTAGCAGATAGTAGTGATCGCTGGGCTACAAACATCAAAGGAGTAAGTGGAGCATTACTTCAAGCTGGAAAATCATTTTCTGATATAGATAAAGACAAAAAGAAACGTGAAAGTGCAGATTTAAAAGCACAAAAGAAATATGCAAAAGCATACCTTGAAGCAAATGGAGATGTATATAAAGAAAAAAAAGCATCATCTGAATTTGATGCTACACAATCAAAAATAAGAGAAAGTGAAATGGATAGTTATATCGGAGCATTTTCAAATCTTTCTGCTGCAGTTTCAAGCTATGGGGAACAAAGTTCAACAGCAGCTAAAGTTGCAATTGCTGCCGAGCAAGGTTTAGCAGTAGTACAAGGTGTACGTGCTGTTATTAGAGCATGGGGTGATCCTTATCCTTTAAATCTTGTAACAGTACCTTTAACTATGGCAGCTGTTGGTGGATTGCTAGGACAAATTGGAGCTAGTGGTGGTGGAGGTGGTTCTGCTCCTAAAGTTCCACAATCTGAAATAAATCAAGTCGGAATAGATAACCATTTTGAGCCTATGTTAGAAAAAGCGGATATCCAAATAGACCTGTTGGAAGCGATTAAGAAAAATGGTAGTGCAGAACAACTGACAATCGAAAAAACAAAAGTAGAATATGACTATGCTATGGCTACATACATAAATGAAATGACTTCAGATTTTAGAGAAGAAAAAGGGCTTCAAGGTCGATTAGTATCGAGATATGAAACACCTGAACAATGGGAAAATTATTTAAAACTTTTCGACAATCTAAATAGTAAATTTGGTGCAGACTTATGGACTTCTACAGAAAGAGAAGATGGTATTAAAGGGGAACAAGACGCAAGATTAAACAAAGATTTAATTCAAAGTAATGAGGACTTCTTGCGATATGTCGGTGTACTTTTCGACAACAATGCAGGATTTCTCGTAAATTGGGGTAGCGGAAATAATACAGCCGAAGAAAATAAGCTTTTAGGTGTAGAGAGAATTTTTGAAATGCAGAACCTAATGGCGGATTTTGCAAAAGGTTCTTTCGGCTCTTTGGAAAGTTTAGTTGACTATAAAGAAGATGTAGAGGATATGTTTGACTCTATAACAAATACTAGTAAATATGCAGAACTAGAAACTAAAAAAGCATACGAAACTGTATCTTCTCTTATAGGGGATAAAAGCTTCTCGTCTTTTATAGAAGAAAATATTTCTCTTATTAGAGAATTAGAAAACAGTTTTACTAATGCAGAATTAGAAAGTTTATTTTCTACAAATCCTAAAGATTTCTTAAAACAACAAGATACACTTTATAAGCTAAACACACAACTTGGAACAGCATACGAAACAAACGATAAAGGACTTAGGGAGCTTATCAATAGCATGGATAGCTTTGAACTAGTAGCAGAAGCGATGGAGACTTCTGTTAATAATATAAACTCTTTTGTAGATAGTTTTAAAAACGATGAAGAGTTATTAGGAGATATGGCTTCAAATTTGGGTGTAGATGTTGCAACAAATATAGAAGAATTATCTTCACTATTTGAAAAGTTAGCTTCTGATACAGTTGGTTTAACAGATGCAGAAGCTGAGTTATTGTCAGCTAATAAATCTATTATTGAACAAACAAATGAATATGCAGATTCAATTTCTACACTTGAAGGTGTATTTACATCTTTAGAAACAACAATAGATAAGTTACGTGGATATAGTCAAACAGCAGATGTGTCTTTAGCTAAATTTTATACTACTTTAAATACTGCTAAAGATTTTGATATAACAGATGAGGATGGATATGCATCTGTAATAAAAGACTTGGTATCAAGCTCAAATATCTTTAATAATACTGATCTATTTACGAGTACTGCAGATATGACTTATGCTCAGTTATCAGCTGCTAATCAATTAGAAGATTTAGAAATAGATACTAGAACTCAAATAGATTATTTAGCAGAGATCGAAGAAAATACAAGGATGACTTATGAGTCATTACTAGCTCAACTCAGTGATATAGGAAAATCTCTAGTTACAAATTCAACAACTTCTTCTAACACAAGAATACCTACAAACGAACCTGTGTTATCTGAAAGAGAACAATATGTAAGAAGCTTATATCAAGATATTTTAGGAAGAGAAGGAGAGTTAACAGGTGTTGACTATTGGACAAGTAGTGATTTAACACGAGCTGAAATATCAAGCGGATTTTTAAACTCTGATGAGTATTTAAATAATAAAAAATATACAGCATTTGCAGAAGGTGGATTAATAAAAGGTGGACAAGGTGGAGTTTTTGGTCATATTGGTGAAGAAAGTCATGATGAACTTATCGTACCACTTAAAAATGATCCACTGCATATGAAAAAACTTTTACAAGAGATCCAATCTTTAAAGAATGAAGTTAGAAAAATGAGAGAAGATAATAATCATCATTCATCAAATATAGCAGAAAATACAAGAACAGGTAGGTTCAATAAATGAATTTTGCAGAGTTAAAAGAGGAAGTTCTAAGTGTAGAGCATGAAGGAATCACTTATCAAAAAACTATCTATAAAAATGCAACAACAATTACAGGTGTAACAGATGAACAATATCCAGAATATTCTGAAACGCAGAAATATTTACATGGTGATAATGTAATAGTACCTGAGCTAAAAAGTATTTATAGAAGCACTATCGGAACTATAGAAGAACCAAATGTAGGAAATTTTCCATGTCTTGAAAATAGTGAAAAATGGGTTTGGTTTGGTTATGTAAATAGTGCAAATATGTTTGCTTTAGATGAAAATATAGGAGCAAAAACAGTTGGAACTGATGTAGTAATGACTATGGACTTTAACCAATGTAATATCTTATCTTTTGTTGATTGTAAATTTCATCTTTTAACAGTCTCACAAAAATGTAATACAACACAGGAGGTAACAAAATCTGTAATAAGTGGAAAAGATATTAGTTTTGATGATTTTGCTGAGTATTGTTTCAAGCCTACAAAGCAAAAAAGAAAAGTAATATTGGATTTGGAATGGCTTCCTAGTAGTACTGTTACTTTAACTTTTACTGGAGATATGTCTATAGGAACTTTAGGTATTGGACGAGAAGAAGAACTTGGGTTTAATATAATCGGAAATCTTTTAACTTGGGAAAGTCAGAGTAAGTTTGATGTTAATCAATTTACTGGATTTAGAACTGTACTTCGTAAAGGAAGTGTAAGAGTTTTAAGTGCTGAATTAATAGTTGATACAAATAATTTCAACTCTACAGCAATGAGAGCAGATGAGATATTTGATAGGTATATGCTTTGGATACCTACTAAAAAGGATGTTTTTGCAGAAAACATTGATATTGGGTATTTAGAAAACTTTTCAATGAAAGCCAACAATCAAAGCATACCAACACAATGTAAAATAGTAGGAGTACCAACGAAATGATAGAAACAAAATTAACAACATTAGCAGTTTATGAAGGGGTAGTACCTGACAGATCAATACAGGATGATAATACAAGAGCATTAGCCGTATGGAGTTTTTTAAAGTACACTTCAAATACATTGGCAACAAATATAAATGAAAGTTTTGTTCCCAAAATAAATAAAATAAAAGATGAAGTAAACAATACTGCTGAAGATATCAATACAAAACACCAGGAAGTGGTAGAAGCCTCACAAATTACAGTAGCTGCAAAAGAGAAAGTACTTGGGGTAGTTTCAATACTCCCTGAAGGAACTGTTAATGATAAAACTATATCAGCAGCAGATACATACAGTAGTCAAGAAATTGAATCTAAACTATCACAAAAACAAAACTTAGCACAAGCAACAGCAACAGCATTATACTTCTAGTATAAGAACAATTAAAAAACAAAAGGAAAAACATGACACATACAGCACCATTCGCACAAATACCAAAAGTAAATACAGCAGTACTAACATTAGCTGGAATAATTACAAATGATACACCGACAAATACTGAACTTATAGCAACTGCTGGAACAGATGGAGCATTACTCACAAAAGTTACAGCAATGCCACGTGCAACAACAACTGCAAATCCATTATATTTATTTGTTAGTCAAGATGATGGAGTAACAAAAAGATTAATTGATAGTGTTTTAATGGAAGCACACACAGTAGATACTTCAACAGCTATACCAGTTACAACCTTTTCCGATATTAGTCAAGATACACCAATAAGACTTGAATCAAATGAAAAACTATACGTATCTGCTGGTGTTGCATTAGCAGATGGAATAGTAATTACAGCACGTTTAACGGATTTTTAATATGAATCAGTTAGGAAAATTAAAGCCCAGTGTTGGTGGTGGATTGGGTGGTTTGCCGAGTAGGAAAGAAAAAAATGTTGAAACATATAAGGAAGAATTTTCTTTTTATAACACAAATTGGATTACTGGAATATCGAATGGGTTCATAAACGATGTTAGAGCTTTTACTGTAGATGAGGAAAACAAGATAGGATATGTTTTGTCTACAGATATTAATACTATTGTCTCTTTGGATTTATCAGACTTGACAAATATTCAGGTACTAGATACTTATACAAATACGACTCTTCTTTGTCATACAGATAACTCTGCTTTGGCATTAGATACAGTAAACAAAGTCTTATACTGTACAGCTAGGTCTTCAAATACTTCAGCTTATTATTTTTTAGCTATTAGTGTAGTTAATCCTCGTAATATGTACTTACTTTCATACTGTGGAGGGAGTAATAAATATCCAGGGAGGGACATTGTACTTGATGTGGCTAGAAAAACTGCTTGGACTAACTCTGTGGTTTCAGCAGGTAGATTCTATTCAATGGATATATCAAATCCTTTGGATGTAAGTGTGCGTCATGAATATATAAATAATGAAATGGATGCAGCAACAGTCATGTCTTATGATTTAGAAACAAAACGTATGGTAGTACTAAGTCCAGATAGTCAAACTGTAACTCTGTTAGATGTGTCTAATATTTATAAATCAACCCTTATAGCAAGTAAAATATTAGGCTCGACAACAGCTTGTATTATATACAAGAATAATACTTTGCTAGTACAATCTAATGATACTATGTATGTATATGATATATCTGCTAATAGTTTTAATTTGATAACGACAGTAGAGCTAGGTTTAACTGCATATTCTTATCACATTATAGACGATTTCACTATACTCTGCGTAGGCTCATCTTCAGTTATTGTAAACATAAGAGATATGTCAAACATTATGGTTACAGAATCTAAAATAGGAACTGGTGCAACTAATTTAAGTGGTACACACTATATAACCAATGATAAAACTTTAATGTCAGGGTATCAAGACAAAGTGAGTTCATTAAAACTATCAAATATCTATATAAAGGATAAATAATGAAAAAAATAAACAAAATAACAAAAGAGATAACAAACGCAAAATTACCAAAAAGCTTAAAAGGTTTAAAACAAGAATCATTAAATGATTTAAGCTGGACTGATGAAAGCTTAGGTTTACAAGATTTTGCATTTTGGAAAGAAAAAAATATAACAGAAGCTTTTGATAGTGCTACACATAAACTAGATGGAAATGAAACATATACGCTTGATGAAGATAACTTTTTAGTAAATGTATCTCAAAAAGTTGTAGAAAAAACAGCAGAAGAGTTAGAAGCTGAGTTTAAAGATACAGTTCCAGCATCTTTAACTATGAGACAAACTAGACTTGCTCTGCTTGGTGCAAATTTATTAGAAACAATCGAAACTGCCATCAAAAACGGCACAGATGAAGCGATGAAAATAGAATGGGAATATGCAGATGTGGTTAGGAGAGATTGGGATAGTTTAAATGCTATGGCGAGTGGTTTAGGGATGAGTGAACGACAGCTAGATAATTTGTTTATCGCTGGAGGTGAGTTGTGATAACTAAAGCAATAGAACTGGAGATATAAAATGTTTAAATTACTAACAATATCAAAAGATACAATCTCTAAATTATCAGCAAGAGATGGCTATGTATCAAAAAAAGACTGCAATGGTTGTGGAGCTGGATGGAATGCAAAACTTGTACCTGATACTATCTATTTTTTAGATATTAAGCCAATATGTTGTCGGCATGATGATCGCTATGAACATGGAATAACACAAGAAGATAAAAAAATAGGAGATGATGAGATGTTGGATAATCTTATCACAGCTATTAATGCAGTTGATAAGTGGTATTACCCAACAAAACTAGCACGAAAAAGAGCAATGACATACTATAGCTTTGTAGAAGATCATGGAGATAGTGCATTTTATAAAAAGGAAGAGAAATGAAAAAATTATTATTAGTAGGTGCATTATTTGCATTTTTATTAAGTGGGTGTGCTACAACAGTAGGGCAAAAGATTTATGATAATAGAGTGGTTGTATATAAAGTTGTTAAAAAAGGTGTGACAATATTTTTAACAAAAGAAGAAATTGCAGAACTAGAGTTAGATAACGCAAGTACATTTATAGAGTATGCATATACGTTGGATAAGCAGGGAAAGCAAGTTGTACCTGGGGAATTAAAAAACAATTTTTAAATTTAGTATGTAGGTGGTAATTTCCACCTACGAATAAAAGTTATTCACACGTTACATCAAGCATATATACTTTTTTACTTTGACTATCACTAAAGCTACCAGTTGCTTTAGTAGAACTAGATTCAGTATTTGAAACCTTGTAAGTTGTAAACCCTTTTTCAGTACATAACTCTTTAGCTCTTTTATACGCGAATTTTGTTATTTTATTTTGATCTTCATAGGACCCACCTGTATAAGTAACTTTATATTTATTTTTTCCTATTTCAAAATCTGAATATCCAACTTTAGCATCATATGTTCCTGCTAAACCCACACCGTACTTTTTATATGCTACTTGTCCACAACCGATAAACATTCCGCTAATAATCACAACACTTAATAACTTTTTCATTATTTTCCTTATTACTTTAATTTTTAATCTAATAGCTACTTAGCTATCCCCTCTATCTGTAAAACCTTATCTTTTACATCTTCATAACTTTTGGCTTTGATGTAGTTTTTTAGCCAACTTCTTACCCATGCAGGTATCGGTCTATCAGTATCATTCCATTTTCCAACAGTCGTATATTGAATACCTGATAAACTAGCAAAGTCTTTTCTTGATAATCTATTTTCTTTTAAAATAGAATCAAATTCTTTTTTATCCATATTTATCCTTTATGTCTAAAGAATTATAATAAATTTATCCTAAATGGTAAATTAACTCTTGACATTTATTCCTAAATGGTATATAATTCTTCATAATTTTACCAAAAAGGATAAAAATGACAACAATTGTAAAGAAATTTGAAGATGATATAGAGTTAAATCTTATAGTAGATGAAACTCATCAGTTTTTGTTACCAACTAAAGAGGTAGCACTTGGTTATGGTGTAAATTCAAGTACTGTAAGAAGTCATAAGAATAATAATAAAGATGAGTTTATTGAAAACAAACATTTTACCAGCGTCCAAATTATGGACGGCGGGATTCCTAGACGACAAACACTTTGGACAAAAAGAGGATTAGTAAGATTAGGATTTTTCATCAAAAGCCAAAGAGCTAAAAAGTTTAGAGACTGGTGTGAGGATCTTATAATAGCTGAACTCAATAAAACTTATGAACCAAAGATAGTAAAAGAGATACCTATAGATGAAGATATGATGAAGTTCTATTCTCAATATGGAGTGTTCAATCCAAATGCAGAATTTTATATAGAACATATGGGATTTAAAGCTTTAGCGTATGCAGATAGTAAATATGGTTTTATAGTATCTACTCCAGAGTTAGCAAGGCTTATGGGTGTTAAAAGTTCAACACTTAGAGTACTCAAAAAATACCATGGAGATAAGCTAGTAAAAAATAAACACTTTGTAAAAATAGGTCATGTTACATGGTGGACACGAATCGGTGCTGGTTGGATAGGTCTACATAATCGTGATGGTAGCTTCGGACAGTACCTGTTAAGTGGAGAGCTTGATAAAAAGCTAGATATGGAGTCTCAATACTTAGATATGGAATCAATGGCACTACTTGACAGAGTAGCCCAATTATCAGGAAAGGAAATAATATAATGGAAAAAGTACAAAAAGTTGCAAGTGGGTATGTAATACCAGAAGAAACATATTCAAAGATTTGCAGAGAAATGGCAGATACAAGTGCAAAACTTATCTTTATAAAAAGATCATTATCTTTAATGGAAGAACATATGTGGAAAGAGAATGAAGGTATTTATGGTTTAGATGCAATTATAAATGACATTATAACTACATGCGATAATACTTACAATCAACTCTCAAATTAATAGAAAGAGTAAAAAAGGGTGTTAAATAAGTTTTAGTTTTGTTTTTAAAAGGTTAGTTAGTACTTGAAATGTTTATTTTTTAAGGCTATTTTAATATAACTATTTGCTTTTAAAATGTGAGTGAAAAGGGTGAAAATAGCTATATTTTAAGGTGTATTAACATTTCATAAGCAAAATTATAACATTTTAAAAGCGGTTCCACAAATATCTTCTTTGTTTTCAAAATAATCATAAATACTTCCCTTAGATACACCCGCTGTTTTTGCTACTTCTGCAATAGTGAGTTTTTTAATCCCTTTTTCAAGTAATAAATCATTGCAAGAAAGTGCAATATCTCTTCTTTTTTGTACCTTATCAACAATAATTGCCATAAAACCTCCAACTTTTAAATGAATGACGGTCATTCATTTATTTTTTGTATAATATTATGTTATTACTTAAATGGAACTTTTAATCAAAAGTTAATATATCAAAGGTACAAAGAGATTTTAAAATTACCTTATTCTTCAAAAGGTAAAGATATTATAAACTCTGCACCTTTATACTGAATATTATCTATTTCATATTGTACATTTTGAACAGTGATAGTACCAGACATATTAGTAATAATTTGTTTACTCATATATAAGCCAATACCTGTTCCTTCTTTATCATTTTTTGTTGTAAAATAGGAATCAAATACTTTGTCAATAATAGCATCAGGTATCCCCCCTGCATTATCTTTTATACTTATAGTTACGTAACTTTCATTTTTTTGAACATCTACAAAAACAAGCCTTTTCCCACTTTTTAATTTAACAAGTTCATCTTTTGAATTTGAAAATATATTTAGCATAACTTGTAAAAGTTCATTTTGATATCCATAAGCAATAATATCACTCGTATTTCTCATTAATTCAATATTATTATCCGTAAATTGAAAATTAATTAAGCTAAATGTTTTAGTAAAAACATCTTCTATTTTAAAAAGTTTTTTTTCTTTATCAGGTCTGAAGAAATTTTTAAAATCATCGATAGTAGTAGATAGATGATTTACTGCATTTTCAATATTACTTGTAAACTTTTTAAGCTTCTCTTTTGAATTTGTCTTATCATTACCTTGGTTAAATTGAATTAGACTATTTGAAACACTTATTAAACTTAATGGTTGTTTCCATTGATGTGTAATATTACCAATCATCTCACCCATTATAGCCATTTTAGATTGCTGTATAAGTTGATGATCCTTTTCTATTGTTTTTCGTATCTCATCGTTTAAATTAGTTCTATACTCTTCAAATCTATTTTTTATTATTTTTGAGATATAAAAAGAGATTAAAATAAAAACTATTGTTATGAAAAGACTGACATATATTATCTTTTTTAATGATTCTTTATTTGTTGTTTCTAAGCTAAATTTTCTTTTTTCTATCTCTTTTTGTAACGCATCAGTATAAAAGCCTGTACCTATAGCCCATCCCCAATCCTTAAATGATTTAATATACGATACTTTTAAATTACTTTCAATATTATCAAAAGGTCTAACAGAAGATTTATATGTTAAATATCCTTCTTTATTTTTTACACTAAGATCAATTATCTCCTGAACAAGAAGTCTTCCCTCATTATCTTGATAGTTTATCCTATTTTTTCCAACAAGCTCTTGTTTGTAATGTGATAAACATGTACCATCTAAATCATATATAAATATATAACCCTTTTCTCCATATCTCATTTTATTTATTCGTTCAAGTACCTTTTCCTTTAATTCTTCTTCAAAGTCCTTAAGATACTCACCTGTCCCAATTGCAACATTAAAGGGCTCAAAGTATTTATAAAAACTAATTTTTTTGTATGATTTTTCTTTATTTCCAGACTTATACCAATAATACGTATCATACGCTTCAGTTTTATTTTTAATAGTATCTACAATTTTATGGACAAATTTATACCCTTTTGCATCTTGAAAATTTGAAAGATCTTTTCCCTCTAGTTCTTTATTTAAAGGTTGTAAAATTTTGATTCCATTAATATCATCCATAAAAATATACCCTCTACCTTTATTGTAGATTATTCCACCCAAGGCGTTTTTTATAGACTCTAAAATATATTTTTGAGAATGATTATGATTTTTTTCTAATTTTACTTCATTAGAAAACATATTTGTTGCAATTTGATGTGCTTCATATACTCTATTTTTTATCTCTTCTTTTAAAAAACTTTCTGAATTTTTCTTTTCATCTAAAATATACTGGTATACCTCTTCAACTTCTTCTTTAATTCTTTGCTTATTATCTAACCAAAATACTTCTTCTATATGTTTTACTTCCGCTTCAAAAGTTTTTTTTCTATCCTCTAAAGTAATTTTTGTAATTATAAATGATAAAGTGAGTACAAAAAGAATTGGTCCATATTTAATAAAGTTTAAAATAGATTGTTCTTTTTTCATATTGTCCATATACGTATATCCAGTTAGTTAAATTAATATATTTAATTATGTCAAAATAATACTTCTTTTTACTTTAATTAAGGGATATTTATTTTCACCACAGATGAAAAGTTAACTTAAGTTTATTACCCTATTATTTCAATCCAAATTTTACACAAGGAAAATTTTGTCTGAGAAAATATTAAATGAAAATATTGCATTAAAAATAAGAAAAGAACAAGCACTTCAACTAAATATTACAATAGATGAAAAGATGACTCAGGATGTGATTGAACAGAAAATCATTCATGAATTAGATGAAGGTATGAAAGATTTAAAAAATATTTTAGATGAGATAAGTTTTTTAGAAAACTAGTTTTTATACGCTTCTATTTAGGTATTTTTACATACCTATCTACTTTATATCCTATCCCTTTATAATTTTGAATAAAATCTTCTTTTAAAACTTTTCGTAAACGACTTAATTCTGTACGAATAGTTGCATCACTCACTAAATCTGATCCCCAAGCATATTCTCTAAATAGATCAAAATTTATTATCGTTCCTAAATTTTTACATAAACACTCTATAATATGAAACTGTTTTTTTGTAAGCGGTTGCACAACATTTTTATATAAAAGTTTGTTCTCTTTTCGTATATAGCTATAATTTGGACTCAATAAAATATGCTCTCTTCGTATATTTTCTATTTCATACGATAATTTTTGTAAACGGTATCCTAATTCTTTTATATGAAAAGGTTTTTTTATATATTCTGAACCACCCATATCAAATGCTTTTGATATTGTTTCTATATCAACTAAACTACTTATAAACATAACTGGTGTTGTAAAATTAGTACGTTTTAAATCTGCATATAATTCTAATCCATCTAAGGTTTTATCATCAATATTTAATATAAGTAAATCATAAAGTGTATCTACTAAATAGTGCTTAGCATCTTGAATATATAAAGACGTTACACAATGATGTCCTAAATTTGTTAAGTATTCTTTTATTGTATTTTGTAGTGTTGGATCATTTTCTAATAATAATATTTTCATTTAGCCTCACTTATATTTTTCGTATTATAACATTTTTTTATTTAGTAAAAATATATTTTAATTTAATATTTTAATTAACCCTGTCAAGTTTTCAATTTTACATAAAGATTTTGAGAAATCTTGAGTTTTAGTAAACTCATTATGAACAATAACACAGTCTATTCCTGCCCTATTTGCAGAGATAAGACCACGTTGGGAGTCTTCTATGATGATGGTTTCCTCTTTTGTAGCACCAAAAAGTTCTAAACCTTTTAAATAAGGATCTGGATGTGGTTTAGAACGTGGATAATCCTCTACACATAAAACAAACTCCATAAATTCCGTTATACCACTATTTTTATGGATAATTTCAAAATCTACTCGTCTTGATGTAGTTACTATACCCATTTTATATTGTTTTTGTAACTCTTTTAAAATTGTGTGTACATTTTCTATCGCTATATCTTCTGTTCGTAAATACTCTTGATAATACATATCTCTTTGATTTCGAGCTATAGTTTTTTCTGTATCACTTGCATTTTTTGCAGCCACCCACACTCCCTCTCCTGCTGTCATAATATCCATATATTCTTCAAACTCTAACTCTACATCAAAAAATTCTTTTAACGCTCTTTTACTGGCTTCATAGTACCAGATTTCTGTTTCGACCAATACCCCATCGTTGTCAAATAAAATATATTTTTTATCCATCTTCTTTTGTAACCTTTTATTTATAGCAATAGTATAACATATTTTAGACTACCTACGAATAATATGTAATCTATTCGCTATAATACACCAAATTATAATTTATACCAAAGGCAACAATATGGCATTACAAAAGTGGGAAGTATTTCAAAACCAAGCAACAGATTTTTTAAGTGATTATTTTGATATTCACTGTGCAATGGAAGGTGGGTTTGACGCTACAACTTCAGAAATAACAGTAAGAGATACAAACAGAGTTATCACAACAATAGAAGCAAAATTTTGCCCTGCACAAGCAGGACAAATTATATTGTTAAATGATGGGAATAAATTTACATTCTCAGATAAGAGTAAAAATAGTTCAAATACCTATACACAAGAGATCATCAAACATCTAAATACAAACTATGATGCCTTTCAAGGAAATAGTTCAGCAACTATTCCTGTATCTGATATCAGTTACAGTACACTATACAAATGGGTAAAAGCAGTTTATAGTGAAAAAAATGTAGAGTGGCTCATAGCATCAAAAGAGTTTTGTAATTTAACTGCTAAAGATACACTTTTAGCACCATTAGCTGAGATAGAAAAGTATTTTGATATCAGTATCACATTTAGAAGAAAAAAAACTGGAAACGATCATATACCAGGGAAAGACTTAATAGATTTTCAAGAAGAGTTAGATGAGATAACTCATGACTATACAATAAAAAGAACAAACAATAGATACTTATTAACTTTAGGAGAAAGAGTATCTAACTTTAATATAGGTACAAAATATCTTTTAAGTATGACAAATAAAGAGTCTCAGTATTACATCAAGAAAAAAGATATGAATACAAACCCAAATCTTTTGATAAAACTTAATCTAAAAGATACTATAGAGTTCAAAGAAGAGCAGTTTAAAAAAGATTATGATTTATAATCTATTGTATTGGCAATTAAATTTATTAATAACTGGATTTAAATTTGAAGGTAAAAAGATGGGGAGTAGTTAATTCCCCAGTAGTTTTTTAGAAAAGTGGTACTACAAGTATAATACCAACCACTATTAAGATTATTAATAATCTCGACACGAAAACCTCCTTATTGGAGTTCCCTTTACCCATTTTCAGATACCACCCATCATAAAAAAAGGTAAGGCTATTAACCTTACCTTTTTAAACTCCAATACTCTAAGAGTAACTAATTCTTAAATATTGAGATTTTCGTGTTTCATAATTATTATAACAAATAAAAATTTTCTTGTCAATAAAATAAGTTTTATTGCTTCAACAACTCCAATAAATCTTCTCCTGAAAATTTCGTATCTTCTTGCTGTTTATTTTCATCAAATATTCCGTCTTGAAGTACTTTTTTCTTCTCTTGTAACTCTAGTATCTTTTGTTCGATACTATTTTCTACTATGAGTTTATATACAAACACTGCATTTTTTTGCCCTATTCTGTATGCTCTATCTGTAGCTTGATTTTCTACTGCTGGATTCCACCATGGATCATAATGTATAACAGTATCTGCTTGTGTGAGATTTAACCCTACTCCACCAGCTTTGAGTGAGATAAGAAACATATCTGCTTTTCCATCTGTAAACTTCTCTATTGCTTGTTCTCTATTTACAGTTGAGCCAGTTAGTTTAGTATACGATATCTCTTTTTCTAAAATTTTTTCTTCTATTATTTTTAACATAGAAGTAAACTGTGAAAATACAAGTATCTTTCTACCCTCACTTAAAAGTTCATCAACTAAATCTAAAAACAATTCTAGTTTAGCTGACTCCTGAACTTTTAAAGCCTCATCAATTTTTACTAAACTAGGATCACAACACACTTGTCGTAATTTTAAAAGTGCATCAAGTATCGTAATATGGGAAGACCCTATCCCTTTTTCAGAAATAGCTTCTCGTACTTTTTTCTCCATAGTTACACGTATAGATTCATAGAGTTTTGACTGCTTGGACTCAAACTGAGTGTATTTGATGATTTCAGATTTTGCTGGAAGTTCATGTGCTACTTTCTCTTTTGTACGCCGTATGATAAATGGTTTTACTCTTTCGTTAAGTAGTTTTTGACGAGCCATATCATTTTCTTTTTCAATTGGATTTTGATAATACTTTTTAAAAAAACTCAATGTATCTAAAAAATTTGGCATTAAAAAGTCAAAAATACTCCAAAGCTCCCCTAGATGATTTTCAATTGGAGTTCCAGACAAAGCTAGTTTGTGTTCACTTTTGAGCTCTTTTATTGTTTGGGTCATTTTTGTTTTTGGATTTTTTATCTTTTGGGCTTCATCTAAAATGATATATAAAAAGCAATGTGACTCAAATTTTTCTTTATCTCTTACAATCAAAGGATACGTAGTAAGTAAGATATCATAGTTTTGTAGTTTTGTAAATCTTTTGGCTCTATCATTTCCATGTAAAGATAAAACAGATAGATTTGGGGTGAACTTTTTTATCTCATTTTTCCAGTTTGCTATAAGTGAAGTTGGCATCACTATTAAACAAGGTTTATTGAGTTTTCCGTTTTCTTTGAGAGTTGAGAGATGAGTAAGAGTCTGAATAGTTTTTCCTAGACCCATATCATCAGCCAATATTCC
>Ga0193954_1000067_pt1 | contig 53626 bp, 59 predicted proteins | sample BB_5_MG_FD_140340 | JGI IMG/M metagenome (GOLD analysis project Ga0193954, IMG submission 140340) | Microbial mat bacterial communities from the Broadkill River, Lewes, Delaware, United States - BB_5_MG | ecosystem: Environmental > Aquatic > Freshwater > River > Microbial mats | place: USA...
TACAACAAAAGGGGCTACTCTCTCTTCTGTAATAGATAAAATCATTGGAGATAAAGCTGCAATTATTGATGCGTGGAATTTCAAAGGTGGTTCCGGTACAGATAGTACTGATGATGCAGATGATGATAATGAGCTTAGAGAAATCCAAGATATTGTACGAGTATCTGCTGATGAGATAAAAATTATTTATAAAAATACAGAAGGTGATGTACCTAATATAGGAGCTGCTAGCGATAATGGTCTTAACTTTTCTGAAACGTCAGAACTTATCAAAGGATCTTTTAATGGACTTATTACAAAAAACTTTGATGTAAGTGGTAGAGAAGGTGCTGGGGCTGAGTTTTTAAAAATTACTACAACGATAAACCAAACATCTACACAAGATGCTATTCAATTAAGACTTGATAGTTTAGGTCTAACAGATAGTGCTTTTGGAGATTTTGCTGTTGATAAAACTGGATTAGTAACGATGCAACAAGATGGAGTTAACTTTGCTGTAGGGCAAGTATCTGTTGCTAAGTTTACAGATAATAGAGGACTTGAAGCTGTAGGTGGAAATCTTTTAAAAGCAACTACAAGAAGTGGAACTGCTTTATATAATATAGATAATGATAAAACAGCAGAAATACGTGGTGGTCAACTAGAACTATCTACTGCAGATTTAAGTGAATCGTTAGTAAATCTTATGGTTTTCCAAAGAGCTTTTGAAGCTAATGCTAAGTCAATTACGACTGCTGATCAAATTTTAACTACTTTAATACAGTTAAAAAGATAGGGTATTTTAAATGGATAATTTTTTACTTTTATCGATACTAGGAGTACTGTGTATATATTTTTACAGTAGTATGAATGTATATAAATCGCTTTACCGTAAAATAACGGATGAAAAGGCGATGGTGGAAGAAAAGAATAATAATTTAGAAAAATTAAAAGAAAAGTTTGAAAGACAAGTAAAGTTTTCTCTTGAAACAATTGATGACTCTCAAGAGAGTTTAAAAAGTTCAAGAGAAAATGTTCAAGAATTAAAATTACAAAATACAGAACTCGATCATAGAAATAAATTACTTCAAGAAAGAATCAATGAACTCTATGATTCAGTTGGTACCTTACAATAAAATATGATGAATATAATAAAAATACATTTTTTCATCTTATTTTTATCTACAGTTTTATTTTCAATTGAAAACAAAACTGTAGAATCTCAACCTCAAATACTTTTTGAACATGAAAAATTACAAAATAAGCAAGTTCGTAGAGAACTACTTTTAAAATTTAATACAGCAGTATTATATTTAGAACAAGAAAAATACACTCATGCTATTCAGTTATTGAAACAATCGTCGAAAATATTGAAAGTGCCTTCTTATTTAAATATAGGAATCGCATATTATAAACTTAAATCAAAAAATAATGCGTATCTTTATTTAAAAAAAATTTATGATTTTAAAGAGTTACAATACAAAGATAAATTTTCTTATTTTAGTGCAGCATATTATTTATATAAAATTACAAATAATAAAGAGTATATAAAAGAGATTACAAAGGTAAGTGATAAAGCTAAAAGACTTACTGAACATGAAAAATTATTAGTTGTTGATACTTTAATATTACAAAAAAATTATAAAAAAGCTTTAAAAACTGCAGAAGAGATAAAAAATATTTCACAATTAAAAATTGCTATATTATGTATAAAACTACGAAAATATAATAAAGCAAAATATTATTTGGAAAAAGCGATGGCAAATGCTCAAGGGGATAGAGCAAAAAATGAAGTACTTTGGTTTAAATTATATAGAAATATAAAAGCCAATGATATTGTAAATACAACAGAAGATATTTTTAAAATTGATGAAAGAAAAAAAATATTTCATACAAATAAAGAGTTAGAATTGGAGTTGTATTTTAATAAAGAAAAATTTACAGCTAAAGAGTATTTTGATAAAGTAACAAATCCTTCTTTTGATTTAAAAATGGATTTTGTATATTATTTTGCTCCATTTATTTTTGAAGACTACGATGTGATGAATGTTAATGAAACAAATGGCTTTATCATTAAAAATAAAAATAGCATACATGAATTGAATATGATGATAAGCTATAATTCAAAATTTTTAGAAGTTATAAAAGAGGACCCTATTAAAAGAGTTCAAATTTTACAAAAAATGATTGATGAAAAGTATGATACAAAAGCTTATGAGTATTATAATTTAGGGCTTTCTTATGCTCAAATTTATGATTATAACAATGCATATAAATACTTTAAGAAAGCATACAATTTGGATCACGGGAATAAGCTGTATTCAATTATGACACTTATTACAACAAAAAAATTCAATGTAAATGAAGATAAAGTTTTTTTAGAATTTTTAGAAAAAAATATCCTTTCTAATAATGGGACGTATGAATATTTTGCAAAATATTTATATAAAATATTTATTGATACTTCTATAGAAATTGATAAAAATAAACTTTCATTAAAACAAAAAAGGTCTATATTTTTCAGAGCATTATATTTTGTGAAAAATTTAGACAAAGATGGGATTCGAAAAAATTCGCCATTGCTAGTAGAATTTAGTAAAGATCCATTGGTTCATTTACTAAACTTAGTTGCTAGAGAAAAAAATGAAAATGATTATATTTACATATCAAGAATACAAGATGAGATTCCAAAAGCATATAATAATAATTTTCTAAAAGGTAGTTTAATTATTACAGATTATTATATTGATGTTTTAAGAGCATTGGGAGTTTTTAATAGAACGGACTTTAATATTTCAAATAATAAATCTGCATCTTATTTAAGAACAAAAGCAATTATCCAACTTTATAATGGAGAACCGTTAGAAACAATAAAAATTATAGAATATTTGCAAAATGAATATAATTTACAAAGTATAGACTCTTTTTACCTTCTAATTGCTGCACTATTTAGTTCGAATCAAAAAGAATTGGCATACGCTACATTAACTGAAATTGAATTCTTTTATAAAGATAAAGATGCAAAATTTTTGAGTGGTATTCGAATGATTCAAGATATGAAATTAAATAGTGCACCACAATATTTTAGAGATAAATTAAAGGGTAAATTAGTTGATATACGTTTACAAAAATTAGATGATTTTTTAGAAGAACTCTAATATAGGGTAAAATAGTATTAATATAATAAATTTTATGTTATAATTATTTTAATTTTAATTAAGGAGGAAGATATGCAATTAGGAAGACTTGAGGTTATGGAACAAGCGCAGGTGGATTATGTATCTAAAATCTCTAAGATACAGGAAACTGATAAAAAAACAAAAATTGATCCAGATGAGCAATATAAAAATGCTCAACAAAAAGTTAGTTTAGATGAAAATGAAGTAATGCTGGATAATGTAAAATTTGGATACAACTCTGAAACAAAAGATTTTTTTGTGAGAATCATTAAAGGTGATGTAGAATACAAATATCCTACAGAAGATATGATGAATCTTAAAAAAAGCTTAATGGAAGCGTATAAAAATACACAATCATAAAATAGGAAGAACAATTGGCATCTGATATATCAAATATAATAAAAAATGAAATTGCTAGTACTTTAGAGAGTTTACTTTCTGCAAGTAGTAATGTTGAAGAGGTTGTTTTAGTTAACTCTGAAGACTTAGAAGATTGCGAATCTATTAACACAACAGTTTCATTTGATTTAGGTGGTAATGAATCGAAATGGAACTATTTCGTACCTGTAGCTACTGCTACACAATTTGAATATTTGATGCTGGGTGGGGTTACTGACTTAAAAGATAAAATTGATGATGAGATTACTGATGCAGTAAAAGAGATAATATCAACTATTTCTGGAAGTATCTGTACTAGTGTAAATGCTCAAGGTTTTGGAGATATATCTGGAATCAAATCAACTATGGGTGATAGTTCTGTAATTTCTTTACCAAATAGAAGTGATAATAATAAAATATATAAATTTATAGTGAAACTTAATGATGATAATTTAGATATTTATATCTCTTTTGATGGAGGTTCTCTCCCTTTTGTAGAATTATTAACAAATGACAAATCAAGTAATGATTCTACTTCGGAAGTTAATACTAATTCTCAAACATCAATTATTAGTTCACTTTTGGGTGAAGAATCAGTTGATAATTTACGATTATTATTTGATATAAAAATGAGACTAAGTGTACGCCTTGGTACAAAAGTATGTTTATTGAGAGATGTAATAAGCTGGGATATAGGTGAAATTATAGAATTATCTCAGATGACAAGTGAACCATTGGATATATTAGTTAATGGTGTTGTTATTGGTACTGGGGAAGCTATCATTGTCGATGGAAAATTTGGTGTAAAAATTAAGCATATTGGCAAAATAAAATAAAAATGAGAAAAGATGGATAAAACAACAGCAGGCGGTTTAGCAGGAGTTTGGGGACTTGTTTCATTAGCTATTGTTCTCGGTGGTGCTGGTTTTGGAGCATATGTAGATATCCCATCAGTTATTATAGTTTTTGGTGGAACTGCATCAGTTACAATGGCACAATTTGAAGGTGATGCTTTAGGAAAATTTGGTAAAGCTGTTGGTATTGCAATGAACCCAGTTAAAGTTGAACCAATTGATGAATTAATAGAAAAGATTATTATTTATGCAACCGATATCAAAAAAAATGGTGTAATGTCTGTTGAGGCTAAAATTCAAGATGAACCTAATCCTTTTTTTAAAGAAGCATTTAATTTACTTGTTGATAATACAAAACCAGATGTATTAGAAAATTTATTAGAGATTAAATTAGAGCATATGGAAAATAGGCATAAAACAATGATTTCTATTTTTACAGCAATTGGTGGTAGTGCAGGTTCTATGGGTATGATTGGAACACTTGTTGGACTAGTAGCGATGCTGGCAAACTTATCAGATCCTTCTGCTGTTGGACCTGCTATGGCGGTTGCTTTACTTACAACAATGTATGGGGCTTTAATTGGTACTGGTTTTGCGGGTATTTTTGAGAGTAAATTATCTGAAAAACATACAAAAGAGATGATTAGTTGCCAAATTATTATTCAAGGTGCTCACATGATTGCTTCTGAAGAATCTATTGGAAATGTTAAAATGAAACTTGGTGCAATAATGCCATCAAATGAAGAGTAATAAGTAGTTTATAATGGCAAAGCAAAAATGTCCTGATTGTCCTAAGTGTTTGCCTGGTTGGTTAGTTCAATTTGGTGACTTGATGTCTTTATTACTTTGTTTTTTTATTTTATTACTCTCTATGGCAACGATGGATAAGAAAAAAGTTGAAGAGTATTTTGAAATTATGAGAAGAAGTATGGGCTTTTTAGAGGGGGCACAAGATACGGCAGAAGCTGAAAAAGAGTCACTATCCCAGTATCATGCAGACAAAAGTGAATCTGGTAGTGGTGATGATGTTGGGCAAGATAGTGAATCTGCAGATGTGTCTCAACTTATCGAAGAAGTGACTCAAGAATTTAACGATACAAGTGATAAAGAAAATCAAGAAGTACAAATTACGCTCAAAGGTAATAATGAGTTTACACTAGATATACCATCTTCTTTACTTTTTGAAGAGGGTGAGTATGAACTAGGAAATCCTAATGCAAAAAGATTTATTACTAAAGTTGCAAAAATATTAAGAACAATGACTCAAGAGTTTGATATAGAAGTTTCTGGACATACTGGATCAAATTATCAAAGAGGTTCTGGTATCCCAAGGGATTCTTGGGATACATCAGCTCTTCGTTCAATTGCAGTTGTAAAAGAATTTATTAAAAACAAAATTGATCCAGCGACACTTAAAGTAAGTGCTTTTGGTTCTTATCGTCCTAAAAGTGATGATGCATTTGAAAATAGAAGAGTTGAATTACGTTTTGTTTCTACAAGTAAAGATAGTAGCCGTATGGCAAATGATGAAAGCTTTTTTGATAGAATAGAAGAATAAAGGTTAAAGTAATGGAAATAGATAATCAATTTTTAGATGTGAAAAGTTTAAGACCTAACTCTTTTAACGGAGTTTCAAACGCAAATATAAAATCAGATAAAGCTTTAAAAGATGTTTGCAATAGCTTTGAATCATTTTTTATGAATCAAATTTTGGAAACATCATTAAAATCTTCTAAACTCGCGGGTGAAGGTACAGGTTCAGAAATCATTAAAGGTATGTATACAGATGCATTATCACAAAAATCCTCTGGTTCTTTAGGGATTAGCGATATGTTATATAAATTTTTAAGTGAGAAAAAATCATGATTGATATTACCGTTTTAGAATTACAAAGTGTTACAAATGCATTAAAAGAATCGATTTTAATGGATATAGAAGATGTTAGAAAAGCTAACCATGAAAGTTTAGTAACAAGAAATGCGGAAAAGTTGACCTTCATGGATAGTTTATCTGAATTAAAACAAAAACTAAATAATGAACTATCTGATGAATACCAAAAAGGAAATGATATTTCCGTATACAAAACAAGTATAGATGAATTAGAAATTAAACTTCGTGAATTGTATGATTTAAATGGACAGTTAGCATCCATAGTCCTTCCTGTAAAAGAGATGTATAAAGAAATAATTGATGAAATAACAGAACAAAATGGTGGTTCACTAGTAGAGGTTATGGCGTAGTGATAAAAAAATTAGTAATATGCTTTTCATTATTTTTGACCCTAAATGCAGCTAGTACTCAAGTAGTTCCCTTATCAAATAAAACTATTAATTATAAAAATAAAATATATAGCCAAGATGTTAGGTTGATACAAATAAATGCATCTTATAAATGTAAAGAGTATTTAGATATTAAAAAATTGAAACAAAATAAATATTTTGCGAAACATTATATATTGAAAAATAAGCCGCTTTGTGCAAAAGATGTATATATACCAAAAATGAATAAAGTGAATTTCAAATTCGGGAATTTAGAAATAGAAAAAGAAGCAGAATTAATACGTGAAACTAAAAGTTACATAAAAATTAAGAATGTTGATGGTACAATAGAAAAAATCTATACTGATGGAAGAAAATATTAGATGAAAATGCTTTCCTTTTTAGGTGAAACACCTACAATAGCTTTACAAAATGCTCAGAAAGAATGTGGATCTGAAGCGGTTGTAATCTCTACAAAAAAAATATCATCAAAAGATAAAAATAGTGTTAACATGTATGAAATAACTGTCGCACTAGAAGAAGCAACGGATAATAAACGCTCTATATCAAAACAAACTGTAGTATCAAATCAAAAGAATAATAAAAATAACGATGTGCAGTTTTATGACTTCAAAGATCAAATTACAAATATGCAAGAGTCCCTTGAAAAAGTACAAAAAACACTGTGGGAACCAAAAAGCCAATTATATGATTTAAATATCCCACCTGAATTTATTGATATATATACTTTATTTGAACAAAATGAATTTGATCCTGAGATGACATATAGTATTATGAAAAAAACAATAGAGCAATTACCTGTGGGAATGAAATCAAATCCATTAAAAATTAATAATTTTTTTAAATTGATTTTAAGAAGAATAATAGCTGTTAAGCATGAAATTCCATTACGTACACACCAAAGAAAGATAATGATGTTTGTAGGTCCTACAGGTGTAGGGAAAACAACAACAATTGCAAAATTAGCTGCTAGATATGCTTATAAACTTGGTACAAACTATAAAGTAGGAATAATAACTTTAGATTCTTTTAGAGTTGGTGCGGTTGAGCAATTAAAAGCATACACAAATATTATGAGGTTACCATTAGAGGTGGTTAAGAGACCAGAAGAGTTAAGTGAGGCAATAGCTAGATTAAAAGATTGTCATTATATTTTAATAGATACTGCAGGTGGAAGCCAATATGATATGGATAAAATTGAATTAATAAATCAATATCAACAACACCTAACTGAAACACCAATAGAAAAAATGTTGGTGTTACCAGCAAATGTTAAAACAACAGATTTATATGAGATTTATAATAGTTACTCTTCATTACATATACATAATTTAATTTTTACGAAGTTGGATGAAACAATTAGTTATGGAAATTTAATTTCATTTGCACATAAAACGAAAAAGTCTATTTGTTATATCTCTGTTGGTCAAAATGTACCTGATGATCTTCATGAAGCAGAGAGTAATTATTTAATTGACTGTTTTATGAATCGTCAAATAGTTTAAAATAAGTAATAACATTGTTTGAAAAAATATCAACACAGGCAAATAAACTTGTCTCATTGACAAATAAACTTCATTCAAATTCTAAAACAAAAGTTATTGTAGTAACTTCTGGTAAAGGTGGAGTTGGTAAATCGACACTGACTTCTAATATTGCTTATTTATTATCCCAAAAAAAGAAAAAAGTTGCTGTTTTGGATGCTGATATCGGTCTTGCAAACTTACAAGTAATATTTAATTTAAAACCGAAAAAAACTTTTATGGATTATTTGGAAGGGGAATGTGAACTTGAAGATATACAGTTAAAAACAAGTTATAATAATATCACATTAATAGCAGGTAAAAGTGGCTATCAATATAGTAAAATAAAAAATAGTATGCATTTTGATCGATTAGTGAATGATCTTGTAGCATTAAACAAATATGATGTCTTACTTATTGATACTGGTGCTGGATTAAATGAACAAGTTCAAGAATTTATAGATATTACAGATAATATTTTTGCAGTGACTACTACTGATCCAAGTGCTTTGACGGATGTGTATGCATTAATGAAAATGATTAGCATGAAAAAAAATAAATTGATGCTTTGCTTTAATTTTACTGCCAAATATGATATTGGGGCATCAATTACCACTTCATTGAAAAATTTAGCATTAAAAAATAAACTAAATAGAAATTTTATGGTACAATATATGGGTAATGTAAGTCAAATGAACAGTATCTCAACGACAGGAAGATTGAGAAAACTCTTTGCAAAAGAATTAAAGCAAGATGTTGCATCTCTAGAGTTAAATCTAGTAGTAGAGAATTTATTAAAAAGTCTAAAGTGAGTTTAAATGGTAATTGAACAGTTTTCGAAAAGGATGGTAGATAGTGGTATTTTTAATACTTATGTCGCTGCAGTATTTTTTTCTTCTTTAATCTTTTTTGTTTTAAATGCTTCAATGTACACACCTATTGAAATGATGTTTGGAATAGTTATTATAACTATTTTTTTTAAAGGGCTTGCTAATTTAATGTTATCATTAACAATCTCATTGGTAAGCTTAGATAATCAACAAGATAAGGTTGCGTTCAAAAAGGATTCAGATAATTTAGAGTCATTAGTAAATGATTTAGCGATACAAGAAGCTTCAATACAAAGTGCAAAAAATATAAATAAAGTACAATAGAAAGGACACACATGAAATTAACAGAAGTTACAAACACCTTTGGAAACATAAATAAAAACTCTTTATTGGATTCAATTGATCTTCAATCAAATTTATCTCAAAATAAAGAAAAAGAGCAAAGTTTTTCAAGTGTTTTAAAAAATTCTCTTGAAGAGGTAAATAATTCTCAGGTTCAAGCGTATGATGCTATGAACGATATTGCTACAGGTAAAGTTGAAAATTTACAAGAAGCTGTTAAAATGATTGAAGAAGCTGAATTGAGTTTAAAATTAGGACTTGAGGTAAAAAATAAAGCTTTAGGTGCATATAAACAAGTAATGGCAATGCAAATATAGATTAATACTAAAGGATAATTTATGGGTTTTTTTGATGGATACAATGTAGCAACATCAGGTATGTCTGCACAAAGAACAAGAATTAATATGGTGAGTTCAAATATTGCAAATGCTCAAACAACGCATACAACAGATGGTGGACCATATAAAAAACAAAATGTGGTATTTGAAGAGATATTATTAGACTCTGCTAAAAATAATAAGAAAAATCAAGAAAATATCATTGATCCTTTAGCATTAAGAGGTGTTGGGGTAAAAGAGATTATCGATTCTAAAGATGAAGCAATTTTAAAATATGAACCAGAACATCCAGATGCCAACAAGGATGGATATGTAGCATATCCTAATATTAATCCTGTTATTGAAATGGTCGACTTAATGGAAGCAATGAGATCATACGAATCTAATGTTGCTGCTTTTAAAACACAAAAAGATATGGATACTAAAACTCTTGATATCATAAAAATGTAGGATTTAATTATGTCAGCTGAATTTCTCACTATTCTTAAAAAAGAAACACCTCCTTCCACTAAAGAAAGCTCTACTAAAATAATCAGTGGAGATAAGGAAAAAAAAGAGGGAAATTCTTTGTTTGATTCTTTAATGAATGAAGCAAAGAAAGAGACCTTAAAAAATAAAGAAAAAAATTCTGTAAATGGTGATAAAATAAATGCTGAATTTTCTCAAAAAACAGAATCTAAAACAGAATCAAAAGTAGAATCTAAAACAGAAAGCAAAACAGAATCAAAAGAATCAAAAGAATCAAAAGTAGAATTTAAAACAGAATCAAAAGAATCAAAAGTAGAATCTAAAACAGAAAGCAAAACAGAATCTAAAATAGAATCAAAAGCAGAAAATAAAGAAATAGGTTTAAAACTAAATAATCACAAATCCGTAGTAAATACATCAGAAGTTGAGGCAAAAATAAAATCCCTTCTATCTAATAACGAATCTGCAAAAGATCCAATAGTAGAATCTAAATCATCAGACACAGTAAAAATAAAAGTAGACAATTCCATTGAAGAAGAGTTAACTGAAATAAAAAATACTAATTCTAAAGATACGAAAATTATAAACAATACAGCTGCAAATATAGAAGGCAAGAATTCTTCATCACTCAAAAAAATGGTTGAAAAACTTGTAAATATAGTAGTAAATGCAGCAAAAGAGATATTTGATAAATCAAGTAGAAATGAACTTAATACCACAGAAATAACTGCAAAAGTTGAAAAAATTGTTGATAATAAAATACAAACTTTAGAAAATAGCGATAAGATTAAAGTATTAATTAGTCAAAAAATTGATATTGTAAAAAATAGTGTTGATACTATTAAAAAAGAGATTAAATCGATTTCTACTGAATCTGAAGTAGCTAAAAATACAATCAAAAGTGAAGTTGAAACAGCTAAAAATGCTATTAAAAGTGAAGTTGCAATAATAAAAGAGACTGTGCAAGGAATTCAAAAAGAAATCTCAGTTATTGATTTAGAAAAAAAAGAGACACCAAAAGATATTCAAAAAGAAATCTCAGTTAACGATTTAGAAAAAAAAGAGACACCAAAAGATATTCAAAAAGAAATTTCAGTTAACGATTTAGAAAAAAAAGAGACATCAAAAGATATTCAAAAAAGTACTTCTAAGTTGGATAATGACAATCATAGTAAGAATCATTTGAAAGAAGAGGTTGTAGAAAACTTAATAGTTATAGATAATAATGCGGACGAAATTAAAAACTTTATATCTGCAAGTGATGATAGTGTAAAAGAGATAAGAAATATACAATCTACGGTATCAAATGTTGAGAAAAAAGTGCAAGTTATTAAGGATGTAATTAGTGATATCAAAGAAAAAATCTCTGAAGTAATTATTGTAAAAACAACAGGGAAAGAAGAAAAAAAAGAAATAACTGTAAATACTACAAAAGTTTCTGAATCTCTGAGTAATTTAGATGAAAATAATAAAGAAAGACCTTTGCTTGCTACAATGTTTTTGAATGCACAAAAAAAAGCTAAAACTACTACAAGTTTAGAACAACTTAAAGATGCAAAAAATAATATTGTTGAGAAAAAAACAATAGAGGCAGTAAAAGTAAGTGCTGAAAAACTAGAACTTGATATAGAAGAGACTGAAGTTAAACATGAAGAACAAGAGGGAAAAAAACCTATTTCAGAGGAAAAAAAGCAAGAATTAAAAACAAACAACTTTATCACTAATAGATTATTAAATAAAGCAATTATAAATCAAAGAGCTGGTGAGATACAACTTAATAAAGAAAAAAATATATTAGCAACAAATAATGAAATTAGTATTTCTAAATCTGCAGATACAATAAAAGAAGAATCTGTTGAATTAATTGTCCCTAGAGACATAGTTCAAAATTTACAACATAAAATAATTGGTGCACAACAAAAAATGGGTACTTTTATGAATGATGTAGCAAGAAGTATGTATTTAAATTATAAGCCACCAGTAACTGCCTTTAGGGTAAATTTAAATCCTGCAAATTTAGGCTCTATTTCTATTATAATGAAAGCAAATAAAATTGATAACAGCTTAAGTGTAAGTATGAATTTGAGTAATTCTAATACTATGGAAGCATTTACTGAAAACAAGGTTGCTTTACAATCTGCTATACAAAGACAGTTTAATGATGGTTCAAATGTTTCTATTAATTTTAATATGCAAAATCAAAATTCAGATAGCCAATTTAATCAAAGTAATCAAGAAAACAAACAAAATAATCAAAATACTAATAGTAATGAGAAAGAATCTCTTGCTAATGAAGAACAAGAGATAGTTGAAACAAACGATTATATGTAAAAGGTTATAAGTGCAAGAGTTAATATCTTTAATAGATCAGAAAACAGTATTTGCATTTTTATTACTGCTTGCTAGAATATTAAGTTTTATGGCATTTATGCCAATAGTTGGTCATAAAACTGTAAATCCAACAATACGAATAGCAATATCGTTTTATTTAACAATATTTATTTTTCCACTTATTGATTATGATAAAAGTTTAATTTCACAAGATACCTTTCTTCTTTCTCTTATTAGTGAAATAACATTAGGACTTGTTGCTTCTTTTTTAGTACAGATTATATTCTCTGCAATCCAGATAATTGGTGATTTAATTGGATATGCAACAGCATTATCAATGGCAAATATGTTTGATCCAGCTACAGGTACACAACAAGGTATAGTAAGTAGATTTTTATATATGATAATTTTGGTTATTTACTTAGAATCAGGTATGTATGAGGTAACGCTTTATATGTTAGCAAATAGTTTTGGTCATATCTCTCTTGGTACTTTTGACTTGTTTAGTTATGATGGTATTGAGTATGCATCTAAAGAGATTAATAGAATGTTTGCTTTTGCTTTTTCTTTCGCATTTCCTTTATTTTTTATTGGCTTTATTATGGATGTTTATTATGCTTATGGAACAAAATCTATGCCAGCATTTTCCCCATTTGTTATTACTTTTCAAATTAAATTTGCATTAATTTTTATTTTTATGCTATTTGGACTTGATATATTTGTTGATAGTTTTAATAACTATTTTATTTCAAAGTTTGAGTATTAGTGATTATTTATGGCTGATGAAGAAGAAAAAACCGAAGAACCCACCGGTAAAAAGATAGATGACTCCAAAGCTGAAGGGAATGTTCCTAAATCTGCAGAAGTTCCAGGGGCTGCTATCTTATTTTTTACTTCAATATATTTACTTTTTTTTGCAAATCCTTTTTTTAAAGATATTGAGAAATTGATGCTTTATATTTATTCTTTTATAGGTTCTGATTTAAATGGACGAGTATACTATGAAATAACATCAACTATAATTAATACAATACTTTTTGGCATGTTTCCATTGTTTTTTTTAGTGCTGTTTTTAGGTGTTGTTTTTAATACAATGCAATTTGGATTTCTATTTACACCATTAAAAATAAAACTAGAGAAAATAAATCCAATTAGTGGATTTAAGAATATTTTTAGTGCTAAAAAAGCGATTGAAGCATTAAAATTAACTGTGAAATTAATTCTTATTTTTATAGTGATGTTAATTATTTTAGCTATTGTTTGGGATAGTATTTTAGCTATGATGGATAAAGATGTACGTGCATCTTTAGACAGTATGATTACCTTAACGATATATTTTTTATTAACAATTTTGTTAATTATCATCATTTTTGCTATAATTGATTTCTTTTTTACACGACACTATTATTTTAAACAACTAAAAATGTCTAAGCAAGAGATAAAAGATGAACATAAGCAAATGGAAGGTGATCCACTTGTAAAAGGTAGAATTAGACAAATACAGATGAAAATGTCAAAACAAAGAATGATGGCTGATGTACCTGATGCAGATGTTGTGATTACAAATCCAACGAATTATGCAGTTGCATTAAAATATGATAAAGAAAAATCTGAAGCTCCTATAGTTTTAGCCAAAGGGATTAATTTTCTTGCTTTAAAAATTAAAGATATTGCATTAGAGAGTAAAATTCCTATTGTAGAGGATCCTGCATTAGCTCGTGCGTTATATGAATCAGTTGAAGTGGAACAAGAAATACCTAGTAATTTATATAAAGCTATTGCAGAAATATTTACTTTTGTGTATAATCTAAACAATAAATAAAGGATAGAAAACAAGATGATTAATAAAATATTTTTTTTGCTTTTAATCTTTTTAGCTACATTGGAAGCTAAAAAAGATTTTTATTATAATTTTATCAATGAAGATTTAACTCAAATATCACAAGATCAAAAAGAAAAGATTGTAGGTGCGAGTAATAAATTAAAAACAGTTCGACGATATATAAAAGAGGGGCAACTTGAACTTGCCCTTAAAACAATGAATATATTTCTCAATAGCAATAAAATCTCAATTTTGGATTCGACAGCAATGTTATTGAAAAATGAAATCTTATATAAATTAAATACAAAAACAAAATCAGAAGAAGCAAATAAATTACTAGAAGCTTCAATTAATAATTCAACTATAAATCAAGATGATTTATTGGAAGCATATAGATTGTTAGTATTAATTAAGCTAAGAGTAAACAAACCAAAAGAGGCAGAATATTACGCAAAAGCAATAGAATATAGTTTTGATGATCCTTTATCAAAAGTGTATGGTAAAGTTGCTTATGCCCAAATATATATGAAGAATAGAAGTTATACGAAAGCTATTAAAATTTTAAGACAAGAACTTGTAAATACGACAAGTTTAGAAGTAGCTACAATTATCGCAGATGAATTGTATGATGCATATATCTTAAATAAGCAAAGAGATGAAGCATATACTTTAGTAAAAAAAGTATTAAATAAAAATATAGATTATTATGCAAATGATAGTTATAAAGCGTTAAAGAAAGTTGATAAACTTGTAAAATCAAATATGTCTGAATTTGCTATTGATATATTAAAAAAACTATTAAAAAATGCAAGTGAAACGGACAGTATAGATAGTTTTAAATTTAAATTAGCAAACACTTATATGAAAATAGCAGGTTTTGAAAAAGAATATCTACCAATGGCTAAAGAAATTTATGAAGAACTCATACAAATAAAAGATAATAATCCTTATTTTAACAGGTCTAAAATGTATTTAGATGAAATAATTATGAGAGAGGGAAAATTTGAACCAGCGATGATGGCTGCAAAATATAGTGGTTTTGAATCAATGCAGTATAAAGCGATGATGCAAGAGCTTTTAAATGCAATTGAAGATGAAAAATATGAGCAGATTATCAGAATGCGTAAAATTTATAATGGGATATATAATCCAATCGTAAGAAGATTTGGATATGAAAGTATTGAGCAGATATATAATATAGTTAATTCAAAAATGGTTCAATATTATTTAGAAACAAAACAGTGTAAACAGCTGAACAGTGTGATTAAAGATGTTACAGATGATGTGTTATTATTATTGATTCAGGATAAAAAGAATATAGATAGTTTATTTGGTTGTATGTTGTCTGTACCAGAAAAAAGAGCCTATAGAATTGCGAAAAATACGTATGGAAAAGCTCAAAATAGTGAGATATATTTCTATTTAGAAAAAGTTGCAATTAAATTAAATAAGTTTAAAGATGCAGAAAACTTTTCACAAAAACTTGATATGTTTAGTGACTCAAAATTGTTATCTGATGAATTTTTATACAGATTTTTAATTAATACTTATAAGAATAATCCTTTAAGTATGCAAAACTTTTTTGCATACGCAAGAGCAAACCAAGAATTTGTGATAAATAATGAAAACAATCCACTCATTATAGATTTTTATTATGAATATTACTTATATTTGTTAAAAGAAAATGAAGAGGAAGAAGCGCTAGAAATTCTTATGAAATTATATAAAAAACAAAATGAGATGAACGCACGTATACATTCACCTTTTGTAGAAATAGAACTTGCAAAATATGCTAAACTTGATGATGATTATGATACAGCGTTAGGATATTTAAAATATGGATTAAATGTTAAGAGAAGAAAAGATGGCAAAAGTATTGATAGAAAAATTTCAGAGGATGATTTAGCACATATATATTATGAAATTGCAAAGATTTATGAATATCAAAAAAAGAAAAATAGATATAAAGCGACTATTAAAAAATGCCAAAATTTAAAAAATACTGAAAGCTTTTATAAAAAAATGTGTGATAAATTATAATGACAATTGATAATCTTTTAGATCAAATAGATTCTGATAAATTGTATATCCCTTTTGGACGAATAGTTAATATAAACTCTACTACAATTATTGCAGATGGTTTAGATGTAGCAATTGGTGATATAGTAAAATTAGAATCTGTAGCCAGAACATATACTGTACTTGGAATGGTTGCTTCATTAAGTGAAAGTGATTTTACCGTTGTCCCTTTTTCTTTTATTGATGGATTTAAGATAGGAGATCAGGTCTTTTTACAAAAAGAAGGGTTAAGTGTAAAGTGTGGTTATGGCTTACTTGGACGTGTAGTGAATGCTTTAGGAGAACCTATTGATAACGGTGGAAAACTCACAGATGTAAATGAACTATCATCAATTAATAAATCAACAATATCCCCTTTAGATAGAGGTATTATTGACCAGCAATTTTCTACAGGTGTAAAAGCGATTGATTCAATGCTTACGTGTGGTAAAGGTCAAAAAGTAGGAATATTTGCAGGGTCTGGTGTTGGTAAATCTACCTTGATGGGAATGATTGTAAAAGGGAGTGTTGCAAAAATAAAAGTGATAGCACTTGTTGGGGAAAGAGGAAGAGAGATACCTGAATTTATCCATTATAATCTAGGAAATAATTTAGAAAATACTGTGATTGTAACGGCGACGAGTGATGAATCATCTTTAATGAGAAAGTATGCTGCTTTTACTGCAATGGCTATAGCTGAATTTTTTAGAGATCAAGGGCATGATGTATTGTTGATGATGGATAGTGTAACCAGATTTGCTATGGCACAAAGAGAGATAGGTTTAAGTACAGGAGAACCACCTACACAAAGGGGATATCCACCTTCTGTTTTTGCACTTCTCCCACAGCTTATGGAGAGAGCTGGATCTAATACAAAAGGGACAATAACTGCATTTTTTACTGTTCTTGTTGATGGAGATGATTTAAGTGATCCTATTGCAGATCAAAGTCGATCTATTTTAGATGGTCATATTGTACTCACTAGAAAACTCACAGAAGAAGGTTTTTATCCCCCTATAGATTTATTACAAAGTGCTTCTAGGGTTATAGACAAAGTTGTATCGAAAGAACAGTATAATAGATTTTTAAAGTTAAAGAGGGTATTATCTTTAATAAATGAAAACGAAGTACTAATAAGAATTGGTGCTTATAAAAAGGGTATGGATAAAGAACTCGATAATGCTTTGGCTAAAAAAACGAAAATAAAAGCTTTTTTATCACAAGGTACTGAAGAACTTTATTCTTATGAATCAATAGTCAAAGGACTGATGGAGGTGACAAATGATTGATACTAGTAAAAATATGTTATATCATATTGGGAATTTAAATGCGGAAAACCAAAGAATAAGCCACCAAATGGCTAGTGGAGAAAAACTAAAAGATGGTAGTGATGATGCACTTTTACACGCAAACTTAATTGATTTAGACGACAAATTACGAGTTACTGAGGGCTTAAAACTCCAAATAGCAAAATCTAAAGTTATGAATGAAACTTCAGATACAAGTATGAAAGAATTGAAACTACTTTTAGGTGCAAAAGAGACAAATAGTATACAAAATGACTTATTAAAAGGTTTAAACTCTGGGATGGATAGAAGTGATAAACTTGCACTTGCTACAAACCTAAGAGGTATTAGAGAAAATATGTTTGATTTAGCAAATGAGAGAGTTGATGGAGAATATGTCTTTACTGGATCAGATACTTCGAAGCAAACATTGATTAAAGATAAAGACTTTGATTTAAATGGTAAAGTAACTTATGGGGGAGATGGCTTTTTAAGAGAAGTAGCTGTGCAACCGGGGAGTTATAGAGACAGAGGAATTACTGGGTATGATGTGAATTTTTATACTGCAAGTAAAGCGTATGCAGGGGATTCATTTACATTTGCAGAAGGTGAACGAATTATTGATGAAAATGGTTTTGAGTGGAAACTTAATACAGCAGGTGATGAATTACAAAAATATGATTATAATGGGAATGTCTATCATCCATTAAATGATAATGCAGCTAATGGCGATGTTACATTAATAAAAATTGATAGTACTGTTCCTAGTCCTTTACCTAGCCCAGCAGGGAGCCCTAATGCTACTAATGCTGATGCAATTGCTGGAACAGGTCAATATGTACCGACAACATATACAATAAGTTCTCTACCTTCAGTACCTGCTGGTAGAGTTTTTGAGGCAAAACATAATTATTTTGACGATTTAAATATTATTATTAATGCACTTGAAGGTAAGGCAACACAATTTGATGGTACTACTGGGGCTACAATTGATGATGAAATAGTACGTAAAACAGTTTCAAATGGACTGGAATTAACTACTAAACAATTTGATGCATCTAATGTAGGACATGGAGAATTAGGTGGTAGAAATAATGTATTTAATGTTGCTTACAACAAATTGGAAGCACAAGAAACACATTACAATATTTTGATACAACAAACAGGTGGAGCAGATTTAGCAAAACTAGCTATGGAGTCAAAAGCATTAGAGTTGACTTATCAGTCGCTTTACACAACAATAAGTAAAATGAATAAGCTTTCATTACTTAACTATTTAGACTAAAGCGTATTCTATAATCTATGAATATTAGAGAGATATTTTTTCGTAAAGAATATGTACTTATAGGATTTATTTTTGCGATGTTAGCGATTATTATCGTTCCATTGCCAAAAGCGATGTTAGATTTCTTTTTGATTTTATCTCTAACATCTGCCATATTAATTCTTTTAATATCTCTTTTTATTGAGCGTCCAACAGACTTATCTACTTTCCCTACACTTTTATTAATATTAGTACTTTTTAGGCTCTCCCTAAATATTGCAACAACGCGATCTATTTTAGGGGAAGGACACAATGGACCTGATGCTGTAAGTTCCATTATCTCCGCTTTTGGTGAGTTTGTCGTCGGTGGAAATATGGTTATTGGTGTTATAATATTCATTATTCTTGTATTAATTAATTTTATGGTTGTTACAAAAGGTGCTGGTAGAGTTGCAGAAGTACAAGCTAGATTTTCGCTTGATTCTTTACCTGGTAAACAAATGGCTATTGATGCTGATTTAAATGCTGGATTTATTGATGATATTCAAGCAAAAGAGAGAAGAGAAGCATTAGCTAGTGAAGTAAGTTTTTATGGTACGATGGATGGTTCTGCTAAATTTGTAAAAGGTGATGCTGTTGCTGGTATTATTATCACGCTTGTAAATTTAATCGGTGGACTTATGATAGGAATTTTCCAACATGACTTAAGTGCAGCGGAGAGTTCAGAAATTTATACAATTTTGACTATTGGAGATGGTCTTGTTGCTCAAATTCCAGCACTTATTATCTCTACAGCAACTGCAATTATTATAACACGTTCAAATAACGATGAAGAAAAATTTGCAAGTGGAACAATTGCACAGCTTGTAAATGATAGTAAATCTTTAATTATAACTGGTATTGCACTATTACTATTTGGCTTAGTTCCAGGTTTCCCTATGGGAATATTATTTTTCATGGGAATATTACTCGTTACTATTGGATATATAATTTATATGGTAGAGGCAGAAAGAGATAATGCTTTTACTCGATTTATACGTGGTGCTGATAGTGGAAATAAATCTAAAACAAAACAAGACGAGATAGAAAAAGAGAAGAAAAAACAGAAGCAACCAAATTTACCAACCGAAGAGCAAACAATTGATAAAACAATGAAATTGGAAGTTTTAGAGTTAAAACTTGGAGCTCAGTTACTACGATTAGTTCAAGGTGATAGTGAATTACTAGATAAAATTAAAGGGATTCGAAACAAAATTGCTGGCGAATTAGGATTTGTGATACCACAAATTAGAATTAGTGATGATTCGATGCTTGGTATGAATGAATATTCTTTTAACTTAAAAAGAATACCAATTGCTAAAGGGAATGTTGAATTAAATCAATTATTAGCAATGGGTGGAATAGCAGGTGCAAAAATAGCTGGAAAAAGAGTTAAAGAACCTGTATTTGGACTCGATGCTACATGGATAACACCTGATAATAAAGATGATGCACTCAATAGAGGATTTACTGTTGTGGATGCTCCTACTATTATCTCTACACATTTATCAGAACTGATTAAAAAACATGCTGAAGATATTATTACAAGGCAAGATCTTGTAGATATGATAGATAGATTAAAAGGGGATTTCCCAATTATTGTTGAAGAAGCTATGAAAGTTACTACTTATGGATCACTTTTAAAAGTATGTAAAGACTTGCTGCATGAAAATATCCCTTTAGTTGATATGATTACTATTTTAGAAGCAGTTTCAGATATAGCAGAGCTTACTAAATCCCCAGATATTTTACTTGAACATGTACGTTCAAAACTTTTTAGGTTGATTACAAATAAATTTACAGCATCTGATGGATCTTTACATATTATCACAATTAAATCGGAATTAGAACAAGACTTTATAGGAAAACTTCAAGAACAACATGGAGTAAGTCAATTATTGTTGAGTATTGGAGAAATTAATAATCTAGTAACTCGAACAAGAGAACTAATTAATGAAGTTGAATCAAAAGGGGTAACAACCGTATCGATGATTGTTGATCCAAGTTTAAGAAGAAGAGTTGCTGAAATATTTGAAAAATTTGGTTTACAGATTGCAGTATTAAGCCATGCTGAACTTGACGCTAAAGCTGAGTTTACAATAGAAGGAACATTAGAATTTTAAGTATCCTTTAGATAAAATAATGCAAATTATATTTAAAGGATTACATAATGAACAATGATTTATTAAGTTCACTACTACCACTTGTCGTATTATTTGCGATTTTCTATTTTCTGATTATCAGACCACAACAAAAACAACAAAAAGAGCATAAGACTATGATTGATGAGCTTACAAAAGGTGATAAAATTGTAACTAATGGTGGACTTATTGTTGAGATTACTAAAGTTGAAGAATCTTTTGTAACAGTTAAGAGTATCGATGGTACTTCATTAAGAATAGCAAGAACATTCATTTCAAGTAAATGGGAAGATGCATAAACTAAAGATTTTCAAAAGGATCAAAACTTGCAATTTTTAAACTACAGACTAGTTATTTTTATGCTAGTCACAATATTTGGTATAGTCTTCTCTATACCATCTTTTTTACAAACGAATGATGGTAAAAAAATATCATTAGGTCTTGACTTACAAGGCGGTCTTCATATGCTTTTAGGTGTAGAAACGCAAAAAGCAGTTGAAGGGAAAATAAAATCTCTTGCAGCTACTGTTAAATATTATACAGATAATGAAGATATATTAATAGAAGATTTAACTATTGAAAAAGATGAATTAAATTTTATTTTACTTGACAGCGATGAATCACCTAAATTAGATACAATGTTAGCAGAGATTAAGGGACTAGATATTAATAAAGGTTCTGACTTAACTTATACGATTCGACTAACTCCTATTGAAATTGAGATTGTAAAAGATATGGCAGTTGGGCAAGCAGTTGAAACTATTAGAAATAGACTAGACCAATTTGGATTAGCTGAACCTTCTGTTACAAGACAGGGAAAAGTTGATATTGTTGTTGAACTTCCTGGAATTAAAACACCTGAAGAGGAACAAAGAGCTAGAGAACTTATTGCAAAACCAGCCAATTTAGAGTTAATGGAAGTTGATGAATTAAAAGCTGACCAAGTTTATAATCTTACAGATGAAGAAGCTCAAGAGATGGGTAATTTAATTTTAGAAGATACAAATGATCCACAAATTAAATATTTAGTAAAACAGATACCTATTTTAACTGGTTCACAAGTAGTTGATGCAAAAGTTGCTTTTGATCAACAAACAAATTCTCCTATTATTAATTTTACTCTAAGTACATTTGGAGCAAAAGTATTTGGTGATTTTACTGCTAGAAGTATAGGAAAAAGACTGGCTGTTGTTTTAGATGGAAAAGTATTTTCTGCACCTTCTATACGTGAACGAATTGGCGGTGGAAGTGGTCAAATCTCTGGTAATTTCACGGTAAATGAAGCAGGAAATGTTGCTATTGCTTTACGAAGTGGGGCTTTGCCTGCTCCAGTTATAATGCTTGAAAAAAGAAGTGTAGGTCCTAGTTTAGGGGCAGATAGTATAAAAGCTTCAATGATTGCACTTATTTCAGGTTTTTTACTTGTTGTTATTTTTATGGTTGTTTACTATAGAAGAGCAGGGATGATTTCGAATATTGCGCTTATTACAAATTTATTTATTATTATAGCCGTAATGGCAATGTTTGGAGCGACTTTAACCTTACCTGGTATGGCAGGTATTGTACTTACAGTTGGTATGGCAGTTGATGCCAATGTTATTATCAATGAACGTATCAGAGAGTTACTAAAACAAGGGAAAAGTGTGCATAAAGCAGTTGAAGATGGATATAAAAATGCTATGAGTGCTATTTTAGATGCAAATATTACTACACTTCTTGTTGCTGTTATTTTATATGTTTATGGAACAGGACCAATTAAAGGTTTTGCAATTACAATAAGTATTGGTATTTTAGCATCTATGATTACTGCAATTTTAGGTACTCATGGTATTTATGAAGCATTGTTATCAAAAATAACTAAAGATAAAAACTTAAAAAAATGGTTTGGAGTTAACTAATGGAGATATTTAAATCAAATAAAACATATAATTTTATGGGTAAAAGACTACCATTTTTAGGTTTTTCGACAATTTTAGTTCTTGCTTCTTTTATACTTTTATTTACAAAAGGTTTAAATCTAGGAATTGATTTTTCTGGAGGAACTTTAGTACAAGTTCAATATGAAAAAGCTGCACCAATTAAAGAAATTAGAAATACTTTAAGTAAAAACATACAGTTTGAAAAGTCAGTTGTAACTGAGTTTGGTACACCTGAAGAGGTGATTATTAAGATACCTACAACATCTACTTCTATTGAAAAAGATATTGGTGATGAGATTCGAAGTATCTTAAAACCTACTGGCGACTTTACTATACGTAGAGTAGATATTGTTGGACCAAAAGTTGGTGGTGCTTTACAAGAAAAAGGTATTATGGCACTGAGTTTAGCATTACTAGTAATCCTTATTTATGTATCTTTTCGATTTGAGTGGAGATTTGCTATTGCTTCTATTTTGGCATTGATTCATGATATCTCTATAGCACTTGGTGCTATTGTGTTATTTAGTGTAGATGTAAACCTTGACATTTTAGCTGCTATTTTAACGATTCTTGGTTACTCTTTAAATGATACAATTATTGTATTTGATAGAATTAGAGAGGGTGTAACAACTTCTAAAGAAAATGAATTAAATAAAGTAGTAAATGAGTCGGTTTCAAATACATTAAGTAGAACAACATTAACTTCATTGACAACATTTTTTGTTGTATTAACACTCTATTTATTTGGTGGAGAGATTATAAATGGCTTTAGTTTTACTCTTTTAGTTGGTATTGTTGTAGGTACATACAGTTCTATTTTTGTAGCTGCATCATTTTTAGTACAATTAAATTTTTCTATTGCTAATTATAGAGAAAATGAAGCCTTAAAAGAGAAACGATCAAAAGAGAAAGATAAGTTACGAGCACAATTTGAACAAGGAACAGTTTAATTATGAAATTATTTGGAACTGATGGGGTAAGAGGAAAAGCAGGTACTTTTTTAGATGCTATAACAGCACTAAAATTGGCTCAAGCTGCTGGAATCTACTTTAGAAAACATTCAAAAACAAAAAGAATTCTTTTAGGTAAAGATACTAGAAGAAGTGGATATATGATTGAAAATGCATTAGTAAGTGGATTTACTAGTGTAGGTTATGATGTTATCCAAATAGGACCTATGCCAACTCCTGCAATTGCTTATCTAACAGAATCTATGCGATGTGATGCTGGTATAATGTTAAGCGCTTCACATAATCCATTTGAAGATAATGGTGTGAAGTTTTTTGATTGTCATGGGGATAAGTTAAGTAATGCAATTGAAAAAGAGATAGAGAATATTTTTTTCAACAAAGAACTACTTATCTCTGCTCAATGTACAAATAGAGATATTGGTAATGCAAAAAGAATTGATGATGTAATAGGACGATATATAGTTTCTATTAAAAGTTCTTTTCCAAAAGAGTTAACATTAACAAATATGAGAATTGTATTAGATTGTGCTAATGGGGCAGCTTATAAAGTAGGTCCAACAATTTTTGAAGAACTTGGTGCTGATGTAATTGTTGTAAATGATAAACCAGATGGTTTTAATATCAATGAAGAGTGTGGTGCTTTATACCCTAAAGCATTAGGAAAACTTGTTTCTGAGTATAGAGCTGATATTGGTATTGCACTTGATGGTGATGCTGATAGATTAGTTGTAGTAGATGAAAATGGTGATGTTATTGATGGTGATAAACTTATTGGTTCTATGGCTGTTTATTTAAATAGTAAAGGTTTACTCCAAGGTGAAGGTTGTGTAACAACAGTGATGAGTAATAAAGCTTTAGAAGACTATCTAGGAACTAATGGAATAAAACTGCATCGTTCAAATGTTGGTGATAAATATGTTTTAGAGATTATGAAAAATGAAAAGATTAACTTTGGTGGTGAGCAAAGTGGTCATATTATTTTTTCTGATGTTGCTAAAACAGGAGATGGATTAGCATCTGCTCTTCAAGTTATTGCTATGATTTTAAGTAGTGGTAAAAAAGCAAGTGAAGTTTTAAATCCTTTTGAGTTATATCCACAAATATTAAAAAATCTTATGGTAGAAGAAAAAATCCCATTAGAAAAAATTAAAGGTTTAGAAGATTTACTTATAAAGTTTAGAGAATTAGGTCTACGAGATTTGATTAGATATTCTGGTACTGAAAATAAGATTCGATTATTACTTGAAGGGAAAGATCAAGTTTTAGTTGAAAAATCTATGGAAGAGTTAGTCCAATTAATTAAAAGTAATATATGTTAAAAAAACTTTTAATAGCATTATTATTATTTGTATCTTTATTTATAATTGATCAATATATAAAGTTTCTATTTGTAGATGGATACGAACATAGAGGAGAGTGTATCTCTTTTATTTTAGTGTACAATTATGGTGTAGCATTTTCGATGTTTGCATTTTTAGAAGGTAATCTAAAATATATCCAAATAGCGATTATGTCGGCTGGTATTTTATATCTTATGTTTAATAAAGAGATATTTAAACTATACTATTTCCCTAGTGCTTTAATTTTAGCAGGTGGCATTAGTAATATTTATGATCGATTTATTCACGGGGGCGTTGTAGATTATGTTTACTGGCACTGTGGATTTGATTTTGCTGTATTTAATTTTGCAGATGTGATTATAGACATAGGGGTTGTTTTAATCCTTATCATTAACTATAAAGATTCAAAAAATAAAGAGAAGTTACAAGCTAATTAGCTTGTAATCTTTTTAATTCTTCTTTTACTAAATCTACGTGTAAAACTTCTGTTGTAACACCAGCTTTTTTAGTTTTCTTTCTTACTGATACTTTATCCCAAATAGCAGCTATATTTCCTTCAGGATTGATAATAAAAGTAGTTCTTACTACTCCCATACTCTCACGTCCCATAAACTTCTTAAGTTGCCATACACCATACGCTTTACATGTAGTTTTTTCTGTATCTGATAAAAGAGTAATCTCTAGATTTTGTTTAGCAATAAAGTTTTGGTGTTTTTTAGGTGTATCTGGGCTTACTCCTAAGATAACAGCATCAAGATCCTCAAACTGTGGTAAAGCTTCAGTGAAGTCACAAGCTTGTGTTGTACAACCTGGTGTATTATCTCTTGGATAAAAATATAAAACTATCCATTTTCCTTTTAAGTCTCGTAAACATATTTCTACTTCATCTTGATTTTGGTTACAAAAAGCTGGTGCAACGTTTCCTACTTCTAACATTATTATTTCCTTATTATTATGTAATTAATTATGGTGAATTATATCTTATTTTTCATGTAAAATAAACTTAAAAATGAAAGTAGTGCTATGGCTGAAGAATATAAGAAAAGAAACTCTCCATAAAATTGTCCAGAGATAATAGCACCTAAAAATCCACCCAAACCATAAGCAACACCTAGCATAAACTGTTGTGCTAATTTTTTATTTGAATAGAGTTGATAAAGGTATAATATCACGGCACTATGATACAGTCCAAAACTAAATGCGTGTAAACTTTGTGTGAAAAATGATATCGTTAATGACTCTGGATATAAATAGAGTAAAAACCATCTAACTGATGTAACTAATATAGAAAACTTTATCATTAAAAGAAGATTTTTCTTTAAGAGTGGAGCTTGATAATAAAAAATTAAGATTTCACAGATTACACCAAATGCCCATAAATAACTAGTCATCTCTAGACTAATTCCGAATGAAGTTTCATAAATAGTAAAAAAGTTGTAAAATCCACCAAAACTCACTTGCATTAAAAATAAACTCAACCAAAATGGCCAGTATTTTAAAATTGAAAATTTTTCATCATCTTTATTAGCTTCTAAAGAAACATCATCGTACTTTAATAAACTATAAGCGCTTATTGCTGTAATAATAGTTGCACATAGATAATAATGCAAAGCAATTTGCGGTTCGGTTAAATATTTTGCAAGCACAAGACCTACAAGCATAAATCCTATAGAACCATATAGGCGTGACCGACCATATCTATCTTTTAGCTCTTTTATAGCGATGAGTTCAATATATGGAAGTAAAAGACTCAAACATACACCTAAAATGGCATTGTTTAACATAAATAGATAAAAAGAGTCTATTGTTACATAAAATAAAGAGGAAGAGATAACTGATAATAATAATACATATTTAAAAAGTTGTTGATTAAGTTTAACATGTTTTAAAAATAAAAAAGGTGTTAAAAACCGCATCAAAGGAGCAAGTGCCAAAACAATACCTATATTTGAAGGAGTGTATCCTATATCGGATAATACTTTTGGTAAAAACATTACATAAACACCAACTGCAGCAAAATAAAAAAAGTAAAATGCTGAAAGTTTAAAAAATAACATATAGTAATATTCTACTTTTTTTGGACAATGATGACTGATGTATTCATCACTAAGTCTTGAAATGTTTTTTTATCTTTTCTAAAAAATGGTAATAGCACTCCAATAATACTAATTGCACTCACAATAAACATAAAGTACCGTAATGTTGCAGTAACTAGACTCAAAGTCTGTTTATCTTTATCATTTACAAGAATAATATCATATGCTTTAAAACCAGGTGTTTGACCTTTTTTTACCCAAAAGATGATTACGATTAATCCATAAAGTCCCATCGTAATCCATCTTGCCATCTCACTACCTTGAAATGAATCTTTTCCATCTAAAATAAGATAAGTAGTGATGTACATAATAGGCATCATGATCATAAACATATCAGTGATAAATGCTTTGATTCTAAAAAGTGGTGAACAAGACTGATTTAAAACTACTTCTTGTGGTTGTTCATTTTCGATATTTTTTTTGGTAAACTTACCTTTTTTAGTATCTCTCCATCTAGCCATATTTGGTAACCCTTTATAATAAATTGGAATTTTAATCGCATTATACAAATGTTTAACCAAATTTATACAATAAAGTTTGTAACTATTAAACAATATTTCTATATAATCCAAATTATGATAAATATACAAGATATACAAGAAGCAAAACAACGATTAAATGGTATAACAAGAGAAACGCCAGTGACGTATGCTCCAATTTTAAGTATGAAAAATAACGCAGATATTTACTTAAAGCAAGAGAACCTGCAGTTAACAGGAAGTTTTAAAATCCGTGGTGCATTTAATAAGATTGCAAAGCTAACAAAAGAAGAACGTGATAGTGGTGTAGTAGCCGCCAGTGCTGGTAACCATGCTCAAGGTTTAGCATTTTCTGCACAACACTTTAATTGTGATGCAACAATTGTGATGCCTGAAGCTACACCACTTTTAAAAGTAAATGGTGTAAAAAGCTATGGTGCTAATGTAGTCTTGTATGGTGCAAATTTTGATGAAGCATATAAATATGCAAATGAGATTGCTTTAAAAGAGAATAAAACTTTTGTACACCCTTTTGCAGATGATGATGTAATAGCTGGTCAAGGTACTTTAGCTTTAGAGATTTTAGAAGAGATTGATAATATAGATATTATTATTATTCCTATTGGTGGAGCCGGACTTATCTCTGGTATGGCTACAGCGATTAAACATATCAAACCAAGTATTAAAATTATTGGTGTCGTTGCTAGTGGCGCGAATGCAATGAAAAACTCTTTTGAAGCGAAAGAACAATTAAACTCAAAATCAGTTAAAACTATTGCAGATGGTATTGCAGTACGTGATGTAACACCACGAATGCTTGATTATGTTTTAGAGTTAGTTGATGAGGTTATTGAAGTTGAAGATACAGAGATTGCTTCTGCCATTTTATTTTTATTGGAGCAACATAAACTTGTAGTTGAAGGAGCAGGGGCTACTGGAGTAGCTGCTGTTATGCACAATAAAATAAATATAGATGGTAAAAAAGTTGTTTTACCTTTAAGTGGTGGAAATATTGATGTAACTATGTTAGCTCAAATTATAGAAAAAGGTTTAGTAAAATCTTCAAGAAAAATGAAACTTGTAATTACTCTTATGGATAAACCAGGAAGTTTAAAAGAGTTAACTGCAATTTTTGAAAAAGTAAGTGCAAATATTGTACAAATAGATTATGATAGAGACTCTGTATCTTTAGCATTTGGTGAAGCAAATATCACTATAGCTATGGAAACTAAAGGTGAAGAACACCAAGAAAATATCAAAAATGAGTTACGTAAAGCAGGATATAGATTTAAAGAAATCTAATCTTATTATATTTCTTTATTAACCAATACTTCTAAATAGTATTATAAAAATTTATTTATATGTTATAATATTAACATATTATAAATAGGGTCAATAATGAATGATTTTAACATAATATCAATTTCAGAAAATGAAATAGATTCTATAGAACAGTTAGGTACAAAATATAAGTTTTGGTTTAAAAAAGATGATATTGATAGTTTATTTAAAAGAGGACGAGAAAATACCGGAGAAAACTGGGTGGAAGTTGTAGTTTCCAAAATATTTGAACAATTAAATATTCCTCATGCTAATTACTATTTTGCTGAATTTGGTGATAATATTGGGACTGTTTGTGAAACATTTGTACCTGCTGGTGCAAGACTTACTCATGGGAATGAACTTTTGGCTAGAGCTTATGAAAGAATAGAAGAAGATTATGATATAACATCATACTATAGAGTTCGAAAATATAATTTACGATTAATAATTCTTATATTGAATGATATCAAATTGTTACCTGCATTTGATTTAATTGCTCATGATTATTGTGAGAGTGCCTCTGATATGTTTATTGGTTATATTATTATGGATTGTTTGATATCGAATCAGGATAGACATCATGAAAATTGGGGCTTAATAAGATATGGTAATACAATTTTTTTGGCACCATCTTATGATCATGCTTCTGGTCTAGGATCAAAAGTGAGTGATGAAGATAAAGAAAAACGGTTGAAAACAAAAGATTTACAGTTTAATGTAGCAAGTTTTGTTAAAAAAGCTAAAACTCCTTTTTATGATAATAAGGGAAAAATATTAAAAACTATAGATTCAGTAAAGTTATGTGGTAAAATAAATAAAAAAACTACAATAATGTGGTTAGAAAAAATTGAAACTTTAGATATTAATGAAATTGAGAGAGGATTTTTACAAATTCCTACTGATTTGATGAGTGATATATCAAAAGTTTTCGCCATAAAAATGTTAAATGAAAATATGAAAAGATTAGCAATATTTAAAGAGGAATTATTAAATGAATAATAAACTAATTGTAGCTTGGAGAAATACTTTAACTAGAATTTGGACACCTGTCGCTATTTTAGAATTAATAGATAACGAATATCATTTTTCATACACCAATGGCGCAAAAGTAGAGAACTTTGTACCCTTTGGTTTAATGCAAAATAAGACAAAAACATATGTATCTAAAGAATTATTTCCAATTTTCAAGAATAGATTATTAGCTAAAAGTAGACCAGAGTATAATGATTATTTAGATTGGTTAGATATTGATAAAGAAAATAATAATGATTTTCTAGAACTTGCAAAAACTAGAGGTATTAGGGTTACTGATGAAATTCAATTGTTTCAGACACCTGAAATAAATAAAAATAATGAATATGAAATAACCTTTTTTGCTCATGGACTAAGCCATATGCTTGAAGAATATGTAGAAAGATTAGCTAGATTAAAAGAGAATGATAGATTAGTAATACTAAAAGATATTCAGAATGAATTTGACTCTAATGCTTTACTGATTGCAACATCAGATGATCCTATTGAACTTTTAGGCTATTTCCCTGCATTTTTGTGTAAAGACATAAATAGGTTACTTATAATAAATGGAAATTCATCTGTTCAATTAACTGTTTATAAAATTAATAAAACTGCACCAAAGCAATTAAAATTACTTTGTAAGTTAAAAACAAAATGGCCAGAGAATTTCAAGCCATTTGATAGTGATGATTTTAAAAAATACAATTAATTTATTTTAATTGTATTGTGATATTCTTTATCTTTTAAATAGAAATTATATTATCCCCAGTTTTATTAGTTGTTTAATATTTCAACTGTAGAAACATATTGGTACAACAATTTTATAAACTTTTAAGGACTCCTTCTTATTCTTGTACCGTTGTCGTCATTTAGAATATTTGAAAAGAAGAACAAATTACTAAAAAGATATAATAAAGTAATTTAATATAAGGCATTTATAATGTGTGGAATAGTAGGGATAAATTTTAATCCTAATGCAGATTTTTTAAAAATTACTAATTTGATGAAAAGTAGAGGACCAGATAATACATCGGTTCATACTGTAAAGAATAATTATTTTGGTCACACAAGATTAAGTATTGTTGATTTAGATGAAGAAGCAAATCAACCTATGCTATTTGATGATATTTTGATAGTTTTTAATGGTGAAATATATAACTATGATGAATTAAAAATATCAGAAAACTTAGAGTGTAAAACACTCAGTGATACAGAAATTTTAATACGGCTTTATCAAAAATATGATGTTGATTTTTTACATCTTTTAAATGGTGCTTTTTCTTTTTGTATATATGATAGTAAAAAAGATCGATTTTTTTGTGCTCGTGACAGGTATGGTAAGAAGCCATTTTATTATTATGCAAAAGATGGCAAGTTTATTTTTTCAAGCATGATAAAACCTATTATAAACATACTAGGGTTTACACCAAAATTAAATAAAGTTGCTTTATCTCAGTATTTACAATATTTTGTACCACTTGCTCCCAATACCTTTTATACAGATATCAATAAATTAGATAGTGCAAGTTATTTATTGTATGAAAATAACAAAATATATATCAAAAAATATTATAAAATAAAAACATATAAACAAATCAATGAAGAACCAATAGCTTTAAAAAATATTGAAGATATTTTATATAGTAGTGTAGAACAACGGTTGAAATCAGATGTAGAAGTTGGATCGCTGTTAAGTGGAGGAATTGATAGTAGCTTAATAAGTACAATCTATTCTCAAATATCAAATCATAAAATCAATACATTTAGTGTAGGATATAAAACACATACGAAATATAGTGAGCTTCCCTATGCAAAAATAGTTGCAAAAAATATTAATAGCAACCATACTCCTTTAGAAATAGGGCAAAAGGAATATATAGAATCTTTAGAAGAAGTCTTTGAAAATCTTGAAGAACCACATGCTGATCCAGCAGCTATTCCACTTTATTTATTAACAAAAGAGATAAATAAACAAGGGATAAAAACTGTTTTAAGTGGTGAAGGAAGTGATGAGTTATTTTTGGGCTATGATAATTATGCGAAGTTTTTAAAATATTATGATTTTTCAGATAGTTTGGATGATAAACAAACGCATTTTTTGAATGAAATTATTTCATCACTAGGTGGTAATAAAGAAGCTGAATATCTTAGGCGTGTGGTAAAAAAAGAGAACATTTACAATAGTTTTGGGGAAATTTATACATCAAGCCAAAGAAAAAAACTCTTACAAAAAGTTGCAAACTTTAAATCAGAATCACCAAAAAAAGATCCAATTGATTGGATGAGTTATATAGATACTAAAATATGGTTAGGGGAAGCACTTTTAAGTAAAGTAGATAAAATGTCTATGGCAAATGGGGTTGAAACAAGAAATCCATTTTTAGATTTTAGACTAGTAGATACTGCTTTTAGTATAAATAGTGATTTAAAAGTAGGCAATACTAATAAATATCTACTCAAAAAAGTAGCAGTAAAATATATTCCTGAAGAGATAATAAATAGACAAAAAAAAGGTTTTAATAGCCCTTTTAATGAATGGTTATTTAGCGAATTTTCTGATAAATTACTTAATGAAATAAAACAAACAAATCAACAGACACATTTATTTAACGTAGATTATATAGATTACTTGTATGAGAGCGCAAAAAGAAATAAACTGAAACAACACTTTTACGCCTTATGGCATTTTAGTAAATGGTATAATAAGAATTATTTATAATAATAAGAAGATTTTGTATAAATAATTCTTATATAAAATAAATATATATTATGTTAAAGATAACATAATATAATAATTTAAGACTTTTTTAATGAACTTTTACTATACTTACACCGTGATTATCACACTCCTTGAAAACTCATTTATTGCTTGAGTAGTATTAAAAGTTGAAGAAGATACAGCTTCAACTTTTAATTATTTATAAGAAACCCAAAAAATTAGGACTTACTATGGAAAATGAACCAACATTGGAACAAATAGAAGATTATAATGGCAAAGAATCATCAAAAAAAAGAAATACTGTTAGATTAGTAGTGTTATTTTGTATTGCAGTAGGTATTGTTTACTCAATTGCAAAATATTCTTATTCAGAACAAGATGAATATGTAGGCACTCCAAATAATCCAGGTATAAATACAACAAATAATTAATATATTATTGACTTATTTAATTTAAAATGATAAAATCTATTTTATAAGTATATATAATTATATTTATAACTAAAAATTAAAGGATTTTATTTTGGAACTCGATTTAGAAGAAGATAATAGATTAAAAAACTTCCCTATTATGATGTTTGCAATTGTAATGGGGATGAGTGGTTTGACTATTACTTATCAAAAAGCATCAATGTGGTTAGATGTATCTGAAGTTTTTGGTATGATTTTTATGTGTATAACTACCATAACTTTTATAGTCGTATCAATAATATATATTATTAAATATATAAAGTATAAGACAGCAGTACAAAAAGAATTTTCTCATCCAATACGTATTAATTTTTTTGCTGCATTTTCAATATCTATGCTCATGCTAGCAATAATCTATAAAGAATTTAATCCTACAGTAAGTGCTATCTTCTGGTATCCAGGGACATTATTACATTTTTATTTAACTATGCATACTATTACCTTTTGGATTAATCATAATCAAGAGTTAAATCATTCTAATCCTGCTTGGTTTATCCCTATCGTAGGCAATGTATTGATTCCTGTTGCAGGAGTTGGTTTTGCAAGTAATGGAATACTGCTCTATTTTTTTAGCGTTGGGATGTTTTTTTGGTTTATTTTATTTTCAATTATTTTTAATAGAATTATTTTCCATAATCAACTAGCTGTTAAATTTATACCAACATTATTTATACTTATCGCACCTCCTGCAGTTGGTTTTATAGCATATTTTAAGATGTTTGGGGTTATAGATACTTTTGCTACATTTTTATTTAATATGGCAATATTTTTTACTCTATTAGTAGTCTTTATGTATAAAAACTTTTTGAAAATTAAATTTTTTATTTCGTGGTGGGCATTTGTATTCCCTGTTGCCGCTATGAATATTGGTACAATGTTGATGTATCATAAAACAAATGACCAAATTCTTTATTTTGCATCATATATTATGTTAGTGGCTACATCTTCTATCATAGCAATTGTATTATATCAAACTATAAAAAATATGAAAAAACGTAATGTTTGCGTACAAGAATAGAATATGAAAAAATATATTGTAACATTTATTATTGTATTTATTGGATATTTAGTTGGTGATAGCATTTATAAAGAGATGACAAAAGATAAAACACCAGGGAAGGCAAAACGGTTACCATGTCAAAAAAAGGTTACCACTTTTGAACGTTCATTTTCTGATGCTGATGTAAAATATATTCAAAGTTTAATAGAGCATGGGAGTATGGATTTTACCTCTTTTACAGAACCAGCAAAGTATGCGAAATCAGAATTATTTGATTATATTAGTTTAGAGGATATGGATAAACAGTTTGCATTGTTTTTACGTTCATATGTTAAATATAATGAAAACAATAAAAACGGATATCAACTCTCTTATTATATTTATGAAAATGATAAAAATGATCCTGGTAAAAAGACAGAAAAAAGTAAACTATATGCTGGATATGTGGTATTGGAAGTGAAAAATAAAGAGAATAAAAGTATTTATAAAGTGCAAGTAGATTTTATGGATAAAAAAGGTGGAGATGTAATAAATACAATGAAATGTGCATTAAAATCTCTTATGACATATAAAAAATAAAGGAAAATAATGAAAAAAGAAAATTTTATGGAAAAATATCCAGTGTATACAATAGAGTTGATGAAAGATGAAATTAAATTAAAAAGTGTAGATGCTATTTTAGAATATTTTGAAGAGAAAATTAAAAGTCACCCAGTAGCAAAGTATATTGCTACATTTGATCAGTATAGTCATACAAAGAGTTTATCAGGAGAGATTAATGATAAAATATTAGATGTGAAAAATATTATTTTTTGTTTTGGTACAACTATACCTGAAAGTAAGATGGCTGCAGTTCGTCCTAGAAGTATAGGGGTATGTGAATTAAAAGATAAATTTTCTGTAGAATTTTTAGAGGTACCAAGAGAAGAATTAAATGGTGTGTTAGAGTCGTGGATTAAGGAACTTATTCATAAATAGATTAAAATTTTTAATAAATTTTAATCTATTTTTATATATTATAGATTTATGAATACTATAACAATTGCAAGTAAAAATAAAACAAATTTAACCATACAATTAGAAAAAAAATATGATGTTCTGTATTATAAAAAACCATCTTTATTTTCTAAACTACTTTTAAAAGAGATAAAATATCCTGATATCTACTTTCATAAAGGTTTTTTATCAAGTGAAGCTGTTTTATTAATAGAGCAATCATCTGTTGTAATTGTTAGTTCTTTAGAGATAAAAAGAGAGATAATAAATAAATTACCAAATTTAGATATCTCAAAAATAGATGTTTTATATCCTTACCCTATACTAAAATCAGAATATTCAAAATCGATAAAAAAAGAGTTTAAAAATAAGTATTCTATTCCAAAAGAATCAAAAATATTATTTTTTAGGGGAAGAGATCTTAAGAAGAGTGGACTTACTGTAGTCTTTGATATTATTTCAAGAATGTATAAAGATAACTTTACATTAATAATAGAATCAAATAAAAAAGAGATCACACCACTAAAGTTACAAATGGACAGAAGTGAGATACAATTTAATTATATTTTTTTAGAGGATTATGCAAATATTGATGAGCTATTTATAGCATCGGATATATTTATTTTACCAACACAACAAAAGTATTTTTCAGTAGATGTTGTAAAAGCTATGTATTTTAGAAATGCAGTGTTTTTAATGGAATCAAATCATGCAAGTGAGATAATTGATACTTTTTCTTTAATTCAGGGTGCAGAAGATAGAAGCACATCTTTTAAAGTAGATTCATTGTTAATTAATCAAGAAGAATTGAAAAAAATTCAAAAAGAAAATCAAAAAATTGCACAAAATTATACATTATTAAAAAGTGTGGAGAAAATTTCTAAAATAGTATCAGATTCTTTTGACATTTAATCTACTTTTCTATATAATACTTGCAATTAAAAATATTTAGTAGGGAAATATAGGCATTTATGTTTGTATTGGCATTTGATTTATCTTATGTTTACGCTATCCGAACAGATTTTTAAAAAAATAAATTATTACAAGGGTTCAAAATGAACAAAATTTTAATCTTAATGGTTGCTATGGCAACTGCTGCTTTTGCTGCTGATGCAAATGTTGCTAACGAAACTTTAAAAGCATACTCTGTACTTGCTGCTGGTATTGGTTTAGGTCTTGCTGCACTTGGTGGTGCTGTTGGTATGGGTAATACTGCTGCTGCAACTATTGCTGGTACTGCTAGAAATCCAGGTATGGGTGGAAAACTTATGACTACAATGTTCATTGCATTAGCGATGATCGAAGCTCAAGTTATTTATACTCTTGTTATTGCTTTAATTGCATTATACGCAAACCCATTTTTAGGGTAATCAATATCAATAATTAAAAAAGCCAAACGTTAATTCGTTTGGCTTTTTTTTTCTCTAAGGAAAAAAATGGACCAAGAAACTATCAACAACATAAAAGATATTCACATATTGTATGTAGAAGATGATATTGAGATTCAGGACTCGTTTAGTGCTGTCTTGAAAAAACTTTTTAATAGCGTTACAATCGCTTCTAATGGTCAAGAAGGCTTAGATTTATTTAAGAAAAAAGAGAATACATTTGATTTTATTATTTCTGATATAGAGATGCCAGAAATGAATGGTTTAGAGATGATTGAAGAGATAAAAAAAACAGGTTCAGAAATACCTTGTATTTTAACTACCGCACATGGAGAGTTTGATTATTTTATGAAAGCAAATGAGATTGGTGTATTTCGATATATGCAAAAACCACTTGATATCAATGAATTACTTGAGGCAATTCAAGATAATCAAAATGGACTAGAAGTTAAAAAAATTGATTTATAAGAGCTAGCATCTCTTTTGGATCAGTTATGTGATTGACCTTGTCTCTAAAATTATTTGCACCATCATATCCTTTAGAGTAGGTATGTAAGTGTTTTCTAAACATAATTACACCATAGTCATCATAATGTAAGACCATTTTATTGAGGTGTTCAATAATTATAGATTTTTTTAGGTCATTTGAAATCGTATCATTTTTCGAAGATATTTGATGAAAAACCCATGGTTTTCCTATAGCACCACGACCTATCATAATTCCATCTGCTTTCGTGTGTTCTAAAACATAGTTTGCTTTTTCTAAATCAGTTATATCTCCATTTGCGATAACTGGTATACTTACTGTTTGTTTAATAGCTGCAATTGCATCATAATCTACAGCTGCTTTATAAGCACCTTTTTTTGTTCGCCCGTGAACTGCAATAAAATCAATACCGCAGTCTTCAATAGCTTTTGCAATATCAACAGGTATTTTTTCATCAACACCAATTCTTACTTTACATGTAGTGTATTGTTTATTAGAATATTTTTTAATTGTTTTTAGCATCTCTTGAAGTCTAGGAAGGTCTCCGAGTAAGTTTGAACCACTTCCATGGTTAAATACTTTAGGTGCAGGGCAACCACAATTAAGGTCAATACCTGCAATTCCATCAATAGCATTTATTTTTTCAATAGCAGCAATTAAGATTTCTGTTTTATTTCCTGCTAGTTGTACAAAAAAAGGATCTTCATTTGGTGATTTTTCTAACATTTTAAATGTTTTTTCACTACTGTAAGCTAAAGCATTAGAGCTTATCATTTCACTAACAGTGTAATCAACACCAAAGTTTTTAACGACAGATCTAAAAGGAAGATCCGTATAACCTGCAAGTGGAGCTAATGCTATTACAGGTTTTGAAAAGTCAATTAGTTTATTCATATATTATTTATACGACAAAGTTTCAATAGAATATGTAAGTTTACCAGCATCTTTTAAATCTACTAATGCTTTAAAAGGAATGTATTCTGTCGCAGAACTATTTACTAAGATATCTCTCATTTTATCAATCATCTCATACTCTGCTAATACATACAAATAGGCTGTAGTATATTTTTCTTTTTCTTGCATTAAGTCTTCATATAATTTAATAATTTGATCAGGACTCATTAGTTTTTTGTAATCTTTAGCAATCTCAATCAACTCAGTATTTGATAAGTCTACTGTTTTTAAAGTCTCTAAAATTAATTCATTTGTCATAGAAAATTCTGGATTTTGCTCACTATCCTTTTTTAATAATGCTTTCACCATATCCTTGTCAAGTGTTAACTCCGCAAGAGTTTTTTTAACAGAAGTCATAGATTTCAATTTTAACACTTGCAAAAATGCATCTTTTAAAATTTCTTGAGAATATTTACTTGGACTTTTGATAATTTCTAATGCAAAATTATCATCTAAAGCCATTCTGTTTTTCATATTTTCTACCATTATAGAATTGTCTTGGTCAAGTTTTAACTCTTTTGATGGGATATATTTCCCTGATTTTATATTGAATTTTTGTTCAACTGTTTTAGAAATCTCTTTGTTTTCTGAACTGAAATTGCTGTTAGAAACATCAATATCTAATTGATCAAGAATAGAACCAATCTCTTTGAAGTTTACATTTTGAAAATTAATACTTACTTTTTCATTCAATAATCTTTTATTGATAAGTGAAATTACTGCTTGCGAATCTTTTGTAATAGCTTTCATAGTAAAATAATTTTTTAAGCCATAAAATGCAATATGAATAACACTTAATATTAATAATACAATCGTAGGTAATACTACCCATACTGCAATTGGTAAAATTAGAGTAAAGTCTGATATTTGAACTTTATAATCACCAGCTGCAATGCTAAATGTATATCCAAACACAATTATTGCTAAAAGTAATGAACCTATAATATATTTTTTTAATCCCATTCTATCTATCCTTCTTAAATTTAGTTGCTATTATTTTCGTGAATTTCTCTACAGTCTGTGCAGAACTTAGCAAATGGTTTTGCTTTTAATCTACCTATAGCAATAGGTTCATCACACATTTCACATACACCATACGTACCATTTTTTATACTTTCTAAAGCTTCTTCAATCTCTTTTAATTCTTGTTTTTGTTGATTTATAATAATTCCTGAAGTAAAACTATCACTACTTGCTTCTGCAAAATCTAATTCATCTTTACAATCTAGATTGTTAAGTTTTGAAATATTATCTATCCCATCAGTAATATTACTTTCTATTGCGATTTGTCTTTGTTCTAACATAATCTTTAATTCTTCGATTTGTTTATTTGAAGCCATATTCTGTTTCCTATAAATTTAATTTAATAAGTATATCTAATCTTTGCTAAATTATTTATGATAAGGATGGTTATTTAATATACATAAAGAACGAAAAATTTGCTCACAAAGAACTATATTTGCAATTTTATGTGCGTAGGTTAATTCACTTAAAGAGATTGTTTTATCACATTTTTTTAAAAATTCTCGATCAAATCCATAGGCTCCACCTATAAAAAAATTAATAGTAAGTTTATCTTCCAATAATTTACTAAATTGAAAGCTATCTACTTTTTGACCTAAGACATCTAGTGCGATATTATATCCTGTTGTTAGTTTTGGTTCATACAATTCATTGTATGCTTGTTGGGATTCTTTTTCACCTAATGTTTGTGCTTTTGAAATTTGTTTGTTAAATAAACTATGTACTTCAACTTTTGCCCATCTACTAGCCATCTTGATGAACTCTTGGATTAGTGGTTCGAAGTTGTCATTTGATTTTTTAACTATTTGATAAATGTGTATTTTGCTGTTAATAATATTATCCTTAATTTTTTTTGGATATTATATCTAATTAGTTTAAAAGGAATAGTTATAGAAAAAAGTAAAATTACTAGTATTGCCATAGGTGGTTTTGATGGTATGCATTTAGCTCATCAGGAGTTGTTTAAAAAATTAGATGATACTGGTGGAATTATTATAATCCAAACCACACATGCAAATATTTCTCCTTTTAGAAATAGACAAAAATATACAAAATTTCCAATTTATTTTTATCCTTTAAAAAATATAAAACATCTTGATGGAAAACAATTTATTATGTTACTTAAAGAAGAGTTTCCAAATTTATCAAAAATTGTAGTTGGATACGATTTCCATTTCGGGCATAAAGCTGCATATAATTGTAATAATTTAATAAGCCTTTTTGATGGTGAAGTTGAAATTGTTGAAGAATATAAAATAGATGGTATCTCAGTACACTCAAGAATCATACGTTCTTATTTAAGAGATGGAAATATACAACTAGCTAATAGATTACTGGGGTATAATTATACTTTAAGCGGTTTGGCTATAGTGGGTCAAGGTTTAGGAAAAAAACAATTTGTTCCTACTATCAATATTAAAGTAACTGATTTTTTAATACCTCAAGAGGGCATTTATATTACAAAAACTATCTTAAATGAATCTATTTATCCTTCGGTTACTTTTATTGGGCATAGGGTTACAACAGATGGTAAGTTTGCAATGGAAACTCATATTTTAAAAGATGAGTTTACTCAGGAAGTACCTAAAAATATTGAGATAGAATTTTTGGAAAAAATCAGAAATAATAAAAAATTTGATAAGTTTGGAGATTTAAAAAAACAAATAGATTGTGATGTAAACTTTGCAAAATTATGGTTTAAGGAAAAAAATGAAGAATGTAATTGAATTTATTGAGTCAAAGGATATTACAAAACTAGGGATTTATTCTCAGTTAAAATGTGAAATAGAAGAAGTGAATATTTTACAGTATCTGACAAAACAATATATCATAGCTAATGATACTTTACTTGTTCTTGATATATTATCAGAGTTTTATGATTTAAAGGTATATGAGCATTTAGATAAAATATTTTTAATAAAAAATTTATTAGAATTAGGATGGGTTATACAAAGTAATTTCTCAGCTACAAAAATAAGTGAGCTTTCACAGTTAGAACTTATTAATACTCCTATTAAACTGAGCAGTTCATTTCTAAAACTATTAGAAGTTGGTTCTCTTGAACTTGTCCTTCCTGAAGTAAAAGAATACAGTGACCATCTTGAATATTTACAGGATCAGTTTTTTAAAATTGATTTGGCTCAACAACTCAATATTGTAAAACATAATTTTGATGAAAACTCACCAAATGCTAATAGACTTAGAAGTAAATTGATTTTATTGGAAAATAGAATTAAAGAACGAGTTGAAACAACAAAAACAACCATTATGTTAGAAGAATTTTTTAAAGAAAATGAATTAAATGAACAAGAGCAGATGATATTTTTGGCATTATTGAAGGAGGAATATTCGGGAAGTGATGAATCAATTAGAGATATGAATTCTTTAATAGCTTTAGTATCTTCTGATGATTATGAAAAAATAAAATTCAGAACTCTTTTAGAAGAAAGTGGAAATCTCATCTCTAATAATTTGATTGATTATGATGAGATGCTCACCCCTTTTGGTGGTATTAATAGAAATTTTTATATTCCTGAACAAATTTTATATAAAATTTCTCATCCAATTAAAAAAGAAACACGACAAAGAAAAATAAAACTTGATATGTTGATTTCAGAACAAGAATTATTTGAATTAATAGAACCCAAAAAAAGTTTGGATGATGTGGTACTAAATGAAAAAACGAAAAACACTCTTGATTTATTGTTACAGCAAGTAGATAAAAAGGTTGTAGATAGACTTAAAAAATGGGGAATTAAAGATAAGAAAAAAAGTATTGATGCCCGTATAATCTTTTATGGTGTAGCAGGAACTGGGAAAACGATAACTGCATTAGCATTAGCAAAATCTTTAAAACGTCAGATATTAAGTTTTGATTGTAGTAAAATTCTTTCTATGTATGTAGGAGAGAGTGAAAAAAATGTAAGAAAAATATTTGATGAATACAAAGAGTTATGTACTAAAACAAAATCACAGCCAATACTATTGCTAAATGAGGCAGATCAATTTTTAAGTAATAGAGTTAGTGGACAAATTAGTGGTAGTGATAAAATGCACAATCAAATGCAAAATATCTTTTTAGAACAAATTGAAAATTTTGATGGGATATTAATAGCAACAACGAATTTATTGGATAATATAGATAAAGCATTTTCAAGACGTTTTAATTATAAAATAGAGTTTTTAAAGCCAGAATTGGAACAACGTAAAATATTATGGGAAAAATTACTTCCTAAGGATTTACCACTTAGTGATGATTTTGATATTGAAAAACTATCTATTGCAAAATTAACAGGTGGACAAATAGAATTAGTGATTAAAAACACAGCGTATAAGTTGGCAATTCAAGATGAACCAATATTTAAAACATCAGATTTTATTGAAGAAATACTAAAAGAGGAAAAAAGTATGTTTGATAAAGAGAAAAAAATGGGATTTTTTTCTTAATAGAGATATTTTGAAGTAATATTTGAGTACTAATAGTACTCAAATACAGTATTACTATAGACCTGTAACGTTTTCCGCTTGAGGACCTTTTTGACCTTCACCAACTTCATAAGTAACTTTTTGACCTTCATTTAATGTAGCTCTATCGTAACCTGAATTATTGATTTGTCTGAAATGTACGAATACATCTTTTCCACCATTTTCTTGCTCTATAAAACCGTAACCTTTTTCACTGTTGAACCATTTAACTGTTCCATTTACTAAATCTGCCATGCAAATTCCTTTTTGTTTGAATACACCTTAAATATAAGGTGGTTGAAAATCTAATATAAAGTTGTTGTAACTATAATCATCTTTCGTTAGTACTAGTATAGCCAAATTTTTCTTGGTTTACTCTGTATAAAAATAAAATATTAATAGTATTTATTATATTTTCTTAAAGGGAAGAAAAAAGTTACAAAATGTTACATATAAAACTAGAAATTTTGTCTTGTTTTTCTTTTTATGAGTATTTTTGTAACTTTTTTAACTATTCTGGAACTCTAGAGTTTTTTTCCTCAATACCACTTAATCCAAATCTTCTTGTAAGTTCTTGTTTAATTCTATCTGGTGAGATGTTTTTAGCCGCAAGTCCAACTAAACAATGGTACATTAAATCAGCACCCTCATATACAATCTCTTCAGCATCATCATCTTTAATGGCAAAAGTAAATTCTCCTGCTTCTTCAATGATTTTTTTCAGCATAGAGTTTTCTTTACCTTGTAATAATTTTGCAGTATATGATGTTTTTGGGTCATCGTGTTTTTTCTCTTGGATAGTATGATATAAAGTTTCTACAATACCGTATGCACCAGTTGTATCTATCTCTATATCAGTTGATATCTCATTTGTTGCTAGGTCTGTGAAGAAACAGCTTTTTCTTCCTGTATGGCAAGCTACGCCATTTTGCAGTACTTGTAAAAGAATTGTATCATTATCACAATCAATTTTTATAGATTGTACTTTTTGTGTATGATTTGAACTTTCCCCTTTTTTCCAAATTCGTTGTTTACTTCTACTAAAATAGTGTGCATAGTTTGTTTTGAGTGTTAATTCTAATGCTTCTTTATCCATATATGCTAACATCAAGACTTCATTTGTTTGGTGGTCTTGCGTAATAACAGGAATGAGTCCATCTTGTTTTGCAAAGTCGACCTTGTTGATTATATTTTCCATTGTGTTACCTTTAAAATTTTTGATTGTATTCTAGTCCAAAACCTGTAATTTCATTTTCATCATCAATTGTTATATTTGGTTGTGGATTAAGCTGAATAGATTTCTCATTCATCATATTTTCAAGTGGTTTTGTATCTGAAAATAGTTCATGAGTGCTATTTACTTCTGTATTGTACGTAGGTGGATTCAGTTTGAGTTGTGCTATAGATATCTCTTCTTCTAAGATAATTATTCTATTATTAAGTTCTTTATTTTCTAATTTGAGTGAAGAGATTTTATTTTTAAGTTCATTGTGTATTTGTGTATTTTTCGTATTATTATCAAGTAGTGTAGATGAAATATTTTGATAATCTACTAATTGGAGATAAACAATCCCTAGAATTAATAGTAAGGTAAATATTATTATATATTTTACTTTTTGCATAGTTATGTAGTTAGATAAGGGATATATCCCTTATCTAATTGATGTGTCTCTTGATTTATTTTTTGTATCTACCCAAATATTTGGAGTAGAACCACCAGGTGTTAAGAATATTTTCGCATCTTTATTCACTTTAAGTGCTTCATTGAATTTTCCTTGGATTTCAATTTGTTGCATTTTTAATAAGTTTGATGTTAAAGAATTTGCAATTAACTTATTCGCTTTTGCTTGTGCATCAGCTTCTATAGTTACAGCATCCGCTCGACCTTTTGCTTCAATTCTATTTTTATCAGCCTCACCCTTTGCAAGTGCAGCTTTTTTCTCAGCTTCTTGTTTTGCTCTTAAAACTTCGTATTTAACTCTTTCTGATTCCTGATTTGCAATTTGTACTCGTTCAATTTGCTCTTTTATTTTTGTAGGAAGTACAATCTCTCTTAATTGAACTGATTCAATAGATACTGGTTTCCCTTCAAGAGCTTCAATCTCTTTTCTAATACCATTTTCAATTAATACCGCAATCTCGTTTCTTTTTGTTGGTAATGCTTCAGCATTGTACCCACCAACAACATTTCTTACAATATTTCTTACAACAGGATTTACGATTTTATCTTCCCATGAAAGTCCCCATGTTGCAATAGTTGTAGGTGCACCAGATGGTAAAAGTTTGTATTGTACTGTTAACTCAATTGAAACTGGTAAACCACGAGCATCAAGAATATTAATAGCAGGATTGATTTTGATACCACTTCCCATACCACTCATATCTTCTAAAGATTTGTAGTTTATAAGTCGAACTTTTGTATCAACAGTAATAACTTTTTGGATTACTGGAACAAATAAGTGAAATCCTGGCTCTAATGGTACTGGCTCATATTTACCTGTAGTAATTTTAATACCAACTTCACCTGAATTAATAATAACATAAGGTTTTGTCATAAATAAACCTATAGCTATTATGATAATTGCATAAATTATTCCAGATTGTTTATTGAAATTTTTAAACATTTCAGGTGGTTGAAATGGTGGTTCAAAACCACCACCGTTTCCACCACCACCATTGTTATTTGGTTTATTGTTTGAATTTTTGTTTTCTTGTTGTCTATTTTTAAAATAGTCGTTATCTATTGGCATTTTATTCCCTTTATATAAATTAAGTGCAATAATATATTATTGTACTTGTGTTTGTCTTAAAAATTATCTCTAATTAATGTATGTTAAATCTTTTAGATATTTTTCATTTTTTCCAGCAACTACATCAAAATAAGCACTTTGCAGTTTTTCAGTAATAGGACCTCTACTACCACAACCTATTTTTCTTGCATCTACATCTCGTATTGGCGTTACTTCTGCTGCTGTTCCAGTTAAGAAACATTCACTACAAATATATACTTCTTCTCTTGTGATTCTTCTTCGTATAACTTCAATGCCCATGTCTTGTGCTAAGTCTATAATAGTAGCTTGAGTAATAGATTTTAGAGAGTTGTCATTTGGTGGAGTGATGAGTTTCCCATCTTCTACCATAAAAAAACAAGCACCACTTGCTTCTGCAATATACCCTTGATCATCTCTCATAAGTGCTTCATCATATCCAGCTTCAACAGCTTCATATTTTGCCATCTGAGAGTTTAGGTAATTAGCAACTGCTTTTGCTTTACCCATCCCTGATGTATTTCCACCTCGTGTCATCGAAGAAATTTTTAATCGAATACCATTTTTTAAACCATCTTCTCCTAAATATGCTCCCCATTTCCATGCAGAAATAGATACATTCACTGGAGCTTCTTTATGATAAAGACCCATAACTCCATAGCCTAAATATACAAGTGGACGTATATAAGCACCTTCAAAAAGTTCATTTTCTTGAAGAAGTTTTACTTGTGCATTGTTTAATTCTTCTAGTGAATAAGGTACATCCATAAGAGTCATCTTAGATGAATCTAAAAGTCTTTGTGTATGTTCGTTTAGTTTAAAAATAGCACATCTTCCGTCGACAGTTTTGTATGCTTTTGTACCTTCAATAGCACCATTTCCATAGTGAAGAGTATGTGTCAATATATGTACTTGTGCTTCATCCCAAGGGGTAAGCTTTCCATCCATCCAGATATATTTTGCTTTTTCCATTTAACTAATCCTAAATTTGTATTTCATTTTAAACTCATTTTATCCAAAAATAGTTTAAAAACGATATAATTGCCTATGAATAAAGAATTGACAATCCCAGATATAGAAAAAATTTTATCTAATAGAATAGAAAATGATAAATTTACAGCATTGAAAAACCTTCCTACACCAGATAAATTTAAAGATATAGATAATGCAACAAAAAGAATAGTGCAAGCGATAAATAATGATGAAACGATTAATTTAGTTGGAGATTATGATGTTGATGGGGTTACCTCTACAGCTATAATGGTTACTTTTTTTAATGCCTTGAATATTGAAATCAATTATATCATACCAAATAGATTTGAACATGGTTATGGATTAAGTCCAATTATTTTGGAACAAATTTATGATGGAATTATAATTACAGTAGATAATGGTATTAGTGCAGTTGAAGCTGCTAGGATATCTAAGCAAAGAGGATTGGATTTAATTATTACAGATCATCATACCGTAGGAGATGTTCTACCTGATGCATTTGCTATAATTAACCCAAAACAAGAAGAGTGTACTTTTCCATTTACAGAGATATGTGGTGCACAAATTGCGTGGTATTTATGTGCTTCTATTAAAAAAGAGTTAAAATTCGATTATAATTTAATGGAACTTTTTGATCTTCTTAGTTTAGCGATAGTTGCTGATATTATGCCAATGGTAAGTTTAAATAAAACGATGGTAAAAGCTGGATTAAAAGTACTTGAAAAATCAACTCGACCTGCAATTGTTGCACTACGAAAAAGATATGGATTGACTACAATTACTGAAGAAGATATAGGTTTCAAAATAGCACCATTAATTAATTGTGCTGGTCGTATGGCTGATCCCTCTATTGCTTTAGAATTTCTACTCTCTTTTGATGAACATGAAGCAAATATGCAACTAGATTATTTAATAGAATTAAACGAATCAAGAAAAGAAGATCAGTTAAAAATGTTTAATGAAGCAAAGATACAAGTTCATCCAACAGATCAAGTAATTGTAGTAGCAAGTGAAGAATGGAATGAAGGGATAGTAGGGATAGTAGCTTCAAAATTATGTGATAAATATAAAAAACCAGCAATAGTATTTAGTATCAAAGATGAAACAGCAAAAGCGAGTTGTAGAAGTACTTCTGCTATAAACTTATATGAGTTAATTAAAACTTGTAGCTCTTTATTAAATGGCTTTGGTGGTCACAAGCAAGCTGCAGGATTGAGTATAGATACCGATAAATTAAAAATATTTAAAGAACAAATAAATCACAATATAAGTAATTTACCTATATTAGAAGAAGATAAAAGTACTTTTAGTTTGGGATCTTTTAATATTAGAAATATATCAGATACAGTTTATAATTTAATAGAGTCGTATAGACCATTTGGTATAACAAATCCATATCCAATATTTACATTTAGAGATGTTGAAGTATTGCATATAATGAAAATGGGTAAAAATAAAGAGTTTACTAAATTAGTTGTTCAAGAGAACAATACACATATAGAAGTTGTTATATTTGTCGATTTTGAAGATGTTGAGATTGGAGACAAAATCACTTTTAACGCCACCATATCTAAAAATGAATTTAGAGGTGAGGTGAAATTTAATCTACTATTTAAAGAGTTATTATAAAGTCATTGGTTGAAAAACCAATGGTTTTTTTACAATGGCTTTATTCGCATCTGTAATTTCTTGAGTTAAGTCTGCGCTATAAGATGAAGATGCAAGAATCAATCCATTTCTAATATTAATAAATTTTAAAAACAACAATAGTTGATTTTTTGTTACAGTATAAGTTCCTACTACTGCATATCTAGAGTTAATCACTGTATTATTAATATTTTTTGAATTACGCGTTAACACTTTAAATCCCTCTTCACCAAATCGAAAATTTCTTGATAACTCTATCTCTCGTACTGTGTAACTGTATTTTGAAACAAGTCTATTTTTTAAAGTATCAGATAATATAAAACTTAGTCTTGTATTGCTTTTCAATGTTGTTGTTTCTGCAAAATTAGGAACAATTAATACTTCATCCATTTTCATATTTGGAAAAATTTGATAAGAAGCTTTTTCTAATAAATTGGAAATTATTTCATCATAGTTAGTATTTTTTAGTTCGGCATTATATCGCAAAGAGGGGATACTACAAGCAGTAAAAAGCATCATTATTATTGCAATTAAACTAAGTTTTTTTACATTTCTCATTATTGTGAATCCATCGCTTTCATTTTATTTTCATAATCTATAGACCATTGCTCAAAATCCTCTGAAAATCTTCCTTTTCCTTTGAGTTTGGAAAATGCAATCTCTTTATCAGTAAATGCACAATTTTGTCTTTGTTTTAATTTGATGAGATAATTGAATCTTTCATCAATTTTATCTCTACTCTTACTTGCATCTACTTGATTTATAATCCCAGCAGCTGGTAACAAATACCATATAGCCAAACTTGGTTTTTCTAGACCTGTATTTTGATTTACTTCATGATTTGTATTTATAAGTTCGGCTATTTTACCTGTTAGTTTATTACAGTTTAAGAGTTCATCTTCTTGTTGGTATACTATAACATCTTTTGAGGTACATGCTGTTAACAATAAAGTAGTTAAAAGTACTAATCCTGAATTTTTTATAATGTTACAATTCATCTAATTATCTTCTATGATCATAATTGGTGTTTGATTTTCTGTGGGAATTATAGGTTCTACTTTGTTTTTATTTTCTTTTTTAGTTTCTATGAAAAATTTTTTCTTTTTTGGTTTTATAATCTCTTTTTTTGTACATAAATCAAACAATGAACAATCTTTTGGTCTATAAACCACTCTTGCAGAAGATAAAACCATACCTGAAATAGAATCCAATATTCTTGCATTTATAAGTAAGCTCTGATTTTCAAATTTTACATAAGTACCTACTAAAATATATTCAATTCCATCAACATTATCTTTTAATTTTTCTACATCTCTAGTGATGTGAAATTCACCATCTTCATTTACAGATACCGCTTCTTGTCCTCTAAAATCAGTAACCAAAAACTTTCTTATGTGTAGTTCGTTAAACATACTCTCACTGATAAGTCTACCAAATGTTGATGTTTTATTAAGTTTCTCTAAGTCAACAAACGAAGTTAAAATAACTCTTGTTTTATTTTTATGATTTGATTTTGTATAAAATAATTGATCTGCTATATCTAAAATAGTATCATTTAAATTTGTGTAGAGATGTTCTTCTTTTATACTATGGTTTGTTGTAGTTATATCAGTTTTTGTAGGTTTAAATAACTCTTTTTCTGCTACTTTTTGAGTTGGTATTGATTTATTATTTTGATTGATATTTGTCAGTTGACATCCTGTTATAAAAAGAGAAAAAAGTACGGGTAAAATAAATTTCATGGAAGCCTCAATAATTTGTTTTTGATATAACTTATATATTACAATAAAGTTATTAAATAAAAGTTTAATTAAAAATAAATGAAAAGTAGAAATTTACTTATTTTGTAAGGAGAGGAAACTCCCTACAAAATTATGAATTATGAAAGTTCAACTAACCTTTCTATCATCTTTTTTGCACTTTCTACATTTAACGGTTTTTCATAGGTAGTTAAAAGTTCGCGTGCTAGGATATTTGCACCTAAATGTTGGTACATAATTCGCATAGCTTGAAGTCCTTTTGCACCACCCCCTCCACTGTGTGTTGCTAGTCCAATTATTTTGTCATTAAAAGCATCTCTCCAATTCTCTGTTGCTCTTGAGGTCCACGCCATTGCATTATTTAACACAGGTGGCATAACTCCATTATATTCTGGTGCTACAATTATAAAAGCACTTAACGACAGAATCTTTTCTGCTAAATCTTTTGCAGTATCTGGGATGCCATTTCTTTCCTCTTCAACTGTACTATATAGTGGTAGTGTTAAATCTACTAGGTTTATTACCGTAGTTTCTACACCTTTATCTTCGGCTAGTTCTTGAAGTTTATCACCTAGTTTTCTATTATTTCCTGCACTTGCTACTAGTATTCCTATCTTTGGCATAGCATTCCTTTGTAATTATTCTATTTATTGTGAGAGTTTATCAAAAAGAGTTTTACAAAAGTTATCTATTTTTGTTTAGTTTTTTTCTCTAAGATTATATATATCTATCTTTGTTATTATCACTTTATGAATAAAAATTTACAGATGGTATATACTTACCACAATGAAACAAAACACGCACCCACACGATATGCACGATCTTTAGGATATATGGATTGGGCTACACAACCTGACCCATATAGAACATACTTAAACACAAAACAAATAGAGTTACCTTTATCTTTTGAAAATCATACTTTCTCATATAAAGATATTTTTGAAAATAAAAAAGAGATAGCACCATTTTGTTTAGAGTCTATAAGTCAATTTTTCCAGTTCTCACTAGGACTTGCAGCTGTGAAATCATACGAGGATCAGTCGTGGGCACTTCGATGTAATGCGTCTAGTGGAAACCTACAACCAAGTGAATCATACATCATAGCTAATGATATAACAGGAATAGAAGATGGTTTGTATCACTATGGTGTAAAAAATCATACTTTAGAACAACTATCAACTACAAAAAAGAAACTAGATATTCCAAAAGATTCATTTGTTGTTGGGCTTACTTCAATAGTTTGGAGAGAAGCATGGAAGTATGGGGAAAGGTCTTGGAGATATACGCAGCTTGATTGTGGACACGCTTTTAAAGCACTTGAAATCTCAGCTAAAATCTTAGGCTGGAATATTCAAATCATCAATACAAACGATAAAGATATTAGTTCATTGCTAGGACTAGATGATGTTTCAAGATATGTGCCAGAAGAAACTGAACATTCAGATATGCTTTTATTAGTAAGTAAAGATGATAAAACTAAAAGTGTAGATGTAAAAAACTTAAGAGAGTCACTACAAGATAAGTATAATGGAAAAGCTAATATTTTAAGTGCTTCACGACATAGATGGGATATCTTAGAAGATATAGAACAAAGTGTAACAAGTAGTGAAGATATAGATGTAAATATTTTTAAATCAAAACAAACAACATTAAGAGAGTGTGAATATAAGTCAAAAGATATAGTTCTAAAAAGACGTTCAGCGCAAGTGATGGATAAAGATGATACTCATATCTCTAAAAAAGAGTTTGAAACTATTCTTTCAAGTGTAGTATCAAAAAACTCTTCGCCAGTAAACTTAGTTTTATTTGTACATGATGTGGAAAATTTACCTACTGGATTGTATATATTAGTAGGTGATAATAGTAAACTTGAAGATTTAAAAGTATCTATGAAAGAGTTGTTTTTATGGGAAAAAGTAAACTGTGGTGTGGATGATCTATATTTACTTCAAGGTGGAGGTTTTAAACTACCAGCGAAAACTATCTCTTGTAATCAAGACATCGCCGCCCATGGAGCATTTTCTTTAGGGATGTTAGTAGAGTTTGATCATCAGCTTACCACTCATGGAGCACATAGATATAAAGAGTTGTATTGGAACTGTGGAGCTATAGGACAACAGCTTTATTTAGAAGCTACATCATTACATTTAAGTGCTACTGGAATAGGCTGTTTTTTAGATGATATCTTACATGATTTATTAGGCATAACAAATACAAAATATCAGTCTTTGTATCATTTTACGATTGGGAGAGGATTGGTTGATAGTAGATTAACAAATGAGGAGCCATATAAGAATAAGAGATAATCTTATTCTTGTATGTGATTTATAATTTAGAATATTGTTGCTACATCTTTTCCTGCAACATATTCAACACTTGTAACTACACCATTTTCTAGTTTGTAAACAGTTAGTTTCTCTTCTTGTTTTAAAAATCTTGTATCACCTTCTTTTTCAATAAGTAATACATTATAGTTATACTTTTTCATTTTAGGTAATGCAAATAGATATGAAATCACTGAAGGCATACCTGAAATGTCAGCTATAAAAACAGTTTTGTTAGCTTCTAAAAAACCTTTTTCTTTCGAACCTAAAAATTCATTTAATGCTGCAGATGTATCTTTTTCTGATGAAAAAATGATAGTTTGAACATCACTATTTACTGTATGTTTTTTCTCAAATTGGTCAGCTAGTTCGAAGCTACCTATGTTACTGTTTACATTAAAACTATTTGAGAATAGGGCTGATGTTAACATCGCTACAAAGAGTACTTTTTTTATCATTTATTTTCCTTTTGGTTATGATTGTTGGCGATAGTTTATCATTTATTTTATAATAGATATTTTCCTTTAGATATTAACTTTATAAATTAATTTTTATATTATAAAGACTCATTTTCTCGTTTTAAAAAACGTGGATTTTTACTATCATTATTTAATACACATTCAACTTGATACTCAACCATTTTTTCAAATGGTTTAAGAAATTTATCTAAAGAGACTTGAGGTATGTTTTCTATTGTGTGTTTATTTAATAGTTCTAAAATACACAAAGTAGATTCCATCGTTGATAAACAGTATTCATTTGGTTGAGTTTTGATTTTGTAAGCTGAGGATTTATCATGTACAAAACTCACTTTTGGTAAAGCACTGATATTTTTACTTACAGCCAAAATTTTATTTGAGCATGGCCAAGTAGAGTCTATGATAAAAATCACATTTCTTTTATTTTCTTTTTGAATCGTTTGATGATTGAGTTTAATACTATCATCTCCTGGATATAAAACATAACAAGAGTTGTTCTTATCATTTATAATGCTGTTTATCTCAGCATCATTATTAAAATCTATTCCTATATATATTTTAGAGTTAGGTAAAGATTGGTGGGTAAATCTGCCTGTGTTATTTTTCGTTTTCTTAAACTCTTTAGGATGCATAATGATGATAAATCGAGTATTGGTTTCTATTTTTTCTATATATTCACACATACAGCTTTTTTTAGGTCGATAACACTCGTAGCATTTTTCCCTTATCTCATCGAGTTCTAGCATTTTAGACATTTTTTCTTTTATGGTTGTAGATATAAAATGCCGTCATAAAAGCAACACAAATTAAAGTGATAGTAACTATTTGAGATAAGTATTCTTTGATAAGTTCTTGGTTTTCACCTATTAAGTATCCTAAAGCTACAAGAATGATACTCCA
>Ga0193954_1000068_pt1 | contig 53221 bp, 49 predicted proteins | sample BB_5_MG_FD_140340 | JGI IMG/M metagenome (GOLD analysis project Ga0193954, IMG submission 140340) | Microbial mat bacterial communities from the Broadkill River, Lewes, Delaware, United States - BB_5_MG | ecosystem: Environmental > Aquatic > Freshwater > River > Microbial mats | place: USA...
CCTGCGTTTGGTGGTGAGTATAATTTCTCACATTCAACTCCACTAGACCTCTCAATAGGTGGTCAGGCTGTTGAACTTTGTGTTTGGGCGGATAACTTGAATGGAGGAAATACCGATCAACGAATGTGTAATGACCAAATTTGTAGCGATTTATACTCCAATCTTGGGATTTCAGGTACACGAACTGTGCTGTTAGAAGAGTTCACAGGTGCTTGGTGTGGATGGTGTCCTGATGGGGCCGTGATTATGGATGGTATTTATGCGGCCAACCCAAATGACGTAGTTCTTGTTTCTATTCATGATGGGGATGATATGGAGTTTGCTGAAGGGATTCGATCTGAATTTGGTGTATCGGCTTATCCAAATGGAATGGTTGATAGAAAAGTATTTGCCGGCGAACCAGACGAACCACACTCTAGAAGTGCTTGGTCTTCGAATGTTTTAAATCAAATAGGGTCATACACTCCAGCGGATGTTTCTATTCTGCATTCATATGATCCAGCAACACGCGAGATTATCATTGAAGTTACGGGTAATTATGTTGATTACGCTTCGGGTGATATGCGTTTAGGTGCAATGATTATTGAAGATGGTGTTACGGGTACGGGTTCTGGGTATGACCAAGTGAATTACTTGAATACAACAGCTGGTCATCCATTTGAGGGTGTTGGAGATCCAATTATAGGTTATGTGCATAATCATGTTTTAAGAGCAGTTCCAGGAGGTGCTATGGGTGTTGCTGGTACAATTCCTTCATTAGTTTCACCAAGTGACTCTTACACGGAAACATTTACATATACATTACCTGCGTCATATAATGAAGAAAACATTAAACTGATTGGTTTCTTGGATTATGCTGGTCCTGGTATCGGTGAACGTGAAATGATTAATGTTGCTCAAATGGATTTGGCTTATCAAGGAAATCTTGGTTTAACTGAATTTAATCAATTGAATAGCATTCGTGTTTATCCGAACCCGGCAAGTGAAGTTGTTAATATTGAGTTTATGCTTAATGAAACCGAAAATGCGAAAATCGCCATCTATGATATGTATGGAAAAATGATTGGAACTGTTTCTAATCAAGTTTTCAATTCTGGATTGCAGCGTGTTTCATACAATACAGAAAACCTTGCAAATGGCGTTTATATTGTAGAGATAACAATTTCGGGTGAAAAGCAAACAATGCGATTCATGGTGAAATAAGAAGTGCGAAAGTTTAATTGAAAAGCCTCCGAAAGGGGGCTTTTTTAGTTTAATAATGCAATAAGTGAAGGTATAGAAGAGTCGTTTAGTACGTGGTTAACATGAAATCCATTTTGCTCTAGTGAGTCTGCAGTACTGGTTCCCCACGCAATTATTCTACTGCTTGATGGAATAGCATTGTCAATTATGAAGCCTTCTACGTTAGATGGACTTGTGAATACATAGGTGTCACAATCTTCAATGGCCTTGCCTTGAATTTTTGTTTCGTACACTTCAACTTCAATAACAGCAGATTCCTCCAATTCAGAAGAAATAGTTTTTAAAGATTTTGTAGAGATTGGAAATAGAACTTTTTGTCCTCCAGACCAAGCCTTGAATTCTTTCGCAACAGATTGAATGTCGCCACTCTTAGTCCCTGTAAAGTCTACTCGATACCCCAATGTTTGAAGTAATTCAGCGGTTTTAGATCCTGTGCAAGCAATTTTCACCTTTCCTGGTATTTCATTAATCGCCTTGAAGAAAATAACAGACCTAGGACTTGTGAAAAAGATTATATCATAGGTTGATTCTAATTCGAAATCAATTCCTTCAAAATGTAAAAAAGAATGTGCAATAAGTTCAGTATTCTTATTGGTTAGAAACGTTTGTAATTGACCTAACTCTGATATATTTTTAGATATGAAAAGACGTGTTGACATCCCTTCTTATTTTTTTAAATCTGCAATTACTTTTTCAGCCATTCCGTCGAATGATTCAACTTTGTATTTTAATTGAACACATTCGCTTTCTGCGCCATCAGCAAATGAAACATATAAATTGTTCGCTTCATCACAGTAAACACCAAGCGGCAATTGACAGCCACCATCTAATAGGTTTAAAACTTTTCGTTCTAATTCAATGCGTTTCTGAACCTCAGGAAAGTTCATTTTTTGAAGAATTGAATTTAACTCATCGTCTTCATTTCTTATCTGTAACCCTAAAACACCTTGAGCTGGTGCAGGAACAAATTCCGTAGGTTCTAAAATAATCTCCAGAAATTCAGATAGGTCTAATTCTAAGCGGTCTACACCGGCCTTAGCCAATAGGATTGCATCGTAATTTCCCTTTCTTAATTTATCAATACGCGTAGGTACATTGCCTCTTAAATCATTGATAGTGGTGTCTGGACGGTATTTCAATACTTGCGACTTTCTTCTTGCGGAAGATGTTCCAACAATAGCGCCTGCTTTTAAGGACCATTTTTGAGATGCATCAACAGATTCTTTTCGTATTAATAAGATGTCCGCTGGGTTCGCACGTTCAGAAACACATGCAATTTTTAATCCTGCTGGAGGAGTTGTCTCTAAATCTTTATGAGAATGAACCGCTAAATCTACTTGTTTACTCAATAAGGCATCCTCGATTTCCTTTGTGAAAAATCCTTTTCCCTCTAGTTTGTCAAAGCTTAAATGTTGAATGGCATCCCCTTGAGTTTTGATAATGTTCAATTCAACAGTGCATCCCAATTTTTCAAGTTCAGATTTCACAAAGTGTGCCTGCCATAATGCAAGGTCACTTCCTCTAGAACCAATGACAACATTTTTCATTTAAGAGTGTTTTTTAAGCAATATTTCTTTTGCCATAAGCATTGGCATGCTCATGTATTTCTTTTCCATGTAACCAACAATTTTTTCTAGTGTTTCACGGGAGGCATCATCCAACTCGTTCAACTCATTTTTGAAAACCTCGTTCATTGCAGTGGCCTTTATTTCTTTTACTTTATTTGGCACCGCACGCATTGCTAATTCGACAGACCGAACTTGATTCAAATGTTTGAATTCAAATAATGCCTCAGAAATAATTTCTTCAACATGTTGTATTTCTTTAGAACGTGCTTTCAAATTTTCATTTGAAATCTTTTGCAACAACTCAACCGAAATGTGTGTTACATTATGCGCTTTGATGATTTCAGGAGATAAATCTTGTGGAATGGCAATGTCTATAACCGTTTTACGAGAAGTTTCCCCTTGTAGTAATTGCGAATATATTTCGGGAGTCAGAATGTGATTTTCAGACCCAGTACATGTAATGATGATATCAAAACCTTTGTCAAACGTTTTGAGTTCAGATAAAGGAAGGGCTATGCCGTTTAAATCAGAGGCTAGCTTTTCGGCTTTTGATAGTGTTCGATTAAAAACATGAAAATTCGTAAAGCCATGTTTGCGTAAGAATCGACCCATATTCGTATTCGTGACACCCGCACCGACAATTAGTATTCGAGAATCCAATGTTGCATTCATGTCGCGTAAACGGTGATAAGCTAAAGATACCACAGAAACCGGACGTTTTGCAATGCTTGTTTCCGTATAAACTTTTTTCGCCGTCTCAATTGTATGACGAATCATTAAACGAAGTAAATCTCCTGTCAACCCCATTTTACGAGAATTTTCAAATGCTCCACGCACTTGTGTAATTATTTCTCGTTCTCCCACAACCATGGAATCTACAGACGATGCAACAGACAATTGATGCTCAATGGCATCCAATCCTCTATAGACATCTCCATTTGATGAAAATAAGACGCGATGCTCATCATCAAAATCAGGATATAACTCATGAAAAAATTGATCTAAAAACGGGATGTCGACATTCTCGCTAGTAACAAAAGCAAATTCAACACGGTTACACGTTGAAAGAAACATCAATTCATCAAGTCCCATCACTGATTTAAAGGCAGACAATCGCTCTTGTTGATTGTCTTCTTCAATATGTAATTTACCTATCTCTGAAACAGGTAAGTTACGATGTGTAAATGCAACGATATGTAGGGTTTCCAAGCCTTTATTCTTTATCACTACGCAAAGATGCTCAGTTCTTGCTTTTCTTTTGTCATTTATTTGTCATGATTTGTATATTTAGAATCCATCTAAATAAGATTGAGAGCGTAGGTTTTATCAAGATTTGAGACTCACTTGATTTATTATTTGAAATAGGTATCTTTAAACCAATAAATTACAAATGAAGTCAATTGAATTTGAGTCCGCTCAAAATGTAAAAATCGAATATGAATTAGCGTCTGTAGCTCAACGTGCTGCAGCTGCAATGATCGATTTTTTTGCATTTTTAATTTATTTTATCATTTGCGGAATGGTGATTGGGTTTTCTGGATATTTTGAGGCCGACTATGGTTCATATCTGTTTCTGCAACTTTTATTGATAAAAATTCCATGGATTTTCTATAATCCTACTATTGAATATTTAACTCAAGGACAAAGCTTGGGAAAATACATTTTAGGTATTCGTGTTGTAACCGTTTCGGGTGAGCGACCAGGGTTGAGAGAAGTGTTTACGCGTTGGATTTTTAAAGGCGATTTCCTTTGGATCAGCGCTGATTTTTTTATTCTCTTTTGGTTTGGAATTGGAATTCTTGGAATTATTTATGCGGGGACTTCAGATCGCAGACAACGCATGGGCGATGTAATGGCCAATACGATTGTAATTAAGAATAAATCGAGCATAAAGTATTCGTTGAAGGATGTTTTATCTATTAAGAGTCAAGATAATTACACACCCGTTTATACGGACGTTGTTCGTTTCACAGATGAAGATATGTTGTTGATCAAAAATACAATTCAACGAGTTCGTGCAAACCCTAATCCTGAAACAAAACAATTCGCTATTGATTTAGCAAATAAATCTGCTGAGCTTATGGGCTTAGAAGAGACACCGAAAAAAAGATTACAATTTTTGCAGACTTTACTGCAGGACTATGTAGTTTTGACCCGATAAGATTCAAAACATGTCGAAACTTTATATTGTTCCTACCCCGATAGGAAACCTTGAGGATATTACTTTACGTGCAATTCGTATTTTGCAAGAGACGGATTTAATTTTTGCGGAAGATACACGCGTAACAAAAAAATTATTAAATCACCTAGACATTTCGAAGCCTACACATCCGTTTCATGCACATAATGAGCACAAAGCATTGTCGAATGCAATTGATAAAATTAAAGCAAATACTTCGACTGTTTTAGTTTCCGACGCTGGAACTCCAGGTATTTCCGATCCTGGTTTTTTATTGATTAGAGAATGTATCGCAAAGGGTATCGAAATTGAATGTTTACCTGGACCTGCGGCGCTAGTTCCAGCAATTGTTTCTAGTGGTTTTCCGTGTGATCGATTTGTGTTTGAAGGTTTTTTGCCGCATAAAAAGGGCCGACAAACCCGATTACTTGCAATTGCGGAAGAAAAAAGAACGACGGTTTTATATGAATCGCCACATCGATTGGTAAAATGTCTTGGACAAATTGCTGAGTTTATGGGAGAGGATAAAAAAGTGTGTGTTGCTCGTGAAATCACAAAAATGTACGAAGAATACAAACGAGGTACCGCCAAAGAAATTAAGGAGTATTACGAGGCTCATCCGCCAAAAGGTGAGATTGTTATTGTTATTGAAGGAAAAGAAGGAAAGTAATGGGAGTGATATCGAGCGAGGCATTTTTTCTCACTAAAACAGGAGAGGCAAACGAAGCTTTTGATTTAAGAAAGTTTGAATTAAATCTACCAGTTGGTTCGGAAGTTCTAATTGAAGTGGAGACGTTTGGATTGAATTATGCCGATGTAATGGCAAGAAAAGGGTTATACCGAGAGGCGCCTCCTTTTCCTTGTGTAGTTGGTTACGAGGTGGTTGGGAAAATAACTCATGTTGGTCCCGATGCCGATCAGTCAAAATTAGGAAAACGCGTGGTGGCTTTTTGTAGATTTGGCGGTTATGCAAAGCATGTAATTACAAATGATTACGCAACTGTAACTGTAGAAAATCAACCCGCAGAAGCTCTTTTAGCATTGTGTACGCAAGCGGTTACAGCTTTTTATATGGCTGAGTATTTAACTCCTGTACATAAAATTGATACCGTTTTAATTCATGCTGCTGCAGGTGGTGTCGGAACGATGTTGATTCAATTGGCTAAACTGAAAGGAGCGCGCGTAATTGCTAAAGTTGGGCGAAAGGAAAAAGAAGCGCTGGTTAAAGAATTAGGTGCGGATATCGTTGTAAACTATAACGATTCTGACTACCAAGCTCAAATTGAAAAGGCTTTAAAAGGCGATCGTATAGATATTAGTTATAATCCAGTTGCAGGTTCGACATTTAAGAAAGATTTTGCTTTACTTGGTTCAGGTGGCCGCATGATTTTATTTGGAGGTTCTGAGCTTTCAAATGGAAAATGGGGTATTCTTTCTAAATTGAATTTTGTACGAAAAATGGGTCTTGTTTTACCTATTGGTTTAATGATGCGCTCAAAGAATATACTTGGGGTAAACATGCTTAAAATAGCTGATAATAAGCCAAAAGTTTTAGAATTTTGTTTACAAAGTGTAGTGAGCCTTTATTCTGAGGGAAAAATCAAACCACAAATTGGTGGTGTTTATGAAGCTTCTCAATTAGGAGATGCTCATAATGCCTTGGAGAGTGGGAAAACAACAGGAAAACTGGCTGTTAACTGGTAATTAAAATCAAGGAGGATATGGTCCGTCATATCTAAGACAGGGGTTTGTTCCTGTAAAACATGCTGCGTGATACGTGATTTGAATGGTTGTATCACTTTTGACGATTAACTTTAAATCTGGTGTATTTTTCCATTTCAAATAGCAATCTGAATCAAGCATGGTCTGATTGGTATTCTGACTACCATTTTTTTTCATGAATTCACTCAATGACAACTTCTTGTCTGGATGTTGTAAGAAATAAACGCCTTGATCAATGCGAAAATAGAATTTACTATCATCAGATGTTTCAATAGTTTGATAAACACTTTTTGGGGTTAAAACCGAGTCTGTTGTCAAGTAATACAACTGAATTTCCGATGGGATAAAATAACCTTGTGCTTGTTCAGGGTCGGGATACGCTCCTCCACAGTATGGAATGTGTATCATCGAACTAAGTTCTATTTTGTACGACTTTTTGTTTTGTAGGTCTTCTTCCAATTCTATACGCTCAATATTTGAACATGCACTCAACAACGTAAGCAGAATAAGAAATCTAAAAACCATCGAAATCTTGTTCTTCTGTGTTGTGTTCCACACGTTCCTGAACTGTGTCGTTTCCATCTTTATTATTTAGTAATGGAAGGTTTTGTAAAATGACGTCTTTTACTTTCTCTCCTCGGTATGAAATTAAAGCAAACATCATAATCATACTCGTTATAAGGATCGGATAAAGTAATAAACCAGTATCAAAATTCGGGATGTTAATCGTTTTACTCTTTAATAAAACAAAGAATAACAGAACCGTAATTAATCCTCTTGGAGCAATAAATAACTCAGGAAAAAGGAATTCTTTTGCGAACAACCTAAGAAAAATATAGCGCACAATGTAAAGAATAGCGACAATGGCCAAACTATTTATTGCAACTTCAATATTATATAACGACGCAACAGAAATACTTAACCCGAACACTACGAAAAAGAATGTTCTGATTAAAAATGCCGATTCTAAAGTTAAAATATGAAAGTCATGTAAGATTGGTTTTACTTTTTCTTTGTCGAATAATTTAGATAACCTCCCTCTAAAGAAAACATCCGTATTATTTAAAACAATCCCAAATGCAAGAATAATTAGTAAGGATGAAAGGTGGAAGTATTTACCAATAGCGAATAGAAGTAGCAAGACTGCAATTATCAAAAACAGTTTAACCTGCATTTTTAAATGTTGGAATAAATAAACCATTACATAAGCAACAACAACGGACAGGACAACAGTACCTACTACATTGAATACGATTTCCCAGAATAAATTTCCTTCACCAGCACCTCCTTCTGCCCCAATCATGAAATAAAAGACCATAATTCCTAAAATATCAGAAAAAGTACTCTCGTAAACCATGAATTCACGTTTTTTGCCTGTCAATCGGCCGACACTCGGAATAATAATCGCACTACTCATTATACTTAAAGGTATTGCATAAACCACGGCAGTATAAAGTGAGGTGCTCGGAAAAATATACATGAAGAAGCCGGCCAAGGCGAACATTGAACCTAGTATTCCAAGGTTTGCCACAATAAAAGACTTAAAGATTAAACTCGTTTTTTCCCTTTCAAGTTTCAAGTCGAGAGCGGCCTCTAACACAATCATTACCAGACCAATATTACCTAGTATTTCAAGAATGCTGTTGAGTTTTAAGTCGGAATTAATGATCCCATAAGTGTTCATAACAGCCTTGATTCCCATACCTAAGCCGATCAATAATAAGACGGCTGGAATGTTCGTTTTTTTCGATATAATATTGAAAAAGAAGCTTAGAATAATAACGCCCGCTAAGGCCATGATGAGTACATATGAGTTCATCGATCAATTGTTGGTTCAATCAAATATAAGAAAAAGCGTCAGCTTTTGATAAAGGACAAACGTTAGTGCGGACATTAGCGTCAGCTTTTGATAAAGGACAAACGTTAGTGCGGACATTAGCGTCAGCTTTTGATAAATTAGTTAAAAATCGACGGTTTCATCATGAAATTGTATTCCCAATGTAACTTTGGTTTCAAAGAAGAACGGCTTATCAACTGGGTGAAACCAAAATTTTAACGTATTTTTGTGTGACAAAATTTAATTTAACAAATACAACATATGGCAGAAGTAATGACAGATCTTGGAATTGGTGAGATTTTATCTCAATTCGGGATTGATCCAGTAAATAATGGTGCATCAACAGGTGGACATTGGTTTAATACACGAGGAGAAAAAATAGATTCAGTATCTCCAGTAGATGGAAAAGTTATCGCTACTGTGAATGCTGCAACTGAAGCAGATTATGAAGCGGTAATTTTAAAAGGACAAGAAGCTTTTAAAACTTGGAGAACTTGGACTGCTCCAGCTCGTGGTGAGGTTGTTCGTCAATTGGCTACAAAATTACGTGAATATAAAGAGCCTTTAGGAAAACTTGTTTCTTATGAAATGGGTAAATCATACCAAGAAGGTTTAGGTGAAGTACAAGAAATGATTGATATCTGTGATTTCGCAGTTGGTCTTTCTCGTCAACTTCATGGATTAACAATGCACTCTGAGCGCCCAGGACATAGAATGTATGAGCAATATCACCCATTAGGAATTGTAGGTATTATCTCTGCGTTTAATTTCCCTGTTGCAGTTTGGAATTGGAATACGGCTCTTGCTTGGGTTTGTGGTGATGTTTGTGTTTGGAAGCCATCTGAAAAGGCTCCAATTACTGCATTGGCTTGTCAACAAATTACAAAAGAGGTGTTCGATGCAAATGGAGTTCCTGAAGGAGTTTCTGGTTTAGTAATCGGAGGTGCTGAAATTGGTAAATTAATGGCTGAAGATAAACGTGTGCCGTTGGTCTCTGCTACAGGTTCTACTCGAATGGGTAAATCAGTAGGCGCAGCAGTAGGTGCTCGTTTAGGAAAGTCCTTATTAGAGTTGGGTGGTAACAATGCAATTATTATTACTCCTTCTGCTGACTTGAAAATTGTTCTTCCTGGTGCTGTTTTTGGTGCTGTTGGAACTGGTGGACAACGTTGTACTTCAACTAGAAGATTAATTATACATGAAGATGTATATGATACTTTTGTTAATGCTATCGTTAATGCATACCCACAATTGAAAGTAGGTAATCCATTGGATGAGTCAAATCACGTTGGTCCTTTAATTGACAAAGATGCTGTTCAGATGTATTTAGATGCATTAGAAAAAGCAAAAGCTGAAGGTGGAAAGGTTTTAGTTGAAGGTGGTGTTTATGAAGGTGAAGGATATGAGTCTGGGTGCTACGTGAAACCAGCAATCGTTGAAGCGGACAATAGCTTCGAAATTGTACAACACGAGACTTTCGCTCCGATCTTATACATCATGAAATATTCAGGTGGTGTTGAAAATGCAATCGCAATTCAAAATGATGTTCCTCAAGGATTGTCTTCTGCGATTATGACAAACAGTTTAAAAGAGTCTGAAGCATTTTTAGCTTGCTCTGGGTCTGATTGTGGTATTGCTAACGTTAATATCGGTACTTCAGGTGCTGAAATTGGTGGTGCATTCGGTGGAGAAAAAGAAACAGGTGGTGGACGTGAGTCTGGATCTGATGCTTGGAAAATCTACATGCGTCGTCAAACAAATACAATTAATTATACAGATAACTTGCCATTAGCGCAAGGAATCAAGTTTGAGCTATAATCAAACGAAACGATATGAAAGGGTCGATACATCGTGTGTCGACCTTTTTTTATTAATTCCAATTGAAAAAATGATCGCTTTCAATGGAACTTTGAAAACGCAAGCGTAAACGGTCTAAGTGTAGCTTTGAATTTAAATCTCCTGACTTGGCTTTAGCCTTTACACGATAATACAAGTTCATTGTCTCTCCAAATAAGTCTTGATCTAGTTTACTTTTGATTTCTGCAATTTTTGCATTGATTTCAATTAAAGTATGCTCCGTATCACCCAATTCTTTATCTTCTTCAGGTGTAGTTTTCTCTTTCTGAATCAACTCTAAATAGCGCGGTAAAATTTGGCCCAAGACAAGGTTGAACTCATCGAGTTCTCTATTTAATCGGCGATTTTGTTCGTTTATTCCCATATCAATTCTCCATCAAGTTATTAAATAATAGGAAGATTCAAAAGAACCGATAATTTTTTAACATTTCTGAAATGGGTTATTAATTTTGCAATATGGCTGGAATTTATATTCACATTCCTTTTTGCAAGCAAAAGTGTACATATTGCGATTTTCACTTTAGCACAACTTTCGAAGTATACCGCAAGGAAATGATTGATGCCATTTGTCGGGAAATCACGTCACGTTCTAAATACCTACAAAATAAAGAAGTTAGGACGATTTATTTTGGAGGTGGTACTCCAAGCATTTTGGATGAGACTGAATTGGAATTGGTTTTAAATACAATTTCGAATGTAAACTCGGTAAGCCCAACCGCCGAAATTTCACTTGAGGCAAATCCAGATGATATTTCTTCTTCTTCTCTGGAAATGTGGAAGAAACATGGTGTGAATAGGTTGAGTATAGGGCTACAATCGTTTAAACAAACTGATTTGGATTGGATGAATCGTGCTCACAATGTGGACGAATCTTTGTCTTGTGTGGCTTTAGCTCAAAAACATGGTTTTCAGAATATTACCGTTGATTTAATTTATGGTTTACCTAAGCTCTCGCTGGAAGAGTGGACGGATCACGTGAATCGAGTAATGGATATGGGGGTTCCTCACTTGTCTGCTTATTGTTTAACGATTGAAGAAAAAACAGTGTTAAGTAATTGGGTGAATAAAGGGAAAATTAGTACTCCAAATGAAGATACTCAGTCTGACCAGTTCGTGAAATTGTTAGAAATTATTAAAGCAAATGGATTTGAACAGTATGAAATTTCAAATTTTAGCAAACCCAATTTTGAATCGCAACACAATTCAAATTATTGGAAAGGTGAATGGTATTTAGGAGTTGGACCAAGCGCACATTCGTATAATGGGATTTCAAGAAGATGGAATGTGTCTAACAATCGCTCTTATATGAAGGGGGTTCAAAGTGAAGAGAATTATTCAGAAACTGAGCAATTATCAAGTAAGGATCAGTTCAATGAACAAATACTAATTGGGTTACGAACGAAATATGGAGTGAACTTGCAAAATCTAAAGCAATTGCACCAATTTTCGAAAAATTTTCAATTGACTCTGGATGGTTTTAAATCGAAAAAATGGATCATTGAAGAGACTAACGTATTGACTTTAACCGAAGAAGGTAAACTACGTGCAGATTATATTGCTTCAGAGCTGTTCCTAGATTAGTCGTGACAAAAGGCGTTCTTAAAAATTCATGTATATTCATGAATTCATAGCAATACATGTCAAAAATTAAAGAAGATACACCATTTACCGGGCTTAAGGGTTTTAGAAAACATTGGAAAAATGACATAATTGCAGCTATCAGTGTTTCTTTGGTTGCTTTACCATTGTCATTGGCTATTGCAGTAGCGGCTGGAATTCCACCTATTTCAGGGCTAATTACGGCGGTTATCGGTGGATTAATAACAACTTTTTTTAGAAGTAGTGCGCTTTCTATTAATGGTCCCGCAGCAGGATTAATTGGAGTTATTTTAGCAGCAGTGATTGCATTGGACGATGGCTGTGGTTCTGTAAAAGCATTTGAATACGTATTGGCAGCAATTATGGTTGCTGGAGCACTTCAAGTCATAGTTGGGTTATTAAAATTAGGTCGAATTGCTGAGATTTTTCCTTCAACCGTGATTCATGGAATTCTGGCTTCTATTGGGATTATCATTTTTGCCAAACAGATGCATGTTGCCATGGGAACGCATTCAGATGCAGAAAATACCATCGGAATATTAACGGATATTTTTCAGAAAATACCGGAACTAAACCCGTATATCGCTTTGATTTCGGGCATAGGGATTATACTATTGTTGTTTCATGCGAGAATTAGTTATAAAGTCTTTCATTTCATTCCAGCACCGGTTTGGGTTCTCGCAATAGCTGTACCCATTGTTATTTTTTATAATTATCTGGAAGTAAATCAGATTGCAGTGCTCGGTGAACCATTTAAGGCTCCTGAAAATTATTTGATTGACATTCCAAGTGATTGGACAAAGGGATTTGTTTTTCCTGATTTCTCAAAGTTCTTTACAGGACCGTTTTGGATGGCCGTGATTTCAATTAATTTGCTTTCAACAGTAATTACATTGGCAGGAACAAAAGCTGTGGATAAGTTAGACCCATTCAAGCGTAAGACAAATATGAACCGCGATTTAGTTGGAGTTGGCTTGAGCAGTGTTATTTCTGGTGCTGTTGGTGGTTTGCCTATTATTACGGTAATTGTACGAAGCACTGTTAATGTGCACAATCACGCTAAAACGAAATGGTCTAATTTTTATCATGGATTGTTTATCTTATTATTCATTTTATTGCTTACACCGGTAATTCAAATGTTTCCTAAGGCCGCACTTGCCGCGGTACTTGTCATCACGGGAGTTAAATTGGCGTCTCCAAGGTTATTTAGAGAAATCTATGATCAAGGGTTGGAACAAATTATATTTTTTATAGCAACTATCGTCATAACGTTGTACAAGGATCCATTAATTGGTCTTCTCGGAGGAATGGGTATTACACTTATTGCACACCTCTTAATTTCACGTGTTTCTATCCCTCAATTCGTTCAAATGATTGTGAATCCTGGCACTCAGTTTAAAGAGAACCAAGATGGAACTTACACGCTAAAACTGAAAGGTATAGCCAATTTCTTATCCATGTTACGTTTAATTGGATTGCTCGAAAAAATACCTGCAGGCGCACATTTAAAGGTCGACTTATCGAAAACAAGGTTGATTGATTTAACATTTCAGGAAAAACTACTTGATTTCCGAAGAGTGCACCGATTAACTGGGGGAAAGGTTCAAATTGTTGGATTAACCCAGCATATTTCGGCATCCAATCATAAACTTGCTTTAAAAAGTTTGATTGTTCCTAATTATCAAAAAACATCACCACGTCAACAACGGATTAAAAAAATAGCTGTTGATAATGGTTGGCTTTATACGCGTGAAGAACAGGTTGATTCTAGTGAATTATTGGAATTTGATTTCTTTCAATCACGACCTTTAGAGAAAAAAGCAAATGTTATTGGAGGTGAATTTACCGATATCGGTGTGGATTGGGAAATCAGTGATATTGTTTTTGATGAAGGCGCTATGCTTTCTAAAGAGGTCTATAAAACAACGGTTCAACTGCTGCATTTACCAAATGAAATTCCAGCATTTGTAATAGAACAAGAAGGGATTTTTGATAAACTATTCGATCGCATGTTATCTCTGAAAACATCCAAAGACATCGACTTTGAAGAATATCCAGTATTTTCAAATCATTTAAGATTGACGGGTGAAGATGAAGAAGCAGTGCGGGATTTGTTTTCTTCTGAATTAATTAGCTTTCTAGAAAGTGAAGAAATTTATCATATCGAATGTAATGGTACAGCATTGATTATCTTTAAATCATTGCGAAATGCAAACACGGGAGAGATGAAAAATATGGTTCGCTTTAGTGAAGAATTGGTTAAACATTTAGTGTAGTGATATTAAGAGTTTCATTGGTCATTGTAATAATTGGAATAGCGTATTTGAGCTTAACTCCTTCCGAGACTATCATTGTTGGAAATGATAAGATAAGTCACTTCATTGCGTATGCAGTATTGATGTTTAATGCTGGCTTAATCACCTACAAAATCAAAAAATCGTTTTACCTCTCTATTATCCTATGTTTAATTTATGGCGCTCTTATCGAGGTGGGGCAACATTTTGTTCCAGGACGGTTCATGTCGGGTTATGACATGGTAGCAAATGCTTCAGGTGTAATGATTGGGGTTGTATTAACAATCATTTTATTCAAACCAGTTATTCGTTTGCTTCAATCAACGCGAATTATTTAGGTAACTTTACAGTTCAAATTAAAGGATATGGAAAAACTTCAGAATTTCATTAATGGTGCATATTGTGATCCAATAAAGGGACAATACATTGACAATTATGAACCTGCAACAGGAAAAGTATATAGCTTAATTCCGAATTCAGATGAAGAAGATGTTCAGCGTGCCGTAGAAGCAGCAGATAAGGCCTTTCCTATTTGGTCAAAAATGTCAATTGAAGAGCGGAGTAAGATTTTGTTGAAACTTTCTGAAGGGATTGAAGCTAGAATGGATGAATTCGTTCAAGCTGAATCGAAAGATAATGGAAAGCCACTATCATTGGCTGCACATGTTGATATACCCCGTGCTGTATCTAATTTTCACTTTTTTGCCACGGCAATTTTACATTTTGCATCTGAGTCGCACAATATGGAAGGCGTAGGGATTAATTATACCGTGAGAAAACCAATCGGAATTGTTGGATGTATTTCTCCTTGGAACCTACCTCTGTATTTATTTTCATGGAAAATAGCACCTGCATTGGCGGCCGGAAACTGTATTGTGGCTAAACCTTCAGAGGTTACTCCTTACACGGCCTATTTGTTGGGGAAAGTTGCTCAAGAAGCGGGAATGCCTCCAGGTGTATTGAATATTTTGCACGGTGAAGGTGGTTCAGTGGGAGATGCCATTGTAAAACATCCCAAAGTAAAAGCTATTTCGTTTACAGGAGGAACAAAAACAGGAGAGTATATTGCGAAAACTGCAGCTCCGATGTTTAAAAAACTATCTCTCGAATTAGGTGGTAAAAATCCGAATATCATTTTTGCCGATTGCGACTTCAAAGAAATGTTGAGTACTACTTTACGTTCATCTTTTGCTAATCAAGGTCAAATTTGCTTGTGTGGCTCACGCATCTTTGTTGAGCGATCAATCTATAATAAATTCAAAGAAGAATTTGTGAAACGTGTTGCTACAACTGTTGTGTCAAACCCTCAGGATCCAGCAGCTAAAATGGGTGCTGTAGTTTCAAAACCACACATGGAAAAAGTGCTTTCTTATGTCGAGTTGGCGAAGAAAGAAGGTGGAACAGTTTTGACAGGTGGTGAACGTGTTTTATTGGATGCTCCTTATGATCAGGGTTATTATATAAGACCAACAGTTATTGAAGGATTGGCTTTTGATTGTAGAACGAATCAAGAAGAGATTTTTGGTCCTGTGGTTACCATAACTCCATTTGATACTGAAGAGGAAGTCTTGATGATGGCAAATTCTACACAATACGGTTTAAGTTCCACATTATGGACATCGGATTTAAAGCGAGCTCATCGAATGGCAGATCAACTTCATGCTGGAATTGTATGGGTAAATGCTTGGTTAGTTCGTGATTTAAGAACGCCTTTTGGAGGAGTAAAAGCTTCTGGTGTAGGACGCGAAGGTGGATGGGAAGCCTTGAGGTTTTTTACTGAACCTAAGAACGTATTTATTAAATATTAATATATTTGACTTATAACAATGATGATTAACGCTACATATTATTATCCTGATCTCACATGTGAGCTGGATATGTAGTGCCAAATATTATACTTTTTTACACTGCCCGGTTCGATTCGAACCGGGCTTTTTTTTTAATCTATATTTTGATGAAACAACAATTCGACAAGTACACGCAAGAAGATTTTCTCGTATGGAAAACGCTTTTTGAAAGACAAGAAAAGAACTTACAGGATAAAGCATGTAGCGAATATCTTGAAGCATTGGAAAACATGAAAAGTGTTTTGAATGCAGATGCCATTGCAGAGTTTTCTAAATTAAATCAATGGTTTGAAATGAGAACCGGTTGGGAGATATATTGTGTACCTGGTTTGATTCCTGTGAACGAATTTTTTGATTTATTGTCACAAAAAAAATTCTGCTCCTCAACTTGGTTAAGGTCGATGGAATCTCTGGATTACCTTGAAGAACCGGATATGTTTCACGATACTTTTGGTCATATTCCATTGCTGTCAAATCCTGTTTTTTCAAATTTTGCACATGAATTTGGAAAACTTGGGAAATCATTAGCGCATGATAAAGAAAAGGTGTTGATGCTTCAACGGTTATATTGGTTTACAATTGAATTTGGTTTAATTGAACAAAATGGCCTCAAATTATATGGAGCAGGAATAGCTTCGTCATATGGAGAATCAATTTCTTCATTAAGTCAAGGGAATGAAAAGCGAATATTTGATATGGACGAAGTACTAAACCAAGTGTTTAAAACAGATGAAATCCAGAATGTTTATTTTGTGATTGATAGTTTCGAGTCATTGTTTGAATCGATTTTAGTATTAACTCAAAAGTGGTCACATGAATTGGTTGGTTAAAGAGAAAGAAATTTGCGGTGAGCTTGTTTTTCAAAATCAAACAGAATTAGCGGAGTTTGTTTTGAAATTGGCTAGGCATTCTGATTTGGTTAATCATCACGCTGATTTAACTATCAGGTACAATAAATTGGGGATTTCAATTACAACGCACGATGTTGGAGAATTAACGCAAAAGGATAGAGATCTTCAAGTTGAAATTGAGCGCATAAAAAAAGGATGACCATTAGTCATCCTTTTTTTTATTCTAAATGCTGTTATTTCAAAATCATCTTTTGAGTAGTACGCTTGTTATCAGCCAAGACAGTTACAAAATAGACTCCGGCATCTTGATTAGTAATGTCGATTTGGGTTTCATTTGAAGTAGTTTCTGTGGCATAAACCGTTCTTCCCATCATGTCAGTAACTAATGCAGTAAATCCACTGTTGTTATTTTCATCTAATTTGAGAATGAAAGAACCATTATTTGGGTTTGGTGCAACAACGAAACTCAGTTCTTGCTCTAATTCATTCAAAGTAGCATAATCGTGATACACAACTTCAATTTCAAAAAAGTAAACTCCCCCGATTGATAATGTGTCGATGTGAGGAACTCCGTTTTGCAACGCTCCAAAGCTAATTAACTCAACATATTGACGGTCAAAAATCTCGTCGTCTCCGAAAGCACTTGTGCAGTTCGTATTCAAATTGTCACTCTCAAATCCACCTAAATCAAAAGTTAAATAAGTTGAAACAACATCGGTTTCATTGGCAATCTCTACATTCGGAATGTCATTCCATAAACCATATGCTTGATTATCATCGCCATCAAAAATCCAACAATAAGTGTTTTCTGTCGCTTCAGCATCGGTTACCCAGATATTGAATACAGGATCTTGAGGGGCAGAAAGACAAAAACCTCCACCATCACAATCATCCGCTAGAGCCATTAATTTGGTAACAGTAACTGTATAATCAATTTGACTTTGCGCGACAAATGAAGCGCTTAAAAAAATGAATAGTAAATATTTCATTGGTCAGTTTTTTCGCAAATGTAAACGAAGTTATGATTAATGCAAAAAAAAGGGCGATTACTTTCGTAACCGCCCTTACTACATAAGTAGTGTAGAAGTATTATTTTTTAACAACGATTGTTTTCGTTAAGTGGACATTGTTCCCCATAACAGTCATTAAATATGTTCCGTTAGACGCATCACCTAAATCAACCATCATGTTGTTAGAAGTCATTTCAGAATTATAAACAGTTCTACCCATCACATCCGTTACAGCAATCGTATAACCTGCAACACTAGCAGCGTTTACATTTACTTTAAATGCCCCATTGCTTGGATTTGGGTACAATTCAAAGTCAATAGTTGGAGTAATAGGTGTAACCCCTAAGTCTTCACCAGTGTATAATCCATCAATTGCTCCAATTCCAGAGTTTGTTGGGTCTAACCAATGTTTTAATTGAGCGCTATTTGCACTTCCTGATGGCTCCCACGAACTAGAAAGTTTTCCGTAATAATCCGGTGCAGATAAGTTGAAGCATGATGCTCCACCACCCCATAATTGTCCAATAATTCTATGATCTTGATCGAATAAAGGAGACCCAGATGAACCACCTTCTGTAGTTGTGTTACGATCCCAGTGCACTTCCCAGCTACTATTTGCTTCTGAAGAACCCATTGCTTGGACTGAAATTGCAGGGGCATCATCAAATGATATTTTCTTAATATCTCCAGATGGGTGGTGAATACAAACTGTTGAGTCCGGTGCAACATCTTGATTATTCCATCCTGATAAATATGCATTATAAGATGCAGGTACCATACCACCTACTAAACCTCCAGTAATTTCAACTAAACAAAAATCTGAAGGTGTTCTTTTCGCTCTTAAAACCGCTCCAGATAATGACTGAAAAGAAGGAGAACTTCCAGGGTTTGAACAACCATCAGCTTCCCAGTTGAATCTAAAAATCCAAGATGCTGGGTTACTATAACAGTGGTTTGCTGTTAATACATATGGTTTCCCATCATTTTGAGTGTTGTTTATCAAAGCTCCTGAACAAAATCCGCTACTTCCAGACACCAACATTACAGCAGATCTTTTTTGGTACTCCCAAATATCACCATCAGGGCAGTTAGCGTTCATATTACAATTCCCAGATGAACCAAAGGCTTTTTCAATGAATTCACCAGATGTTCTATAACCATGTGTAACTCTATTAATATGAAGACTTCTATGTAAATCTGCATTTTCACTTGGCACATAGTACTCAACAATGGCAACGCTACCTGGAATCAATTCTGTTCCAAGTTCACCTTTATACAAATGATTTTTTGTGAATTTACCTAGGATAAAAGATTTATCTTCATTAAAAACGTAAAGCTCATTTCCTTCAGGAATAGTAACGTTGTCTAAGGTTAAGTTCACCGTTAGGGCTTCTTGACATTCTAATCTTAATTGCCAGATTAATCCTCCGTCAGGAAGAGTGGACCATGTTCCCGAGTTCGTCATACTTAAATCCGTCTCATTGTTATAACCGAAACGCCAAGGAGCAATGCCTTGAGGATCAACTATGGCATCTTCGGCACGAAGGGCGTCTACATTTGGTTGAGCAAATGAACGTGCATCAATTGATGTAAGCGACGTTTTCAATTCAGCTCCTCGTGGAAGACCTCCATCTCCTTGTTGAGCAAATGATGTTGAACCTACTAAAAGGAACGAACAGGCAATAAGTAGTTTTTTATTCATAATCTATAGTTTTTACAATTTATTTAGTGCGTTTAATACTGCACCCGCGCGGTGGTGTACTTTTTTCAATTAGATCGGTATCACCAGTTAAATGATCCATCACATTTATTAAATATGGGAGAGTCTCAGTACGTTTACTATCCCAAATATTGTCGATACTACCTTTATAGACTAATTTACTTTTTGAATCAAAAACAAACACATGTGGTGTTGTTTTTGCTCCAAATTCATCTGCTAATTTAGAATCTTGATCTACCACATATGGCATGGTATATTTTGCCTTTTTAGCATGATTAATCATTTCGTCTAAAGAATCTTCCCCTTCTCGTTTCGCTTCATTTGAATTAACTAAAACAAAACCAAATCCCTTTCTTAAAGCGATTTGATGCAAATCATTATACTGTTTTTCCCATCCTTCAAAGCCATCATTCCCAACAACAAAAGGACACGTGTTGCATGAGAAAATTACAACGATTCCATTGGTTTTCTTCAACGATTCTAAGGTGTAATTCTGACCATCTATCCCTGTCATCTCAAGAGTTGATAGGGGCATTTTTTTTCCGATTTTTAAACTGTCACCGTCTTTCATTTTTAAAGACGTGATTAGAAGTACTAAGGTTGGAATCAGCACAAAAAGTGCAGAAAATTTAAAAAAGATCGTTTTATTTCTTGAAAAAGACATTCTTTTATAGTTTAGCATGATGCTTGCTTATGCAAAAGCGTACAAAATACAAAAAATCATGAAAAAAATCGTTTTATCTCTGGTGTGCATACTTTCTATGTCTGCCTTTGGACAAGAAATAGAAATCGAAGGATCCTCATATCCATATTCAGATATTATTGAATGGAAGGGCATGGGTGCTCTATTAGTAAACGAAGATCCAACAGGGAATTCTCCACAGGTAAATTTAACTCTTGTCGGGAACCAAGAAACGAGTATTTGGGATCAGAAATTTACCCCTAAAAATGAGGAGTATTACTACATTTCGAGTGAAAATGCTAGGTACGTCTACTTTCTAGATAACTTGGATTTAATTACTGGAAAAGTCTATTTTAATCAACTTAATTCTGCTGGAAATGTAAAATCAACCTCAGTGGCGATTGGAACAGCTGTTAAGAAATTAGGTAGTTACGATTACAATAATCTAGAACTTATTAATGTCGTTGTTACAGATAAGGCGTTGGTTCATCATTTTAGATATGATGACAAAAAGAATAAGAGCGTTGTTGAAATTGCCACATTTATCACACACCACAATTTCTTGTGTTATGCGGTGGAATTAGGTAGTACTCCTAAAGAAGCACTGAAGGATGAAAATATTGGACAGTATGATTTTATTGGTTTTGAAGGGGACCAGATTTACTTCGCAGCCCGTGATTACCAAAATAAAACAAAAGGATGGAATGTGAAATCGTTTAGCTCGAAGGCAAAACCACTGGAAGGTTATTTCATTAATGCTCCAAAAGACTTGATTCCAATTGAAAATATCGGTTTTGGTACTACGGGGAAATATTACCTTAAAGATAGAACAACCATAGATGCTGGACTTTTAACTTTTATCAATTCTAAATTCTATTTAGTTGGGGCACGCAAAGCTTCTGGAAATGGTGCTGGTCTAACACTTTTCACTTTAAATGAAGCTAAATGGGATGAAATAAGCACGATGAATTTGAATTATTTTATTGAAAAGAAAAATTTAAAATTGGGTATCTATCCAATGAATGAAGGTGTGGGATATCATTTAGATCACAATGGTTATAATAAAGTGAGCTTGTTGCCGTATGCACCGATAAGCGAATCTGCACACAACGACTTCACGGAAAGAACAATTTTCAACCCAAGTAGTGTGTTCGAGAAGAAGGAAAAAGAAGAATTTAATGTAATTTTGCCAGAAGGCCTTTTAACTTTTAATACGAGTCAATTGAATAAAGCCGGTTCTGTCAAATTTGAATTAATAAAGAAATGATCATAGGTATTTGTGGAGGTAGTGGAGCAGGAAAAACAACATTGTTAAAGCGATTGTGTTCGCATTTTAGTGAACTTAATCCTAGTGTTTTTACAATGGATAACTATTATCATCCAATTGATAAGCAGGTGATTGATGAGAATGGGTATTATAATTTTGACCTTCCAACTGCTTTAGACCAAAATAAATTGACCGATGATTTGGCGAAACTTCAAAGAGGTGAACAAGTTGTTGTTAAAGAGTATCATTTTAATTCTCCTCCTGACAAGCACGTATTTGTCACTATTGAACCATCGGAATTAATTATCGTTGAAGGATTGTTCCTTTTTCACTACGAAGGGGTTCGTAATAAGTTAGATTTTAGTGTGTTTATTAATGTCGACACGAAAGTTCAGTTGGATAGAAGACTATACAGAGATCAAGAAACACGTGGATATTCTAGAGAGGCAATCCTTTATCAATGGGAGAATCACGTAGCGCCATGTTACGAGAATTATTTGCTACCTTACAAGAGCGACGCTGACTTCCATTTTAGAAATGATGCCAATTCGGATCATGACTTTGAGCTATTGGTTAAAGAGATAGCGATGAGAATGGAAGAGGCAAAAGCATGTTAAAAAAGAGTTTAAAAAAATATTACATCCTATTTACAGCACTGTTCTGTACACTCCTTTTTATAGCGTATTTTTTTAAAACATATTCGAATAATTACGAATCGTCGATAAAAGAATTTCAACATGAATTTTCCAAAACAGAAACGGTTTTGGATAATGCGTTGCGTATTCGTACCGAAGAAATTCGAAAAGAAGGAATTTCTGGACAGTGGGAAAAAGTAAACACAGAAGATAAATACAACCTCCATGTCTACCATAAAGATTCTCTAGTTTTTTGGAATACAAATCAATTGCCAATTATTCGTTTTGCTGATATTCACTTCCCTTCTGAAGGCCTCCTCCACTTACAAAATGGATGGTATTATGCCAAGCTAAACACGCTGAATGACTATGTTATTTGTGCCTCCGTTTTAATAAAGCAGGATTATTCATATAAGAATAATGAATTAGTGAATGATTTCGCATCAAACTTCACTTTGCCGTTTACTTCGTCTGTATCATTGGAGCAGGACCAGGGATTTCCAATCTATTCAAATGATTCGAAGTTTATTTTTTCGCTTTCACCAAATTCATATCAGGAGGCTACTGCTAGTGAATCAATCGTAATGTTGTTTTTGTTATTTACGGCTATCGTTCTTTGGTTGTATGGGTTGGCAAAATTAATTAATCAGTTTTCGCGAAAATGGGATTGGACGATACCAGTTTTATTAATAGGATTGAGGTTCTTGTCGCTGAAGTATAGTTTTTTCGGCTTTATGCACGGAACTTCAGCATTTGCTCCTAGCCTATACGGAACCAACCAATGGTTACCCAACTTTTTTGAATACTTAGTAAATATTGCCGTAGCGATTTTTGTGCTTCATTACCTTTCTTTGCGCCTTAAGTCGATTAGTGAATCTAAATTCAATAAATATTTGTCATTAGTGGTATTCGTCATCTCATTTGGAGGTTGGTTTGTAATACTATACTTGACCAAAGGGTTGATAGAAAATTCATCTATTCCACTTGAAATTGATGAGTTGTTTTCACTTGATGTTTTCTCTGTTCTAGCGCTAATTAGTCTGGGGGTCTTATTCTTTGTATACTTTAAATTTGTACAAGCTGTTGTTGAAGCCTGTCAAACTCAATTAATCACGGGTGCGCAACTCGCTGTAATTAGCTTTATCATATCGGTTAGTTTCTTCTTTTATGAGATAAATTATGGATACCAGTTATTTTTAGCATCAATTTTTCCAGTCGTCTTCTATGAACTGGTACTTTACTTAGTTTATCGACACAAGAAGTCGAACCAACTTTCTACAGGTATTATTTTACTCTTTCTTTTTTCAGCAGTTACGGCTGCGAACATTGGTACTTTCAATGAACGTAAGGAAAAAGGTGAGCGTGAATTATATGCAAATCAGTTAGTAACCGAGAAAAATATAGTTACTGAGGTTGAGTATGCTTCTATAAAAGGTGACATATCTGAAGATAATTACTTGAAACGCTTAATAAGCTATCCAAGAGCGACAAGCATGTCTAAATTTCAAGCTGGGATGGAGCGTCGTTATTATAATGGCTTCTGGGAACGGTATGAAATGGACTTTCATCTTTTCGATAACAATTGTTTGCCCTTGATTGATAAAAGAAAAGAGGGAACCGAGCAATACGATGAATTACAAGGAGTTATAGAGCGATCAGGAACAATTTCTGAGATAGATTCAAATGTGTTTTTCATTCATGATTATACGAATCAGTTTAGCTATGTAATTCGTCAAGAAATTGTAGGTAAGAATGGGGAAAGAGGGGTGTTATTTTGCACACTTAAATCGAAAAAAATACCTGAAGAAATAGGGTTCCCTCGATTACTTGTTTCTTCGAAAGCAAATGTTTTTGAATCATTGGAGTCTTATTCAATCGCGAAGTATCATAATGGTGTGATGATAACAAAATATGGAGGATTTAATTACCCTTCTTCGCATAATGTCATGATTCCAACTCACCTAAAACAGAAAGGCTTTTTTGATTATATGGGGTATAACCATTATGCACTTAAAAAATCAGATTCTGATGTTGTTGTACTCTCCACTAAAAAACTTAAACTGGTAGATCATATTACTTCATTCTCATATTTATTTACGCTATATGGATTGCTTTTACTTCCGCTTTTATTCAGAATGAACTCTAAAAAAGGTTTTAGTAAAACATTAAGTCTGGCATTAAAAATTCAAATTGTTTTAATCTCATTGGTATTTCTTTCATTGTTTGCCTTTGGATGGGGTTCAGGAGTTTTTGTGAGTAATCAATATAACGAACTTACGGATGAGGTTATTAAAGAGAAATTGAGCTCTGTGGAAACGGAGGTAAAATCAAAATTAGGCAGTTATGAGCAGTTAACAATTTCGGAGAATGGAAATTACATGCAAGGGATACTTCAAAAGTTTGCAAAAGTATTCTTTACTGATATTAATATGTATGATAAAGAAGGTTATTTATTAGCGTCTTCTAGACCAAAAGTGTTTAACGTTGGGTTAATAAGTGAGCAAATGAATCCGAAGGCTTTCAAGCATTTAAAGTTCTTAAAACAAAGTGAATTTGTTCATCTTGAAAATATTGGTGAATTAAACTATTCTTCCGCATACAAACCGTTTTTTAATGGAGCGGGAGATTTACTCGGGTATATTAATTTACAGCATTTTGGACAGCAAAGAGAGTTTGAGAATCAAATTCAAAAATTCTTAGTTGCAATTATTAATGTGTTTATCTTGCTCTTGGCCATTTCGATCATCTTGGCCATTTTTATTTCTAATTGGCTAACAGAACCTTTACGTATTTTACAAAGTAGTTTTGCTGGAGTTAAATTTGGAAAGCACAACGAGCAAATCTTATATGATAAAGAAGACGAAATTGGAGCACTTGTAAAAGATTACAATCAAAAGTTAGAAGAACTGGAGTTTACAGCACAGCAACTGGCGCGTAGCGAGCGTGAAATGGCTTGGCGAGAAATGGCAAAACAGGTTGCTCATGAGATTAAAAATCCACTTACACCAATGAAGTTAAGTGTGCAACAGCTTTTACGAACTTATAATCCTGATGACCCAAAAAGTGGCGATAAATTAAAAAAAGTGGCTAATTCTATCGTTGAACAAATAGATGCGCTGACCAAAATTGCAAACGAATTCTCTACTTTCGCCAAAATGCCTAATCCTTCCGAAGAAAGACTGGACATTATTGCTTTAATCAATGGGGTTAAAGAGGTGTTTAATGCAGATGGTAAAACAACCATTAGGTTCGAGTCAAATAAAAAGGAAGCATTCTTATTGGCTGATAAAGACCAGTTTGTGCGTGTTTTCAATAACTTATTAAAAAATGCAATTCAGGCTATTCCAAGTGATCGTGAAGGAATAATACTTGTTAATGCCGTTGTAAATAATGGGTTTATTACCGTTTCAATCAAGGATAACGGAATTGGTATTTCAGAAGAGAAACATGAAAAAATATTCGTGCCCTATTTTACAACAAAAAGTACTGGAACTGGATTAGGTTTAGCAATGGTAAAACAAATCATTGAAAATCATAAAGGTCAGATTAATTTTGAAAGTGAAGAAGGGGTTGGCACTACATTTCATGTTAAATTGCCTATCGTAAATTGATTGCACAAAAAAAAAGACGCTTCTATCGAAGCGCCTTTCTTGAACCTTATACACATACTTTAAGCAATCAAAAAGTACGATATAAACAAAAGATCAATTGCAACTGCTACTACTCCGGCAGTTAAGATATATTTCATTGGTGCAACTGCTAATAAAAGCGATAAAGTTGTCATAGTCGGTATAATTACAAGAGTAATCATCCAAACGTGCTCAATTGCTCCCATTCCAATAGTTAAACCACCTAAACATCCAACGATTAACAAAATTGCACTAATCAATCCAAATCGATTGAATTCTGTGTTTTTGAAAATATCTTCCGCGTTTCCTGTCGTTTTAATGTCTTCGCTCATAGTTAAAAGATTAATTGTGAGTTACAAAGTTGAATTAATTCAGTATGTATTAAAATGATTTCAACTGGAGAAAAAAACTGATTTTTATCATGAGAATTAGGATGTTTTAATTTCAAGCGTTAAAACAACTATAACAAAACAACTTGAATAATAGAAGATTATAAGTTGACTATTCGCTATTTTAGCCCGTAATCCAGTTGATTTAAGAATAAATAATATCTTTGTTACTCGTTCGAATTTATGAGTGATAGTAAAAAAATAGCGGTAATTGGTGGTGGTAGTTGGGCAACTGCTCTCGTGAAGATTTTAAGTAACAATGTTGCTTCACTCAATTGGTACATGAGAAATGAAGATGCTGTAGATCACATCTTAAAGTTTCGCCATAATCCGAACTACCTCCAGTCGGTAGAATTTGACTTGAATAAAATCAATGTAAGTACAAACTTGATTGATATTATTAAGCCTGCCGATATTGTTATCATCGCAACACCTTCTGCATTTTTAGTTAAGCTATTTCAAGATTTCCCTGCTGAACTGTTTAATGATAAAGTGGTGTTTTCTGCCGTTAAAGGAATCATTCCTGAATATCACGCTATTCCAGCTCGTTTTATTCACAAAACGTTTGGTATTCCATATGATCGCATCGGAATTATTTGTGGTCCATGTCACGCGGAAGAAGTTGCCTTAGAACGTCTATCCTATCTTACAATTGCCTGTCAGGATGAAGATGTTGCTGAAGAGATGGCCGAAATATTGGCTTGTCGCTACATTAAAACCACAGTTTCAGATGATTTAATTGGAACTGAGATTTCCGCAGTTTTAAAGAATGTTTATGCCATTGCTTCAGGAATTTGTTCTGGTTTAGGGTATGGTGATAATTTTCAAGCTGTACTTATTTCGAATGCGATTCAAGAAATTGAAAATTTGATCGATGAAATGAGTCCTGTTCACCGCGATGTTAAGTCTTCGGCTTATCTAGGAGATTTGTTGGTTACTGCTTATTCGAAGTTTTCTCGAAATAGAACTTTTGGATATATGATCGGTAAGGGATACTCAGTTAAAACAGCTCAGTTGGAAATGGATATGATTGCTGAAGGGTATTTCGCAACCAAAAGTTTAATGGAAATCAAAAAGAAATTTCAGGTTGAAATGCCAATCGTTGAAGCAGTTCACAATATCCTTTATGAAAAGATTTCGCCTGTAATTGAAATGCGTATCCTGACAGATAAGTTAAATTAATAACAATTTGTCAAATAATTGAGCTTCGTTCGTTTGCTCACTTTTATATTTCTAACTTTACGGAAAATTTTTAAAATGAAAGTTTTCAAATTTGGTGGAGCTTCTGTGAAGGATGCTAAATCAATTCGCAATGTAGCTGATATTGTTTCTCTTTTTGATGGAGAAAAACTCGGGATTGTTATTTCTGCAATGGGAAAAACAACCAATGCAATGGAACAGATCGTGGAGGCCTTAATGTCGAATCAATTGGATCGATTCAATGCGCTAATTGACGAACGAAAACAATTTCATCTTGAAATAATGAATGGACTTTTTCAAAGCCAATCCAATCCAATTTACAATGAAATAGAAGCTGTTTTTAACAATTTAACAGCTAAATATGAATCGAGTGCCCGATTGAATTACGATTTTGAATACGATCAAATAGTGGGAATTGGAGAGCTGATTTCAACTAAAATTGTAAACGCCTTTTTAGTTCAAGAAGGATTTAAATCTAATTGGGCGGATGCAAGAATGCTAATAAGAACAAATAAAGCATATCGGGAAGCGGAAATTGAATGGGATGAAACGGTTGCGTTATTCCAAAATCAATTTTTACCAATGTATGATACGTTCGATATTCAGATTATACAAGGTTTCATTGGTCATTCGGATGAAGGTTTTACAACAACTTTAGGTCGAGAGGGTTCTGATTTTACTGCCGGAATCATGGCATATTGTTGTGATGCAGAAAGCGTTACAATTTGGAAAGATGTTCCAGGAATGTTAAACGCAGATCCAAAGTGGTTTGATAACACCATTAAACTTGACAGTATCTCGTTTAGAGAAGCAATTGAACTTTCGTATTATGGAGCATCTGTCATTCATCCTAAGACGGTTAAACCCCTTCAAAATAAAGAAATTCCTTTGTATGTCAAGTCATTTATTGACCCGAAGGCAGACGGAACCGTAATTCAATCATCAACGGTAAATGATCATCTTGTTCCTTCATTTATTTTTAAAATGAATCAAATCTTATTCTCTTTTACACCAAAAGATTTTTCTTTTATCGCAGAAGATAATTTAAGTGATATTTTTAACCGCCTTTCGAAAGCAAATGCGAAAATAAACTTGATGCAAAATTCTGCCTTACAGTTTTCAATCTTGTTGGATGAAGAAAAAGTGAATACTCAAGAAATTTTAGATCTTTTCAGTGATACCTATCATGTTAAATTTAATGACGGATTGGAGCTGGTTACAGTCAGGCATTATGACCAAGCAACACTAGATCGTGTAACCGTGGATAAAGAGATTATTCTTCAGCAAAAAACGCGAGAAACAGCACGCTTAATTGTGAAGCAACTGATTTTGGTTTAATAATACCATAAAAAGGGTATCAAAGAATGATTTCAAGCTTGTATATTTGTAATCATTCTAAATAATGACACAAACTTTATCTAAAATAAAGAACGGCGAAACTGTTATAGTTCGTCATATTGAAGCGTCTTCTTTAAAGGTGAAACTCATGGAAATGGGACTTATCGAAGGGAAGGAATTGCGTGTATTGTATCGTGCTCCACTTGGAGATCCTATGGCAATCGATGTTGAAGGTTATGTGTTGTCTTTAAGAAATGATGAAGCTGACCTTATTTCTGTTGATTTAAATTCTTCTCCAGAATGAAAATTGCATTATTAGGAAATCCGAATACTGGAAAAAGTACTGTTTTCAACCTTCTTACCGGAATGCGTCAGCACGTAGGGAATTTTCCTGGGGTTACGGTTGATAAGAAAGTTGGTAAAATTAATGTTGACAATGAAGATCATGAATTGATTGATTTTCCAGGGACTTATAGCGTATATCCACGTTCAAAGGATGAAGAAGTAGTTTATCGTAGCTTGTGCAATGATCAAAGCATCAATTATCCTGATGCCGCTATTGTTATCGTAGACGCTTCTAATTTAGAACGAAATCTTTTGTTTTTCTCGCAGATATACGATTTACAGTTGCCAACTATGATGGTGCTGAACATGACTGATCTTGCGAAAAAGAAGTTCAAAGAATGCAACGTTGAGGAACTTCAAAAGCTCTTTCCAGAAGCGGTCATCGTTGAAGCGAATGCTCGTGCAGGAATGGGAAAGGATCGTATCGTGAATGCGCTTTCAATGTTTAAAAAAAGACAGGGGCATAAATTTCAACCAGAGATAGAAATTGCGATGGTTGACGATATTCCAGCTCAGGAAGTTGAAACAGAAGCGCGTTTTAAGAGAATTGCATCTGTTTTACATAAAATCGAGGTTACTTCAGAGAAAAAAGATAGTCGATCCAATAAACTTGATCGGATTTTGGTACACCCGGTTTGGGGGTATGCAATATTTGCACTGGTCTTAGTCATTATTTTTCAGTTTATTTTTGCCTTTGCCGCAATCCCAATGGATTTGATCGATGGTTCTTTTGCTAGCTTAAGTGATTGGATTGCTAAGTCAATGCCGGAAGGAATTTTAACTGATTTGATTAGTCAGGGAATTGTTCCAGGAATTGGTGGCGTCGTCATTTTTATTCCACAAATTGCATTATTATTCTTTTTCATAGCAATATTAGAAGAAACAGGTTATTTATCGCGCGTTGTTTTTATCATGGACCGCTTAATGCGTCCTCTTGGTTTAAATGGGAAGAGTGTTGTTCCTTTGCTGTCCAGTGTTGCTTGTGCAATCCCTGGAATTATGTCTGCCAGAACAATCTCAGATTGGAAAGAGCGCATGATTACTATAATGGTTGCTCCTTTGATGAGTTGTAGTGCTCGGATTCCTGTGTATACTTTGTTGATTGCCTTGGTTATACCAAACGATCGAGTTTTAGGTTTTATGAACCTTCAAGGGCTTGTGTTATTTGGACTTTATGCCCTAGGAACTTTGAGTGCTTTGGGAATTGCAGTTATTTTAAAATGGTTTATTAAAACAAAAGAAAAGGGTTTTTTAATGCTCGAAATGCCTTCGTATAAAATTCCGCATCCACGCAATGTAATGATTGTGGTTTGGGAAAAAGTGAGGTTATTTGTTTGGGATGCAGGGAAAATTATTCTTGCAATCTCCGTAATTCTCTGGGCATTGGCAACCTATGGGCCGGGTGATCGAATGGAGGATGCCGGGAAAAAAGCGAGAATTGAATTTCTTGAAAAAGGGTTTTCTGAAGAAGAGGTCGATCAATTTGTGGCTTCTGTGAAGTTGGAGAATTCTTACATTGGCATCATGGGGAAAACAATTGAACCTGTGATTGAGCCGATGGGGTACGATTGGAAAATAGGGATTTCATTAATTACCTCTTTTGCAGCTCGTGAAGTCTTTGTTGGATCTATGGCAACAATTTATGCTGTTCAAGACGATGGAGAAACAAACAGACCATTAATTGAGAAAATGCGCGCAGAGAAACGTTCAGATGGAACGCCTGTGTATACGTTGGCTTCAGGTGCATCATTGATGGTGTTTTACGTGTTCGCGATGCAATGTATGGCAACGTTGGCCGTCGTAAAACGAGAAACAAAAAGCTGGAAATGGCCTTTAATCCAAATGGGATATATGGGTGTTTTAGCTTATCTTGCTGCTTGGATTACATTTATTGTACTTTCATGATACAACAAATCATCGTCATAGCAATTTTGGGAATCGCAATATTCTACCTCGGAAAGCAATTCTATTATCGTTTCTTTGCCAAGAAAACGAAGTGTGATTCTTGTGCAGTAAGTCAACTTAAACTATAGAACGCATATTAGTTCTTATTCGAAATCAACACCTTGTTTATTCAATAGTCGCTTCACAAACACAGCGAAAAATGCCAAATAGGCGAAGCAAAGTGTTCCCACAATAAAAGATGGTTGTATTCCAATTACATCAGATAACTTTCCTTGAAGAGGAGGAATAATTGCTCCACCTAAAATCATCATGACTAAGAAAGCAGATCCTTGCGTTTGATATTTCCCTAATCCAGCTAGTGACAATGAGAAAATACAAGGCCACATAATTGAGCAGAATAAACCTGCACTCAGAAAGGCGTACACGGCTACCATACCAGTCGACATCAACCCAATAATTGTGGCGATTGCTCCCAAGGTTCCGAAAACACTCAATGTCAAAGCAGGTTTGTCATTCGTTGCAAAGAAGGCAGCAATTTGTATTAATACACAGATGATGTACCAGTATAAAGGTGCTATGTCATACCCGGCAATTTTTGTAAAGAACAATACTACCCCAAAGGCAATCAATGGAACGAAAAAGCGAAGCAGTTTTTTAGTGCTATCTGTCAAGTTGAACGCGTTAATCGCACCTGCCCATCGACCAATCATAAGACTTCCCCAATACATGGCAACGAAAGGAGCAATTTGTGAAGATTCATATCCTCCAAATTCATCTTTTGATAATAGCTCTCCTAAGTTACTTCCAATCGCGACCTCAACACCTACATAAACGAAAATGGCAAGCATCCCAAGGGTAAGTTGTGGATATTGCATTGCTCCCCAACCAATTTTTTGCTTCGATCCTTTCAAAGAAGCATATAAAAGTCCTACAAGAATAACAACCAGTCCACCAGTCCACCCAATGATACGAATGCGTTCTGCGTCTTCAACAGTCCAATCCAAACCTGATTTATAACTATAAAACACAGGAGCAAAACAGACAATGAGAAGTCCCGTGATTAAAAGTAATGTACGAACCGCTTTGTTTAGGTCTTCTGATTGTATTTCATCTTCGGTAACAATTATTTTCCCATCCGGAACTTTTTTCGAGAATCCAAATAAGGCAGCTACTCCTAGAAATAATCCTCCAACACAGGCATACAAAATGATAACCTTAGATAGGCTCAATGATTGTATCATCTCCTCACTAATTGCGGAAGCAGTTCCGAAGAGTGCTAAGGACACGATTAAGGGTCCTATTGTTGTTCCCAGGCTATTAATTCCACCTCCAAGGTTAATTCTACTCGAACCGGTCGATTCATCTCCCAAAGAAATCATAAATGGATTCGCCGAGGTTTGCTGTAATGAAAATCCCAATGCTACAATAAATAATCCAATCAACATTCCTGTGAACATGTTTAGATAAACTGAAACAATCATTGCTCCAGCACCTAATGCTGAGAATAATAAGCCATAAACAATGCTTTTTTTGTACCCCCATGTTCCTACAAGGTCTTTTCCTGACTTCGTTCCAAATAAGAATAAACCTAATGCACCAAGATAATATGCTCCATAAAATGCGAAATCAATCAATTGACTCTGAAATTGATCGAGGTTGAAGTAGGTCTTACAAAATGGTATAAAAACACTATTTCCTGCAGCAATAAACCCCCAAAAGAAGAAGACTGTTGTCAGTGTTGCTAGTGCACCGTAATTCGTTTTTTGTAATTCGTTGTTGGACATAGTTTCGTGTTTAGTGAACCAAAATAGCGAGAATTACCGTGTGTTGATTATTGTTAATCGGTAAGATATCATTGAATTAGCGTTAATAAGTGGTCGTTGGAGTAAGTTTTTAAATCTCAAGAGCGATTTTGAAATAAAATAACGAACTTCATAATTGAATAAAATGGCAAGCGAATGATTACAGGAGAGAACTTTATTGGAAGAAAACGATCGGCACTTGGGAAGGTGGTTTTTTCAACAATCAACCCAGTTTTAAATCAAGAAAACGAATGGAAATCAATTGAGGCAACATCAGATGAAATAAAGGATGCAACAGCTCTTGCTTGGTCGGCCTTTAAAGTTTATCGCAAGACAACAGCGCAAGAACGAGCAACCTTTTTAGATCAAATTGCATTGGAAATTGAAGCATTGGGAGATGAATTACTTGAAATATACTGCGTTGAGTCAGGCTTGCCAAGATCACGTGCTGAAAGTGAACGCACAAGAACATTATTTCAATTGAATTCCCTGGCTGATTACTTGAGGACTTCTGAATGGCATCAAACTTCAATCGATTTAGCAGAACCGAATCGAACTCCTAATCCGAAACCAGAACTGCGAAAAACTCATATTCCTATTGGTCCTGTTGCGGTTTTTGGATCGAGTAATTTTCCGCTGGCATATTCAACTGCTGGTGGTGATACAGCAAGTGCTCTTGCGGTTGGTTGTCCTGTTATTGTGAAAAGTCACCCCATGCATGCTGGAACAGGAGAGTTGGTTGCTTCGGCGATTATTAGGGCAGCGGAAAAATTGGGAATGCCGAATGGTGTGTTCTCGAACCTAAACAGTAAAGGAATTGAGGTTGGTGTTCAGCTAGTTCAAGATTCAAAGGTGAAGGCCGTTGGTTTTACTGGAAGTATCAAAGGAGGGCGAGCACTGTTTGATCTTGCGAATAACCGACCTGAACCAATACCAGTTTTTGCTGAGATGGGGTCGATTAATCCGGTGATTATTTCGCAAGAAGCACTGAAACTAAAAGGAAGTACTTGGGCAAAAATTTATGCTGAATCAATAACCTTAGGAACGGGACAGTTCTGTACAAATCCAGGATTGATTTTAGCTATCGATTCAGCGGAACTTGATGCTTTTACTACGGAGTTGGCTCAGAAACTAGTCAATATTGAATCTGGTTGTATGCTTCATCCAGGCATTAAACACGCATTTAGTACAAATAAGAACGAGCTATTGAAACAAGATGGTGTACAGCAAATAACTGAAGCTTTGGATGTGGAAATGAATTATGCAGATCAAACAATAATTACCGTTCAGGGAACTCATTTCTTATCAAATCCAAGATTGCATCAAGAGGTATTTGGACCATTTTCATTAATTGTAAAGTGTACAAATAAAGAAGAATTATTGGAAATTATTGAGGGATTGGAAGGTCAACTTACAGGAACAATTATCGCTGAAGAAAATGAATTGGATGAGGTGCAAGATATTTTAGATGAATTACAACATCGTGTTGGAAGAGTAATTTTTAATGGAGTTCCGACGGGTGTTGAGGTTTGTCCTTCAATGCATCATGGAGGACCTTATCCTGCAACTACAGATGCGCGTTTCACTGCAGTTGGAATAGATGCAATTAAGCGCTGGTTAAGACCAGTTGCATTTCAAAATTTTCCTTTGAAATTACTTCCGGTGGAGTTGAAATAGCTATACTTTTATATAGTTATTATGACCAAGATCCCAACCTAAGTATTTTTTGAAAAATCCCTTAATCCGTGCTTTTAAACTACGTTTATTAAAGGAGATATCATAGTTGAATTTCCAATGATTACTTAAGATGCGGTTCTTCATCACACTTGGGTGACTTTTTGTAAAACGATACAGAGAATTGACACCATTCATGTAATCGAATTCATCACTCTTAGCAATATTTTTTTCTATCCAATGATCGTCATGCCACAACTTGTTGAAGTCAACCTGTTTTCTTTGCATTGCCTTTGGTTCTTTGACCCAGCCATAATGATAAACATATGCCTCAATTGGTTTCACCCTTAATTTTTCATTGTTTCCTTTTCTAAATCCTTGCGCGTCTTTATACGAATAAATGGTAGGGTCATTTCGAATAATTCTTATTTCTTGAGGATACCAATTATCCGCTGAGCCCACATAATCAGTGCTTCCGTAAAAATGTAAATAATTAAAAAGAAGTCCGTCGACGGTTTTGTTGTCTTTATGCAATTCCATGGCTGCCTGAATTTCACTCAGGTAATCTTCATGAATAACTTCATCGCCTTGAATGTAAAATGCCCAGTCTGAATCTTCTGAAACAGCTGAAAATGCTTTGTTCGTTTCAATAGCAAGAACTTTGCCTCCTTCACGAAGTGATTCATCCCATTGCGTTTCGATAATACGAATTTTGTCTGAATCGATCTGTTTAATCAGGTCAAGAGTGCCATCTTCAGATTCACCTACAGCTATGACAAACTCATCACATATTGGAAGGATAGATGTTATCGCTTCAACAATTGGATAGTCGTATTTTAACGCGTTTTTAATAAAGGTAAACCCAGAAACTTTCAAAAAGTAGTTCAATTTAATATCGCCGACAAAGGTAGTATTTTGATGTGGTAATACAATTTTAATTAATTCTGTATTGGGAATTGACAAAATGGTTTTCCTCTTTCTTTGGATTGTTTTCGATGATTTTTAAATCTCAATAAAAGATTCAGGTCATTCTTCTTAAATTCGCAACATGGAAGAGAATCAAGCTAGTTTTATTCGTGCTCAAAAACATTTGAGAAGAGATGTCTGGAAAGCATGGGAGCAATATGCCTTGATTGAAGAAGGTGATAAGGTTATGGTTTGTTTGTCTGGAGGCAAGGACAGCTATACGATGCTCGATATTTTACTTCATTATCAGAAGGAATCCGCGATTAAATTTGACATCGTTGCAGTAAATTTAGATCAAAAACAGCCAGGTTATCCCGAAGAAGTTCTACCTAATTATCTAACCGAATTGGGGGTTAATTTTAAAATAGTTGAAAAGGATACTTATAGTATTGTAACCGCAAAGATTGAAGCTGGTAAAACGATGTGTAGTCTTTGTTCAAGGTTACGAAGAGGAAACTTGTATTCTATGGCCGATGAACTTGGAGCAACAAAGATTGCACTTGGACATCATCGTGATGATATCATTGAAACGTTTTTTATGAACCTATTTAATGGTTCTAAAATAGAGACAATGCCTGCAAAGTATCGAACAGATGATGGTAAACATGTGGTAATTCGACCATTGGCTTTTTGCAAAGAATCAGAAATTGAGGTTTATTCTGAGGGAAAACAATTCCCAATTATCCCATGTACGCTTTGTGGGTCTCAAGAGAACATGATGCGTAAAAAAGTGAAGAAAATGATTAAAGATTGGGACGAAGAATTTCCGGGTCGCTCTTCATCTATTTTTAACTCCTTGAAACAAATTAAGCCAAGCCATTTATTAGATTCGGATTTATTCGATTTTAAAGCGATTTAACCTTCATTTCGTTGAAAAAGGGTATTTGTTGCAATGATTTTGGCTAAAAACAGGTATAAATGCTCTTGTTTTGAATTAACGAAGTGCTTTATATTTGAATTATGGCAAATTTTATAATTCGAAAGGAACACGATCGCAGATTTTGGCACGTTCTAAGGGAAGGGCGTAAAAAAACTCTGGAGTACACCAATACGCAAAGTTTGGCTTTAAGTCGCGCCGAAAAACTCTGTAAAGAAACGGGTGGTGGAGAAATAAAAATAATCCTTGTCACACGAAACAAGGAAGAAACAACCTTACAGTGTATAAAATTGAGTGCATAGATTAACCACTATTCTCAATGCTGCCTTCTGATTATTATTGGAAGGCTTTTTTATCTTCTTCCGCCCCCGGTATATGACATCGCTTCCCCTTTTCCGAAACTATAACTAAAACCGAATGTTACAAATCGACCACGATTTGAGTAGCTGTGATAATAATAGGTTGGTTGATCTACAAATGATTCACGTTTTCTGGAAGCAAAAATATCTCGTACAGAAAGATTAACAACAGCTTTACCTTTGAGTAGTTTTTTACGAATTCCGGCATCTGCATAAGCAAATCCTGCTACATTTCCTTGTACTGTTTTATAGGCTGACTCGTAACTCACTGAAGTTTCTATATCGATGTCTGCCTTCAGTTTGAATTTCAAGTTCAATTTCCCAGACCATTGATTTCCCGTGAAATCGAAGTTTTGCGATTCAAATGACCCTGTTCGTTGGAAATAACCATAGTTTACATCTCCATTCATCGTAAACCATTTTGCGACAGGATATTTCCAGTTGAGTTCACCTCCAACTTTATCACGTGTTCCGATATTCGCAGGTTTAGTAATTGTAACTCCATCCTCGTAAATGGCAATGTTTTCTTTCACATCCGTTGTGTGTAAATAATAAACGCTTGTGTTTAAGGAGAACTCTTTAAAGATGAAGATTCCAGTTATCTCATATGAATCTGCAAATTCTGGGAGTAAATCTGGATTCCCAGTACGAATGTTGTAGTTGTCTTTGATGTTAAAAAATGGATTTAAATCCCATAGTCTAGGTCTGAAAATTCGCTTTGAATATCCAGCTTGTAGTTGAAATGCTTTCGAAATTTTATAAGATGTATGAAGTGTTGGAAACACATTCGTGTAATTCATATTGTTTTCGGTATTTGTCTGAGTTAAACGTGTTTCTAAATCTGTATTTTCAACTCTAACTCCCGCTTTTACTCCCCATTTTTTACTTTCATAGGATGTAGTGATATATCCTGCAAGTACTTTTTGATTGTATTTGAAATCGTTTGTCAATGATGTGTCCAAAACAGATATTCCACCTGAGTTGTTGTAAACCTCATAGTTGTTTCCGACATTATTAATATCGTACATACTTCCGAGTTCTAGCGTTATTTTTTTCGTAATCGGATTGACGTAATCAAGTTGATAAGTTTGATTGGCTTGATAGAAGTTTGTATTCGTTTCTTGATCCGTATAGAGTTGAGTCCCGGTAGTATAATTGTTATCAAATTCAGAGGATTGTTCCTTCCCAAAATACTTTCCAAGCGCGCTGAATTGTAAAACATGCTCTTTGTTATTTTTAAATTCTTTCTTGTATTGAAAGTCGTATTGGTATTTCGGATTTAAGGCGGAAGTTACTTCGGTACGTTCATAGCGCGAAGAAAGGTTGCCCAAGCTATCATAAATTGATAAAGAAGTTGATGAAGGCTGCGATTCTATTTCGTAAGCAAAATTTCCAGATAGAGTAAGCGTGTTATAATCGTTGATATAGAAATCTGAACCAAGTGTAATGTTATAGAAGTTTTCATTTCTATATGCTGTTCCCTCACTAATAACAGATGAACCCGTAATGCGGTTAATATTCTCGCTTTCGTTGTATGAAGGCAAAGATCGGTATCCAGCTCCAAATTGGGTAAATAGGTTTAATTTTTTTGTTCGATAATTTAAACTTCCTCCAATGGAATGATTATGAGGCCATCCTGTATTAACGGATATTGACCCATTGATTCCCTTACTTTCATCTTTTTTAAGGATGATGTTGATGATTCCTGAAGTTCCACTGGCATCATACTTGGCTGATGGGTTTGTGATTAACTCGATAGATTCAATCATGTCTGCAGTAATGGTCCCCAATGCGTTGCTTGCTTCATCAGATAATACGGAAGGTTTTCCATTGATTAGAATCTGAACTCCATCGTTCCCTCTGAGTTTGATGTTCCCTTCGATATCTACACTAACTGATGGCACATTATTTAGGACATCCAATGCACCTGCTCCAGTAGATCCAATATCCTTTCCAACATTGAAAACTCTTTTGTCAAGTTTAAATTCCATGGATGATTTTTCTGCGACAACTTTTACTTCATCTAAGCCCTGCGTAATGGATGGCATTTTAATATGACCAAGATCAATTGTGTTTTTTGTATAGTCCAAGTCTGTAAATTCCACATCTTCATATCCAATCGCACTTATTCGTAAGTAAAAGTTTGTAGAGTCGGTTTGAATGCTGAAATCTCCAAGGTCTTTAGTAAGCACGCCTGTTAGTACTTTGTCCGTCAATTTCGAATGCAAAACAACCTTTGCAAATGGTAATGGCTCCGAGGTAATTTCATCTTGAATAACACCTGTAATTTCAGTCGTACCTAATTGACTAAAAGTGTTTAGTGAAAGAAGTGAAATTCCAATGATTAGAATGTAATGCGCAATTTTTGACATTTAATTTTTCCGTTGAATGTTGAGATATTGTGTTCGATTCTGTCTTTTGTTTAGATCGTAGGGCAAAGTTAATTTTTAGCACAATGGAGCCCTAATTTAGGGCTGAGGTTTAACATATTTAAACAGTAGAAGTACGAATTGAACAGGATATGGCTTCCTCCGTAAGGAATTGTTCAAGATTTCGTCTCAATACTATAATTTAGACATATGAAAAACATACTTGTTTCATTAATGGTTGTATTCGGACTTTCAACTTCTGCGAATGCTCAATTACCCGATGGATCTATTGCGCCTGATTTTACCATTCAAGATTTGGATGGAAATTGGCATCATTTATACAATTATTTGGCTGAAGGGAAAGTTGTTTTCATTAAGTTTTTTGCTTGTCATTGTCCTAGTTGCTGGGCATATCAGAATACAGGGAAATTAGAAGATTTAACATTGAATTACGGGCCTAACGGAACAGATCAAGTTGTGGTGTTAATGTTAGAACACGATCCAAATAACGGAATGAATGAGTTTTACGGAAATAGCAATTGGTCACAAGGTGATTGGGTCACAGGCAATCCAAATCCTATTTTTAATGTAGAGGGGAATGATCGTTCTATTTTCAATGATTATAATATGACCTATTATCCAATGATTTATAAAATATGTCCGGATAAAACCACAAAATTAATGTCGACTGGTTTAAGTGTTGCTCAATTATATCAAGAAGCAGATGATTGCCCAGGAACGCTTTCTGTTTCAAGTGATATTGAAATAGACGATTTTAATGCATTTTACGCAAATGGAAAAGTAGTCTACCCTAAGTTAGAACAATTGAAAGCACTGTCAATCGTAAATTCAATTGGACAACAAATGGTCAAATCGGAGGATGTTGATTCGGGATTGTTGGATGTTTCTAATTTGTCTTCAGGGGTCTACTTTGTTCAAGCAGTGTTTAATCAAAAGACGACGATTCAACGTGTTTTTATACCTTAGTTTGACCTGCTCTAATTTATAAGATGATGGTGTCGATACAAGGAAAACAAGCCTCATATCGTTCGAATTCTACGGGGTTACTTTCTAATTGTTTTTCGTATTCATCCATGATATCGAAACAAACTTCCATTTTGTTGTATCTGCGTCCGTTTTTCTTCGGAATTTTATTTGCTTTCTCTACACAATCGCACACTTCTCTGGCCATTTCAACCCCATCAACTTTACAACTGGTTAGTAATGTTGTGCTAAGAATTAATGTGACTCCAACGGCCAAAGATTTCTTTGCAATGATAAAGTTTGACATTCCTATGAATTAGAAGTACTAAAATATTTTTTTCGCAACCAAAATGAAACACGAACCAATAGAATTAATGCGGGTACTTCCACCAATGGGCCAATAACACCTGCAAATGCTTGACCTGAGTTTAGACCGAAAACGGCTATAGCTACAGCAATCGCTAATTCGAAGTTGTTTCCAGCTGCAGTAAACGCCACTGATGCTGTTTTTTGATAATCTGCACCGGAAGCTTTTGTGATAAAGAATCCAATGATAAACATCAAAGTAAAATAGATCAATAGTGGTACGGCAATGATTAGAACATCCATAGGAATTTCAACAATCAATTCCCCTTTTAGTGAGAACATGATCACAATAGTAAACAAAAGCGATACTAAAGTTAATGGAGAGATTCTTGGAATAAATTTCGTGTTGTACCATTCTTCGCCTTTTACTTTTACAAGTATTAAGCGACTTAGAATCCCCATTAAAAATGGTAGTCCAAGATAGATGGCCACGCTTTCAGCAATAGTTCCAATGGAAATGTCAATGATAGCTCCATCAAATCCGAAATAAGGAGGAAGAATAGTGATGAATAACCAGGCGTAAAAACTGTAAGCAAATACTTGGAATATACTATTCAATGCAACTAAGCCTGCACCGTATTCACTGCTACCTTCAGCTAGGTCGTTCCATACCAAAACCATGGCGATACATCGAGCTAATCCGATTAGAATTAATCCAACCATATATTCCGGATAGTCTTGTAAAAAAGTGATGGCTAGAATAAACATCAAAATTGGTCCAATAATCCAGTTGAGTAGAAGAGATATTGATAGAATCTTGGTGTTTCTGAACACCTTTGGGAGTAACGCGTAGTTCACTTTGGCCAAAGGAGGATACATCATGAGGATCAACCCAATTGCTATTGGAATATTTGTAGTGCCGCTACTAAACGAATTTATTATATCTGGAAAGGTAGGGATAAAGTAACCTAAGCCTACGCCAATAATCATGGCAACGAATATCCATAAAGTCAAATTTCTATCAAGAAAACTTAGTTTTTTTTGTGCCATTTCTATTTTGTTATTTGAGAGAAAACATAAAGCATTTCTGTTGCGATTTGCATACTGCGTTCTAGGTATTTTTCAGCTTGTTGCGGAGTATTGTCGAAAGCTTTTGGGTCTGCATAAGTAATCGGAATCCGCTTTTCTGCTCCCGGTACAAATGGACAAGCTTCGTTGGCTGAATCACACGTCATGATTGCAGCAAATTCTGATTTTGGATTAAAATCGTGATCTAATTCTTTTGAAAATCCAATGATTGGATGTGCATTTTCTGAAAATTTAATACTGTACACTGGGTTATCATTTGTTGAAATTGCCTGAATTTGAAAGCCAGATTTTTGAAGCGTTTCTGCAACCATTGGAAATAGAGCTGTGGATTCTGTCCCTCCAGAATAGCAAGTAACTTGTTTCATATTGAAGTAATGCGCAATGGTTTGTGCCCAAACCTGAGACAAGTGACTTCTTCTGGAATTGTGCGTACAAATGAAGTTGATTCTGATTTCACTTTGTGAGTCAACTTTAGTTTGGATAAAATCAACGAGTGGTTGTAAAACTTCCTTTCGATCACTTGAAATCGTTTCAATGTCAAGGTTCGAGATGATTTCTTTTATTTCAGAATTGAAGTTTGATTCTTTTGTCATATCATTCGATTTTTATTGTGTTAGCAACATCCGCTGCTTGGGGAACAACAAGAATCGTTGTTTAAATCAGCTAGTTTTACTTTTGGCTTTTCTACAGGAATTCCGCAATTGTCTTTGGCTAAACAATCCGTTTGTTTACTCGTTAGGAGGAAGCTTTTTCCATTAAACTCAAGTCCAAATTTTCCAATTGTATCAGCTTGATATTCAACTTCGATTTCTAAATCGCCGATATTCAACACCTTTTCAGAAAGTTCGATGATGCTCAATAATTTTTCTGGATGTAACCTGTGGTCATAGTCGTCTGCATTCCAAAGTTGGAAATTCACCACTTCCTCATTACGGACTGTACCACCGCAATCAATAAAATGTTTCGTTACCTTACCAACTTCTGTTACGTGGAAATGATTTGGTACTAATTCTCCATTTGGTAATTGAAATGAAATCTCGTTCAATTCGTTTAATTTTGCTTTTACTTCTGATAATTTCATATTATATTTTAATTTAATTCGATTTATTCGGTGTAATTTGTTGTTAACAGCAATCTCCGCTTGAAGTAATATCTTGATCTAAAAACTGCATAATTGTAGTTTTCATTTTGCTCCATTTTTCGATGTCAATACAGTAACATACACTTGTTCCTTCCACACTTCCTTTAATTAATCCGAGTTGTTTTAATTCTTTTAAATGTTGAGAAATGGTAGGTTGAGCTAATCCAATTTCATTGACTAAATCACCGCAAACACATGAATTTAGTTGAAATAAGTATTGTAAAATTGCAACGCGAGCTGGATGTGCAAACGCTTTCGCTAAAATCGCAATCTCATTTTGTTCTTGTGTGAACATTTCTGTTTTAGATATTCCCATTTCAATTAATTGTTATATTGCAATATTACGATTAATAAATGTACAGCCAATTATTTTCTTGAAAAAGTTCACATTTTTTTCATTTTACTTTTGAAATCGATACAACTTAAACTGCTTCGAGGTATAGATTAATGACGAATTCTCGGGAATCAATGGCTGATCAAAATGATTGCGTTCATTAGATTCTGGTTCTGGTTGAGGAGGTCGATTTCTTTCAGCCTCTTTGTTTTCGATTTGATTGAGAATCAGAATGTGATCATAATCATTAATGAGGGTTTCATCGAATTTACTTTCTTGACTTACATCAACATGTAAACTCCACGCTACCCAGAATTCTAAGTTGTGGCGAGAAATAACAACAGTATGATTCGGGTCTTTTATGTAGGGTTTCATATTTTTTAAATCATCGAGATCAGCTTTACTGACATCTGCAGGTGGATTACCGAAAAAAGTCATTCCGATTGATATTGAAACCGTTAATCCGAGTACTGTAGAAATTGCTACATGCCATTTTCGTGTTATCAATGGACCGAAATACAGAATAAGAATAACGATTGGAATAAAAAGAAAAACACTTAAGCGCCCAGATACTTGAGGGTCAATTATAGGAGTTGTTATGACGAAGAAGAGTGATATGAATGTTAGAATCAGGGCTTTTTCGGGATGATTAAAGTTGGATTTATATTTTCTATACCCATAGAAAGCAACGATGGCAATGGCAAAATATACCAGCATCATTAGCATTTGTGGCGGCCTTGGTTTACCTGCAAACAGATTCTGCCAAATGAGTAATAGTCTTTCTGATCGCGTTGGATCAAAGAAATAAATCAAGGATAAAGAAGTAAGTACAACAATAATTAATGGAATAACGGCTCTCTTTTTATAATAATAAATTAGAAATATAACGAGCAGTAATAAGGCAAATGAAAAGGTTCCAAAGTGTGTTATCCCAACTAGAATTAGAAAAATGAGTGCGAGAATAATACTACGTGTTTGTTGCGTTTTTAGCCATTCCATGAATGATGCAATTGCAAAGAAAAGTAAGGTAATTGCCAAGGAGTTTTTTTGCGTCCCAGAAACAAGTGTTAATGTGTAAAAAGCAAGAACAGAAAACATTGCCGTCATGAAGATGCTTGTCGAATATTGTTTGTTATGAGTAAGTGTTACAATTTTATATAACGGAATAAGTAGCAAGGGAATGCTGATACTATCAACCGTTTTCACAACGAAAAGAATGAGTTCATCCGATTGTGTAAATCCGAAAAGGGAGATGAATTTGACAATTCCTGCATCCAGATAAAAAAGGAAAGGCATATCCGGAAAAGCTAGTTCTCCCCGCTCAAGTACGGTTCTAACTTGAAGAGGATAGTACCCACCATTTCCAATGAGAAGGTTTTGGGAAAAATTGACGTATGCTCTCGTGAAAAGTGAGAGCAGCCCCAATATCCAGAAGGATAAGATGGTTCTGTTTTTATTATAAAGATTGAATATTGACATATGACAACTAATGATTCTTTAGTTGCTAAAACTTCAGTTAGCTTGTGCTAAAAAACGTTATAGTGAAGAAATATCGATTCTTTTACAAGAAAAACATGATAACATAATACAATCCAACAAGAATAAAAATTGCGCCAATGATTACACGCATTACCTTCTCAATCCTTTGTATTTTATTGAAATACCCACTCATTTTCCCAATTGAGAATGCCAATAAATAAGCAAAGAATATCACTGGAAGACCTGTTCCAAAAGCAAATACCAAAGGCAAATAAAGTCCGCTAACATCCGAGATTGACATTGGGATAAGTACGCCAAAAAACAGTGCTCCACTATATGGACAGAAGGCCAATGCGAAAATGACACCCAAGATAAACGACCCCCAGTACCCCTTGTCTTTAAATCGCTCTGTAAACTTTTCTTGGAAATTTGATTTACCCAGAAAATTAAGACGAATGACATTCAACATGATAAGTCCCACAACAATTAAGACAGGACCCAGTAAACGTTCTCCATATTGGCTAAAAAGTTTTGCAATTTGAAATTTACTTGCACCAAAAAACAAGATTAATCCAATTGTGGAATAGCTTGTTGCTCTTCCCAACGTATAAATTACTCCACTCCAAAATACCTTTTTAGGCTCAGTAATGTTTTTTGAAATATAAGCTGTTGCAGTAATGTTTGTGGCAAGGGGACAAGGACTGATTGCGGTAAGTAGACCTAAGAGAAATGCGCTAAGAAATGCAATTTCTGAACTGTGCGCAATATTGGATAAATACTCAAACATATTATAGTTTCTCTAAGGCATCCGTCAATTGTGTTTTCAATTCAGATTCAAAGTTCTCACCATGAACAGCTTCGAATGCCCAGTTTGTGATGTCTATGATTTCCTCTTTTCCATCTTTGAAAATTGTAATTGCTAACGTTGTTCCGAAGGCTGTATATTTTTCTGCAAGTGTCGCATTTTTTTCATCATCTGCATTGTATAGTGCAAATGTGATTGTTTCATCGTCGAGTTGACTTTTAAAGTGTTTATTCAAGGTTTCTTTGGTCGCTTTTTCAATTGCTAAACAAGTTTCACACCTGTGATCAGTATGGAAATCGTAGACGGCAACGTGGTTTTTCACTGGTTCATTATTCGCAGATTCCGCTTGATGTTCGTTTGAAGGATTACAAGCAAATAATAGAACCGAACTCGCTAAAAAGATTAAATGTTTTACGCTCATTTTTAAAATATTAAGTTAAATATATATCCAGAGATGATGATGCAGATAGAAACTACACCAAAGAAAATTCCTATCAATTTCCAGGTCATCACTTTCTTTAATAACATGGCTTCAGGAAACGATAACCCAACAACACCCATCATAAATGCAATCGCTGTTCCCAAGGGAATTCCTTTGGCAACCAAGACTTCAACAACTGGTAAAATTCCAGAGGCATTGGAGTACATCGGTATGGCTAATAATGTAGCCGCTGGAACTGCAAACCAATTGTCTTTCCCCATGTATTGTTCAAAAAACCCTTCAGGAATGTATCCATGCATCAATCCTCCAATGGCAATACCAATAATCACATATGGAAGAATTCCTTTAATAATCTGCATGGCCTCCCTCCATATTTCCGGAAGTCTTTCCTTAAACGATTCATTTCCTTGTTTGAATTCTTCGCTTTCTCGCTCTGCATTTGCAATTACATCTTGTACCCAAGGAGTCAGATATGGTTCTAGTTTTAGCTTTTGTAGCAAATAGCCAGAAAATGTACCTAGTATGACACCGCTAATGATGTAGATAATGGTTGTTTTCAATCCAAACATTCCAAAGAAAAGCGCAATGGCAACTTCGTTTACTAATGGTGAAGTAATCAAGAAGGAAAATGTGACTCCCAAGGGTATTCCCCCTTTAACAAATCCAATAAAAAGTGGAACAGATGAGCAAGAACAGAAAGGTGTAACCACCCCAAATAAGGAGGCTGTGAGGTATTCCAATCCGTACATTTTGTTTCTTGAAAGATAATTTCGCACCTTTTCAACAGGAAAATAACTATTGATAATCCCCATCAAAAAGATGATTACAAATAGGAGCAAAATGATTTTTATCGAGTCATAAATGAAGAAGTTTAACGCTTGCGCTAAATGTTCTTCTTTCGAAAATCCAATGGTATCATAAACGAGCCAGTCCGCAATTTTTTGCAACCAATCAAACATGACGTTCTATTATTTCAATAATTCTTCAACTTCATCTCGAGTTGGAACGCGCCCTTTAATTTTAATTTCATCATCAATAATTAGCGCAGGTGTTGACATCACGTTGTATGTCATAATTTCCATGATGTCCTCCACCTTAATGATGTTGGCGTCATAATTATTCTTCGTCACAACCTCTTTTACAACGGCTTCGGTTTGTTTGCACTTAGGACAACCGGTTCCCAGAATTTTAATTGTTCTCATCGTATTCTATTTTATATATTATTGCTAATCGCCAATTAGCGATTGATATTCTAAATTTTTTATGTGAATAAATCGTTGAAAAGAACTTGGGCTTTATTCCAATTCTCTTTATTAATACAATATTTAATTCTCGGAGGTTTTATTTCTCCTTGAATAAGTCCCGCATTTTTTAATTCTTTTAAATGTTGAGAGACAGTAGATTGTGAAATGGGCAATGCGTCAACAAGATCACCCGTAAAACAACAACTTTGTTTGTCTAAATGCTTCAGTATGGTGATGCGTGTCGGATGTCCAAGTGCTTTCGCAAACAGTGCCAGTTGCTCTGTTTGTTCATCATAATTACTATCGACTAATGTTCTTTTCATAATTGCTTATCGTAAATGTACGATTAACATTGTAGACTGCAAGTATTGAAGATCATTTTAAGTGATTTTTAACAGATCAACATCAATCGGGTTTGTCCATTTTTTTCTTTGGGTGCACGGTGAATACACGGAGGAACTTGACTTTCTGGATGGTCAATGGCTAGTCTCCAAAGATGTCCATTTCCCAAATTGATAGGTACGGCATGGGGTTTTGCTTCGTAGTGTAAATCAAAAAAGTATTCTTTTAGAAATGATTCAAAATCTTCATCTGATCCTTGATGTAGTTTTTTGAGTTCAGCGCGAATTTCAGGTACCAGAATTTTTTGATTGGCGTGTGCATTGGGTAAAATATCACTTGAATCGCCATGATAAGTGCATAAAATGGTTGCTGCTGGAACCGGCGAGCGGTCAACATGAAACGAATAAACATCCGTAGGGAAAAACGGAAAGGAATCGTCTTCAGCATAGCACTTGATTAAATTAAGCGTTGGATCTGTACCTGCTGCTTTCAATAAAGCCATGTCATTCAGTAAAAGTTCTCGTGCATCTTGACCTTGTTCACTAAGTTCTAAAGCAATTAAATCTTCAGGTTCAAGCACCATCATGTTTCCTTCAAGCTCAACTTTTTCAACAATTTCAGCAAAGTTACCTTGAAGTTTGCGCATCCAACATATCGCATTCACCTCACCATGAAACGATGTGGAGACAAGATCTTGAAAGCTGGAAACGTTCAAAATTTGATTCGGCTGATGTGAAGGAACGATCATGATTGAAATATAAGGATAAATTCCGTTAGCCCTTTTAGTAAAGCTTACGTCATTAAAAAAGCCTCCCTAAAAAGGAAGGCTTTTTTGTACTCGAGGCGGGAATCGAACCCGCACTCCCGAAAGAACTGGATTTTGAATCCAGCGCGTCTACCAATTCCGCCACTCGAGCATCTAACAATATTTTGGTAGTCGATATTGCGGGTGCAAAGTTAGCCAATTTCTTTAAATCGCAATGGAGTTTTGAAATAATTCGTAATGTACCCGATCAAATCAATGATTTTGTCTAAAATTGTGGTGCTATGAGTAAGATTCTGATTAAAAATATCAAAGGGCTCGTTCAATTTGGTGAAGATTTACCAAAAGTTCGAAAAGGAGAAGAAATGAAAGAACTTCCAATCTTGGAAAATGCGTTTTTGGCAATAGAAAATGGGGTTATTGTGGCGTATGGAGCAATGGAAGACTGGGGAGGTATTACTGACTGGCGTGAGTTAGAAGTAATCGATGCCGAAGGAAAGTTTGTTCTACCCGCTTTTTGTGATTCGCATACACATACCGTATTTGCGAAAACAAGAGAAGAGGAATTTGTGGATCGAATCAATGGCTTGAGCTACGAAGAAATAGCTTTACGTGGTGGCGGAATCTTAAATTCTGCACGAAAACTGCAAGAAATGTCCGAAGATGAATTGTTTGATCACGCGATGGAGCGAATTGAACGATTGAAGTCGTATGGTACAGGAGCGCTTGAGATTAAATCAGGTTATGGACTCACCGTTGATGCGGAATTAAAAATGTTGCGTGTCATAAAACGAATTAAAGCCGAAAGTGGAATCGCAATTAAGTCAACGTTCCTCGGGGCGCATGCTTTCCCTCCAGAATTTAAAGAGAATCATCAAGGTTATATCGACCAAATCATCAATGAAATGTTACCGCAAATTGAAAAAGAAGGCTTGGCAGATTACATCGATGTGTTTTGTGAACGCAATTATTTTTCTGTGGAGGAGATGGAACAAATTCTGCAAGCTGGGATCAAGCATGGGTTGCGACCAAAAGTGCATGTCAATCAATTTTCAACGATAGGAGGTGTGCGAAAGGCAGTGGAGTTAAATGCATTGTCTGTGGATCACATGGAAGAAATTGCGGATGATGATATTGATGCGTTGAAAGGTTCTGAAACGATTGCTACAATTCTACCAAGTTGTTCGCATTTTCTGTCAATACCATTCGGAGATGCGAGAAGGTTAATGGAAAATGATTTACCAGTAGCTCTAGCCAGTGATTTTAACCCTGGAAGTACTCCAAGCGGTAATTTGGCTTTTGTTTGGTCGTTGGCTTGCATTAAAATGAAAATGACGCCAGAGGAAGCCCTGAATGGACTAACTATCAATGCTGCTTATGCAATGGATTTGTCAGATACGCATGGAACAATTTCATTGGGAAAGAAAACACCAATCATGATTACAAAGCAGATTCCGAATTTGTCTTATATTCCATATTCTTTTGGTGACCAACACATCGAACGCTTAATTATAGGGTAGCCCATTTTTATTTTGTAATTTATACCCATGCTTAAGTTCATTCTTTTGATTTTTTCGGGTATTTTTTTAATTCCATATTCTTGGTCTCAAACGATCAATGAAGATCATGAATTGTTGTGGGAAATTTCTGGAAATGGACTCCAATCGAATTCGTATTTGTTTGGTAGTCTTCACTCCAATGACCGACGACTTTTTAACCTGACCGACTCTACTTATTTTGCATTAAATGAAGCCAATGTTATTTCCTTAGAAACTGATGTTTTCTCTATGTTCGAGACTTTGGATACCAGAGTTTCTTATGTGGATTTAAACTACGACCGTCATGGAAATCCCTATGCAAAACATTCGGAAACTTCGGAAACGTTATATGGGAACGAGAATGGAATGCCACAGTTTTTGGATGCTTATTTTCAACAGTATTGCTTGAACGCAAAGAAGGAGTTTTATCCTTTAGAAACGGTAGAATTTCAATTGAGCGTTTTTTCTGATATTCAGTTTTCTGGGTTTGGTGATTTGAATTTTAGCAGCTTATTAACCTCAAAAAATGAGATGATTGATCTTTATTTACAAGGAGATATTCGCGGACTAGATCAATCTTTAAAAGGAAGCTTGTCGATGTATGCTGGTGGTTATCAAGAGCTAATCATTGATCGAAATATTGGGATGTGTCACATGTTGGATTCTATGTTGCAAAAGGAGGATAAAAAAGTGTTTTGTGCAGTGGGCGCAGGACATCTTTCGGGGCCTCAAGGAATGATCAATTTACTTAGAGGAAAAGGGTATTCCGTGCGCAAAGTTATGGCTTCTTATAGCGATGAAAAAAGTCTATTTGAAAACGAATTTAAAGCAATTCGTAACTATACCTATTTTAATGAAACCTTAAATTTGAATGTTATTTTCCCAGGAAAACCTCAAGTGTTAAAGGACGAATGGGAGGATAAATTATTGGGACTTATTTACCGCGATTTTGGTCAGGGTAATTCATACGAAATCGATGTCTATTTTGCTGTCGAAAACACCAACCTTATGCAACTCGCTGAAAGCTATATTTATAGTCCGGATGAAAGCCCTGCACAGTTAGTAATTTTAGAAGATGGATCAGAGGGAGTTGAAAGAATATCAGATCAGTATGTTGAAGGGATTTACTGGGTTAGGATTCTGAAAAATGAAGAATATATCTTTGTTTTAAAAGCAGGTGGAGGAAGTAAATTCCTAAACTCTAAACGTGCTCAGAACTTCTTTAATAAGGTTCAAATCAAGTGATTATCACTACTTAATCGCAATATTCAATATTTTTAAGCGATTTATCTACTTGTTTTTTATCTTTGGTAAAAGTTCTATTCATGATACCACGTATACAAAAACAATACATCCAAGACAAACTTAAGTCGAATAAATTACTCTTTATTCAAGGTCCTCGTAAAGTTGGAAAGCGTAAACTTGTTGAGGATATTTTAGTTGAATCTAAGGAAATGTTTGTTTCAATTGATTGCTCTGAAAAGGTAACGAAAAAACGACTCAACGAAGATTATTCTTTGCTAAAAAACACACCCGGATTTGTGGTCTTACATGAGGCACAATACCTAAAGAATTTAGGTGGAATTTTAGAGGCTGTTTTGATGGGAGAAATTAACTCTACAGTGATTGTTTGTTGCTCCTTTCGACCGAAAGTTGAACCTGAATTATTAGAAGCGTTGAGAATGGAAGGATTGGAAGTGAATCTTTTTGCTCCTTCATTTTATGAGTCTGCTCAGCACTTCGGTTTGCCAGAAGAAGAACGCTTGTTAGAGGAACGTTTGATTTACGGAAATTATCCTGAGGTTTTAGCCGATTTAGAAATGGCTGAAGTTACCTTGCGTGAAATTATTCAAGATGCCATTTTTACAAATCTAAGTGGAGAAGAACGCATCAATAAAGGAGATAAATTAATGCGAATGCTGCAATTGTTAGCCTTCAATATTGGTGATACAATTTCTTATAATGACATCGGTGAACGATGTGGTTTGGACAATGAAACGGTAGAACGCTATATTTACTTATTAGAGGATGCATTTATTCTTTATCGAATACCTTCCTACCATAATGGACACCGATACGAATTAAAAAAATCGAATGTAGTTTACTTCGCTGATAATGGTGTTCGAAATGTGTTAATCAGCAATTTTAATCCTACATTTTTAAGAAACGATATGAATGAATTATGGCGTAACTACGTCATTTCGGAACGTATGAAGTGGATTAAAATGAATCACATTCCAAAAGAAGTGTATTTCTGGAAGACACATACAAACCAACAAATGGATTTCTTGGAAATAGGAAACAATAAAACTAAAGCATATAAAACAGATTGGGAAAAACGCAAGAAAGTGAAGTTCCCAAAAAGCTTTATTGATGCGTATCCTGATGCCAAAACATCGGTAATTAATCGATCTACGTATTGGAATTTTCTAACTCAAAAAAACTAGGATGAAATTTATTGATAAAGTCGCCAATTACATCCTAGAAGAGCAGATTGAATTACAACATTTAACCATAGTTCTACCTTCAGAACGTGCAAAGAAATATTTGACTTCGGCCTTGTTCAAGGTTTATGGGAAACCCATAATTGCTCCTGAAATTGTAACGATGGATCGATGGGTTAAATCGTATAGTAATGAAACAGTCATTGATAAAACGCGTGCGCTATTGCGCTTGTTCGAGATTCAATTGAAAGATGCCAAGTCAATCGAAGATCATTCCTTTGACGAGTTCTTGACTTGGGGGAATATTCTATTGGCTGATTACAATGAAATTGATCGCTATTTGTTAGATGCTGATCAGGTTTTTAGAAACTTGGCAGATATCAAGGAGATTGAATCGTGGAGTTTTGGTGATGTAGAACTTACAGAAAGTCAAAAACGATTCATGGAGTTTTGGGATCGGTTGCCAGGATATTATAAAGCGTTGAATGAAAAACTCTCGAAAGAGCATGTCTGTTATGCCGGAAAGTCATTTAAATATTTGACGAATAACATTGATTTATTATTCAAAGCGGACAAGAAACGTGAGTTCTTATTTGCGGGGTTTAATGCCTTGTCAAAAGCGGAGATTTCACTTTTAAAACAATTGGATCAAATGGGCCGTGCACATATATTGATCAATGCGGACGATTTCTACTTAAAGAATAAATCGCATGAGGCTGGTAGCTTTTTACGCGAATTGTCAAACTCGCTGGATGGCAAAAAGTTGAATTTTATTGAAGATCGTCTTGTGAACAAAGAGATGAACGTTCAAATGATTGAATGTGCTCAAAACACGGGGCAGGTTAAGGTTGCATCCACAATTTTGGAAAAACTTACAAAAGAGGAGGTGGATGAAACCTTACTTTTACTCGCTGATGAAACCTTAATTGGATCCATTTTGAAAAATTTGCCGCGAAATATCGGTAAAGCAAACATCACACTTGGACTTCCTGTTAGAAACACAGCAGTCAGAACTTGGGTAGATTTGATTTTTTCAATACAAGAGAATCAAGCGCGTTTTAAAACGAAATCCATTTACTTCAACGATCTACAGAATTTCTGGAATCACCCGTTTTTGCTTGCAATTATCGATGAGGAAGAGAAAAAA